>Ga0207416_1000767_pt1 | contig 49572 bp, 43 predicted proteins | sample PaiPotPPM11metaG_FD_184107 | JGI IMG/M metagenome (GOLD analysis project Ga0207416, IMG submission 184107) | Iron sulfur acid spring bacterial and archeal communities from Banff, Canada, to study Microbial Dark Matter (Phase II) - Paint Pots PPM... ...
GATCGCCGGCGGAGAACAGCCTCGGCGTCCATAGCCACGTGGATCGTGTGCGTGCGCCGGCGATCGGGCAGGGTGGGAGGGTTCGGTGCGGCCGGCGCGCGGCGGCAAGGTCCCCCCGAGCAGGGAACCTCCCGTTCCAGCTGACGAGCTTCGTCGGCCGGGATCGCGAGCGGACGGAGGTCGCACGTCTGCTCGACGGCACGCGCCTCGTAAGCCTCACCGGGGCCGGCGGGGTCGGCAAGACGCGCCTGGCGTGCCAGGTCGGCGCCGATCTCGCGGACCGGTTTCCTGACGGCGTGTGGCTGGTGGAGCTGGCCCCGCTGTCCGACGCGGCCCTCGTCCCGCAGGCCGTGGCCGCGGCGCTCGCTGTGGACGAGCTGCCCGGCCGCTCGATTCTCAGCGTACTGGGCGACTATCTCCGCACGCGCGCGCTGCTCTTAATCCTCGACAACTGCGAGCACGTGCTTACGACCTGCGCCTCGCTGGCCGAGGCGCTGCTGCGGACCTGCCGGGACGTGCGCGTGCTCGCGACCAGCCGCGAGGCGCTCGGCATCGCGGGCGAGACCGTTTGGCGCATGCCGTCGCTGTCGCTCCCCGATCCGCGCGACGCCCAGGATCCCGGGCGGCTGGCCGCGTGCGAGGCGGTGCGTCTGTTCGAGGAGCGCGCCGCCGCGAGTCAGCCCGGCTTCCGCGTGACGGAGCGCAACGCCGCCGCCGTGGCGCAGGTGTGCCGCCGGCTCGATGGGCTGCCGCTCGCGCTCGAGCTGGCCGCGGCGCGCGTGAAGGGCCTCGCCGTCGATCAGATCGCCGCCCGCCTGGACCAGGGATTCCGGCTGCTCACCGGCGGGCGCCGCACGGCGCTGCCGCGGCACCAGACGCTGCGCGCGACGATGGACTGGAGCTACGGTCTGCTCGCCGACCCCGCCCGCGCGGTGCTGCGGCGGCTGTCGGTGTTCGCCGGCGGGTTCACGGGTGGAGACGGCCGAAGCCGTCTGCGCCGGAGAGGGGATCGAGGCCGGCGACGTGCTCGATCTGCTACTCGAGCTGGTCGACAAGTCGCTGGTGGTGGCCGAGGCGGGGGACGGCGAGGCGCGGTACCATCTGCTGGAAACGGTCCGGCAGTACACGCACGAACGGCTGACGGAGTCCGACGAAGCGGCGCGTGTCCCCCGGCGGCACGCGGAATGGTACCTCGCGCTCGCGGAGCGCGCGGAGTCCGAGCTGCAGGGTCCCGACCAGCCGGCGTGGCTGTCGCGGCTCGAGGAGGACCACGAAAACTTCAGAGCGGCGCTCGACTGGAGCAGCGCGGCCGCGGACGGCGCGGAAACCGGGCTTCGGCTGGCGGGCGCCCTCTGGCCGTTCTGGCACATGCGCGGCCACTTTTCGGAAGGAAGACGGTGGGCCGAACGGGCGCTTGCCCGCAGCGCCGCGGCGCCGCCGGCCGTGGTGCCGAAGGCGCTGTGGTGCGCCGCCCATCTGTCGTGGCGGCAGGGCCGGTACGACGCGGCCGTCGAGCTGAACGAGCGATTGGACGCGCTGAGCCGGGAACTGGGGGACGAGAAGGGCATGGCGTGGGCCCGGCTCGGCGCCGGCCTCGTGATCTTACACCACGAAGACTACGAGAAGGCCACCGCGCGCTTCGAGGAAACGCTGGCCTTGTTCCGCAAGGTGGGGGATCCGTACTGGATCGCCGTCACGCTGATCCAGCTCGGGTTTGCGACGTGGCACCAGGGGCAGCGCGAGCGGACCGCGGCGCTCGTCGCGGAGAGCCTGCCGATCTTGAAAGGACTCGGCGGGCAGTGGGCGATCGCGTATACGCTGTGGTTCACCGCCCACCTCGCCGTGGCGCAGAGCGAATATGGCCGGGCGGCCGGACTGTATTGTGAAAGTCTCGTGTTGTGCCGCGAGGTCGGCGATCGCTGGGTTGCCAACGAGTGCCTCACCGGGCTGGCCGCGGTCGCGTCCGCGCAGGGCCATCACGAACAGGCGGCGCGGCTGCTCGGTGCCACGGACATGCTGCAGGAGACGCTTGGGATACGCGTGCCGCGCTCGACCGCCGACATGGTGCACCGGGACCGCCGCGCGGACCAGAGTCGCGTCAATCTCGGCGACGCCGCGTTCGCGTCGGCCCGGGCCGAAGGGCGCGCGATGGGATTGGAGCAGGCCGTCGACTACGCGCTCGTCCAGGCCGATCTCCTGAGGGCCGGCGCCAAGGGGACGGGCGGGCCGGCCGCGCCAGATGCCGGTCCGCTGACCGCGCGAGAGCGCGAGGTCGCGGCGCTTGTCGCGCGCGGCCTCACCAATCGCGAGATCGCCTCGCTTCTCAAGATCGCCGAGCGAACGACGGACGCCCACGTGCAGAACATCCTGAACAAGCTCGGCTTCCGTCGCGGACGCAGATCGCCGCTTGGGCGGCGGAGCGCGGCCTCCGCGACGATCGGCCGCAGACGTAGTGCCCCGGCCCGTCCGCAGCGGTTCCGCGTCTAGGTACCGTCCCCGCCGCCTAAGTACCGGCGAATCGGCCTTTTCCACGATGACGTTCATCTCCGGTGCGTGTAATCTGGGACCGCACGTTGAGGGAGCGGAGGTGAGTCACGCGGCGGTACGGCACCCGGAGATCGGGCCAATGATCATTCCGTCCGCGGAGGGCGCCCGCTTCGACGCGGTCTACCTGCGCGGAAGCACCGAGTCGCTCGCCGGCTGCTGGGGCGAGTTGTTCCGGCTGCGGGACGGCCGCGTGACCCTGTCGATCGGCGACGTCGGCGGCCGCGGGCTGCCGGCGGCGTTCATGATGGGACAGCTGCGGAGGGCGATCCGTCTCGCGAGCGTGCTCGACCCCGAACCGGCCGGAGTCTTGCAATACGCGCACGATCAGCTGCTGGCGAGCGCGGAGACGGACATGGAGGCGACGGCGTTCTTCGGCGTGTTCGACCCCACCGCGTCGACGCTCACCTACGCGTCCGCGGCGCATCCGTTCGCGGTCTGCTGCCTGCCCGGCGGCGCCATGCAACCGCTGCCCGCCGAAAGCGCGCCGCTGGGCAGCCGGCGCTACCAGGCCCGGCCCGCCCGTGCGATTACGCTGGCGCGCGGCGCGCTCCTCGCGGTGTACACGCCGGGACTCGCCGGCGCGTCGGCGGCGGTGCGCGAAGACTCGCCGTTCGTCCGCGCGATGCGGTCCGTCCGCGCGCAGCACGGGTCAGGGCAGGCGCGCCGGCTCGCGGACGCGCTGGTCGCGGAGCACCAGCTCACGCGCGACGTCGCGCTGATCACGCTCGCGATCGCAGAACGCTAGCGCACCGCCAGGGGCCCGGTTCAACCGGGTGGAAAGTAGGGCACCGTGGCCCCCGACCGCACGGTCCAGGTGGACGAGCGCTACCTCGTCGACACCTTGTCCCGGCTCGCGGCCGGAACTGGCCGCGAGCGGCGTCTACGTCGCGGACGTCATGCCGCAGTTGAAAGGCGCGGTCGCCGTCACGTGACGTCCCGCCCGGGCGCGGGAAGCATCGGGCGGCCGTGACCGCGCGCCTCCTCGTTGCCGGCGGCGCCGTGCTGACGCGCGGCCGCGGGGAGGCGCGCCCGTCGTTCAAGGCGCTCGACATGCTCGTCCGGGACGGGCGCATCGCGGCGCTGGAACCCGCCGGCCGCATCGCTCGGGCGGCGCACGACGTGCTCGACGTGTCGGGACGCCTTGTGCTCCCGGGCCTCGTAAACGCCCACTCGCACTCCTACGGCCAGGTCTGCCGGCACTGCCTGAATGACGACACGCTCGAGCCGTGGCTTGCCCGCGCGATGGCCTACGCGCAGGGAATGACCCCGGCCGACAGCGCGCTCGCCGCGCGCCTCCACGCCGCGGACGCCCTGCGCAACGGGGTCACGCTGCTTCTCGACCACGCCCGGCTCGCGCCGGACCACCTCGACGGTGCGATCGACGCTTACCAGGCGTGCGGGGTCAGGGTCGCCCTCGCTCCGCAGATCGGCGACCGGACGATCGCGGATTCCCTCCCCGTACTCGATCCGGCGCTGCACGCGGCGATCGCGGCGGCCGACCGCTGGGCGCCGCGGACGGCCGCGGATCTGCTCGGCCTCATGGCCTCCCTGGTGCGCCGCACCGCGGGCGGCTCGCACGTCCGCGCGCTGGCGGGTCCGTCGACCGCCGAGCGCTGCACGGCCGAGCTGCTCGCGGGCCTCTCCGCGCTCGCGCGCGAGCACGGCCTCGCCGTCCATACGCATCTCCTCGAGTCGCGCGTGCAGCGGCGTGGCGATCCGCTGGCCGTGCTGGAGTCCGCCGGCCTGCTCGGTGAGCGGACGACGCTCGCCCACTGCGTGCACCTCACCGCCCCCGATCGCGCCCGCATCGCCGCCTCCGGCGCGGCCGTCGTCCATAATCCCCTCAGCAACCTCGCCACCGGCGCCGGCTACTTCGACCTGCGGGCCGCGCTCGACGCCGGAGTGCCCGTGGCCTTCGGAACCGACGGGTTCAACTGCGGCGGATCTCAGGATTGGCTCGGCGCGGTGCGCATTGGGGTGACGCTCCGGCGGCCGGACGAGCCGTCGGCCCGGTGGGTTCGGCCCGCGGATGTGTGGACGGCGGCGTGTGAGAGAGCCGCCTCGGCGCTGGGCTTCGGCGACGTGGCCGGGCGCCTCGAGGCCGGCCTCGGCGCGGACTTCCTCGTTGTCGATCCGGCCGCGGCGGGCTGCTACGCGGGCGCCGATTGGCTCGACCAGCTGGCGTTCGCGGGGTTCGGCGGCGGCCTCGAGCGCGTCTACGTGGCCGGCCGGCTGCTCGTGGAGCGCGGCCGGCTCGTGCATATTAATGAAGCGCGGCTGGCGGACGAGGCGGCGGCGGCGTACGAGCGGATCGAGCGCACCACGCGCGACGGCCAAGCCGTGGCCGCGGCGCTGCAGGCGCCGCTCAAGCGACTGAGCGATCTCGCCGCCGGCCGGGCTCCGGGGACGAGCGCGCATCGACCGCATCGCCCGTCGGACCCCGGGCCGACGTCGGAGTGATGGGCCGGTACCTGGCCGCCCGCACCGCGGCCATTCTCGGCACGCTGCTCATCATCTCGCTCTTTGTGTTTGTCGTGATGCACGCGATCCCCGGCGGGCCGTTCGACGAGGACAAGATGCCGCTGCCGCCGGCGAGCAAGGCCAACATCCTGCGCAGCTACGGACTCGACCGCCCCTTGTCGGAGCAGTACGTGCTTTTCGTCTGGAACGTCGCGCACCTCAACTTCGGGGTATCGTATCAGAGCCCCGGCGAGTCGGTCGTGCACGTGCTCGGCCGGGTGTGGCCGGTGACGATGCACCTGGGCGGGATGGCGCTGGCCATCGCGCTCGCCGGCGGCCTCTGGCTCGGGGTGACGGCCGCCCTCCGGCAGAACACCGCCGTCGATTACCTGACCAGCGGCGTCGCGGTGTTCGGCCTCGTCGTGCCGCACTTCGTGCTGGGCAGTCTGTTGATCTTGCTTTTCAGCACCATGCTGGGGTGGCTGCCGGCCGGCGGATGGGACGCCCCGCGCCAGTGGATCCTGCCGACCCTGACTTACTGCCTCGCCCCCCTCGGGCTCGTCGCACGCTACACACGCGTCAGCGTTCTCGAAGTCCTCGGCGCCGACCACGTCCGCACCGCCCGCGCGAAAGGCCTCGCGACCCGGCGCGTGGTCCTCCGGCACGTGCTCAGAAACGCGCTCGTGCCGCTGCTCACCGTCATCGGGCCGCTCTTCCCCGACCTGCTGACCGGGTCGATCTTCGTCGAGGGTATCTTCCGCGTGCCGGGACTGGGGCGCTACTTCGTGACCAGCGTCTACGACCGGGACTACCCGATGATCATGGGGCTCGCGCTGCTCGCCGCGCTGTTGGTCAGCGTGATGTACCTCGTGAGCGATCTGTTGTATCTCCTCGCCGATCCGCGCATCCGGTACACGTGAAGCGGCATCGGACGCGGACTGATGGCCCCGTCTTGATGGGCGCGTACGCCGTTCCGGGGACCGATCCGCTGCTCGCGCGTTCCCTCGGACCGGCGCCTGCCGGCCGCCGCGGCTGGCTGCGGCGCCTCCGCCGCAACCCCATGGCCATGGCCGGCGGCGTGATCGTCGCGTTCCTCATCTTCCTCGCGCTCGCCGCGCCCTGGATCACGCCGGTGCCGTACGACCGCGCGAGCTTCGGGGAGGCATGGCAGTTCCCGTCCTCGGCCCACTGGCTCGGAACGGACGCCATCGGCCGCGACCTGTACACCCGGATCGTCTACGGTGCTCGGGTGTCGCTCACCGTGGGGTTCACGGCGCAGGCGATCGCGCTCACGGTGGGGCTGCCGCTCGGCCTGGCCGCGGGTGTGCTCGGCGGGCGGACCGACTTCTTCATCATGCGGGCTGTCGAAGCGCTGACCGCGTTTCCGCAGCTGCTCTTTGCGCTGCTGATCATGGTCGTGCTGGGGCCGGGCCTCGGCAACATCCTGCTCGCGATATCCTTCCACGCGTGGATCCCGATCTGCCGGCTCGCGCGCGCCCAGTGCCTGCGGGAGCGCGAGCGCGAATACGTCGACGCGGCGCGGGCGCAGGGGGCCGGCGAGGTGTCGGTCGTCACGCGCCACATCCTGCCCAACATCCTCGCGCCGATCATCGTCGCGGTCACGCTCGGCATCCCGCAGGCCATCTTCACGGAGGCGGCGCTCAGCTTCCTCGGGCTCGGCGTGCGGGCGCCGACGCCGTCCTGGGGCCAGATGGTGGGCGAGGGCGTCACCAACATCCGCTACTACTGGCACCTCGCGCTTTTCCCGTCCCTCATGATCGCCGTGACGATGGCCGGGTTTACCCTGCTCGGCGACGGGGTGCGCGATGTTTTGGACCCGCGCGCGTTGAAGCACTAGACCGGCGGGGCGCGCTTCGCCGGCAGATCGATCGGCCGGCGCCCCGCGCGGATTCAATCCGAGGGGGAGGCGAGTAGTGATGCATCGCAGACGTACGTCCCGGAGCCGGCTGTGGGTCGCCGGCGTCCTTGTGGCCCTCGTCGTGTTCGGGCCCGGGTACGGCCCGACGGTCGGCGCCGCCACCGTGAACTCGGTGGGGGTCGCGCTGCCGTCCGACGCCGCACCGCCGTCCAAGCAGGTGCTCACGCTGATCGGCCGCGAGGGCACCTACCTCGACTGGAGCAAGACGGTCCAGAAAGGCCAGTGGATGCCCGGCCTCATGAGCGATCCGCTGGTGATGCAGGACTACAACTCGGACATCAAGCCGCTCGCCGCCGCCCGGTGGACCGTCTCGCAGGACGGCCGGACCTGGACGTTCTCGCTGCGGCCCGGGCTGCGCTGGTCCGACGGCGTGCCGCTCTCGGCCTCGGATTTCGTGTACACGATCCGCCGCATGGCGAATCCCGAGACGGGGTTCGACGTCGCGTGGTACTTCTCGGCGATCAAGAATTTCAAGGAGGCCAACGAGGGCAAGGCCAAGATCGAAGACATCGGCGCCGTCGCCGTCAATCCCACCACGCTACAGATCACCACGACCGACCCGACGCCGTATCTCCTGATGCTGCTGAGCGACCTCTACGTCGTCCCCGAGCACGTCGTCGCGAAGACCGGCGACCCGTGGTCGCAGTCGCCCGACACCGCGGTGTCGTCCGGGCCGTTCAAGCTGGCGTCCTGGGAGCGCGACAAGCAGCTCGTCTTCGTGGCGAACCCCCAGTACGCCGGCATCCGCAAGCCGTACCTGGAGCGGATCGTGTACAAGGTGGGCCAAGACCAGTCGTTCTTCCCCGCCTATCTCGCGAACGAGGTCGACGCGATCCCCTGGATCTATGAGGGGCCGCTCGGTCCGTCCGACCTCGCGCGCGTGCAGAGCGACCCGCGTCTCCGGCGGGAAGCGCACGTCTGGCCGTACTTCCAGACGTGGTGGATCGCGTTCGGCGGCGACCAGACGGCGTTCAAGGACCCTCGGGTGCGCAGGGCGTTTGCGATGGCCGTCGATCGCGACGCGATCATCAAGTCGGTGCTGCGCGGCATGGCGGTCCCGGCGTACGGCATGCTGCCGCCGGGTTTCCACTGCGCGCAGCCGGCGCGCCTCAAGGGCGCGCAGCCCTACGACCCGGCAGCGGCCAAGAAGCTGCTGGCGGAGGCCGGCTACCCCGACGGCAGGGGCTTCCCGAAGTACGATCTGGATCTCCGCGCCGCGTCGCCCACGATCGAGGCCGCGGGCGAAGCGATCCAGGCGATGCTCAAGCAGAACCTCGGCGTGGACGTGGGGGTGCAGAACGTCGAGCGCAAGCTCTTCATGGACCGGCTCAATAAGTACGATCTGCCGCTCGTGCTGGTCCCGTGGGAGTACGATTACGCGGACGCCAGCAACTTCATGAACATCTACAAGAGCGGCGGGCGGCATCCGTGGTCGAACGCCGACTACGACAAAGCGGTCGTCGCGGCCAACTCCACGATGAACGACGCGCAGCGCTGCTCGATGTACCGGCGGGCCGAAGATATTCTCGTGAAGGATGCCGGCGCGGTGTTCCTGTGGCACCCGACCGTCACTCAGTTGTGGAAGCCGTGGGTGAAGGGCCTGATCAACAAGACCAACAAGTACGGCTTCGTGTCCTGGTCGCGTCCTTCCAAGGCGGATATGCCGCCCTACATCTATATCGGGAGCGAGAAGCCCTAACAATGGTGTGGTCGTACGACGCACGGCGTGGTCTGATCGGTGAGTAGGCCCGGGGCCGGCAGCGGCGCTGCCGGCCCCGATTCACGCGTCCGTCCTGTGGTTGTCGTCCTTCACGGGGCAAACCGTCCGGTGGGCCTCGCGCCGGTGGCTGAGGCCGCGGAGATCCGGTACGCCGCATCCCCGGACGAATTCCGCGCGGCGCTTCAGGGCGCGCAGGCGCTCTTTGTGGCCGACTTCCGTTCCGGGATGCTTCGTGAGGCGTGGCCGCACGCACGCGACCTCCGCTGGATCCACCACGGCGGTGCCGGCGTCGACCCGCTCCTCTTCCCCGAATTCGTGCAGAGCGACGTCGTGCTCACCAACTCGGGCGGCGTCTTCGATCGGGCCATGGCGGAGTACGTGCTCGGGTTGATCCTCGCGTTCGCGAAGGATCTCCCGCGAACGCTCGACCTGCAGTGGCGCCGCGAGTGGCGGCACCGCGAGACCGAGCGCCTGGGCGGGCGTACGGTGCTGGTCGTCGGCGCCGGAAGCATCGGCACCGAGATCGGGCGCATCCTGCGCGCCGTGGGCATGCGGGTGCTCGGGGTCGCGCGGCGGGCCCGTCCGGCCGCCGCCCCTGCGAAATCCCCGAGCCGCCCCGCGGACGGCCCCTTCGAGCGCGTGGCGGGCATCGCCGACCTCGAGGCGGTGCTGCCCGAAGCGGACTACGTGGTGCTGTCGCTCCCGCTGACGCCGGAGACCCGCGGCCTCTTCGGCGCGAAGGCGTTCGGACGCATGAAGCCGAGCGCGCGCTTCATTAATGTCGGGCGCGGCGCCGTGGTCGACGAAGCCGCGCTCGTCGACGCGCTGCGGTCGCACAAGATCGCCGGCGCGGCCCTCGACGTCTTCGCCGGCGAACCGCTCCCCGCCGGCCATCCCTTCTGGGACCTGCCGGGGGTGATCGTCTCGCCGCACATGTCGGGCGATTTCGTAGGCTGGGCTCCGGCCGTCTCCGGCCTGTTCGTGGAGAACTTCCGGCGCTGGCGCGCCGGAGAGCCGCTCCTCAACGTGGTGGACAAGGAGCGAGGTTACGTCCCGACCGCGTAGCGTGCTGCGGCAGGCCGGCGCCGCGGCTCTGTCCCTACGCCTCGAGTCCCGGAAACAGGCGGATGGTGCTCCAGCGTAGATAGCGGTCCGCGAGCAGCTCGAGCGATTTGCGCGCCGCGGGAAACTCCTCCGACAGCGCCTCCAGCACGTGGCCCTGATCGCCCTCCTGCGCAGGCCGGACGGCGGCACCGAGCTCACGGGGGCCGGCCGAATCCGCCCGCAGTCCGCGCGTACGAGACGCTGCGAGGCGGTAGAACCGGCGGCCCTGCGCTTCGTAGGCGGCGATCGTCGGCGGCACCGCGCGCTCGCGGCCGGGACGCACGGTGCGGCCGAGCGATCTGGAAAAGACCCCGCTCTGGAACAAGGCGATGTCGCCGATGCGCCGGAAAAGCCACGGGACGGCGTCGTCCCCCACGACGGGGGACAGGCCGCCGGCGAGCCCGGACAGCTCGATCATGTCCTCCAGGTTCGCGGTGTTGAACCGGCGGCGCACGTGGTGGTCCCTCCGCTTGACGAGCACCGTGACCGACTCGTTCCGGACAAACGACGTGAGCATCGACACGAGATATCGCCAGATCGCCGGCTCCGCGACGAACCGGCGGACCTGGGTGGCGTCGAACACGGCGATCGTCTCGTCCGCGCTGCGCTCCACCGTGTAGGGCTTTTGATGGAGGTCCCGCACGACCCGCCGCAGCAGCACGCTGAACACCAGCCGCGGCGACACCCGCACCAGCGCCTGCTCGTCTCCCAGAAGGCGGTCGACCAGGCGGTCATCCTCGAGCATGACGTCGAGGAGATCGTGCCGGTCCCGGAGGCGGGCCGGCACCTCGTCCGCGTCCACACGCCCAACGGGTCCAGCGGCGCCCACCGTGTCGGCGACGAAGCGGAGGTCTTCATCGGTAAACCTATCAGGATGGCCCAACATGTCACGCCTCACCGAACTTTCTGCCGGTACTTCGTCGAACGTCTGTGCGGTCCTCTTTATACTCCAGGCCTAGTGTGCTCGGCACCGCATGTCTAGCGAGAATCACGTACGACCGAGTGTGTATCGACAACCGTCGGCAAGGATGTCAAGGTGATATATACACGACTCCATCGGTCCAGTTTTCGATTTAAATGGCCGCCGTCGCGCTCCATCCGGCCGAGGGGAAGTCGGTTGTTGAGCATGATCACAGCGGATTCGACGAAGAGCAACGGCGCACGCCACGACGCGCGCCGAGCGCGGCCGCACCCGAGAGCGCGTCTATGGCACCATGTGTCGCTGCGCCTCGCGCTGATCATCGCCTGTTCGATTTTGCTCACGTCCGGCCTCACGCTCTACAACGCCGTCGAAGACCGCCGCGCGGCGATCGCCGCCAACGGGGCCACCAGCCTGCGCGACGCGCGGTTCGCGGCCGTCGCCAACGAGCAGTTCATCACCGCGACCCGTTCGATTCTCGCCGCGCTCTCCGCCGCGCCGTCGATTCAGGGCGGCGATTGGAGAGCGTGCCACGTTTTGCTGTCGGACGCGCTCGCGTGGAATGTCTCGTACGCGAACTTCGGCGTCATCACCCCCGACGGGACGCTGGTCTGCAGCGGCCTGCCGCTCTCTGGACCTGTCAGCCTGGCCGACCGCGGATATTTCCAGATGGCGCTTTCGACGCGGGCGTTTGCGATTGGCGAGTACCAGGTCGGCCGCGTCGCGCGCGTGCACGTCCAGGGGATGGCGTTTCCGGTATTCGACGCGGGCGGCAGCGTGAAGGCTGTGATCTACGCGGCCGTCGACCTGCAATGGCTCAGCCGGCTCGCCGGCCGGATGAATTTGCCCGCCGGGTCCACGATCGACGTGTTCGACGCGCGCGGAAAGGCGCTGGTCGTGTACCCGGACGTCCTCAACTCGGTCGGCCGCCAAGTTTCCTATATGGACGTCATCGCGTCCGTCGATCAGCGCGGGCAGGCGATGGCGGAGCGGAAGGGACCGGACGGCGTCGCGCGCATCTACGGCGTCACGCGCCTGACCGCCCAGCCGCTGTACGAGAACACATACCTCGGCGTCGGGATTCCCATGCCGTTCGTGCTGGCCGGCGTGCAGCGGGCATTTCTACGGAACCTCGGGGTCGCCCTGATGCTCGCCGTCCTGACGCTGCTGCTGGCCCTCGGCGGCGTGGCGCTCCAAGTGCAGCGGCCGCTCGACGCGCTCACGAAGGCGGCCAAACGGCTTGCCGCGGGCGATCTCACCGCCCGCGCCGGATCGTCGGCGACGGGCGGCGAGCTGCGAGCGGTGATCGACACCTTCGACGACATGGCCGCCTCGCTCGACCGGCGCACCGGCGCGCTCCATGACGCGGAGGCCCGCTACCGCGCGCTCGTCGAGCAGTCGCTGGTCGGTGTGACGGTCATGGACGGGGAGGCGTTTCTCTATGTGAACGACGCGATGGCGGCGATCTTTGGGTACCGTCCCGACGAGATGATCGGCCGGTCTCCCCTGGACGTGGTTCATCAGGACGACCGCTCCCGTGTCGGCGAGAATTTCCTCGGGCGCCCGGGGCCCGGCGGCGGGCCGGTCGTCGATACGTTTCGGGGCACTCGGAAAGACGGGACGACGGTTCACCTGGAGGCATTCGTCCGGCCCGTCGTCTACCAGGGGCGTCCGGCCGTCATGGGTACCGTGCTGGACGTCACCGACCGCGTGCGGTTCGAGGCGGCGCTGCGTGCGAGCGAGGAGAGCTACCGGAGCCTCGTCGACCGCGTACCCGTCGGATTGTTCCGGACCAACGGGAACGGCCGCTTCCTGCAGATCAACCAGGCGGGACTGGAACTCATCGGATGCCCGGATATGGAGACGGCCGCTCGCCTGGACGTCACCGGCCTCTACGCGGTACCCGAGGACCGCCTCCGCTGGCGGTCCCTCGAGCGCGACGGCGTCACCGACAGCTTCGAGTTCCGGCTGCGACGTCTCGACGGATCGGTGATCTGGGTGCGCGAGCGAGCGCGCGCGGTTCGCGACGGCCACGGCAAGCTGCTGTATTTCGAAGGCTTTATCGAAGATATCACCCGGCAGAAGCGGGCCGCCGAGGAGGAGGCCAGACAGACGGCGGAGCGCGACGCGTTCTACAATCTGAGCCAGCGCCTGCGGGCCGCCCATACCACGTCCGAGATGCACGCGATCGTCGTCGAACAGGCGAAGGCGCTGGTCGGCGCGGCCTTTGTCTCGCTCAACCTGCTCGACGGCGAACGCCGGCAGTTCACGCGGGCGCACTCGTCCGGCATGCCGCTCGGAGGCGTGGACCTGGTGTTCCCCTTGGCCGGAAGCTTCTCGGAGCCCGTCATCGAGTCCGGGAAGAGCCGGGTCGTCGACGATATCCTGACGGTGAAGACGCTTCTGGCGTGGTGGGACCAATCGCCGCTCAACACGTTCGGCGCGCTGGCCGCCGTCCCGGTTCGTACGGAGGACGCGATCATCGGGACGATCCTGGCCGCCCGCCGGCGGGAGCCGGGCGCGGCGGCATTCACCGAGGCCGAGATCCGGAAGCTGGAGGGCATCGCCGAGATCGGCGGCATCGCGATCCGGCGCGCCGAGTTGTCGGACAGCCTCGAGCGACGCGTGCAAACCCTGACGGCGCTCCACGAGAGCGCCCAGCGGTTCGCCGGAAACCTCGACCCGGGTGAGCTGGCGGCCGACGTCGCCCGCACCTGCGTCGAGTCGTTCGGCGTCCGGATGGCATCGCTCGCCTACCTGTCGGACGACGACACCGCGATCATGGCCGCGCACTACCCGCCCGATTCGGAAGGCGTCCAAACCGTCGACGGCCGCGCGCTCGACTTCCGGCAGATCGACCCGGAGACGTGCGGCGCCCTTCGCGAGGCGGAGACGCCGGTCGTCCGTCAGCCCGCCGGGGACCGCGATCACCCGGCGTGGGAGAGCACGGCCCTCGCCGCGGGGATGCGCAGCGCGGCGTTCTTCCCGCTGATCAGCCGCGCGAAGCCCTTCGGATTCCTGGTCCTCTACGCCGATCGGGCGGAGGCGTTTACCGCTGAACGCGTCGAGTTCTTGACGGCCTACGCGCATCAGGCAGCGGCGGCGCTCCAGAACGCGCGCCTGTTCGACGACGCGGAGCGGCGCCTGCGCGAGCTTCAGGTCCTCAATGACATCGACCGGGCGGTGCGCGGCAGCCTCGACCTGCGGGTCATCCTCCAGGTGCTCCTCGACAAGGCCGCGGCTGAGCTCAAAGCCGACGCGGGCAACGTTCTGCTGCTCGATCCGGAGACGCAGACGCTCAGCTGCGCCGCGTCCCGCGGGTTCCGGAGCGACGCCGTGCGTCATCTCCACCTGCGGCTCGGCGAAGGATATGCCGGGGAGGTGGCGCTGAGCGGAAGGCCCCTCAGCGTCGAGTACTTGAACGGATCGGCGGAGGCGCAGCTCGGCAAGCACGTGAGAGGCGAAGGATTCGTCTCCTATCACGCCGTGCCGCTCGTGGCGAAAGGCGTGGTCAAGGGTGTCCTGGCCGTTTTGAATCGCTCCGCGCTCCAGCCGACCCCGGAGTGGCGCGCGTTCTTCGAGGCGCTCGCGGGCCAGGCGGCGATCGCGATCGACAACGTGACCCTATTCGAGGATCTGCGCAAGGCGAACGTCGGCCTGCGGATGTCCTACAACGACACGCTCGAAGGATGGTCGCGCGCGCTCGACCTCCGGGACCGGGAGACCCAGGGGCATTCCCAGCGGGTGACCCAGCTGACCCTCGCGCTCGCGCGGGCGATGGGCGTCCAGGGCGCCGATCTGGTCCACATCCGCCGCGGGGCGCTCCTGCACGACATCGGCAAGATGGGCGTGTCCGACTCGATCTTGCTGAAGCCCGGGCCGCTCACCGATGCGGAGTGGAAGATCATGCGGCGCCATCCCGTGTACGCGCGCGAGCTGCTCGAGCCGATCGCCTACCTGCGTCCGGCGCTGGCCATCCCGTACGGCCATCACGAGAAGTGGGACGGGACCGGATACCCGCAGGGCCTCTCCGGCAACCAGATTCCGCTCGCCGCCCGGATCTTTGCGATCGTGGACGTCTGGGACGCGCTGCGTTCCGATCGCCCGTACCGCCCGGCCTGGAGCGTCGAGAAGGCCCGGGCATACATTGAGGAGCAGGTGGGCGGGCACTTCGATCCCGAGGTCGCCGGCAAGTTCTTTGAGCTGCTGGATGGGGGCGGCGTCCCGGAGTTGGCGCCGCCGGAGTCCGCGGCGCCGGGGATCGATCTTTCGACACGCGCGGCCGGTGGAGCCGCCGCGGACGAAATCGCGGGGCTGCCCGTGCCGGCCGTCCCGAATTGAGGATGATGCGCCATGGGTGGTAGTTGGGCGTCGGTCCCGCTGGCTCTCACGGTGATCTTTGCGATCCTGCTGGGTTCCGGGCTGTCCCACGGCACGGCGCTCGCTGCCGCGGCCACGGCGCTCGGCGCCGCGGTGCTGTACGCCGCCTCGACGCGGCGGCGGCCTCGCGCGGACATCCGTGGGGCGGAGGAGCGTCCTAGCCGGCAGGTCGAAGCGGAGACACGCCCGGCCTTCCGGGAGCCAGAGCCTCCGCCGCCGGTCGCGGAATCCGCGCGGATCGTGAGCGTTCCGCCGAGACGCAGGACGCGATGCCGCACATCATTTATCTCGAGTCGGTCACGGGGTACAGCGGCGCGGAGAACGCGCGCCGCCTCCAGCTCCTCCGGTCGTTTCTCCGGCCCGGATTCACGATAGAGTTAGTGACCACGCCGGGCGGCCCGGCGATCCTCGAGCGGCCCCAGGATTTCGAGCAGGCGGGACGCGCCGCGTGCGCGGCCGTGGCCGAAATCCCGCCGTCCCGATGCCGCGCGATCATTTCGGCCGGCGCCGTCGATCCCGGGCTCGACGCGCTGCGCGCGATCGCCGCGGTGCCGGTGATCGGCCCCGGCGAGGCGTCGCTCTTTCTCGCCCGGCTCGTCGCCAAACGGCTGGTGATCCTGACCGTCGGGCCGGCGGTGCTCGCGGCCCGCGACATGATCGCGCACGTGACGGCGCGGCCGGCGACCGTGATCGTGCATACGCTCGCGACGACGGTGCGGAAGATCCTGGCCGACCTCGACGCCGGACGGCGCCTCATGCGGGAAGAAGCCGCCGCGGCGGTGCGGGAGTATCGCGCGGACGCGATCTACCTCGGGTCGATGACCCAGGGCAGCCTCGGCATCGCGGACGACCTCCGGTCCGAGCTCGATATTCCGGTCTTCGACCCGATGCCGGTCTCGGTGTATGCCGCGCAGGAAGCGGCGGCCGCGTTCGGCGCCGGATAGGCCGTTCAGGCTGGCGCTGTCCCTGGGAGCCCGCGGGCGAGGGAGCACCACCCAAAATAGAAGCGCGGCCGGCGGAAAACACCGGCCGCGCTTTACGCTGGCGCCGTTGTGCGGCTGTTACTTGTTCTGGAAGCCGACCGCTCCCGCCGCTCGGAGCGCCGCCTGCAGCTGCGGGTCGACGCCCTGCTCCATGTCCTGCTCGCCGAGCGGTACCGCGACGTCCGGCGAGATGCCCACCGCCTCGACGACGTGGCCGCCGGGCGTCGTGATGCGCTCCACCGTCACGGACATGCCGCCTTCCGGAAGGGCGACGTCGATCGCGCCGCCGAGCGCGCCTGCGGTCTTCTCACCGATGATCTGGGCGCGGTGGAGGTCCTTGAAGGCGCCCGTCACGATCTCCGAGCCGGACGCGCTGCCGCCGTTGGTCAGCACGACCAGCGGCACTTGGGCGAACGGCGCCTGGCCCATCGTGCGCAGCAGGCTCGACGACTGCCGGTCGACCACGCGGGCGATCGGGGAGCCGCCCTGGAGGAAGAGGCCTGCCACGCCGTCGGCTTCGCTGATCAGCCCGCCGGGGTTGCCGCGCAGGTCGAGGATCACCGAGCGGATCTGGCCCTGCTGCGCGAGATCGAGGAGCTGATTGCGCATGTCCCGCGCCGAGCCCTTGCTGAACTCGAAGAGCCGCACGTAGGCGACGCCGGGTTCGATGAACTGCGCCGTGACCGAGCGCGTCATGATCGACGCGCGGGTGACGGTGAGCTGCTGCGGCTGGCCCGCCCGCTCGATCGTGAGCACGACCGGGGAGCCGGCCGGCCCGCGGATCAGCCCGCTCGCCTGCTGCACGTTCGCGTCGCGCAGCGAGGTGCCGCCGACCGCGACGATCTTGTCGAACCGCTTGAGGCCCGCCGCCTCGGCAGGCGACCCGGGGAAGACGTTGTCGACGAAGACCCAGTGGGTGCCCGCCGCGTCGGCCTGGCCGGTGATCATGATGCCGATGCCCGAGAACCCGGGGTTGCCGTTCAGCGACTGCTTGTTCTCCTGGAAGCGCGAAGGATCCATGTAATACACGTGGCTGTCGTGGAGCGAGGCGAGCATGCCCGCGGTCGCGTCGTAGGCCAGCTGGTCCTGCGACTCGACGCCCGTCTGGACGGCGCGGTCGAACTCCGCGAGGAACTGCTGCTCCGCCTCGGTCGTGCCGGTGGTGGCCGGGATGTCCGGCAGGACGGCGGGGCCGGCGTGGGTCTGCTGGCGCAGCGTGGCGATCGCGGCGTTCAGCAGATCGGTCTCGTGGATCGGATCGACGTAGTTGCGCTGGAGCACGGCGATGGCCGAGAAGACGAGCGACCCTGTCGCGGCGTGCGCCGGGACGATGCCGCCGCTGACCGCGGCGACCAGAACGACGGCAATCAAGAGTGCCAGCCAGCTCTTCGATGCCGCATGGATCCGGTGTTGCATGAGGCTCCCCCCTTGGGCGGGTTAGGTTGTGGGCTTTGTAGCCTTCACACTAGCGGCCGGCGTTGAATAAGCCGCGAAGAAGTTATGTGGAAATTGCGAAGTTCTTAGACCTCTCCCGCCGGCCTGCCGTGTCCATCGAAACTAACGACCCCGGCCGGTCCTGGAGTTCCCTTGCCAGCCCGGCCCTTTCACGATATAATATCACTGTCGTCATACATGCGTTGGCGGCGGGCAGTTCCGGCCCGCCGCGGGTGTGTCGCAGGCCTTTCTTCGTGGCGTAGGCGCCGGCGGGACACGCGCAAGTTGCCGGCATCAACGTTTGAGCGGCTCACAGCCGCCGTCCGGCCCAGGCCGGATCACGAGGAGGGAACGCATATCAGTAAATCAGTAATGGAACGATCGGATGAATTACCGCAGTCGCTAGCATCGCAGGCCTCGCAGCCCCCGCAAGATCCCAAGATGTCGTTCGAGTCGTTTTCGCTTCGCCCCGAGACGCTTCGCGCCATCCAGCGCATCGGCTGGCAGGAGCCGACGCCCATTCAGGTTCAGGTGATTCCGGTGATGCGCCGGGGCGCCGACCTCGTGGGCCAGGCCCAGACCGGCTCGGGCAAGACCGGGGCGTTCGGCATCCCGATTGTCGACCGCGCCGAGGTCGGGCGCACCAACGGGGCGACGCCCAGGATCGGCGTGCCCCAGGCCCTCGTCCTCACGCCGACGCGGGAGCTGGCGGTCCAGGTCACGGAAGACCTGAACGCCATCGGCCGCGAGCGCGGGGTGCGGGCGGTCGCCGTGTACGGCGGCCACTCCATCGTCCGCCAGATCGAGGACCTGAAGCGGCGTCCCCAGGTGGTCGTCGCCACGCCCGGGCGTCTGCTCGACCACATGGAGCGCGGCACGCTCCGTCTCGACGGCGTGCGGGTCGCGGTCCTGGACGAGGCCGACCGGATGCTCGACATGGGCTTCCTGCCCGACGTCTCCCGGATCTTGCGTCAGACGCCGTCGGGCCGGCAGACCGCGCTGTTCTCCGCGACCATGCCGAACGCGATCCACGAGATCGCCCACCGGCAGATGCGCGACCCGGTCTGGTTCCGGATCGCGTCGGCCGCGCAGACCGTCGACACCGTGGAGCAGTTCTACCTCGAGGTCGCCGAGCAGGACAAGGTCAGGGCGCTGCGCGCCCTCCTGTCCCGCGACGAGATCACCTCGGCGCTGGTGTTCCGCCGGACCCGCCACCGCGTGGACCGGCTGGCCCGCGCGATCCCCGGAGCCGCGGTGCTGCACGGCGGTATGATGGAAGGCGCCCGCATGAAAGCCCTCCGCGCCTTCGAGCAGAAGCAATCTCGCGTCCTGGTCGCGACCAACGTCGCGGCCCGCGGCCTGGACCTGCCCGAGGTCTCGCACGTCATCAACTTCGACGTCCCCGAGGACGTCGAGACGTACGTCCACCGGATCGGCCGCACGGCGCGGGCCGGGCGCGCGGGCACGGCGATCACGTTCGTCGGGCAGTACGATCTCGAGGTGTTCGACGTCCTGCAGCGCGCGATCGGACCGGCGCTGCGGCGCCATCCGCTGAATCTGTACGAGCGGTCGGCCCGGAACTAAGCAGGCACGGTCGAAGCAGCCGATCGATAGCAGGCGTTCCGGGCCGGGCGGCCACAGCCGCCCGGCCCGGTGCGTGTTCCCCGCATGCCGGATTCCGCGTTACTGCTCCGGATAGTCGGGTAGGAACCGCTTCTTCTCCGCCGGCCGCTTGGCGCGCCGCTCGCGATCCTTCGCGGGCGAGCGCGGCGGCTCCGGAGGCGGGCGCCGTTTGGCCACCGACATCGCCGCGAGCGTCTCGAGGCCGAGACCGAGCCGACGGCACAGCGCGTCGTCGGGCCACCATTGATAGCGGCGGAGATCCACGCTCATGTTGCGCCGGACGCGCACGCCTTCCGCGGCGAGATCCCGCTTGTGCGCCGCTCGGCCGTCGTGGCCGCCGTAGCCGACGGCCAGTCCGCCGAAGCGGTTCACGACGCGCTGCCACGGGAGCCCCCGGCCGCCCTCGTAGGCGATCCATCCTACCTCGCGCCCGGCGCGCCGCCGTCCGGCGATGAGCGCCAGCTGGCCGTAGGTGACGACGCGGCCGCGCGGCACGCGCCGCAGCACCGCGTACACGAGCCGCCGGAAGTCAGATTGGCTCTTCACGGCCCAGCGCGGCCGGCGGCACGCATCCATCGAGCGTGTTCACGAGCCCGGCGACGAAGCCGATGCCTTCGACGTCCCGCCCGACGACCTCGACGAGGTGGTCGTTGAAGTCTTCGGCCACCCCCCGGACCCGGCCGCACCGGCGGAACCTCGTCATTCGTGTGAGCCGGACCGTTGTCGTGCCCACGGTGGCGATCTCGATCGCCCGCTGGAGGTAGATGCCGCGGATGCGCTCGATGGCGCCCCCGGTGAGGCCGCCGGGCTGCGCTGGCACGGCCTCCGGATGGGCAAGAAAGATGGCGGCGATCAGTGCGGCGGCGGCCGGAACGCGCCGTCCGGGTGCCGGGATGCCTGCTCCCGCTGCCGGCCGCCGGCGGAACGTCGGGGGTCTCATGGAACCGTATTTACCGCGGAGGGGTGGGAACCCCCCAAAGCGGCCGAGAATCGTTCTCAGCGCCAGGACCCGGCGAGGGCCGTCCGGCTGAGACGCCGCTATCGTTCCGCTGTGCGGAACGCTCGCTGAGCCGTATCGGACGCGCGTTCGGAAGGGTTTCGTCACCCAACTTGCAACTTGGCGCGCGGCCCCCATCCCGAGGAGATTCCCTGGAATACCGGGTATGGCCGCCGTGGTCCTCCCGTTCTCTCCCTTTATTGAAAATTTTCTCGGTTTCCCAGCAGGAAAATAATCATGGCTGTCGTATGTGCGTTATCCGAGGGGCAAAGAGGCCCCCCTGGACACCAAAAATCGAAAGGAGGGTCCCAATCCGTGGCGACCAAGAAGAAGGCAGCCAAAAAGGGCAAGAAGCGCTAAATCGCGTCTTACCCGGGTTTCACCCGGAGGGCGCTGCCCGCTAGGGCAGGGCCCTCCGGCCGTCTGATGCTCGTCCCCGCTCTCTTCTCCTGATCCCGCATGTAGGATGCCCGCGCGTCCGAGCGGAACCGTGATTCCATGGCAGATCCCAGAGTTGACCGGCTGGCCAAGGTGCTCGTCCACTACTCCATGAAGGTCCGCAAAGGCGACCTCGTGCGGATCGGCGGTCCCGCGATCGCCGCGCCCCACATCGCCGCCGCCTACCGCGAGGTGCTGCAGGCCGGCGGCCATCCGACGGTGCGCTGCACGATCGACGGACTCGACGAAGCCTTTCTCAAGCTCGCGAGCGACGAGCAGCTGCGCTTCATCTCGGACCTGGACCGTCGCGAAGTCGAGGTCCTCAACTGCGAATTGCGGTACCTCGGCGCCTACAACACCCGGGCGCTCACACGCATCCCGCCCGAGCGGATGCGGATCCGCCGCGAGGCGACGCGCGAGATCATGACGCGCTTCATGGAGCGGGCCGCCAAGCGCGAGCTGCGCTGGTGCCTGACCCAGGCGCCGGGGCACGCCGACGCGCAGGAAGCCGAGATGTCGCTCGGCGACTACGAGGACTTCGTCTACAAGGCCGGCCACGTCGACAAGGACGACCCGGTGGCGGAGTGGCAGCGCGTGGAGCGCGAGCAGGCCGCGGTCGCGCAGCGGCTCGGGAAGATGAAGACGATTCGGATCGTGGCCCCCGACACCGACCTCACGGTCGGGGTCGGGGGCCGGACGTGGATCAGCGCCGCCGGCGAGCACAACTTCCCCGACGGGGAAGTCTTCACCGGTCCCGTCGAGAACGCCACCAACGGGACCGTGAAATTCACGTTCCCGGCGATCTACGGCGGCCGCGAGGTGACCGGCATCCGCCTCACCTTCAACGACGGCCGGGTCACCGACGCCACGGCCGAGAAGGGCGAAGAGTTTCTCCGCTCCATGCTCGACATCGACGCGGGCGCGCGCGTTCTGGGCGAGTTCGCCTTCGGTCTCAACTACGACATCCAGCAGTTTACGCGGAACATCCTGTTCGACGAGAAGATCGGGGGCACGGTCCACATGGCGCTCGGCGCGGCCTACCCGGATACCGGCGGCAAGAACCAGTCCGGCCTGCACTGGGACATGATCCTCGATCTGCGCGCGGGCGGCGGCGAGGCGTTCGCGGACGGCGAGGTCGTCTACCGGAACGGCCGTTTCCTGACGTAGCACCCGATCGCGCCGGCGGACTCCGCGGCGGGCCGCCGCGGCCGTCAGCCGTTGGCCCGTCAGCGGATCAGGATCCCGCCGTTCACGTCCAGCGTGATGCCGGTGACCCAGTCCGACCGCGTGGAGGCGAGATAGACCGCCGCGTCGGCGACGTCGGCGGGGGTGCCGTCCCGCCCGACCGCCCGTCCCGCGTTCCACGTCGCGAACACGTCCGGGGCGTACTGCCGCGTCTGGTCGGTCAGGATCGGTCCCGGGGCGACGGCGTTGACGTAGATGCCGGCCGGCCCGACCTCGCGGGCCAGCGTCTGCGTCAGCGAGATCACGGCGCCTTTTGAGGCGGCGTAGTTGACCGCGACGCCGGGCCGGCCGGTCCGGGCGGCGAGCGAGGCGATGTTGACGATCTTGCCGCGGCCCTGCCTGGTCATGACCGGCACCACGGCGCGGCAGCAGATAAAGGTCCCGGTGACGTTCACCCGCATGACCGCTTCGAACATCTCCACGCTCATCTCGGCGAACGGGCGGTGGCGGGAGATGCCGGCGTTGTTGACGAGGACGTCGAGGCGGCCGAAGCGGCCGACGGTCTCGGATACGGCGCGGCCGACCGCGGCCTCGTCGGTCACGTCCACCCGTGAGGCGATCGCCCGGCCGCCGCGCCCGGGATCGAGCCCCGCGGCCGCCGCCTCCGCGGCGGCCGCGTCGACGTCCCACAGCGCGACGCGCGCGCCCTCGGCGGCGAACCGCTCCGCGATCGCCTGCCCGAGTCCCCGGCCCGCGCCGGTGACGACCGCGACCAGACCATCCAGTTCCACGCCCGCGCCCCCAGCCCCCGCGGCCTACGGAAACGCGGTTTCGACGAACGACGTGAGCTTCTCGAACTCCGCGTGCGTCTGCTCGCTGACCTCGTCGGCCATCTCCGCGAACCGGGCGCCTTCGTGCATCTTCATCTGGATGTTCCCGAGCATCATGGTCTCGAGCTCCCCGAGCAGCTCGAGCACGTCGGCCTTCGGGTAGGCGCCCCACTCGCCCGCGGCGAGGCGCCGCACGAACTCTTCGAGCGGGGTCATCTCGTCCTGGCAGGTCCGCTGGTAGAGGTCCCAGAGCGCCTCGTTCATCCGCGGCGCGCCTCGATGTACTTCTCCGCGTCCATCGCCGCCATGCAGCCGTAGGCCGCCGCGGTGATGGCCTGGCGGTAGTGGTGGTCGTGGCAGTCGCCCGCCGCGAATACGCCGTCGACGCTCGTCATCGTGTGGTGATCCAGCGCGATGTAGCCGTTGGCATCCAGCTCGATGTGGCCTTTGAACACCTCGGTGTTGGGATGGTGGCCGATCGCGACGAACATGCCGTCGGTCCGGAACTCCTCCCGGCGGCCCGACACGGTGTCGCGCAGGAGCAGGCCCTTGACCTCGCCGTTGCCGAGCACGTCCTCGACGAGGGTGTTCCAGCGCACGCCGATCTTTTCGTTGCGCAGCGCCCGTTCGGCCATGATCTTGCTGGCGCGGAAGCTGTCCCGCCGGTGGACGATCGTCACCTTGGTCGCAAACTTCGCGAGGAACAGCGCTTCCTCCATCGCGGAGTCCCCGCCGCCGACGACGGCGACTTCCTTGCCGCGGAAGAAGAACGCGTCGCACGGCGCGCACGACGAGACCCCGTGCCCGATCAGGCGCTGCTCGTTCGGCAGGCCCAGCCAGTTGGTGCCGGCGCCGGTGGCGATGATCACCGTGCGGGTGAGGAGCGTCTCCTCCCCGGCGACGACGAGGAAGGGCCGGCGCCGGAAGTCCACCGACGTCGCGTCGCCGTTGATGAACTCGACCTGAAACCGCTCCGCCTGCTTCCGCATCGCCTCCATGAGGTCCGGCCCCTGGATCGGGTGCTCGAAGCCGGGGAAGTTCTCGACGTCCGACGTGAGCGTGAGCTGCCCGCCGTGCTGGCTGCCGGCGATCACGATCGGCTTGAGCGCCGCCCGGGCCGCGTAGATCGCCGCGGTCAGGCCGGCGGCGCCGGAGCCGATGATTACGACATTGTGGGCGTCGTCGCGCGTCTCATCCGTCACCGATGCGTCACCTCTCCCTGCCTGGAACGTCAGGGCGCGTGTGAATCTTCCCCCCCCCGCCTGCGCGCGGAGCCGTCCGCGGCGGCGGCGGATCCCAGCCGGTGCACCTGGACGAAGTTCGTGCGGCCCCGGCCGATCACCGGCACCGACCCGACGACGACGACCGATTCGCCCGTCCGCGCGAGGCGCCGGCGGACGATCTCGCGGTCGAGAAAGCCGATCATCGCCTCGGTCGTCGCCTGAAACGGCACCACGAGCGGCGTGACCCCCCACCACAGCGCGAAGCTCCGCGCGACCTCCTCGTCCTCGGTGCACGCGATCACCGGGGCCGCGAGGCGCCGCTGCGAGAGCAGGCATGCCGTCCGGCCGCTGGTCGTGATCGCGACGACGAGCACGACCGAAAGGTCCTCCGTGAGCGCCTGGGTCGCCGCCGCGATCGCGGCGGGCACGCTCGGCCGGGCGGGCCGCCGCGCCCCGGCGCGGCCGGGCCCCGTCCCGTCGTAGCCGCCCGGTGCGCCCGCGACTGCCGCCGGGCGCACGCCGTCTTCCACCGCCAGGGCGATCCGGGCCATCGTCTCGACCGCCTGCACCGGGTACAGGCCCGCGGCGGTTTCCGCGGACAGCATCACCGCGTCGCTGCCGTCGAGGACGGCGTTGGCGACGTCGGAGGTTTCGGCGCGCGTCGGCCGCTCCGCGAGCACCATCGATTCCAGCATCTGCGTCGCCGTGATCACCGGGATCCCGCGCGCGTTCGCCCGGCGGATGATCCGCTTCTGCAACAGCGGCACCCGCTCGGCCGGCAGTTCCACCCCGAGGTCGCCGCGCGCCACCATCACCGCGTCGGCTTCCGCGACGATCCCGCCGAGGTTCGTGATCGCCTCCGCCTTCTCGAGTTTCGCCACGAGGGGCACGGTGCGTCCAAGCCGGCGCATCACCCGCCGCGCGTGGCGGAGGTCTGCCGCGGTGCGCACGAAACTGAGCGCGACCGCGTCCACGCCGTGCGCCAGGCCGAACTTGAGATCGGCGATGTCCTTCGGGGTCAGCGCGCGTGAACGGATCCGCACGCCGGGGAGGTTGACGCCCTGGTGGGCGCCGAGCGTGCCGCCGCGCACCACGCGGCAGAGGATCTCGCCGCCGCGGCGGCCCGTCACCACGAGCTCGATCGTGCCGTCCTTCATTAAAATGCGCGATCCCCGGCGGACGGCGCGGCCGAGGCCGGCGAACGGCACCGGAATCCGCCCGGCGCCGGCGGTCCGCCGTGTGGTCAGCGCGACCGTGGCCCCGTCCTTCAGGTCGATCGGCGACACCAGCTGTCCGACGCGGATCTTCGGCCCCTGCAGATCTTGTAGAATCGCGAGCGGCACGCCCATCTCCCGCGCGAGGCGGCGCAACAGGCGGATCGTGCGGCCGTGCTCCGCGCGCGTGCCGTGGGAGAAGTTGAGCCGGGCGACGTCCATCCCCGCCGCGATGACGCGGCGCAGCACCGGCTCGGCCTCGCTGGCGGGGCCGAGCGTCGCGACGATCTTGGTCCGTCTGAGGCGCTCGGGGGCGGGGCGGGTCTGCGTCATGCTCCCCACGAATTCGCCGCGGTATGTGTGGAACCCGTTCGGAATTCGGCCTGCGCCCGGCGAACCTTTGACCTTGGAAGCGGGCAGGTGCCGCGGTTCCCCGTGGGACCGGCCGGGCGCGGAGGTGCGGTAGTGGCGATCATGGCGATCAGCGTGACCCCGATCGGAACAGGCTCCACCGGCGTCGGCGAGTTCGTGGCCGGCGCGCTCTCGGTGATCGAGCGCAGCGGGCTGCGCTACGAGCTGAACGCGATGCACACGGTCGTCGAGGGCGACCTCGCGGCCCTGATGGCGCTCGTTCCCGAGATCCACGCCGCGCTGTTCGCGAAGGGCGCCCGGCGCCTCTCGACCGTGATCAAGGTGGACGACCGGCGCGACACGCCGTCCACGATCGAGGCCAAGGTGCGTTCGGTACGGGCCCGAATGGCACGGCCATGAGCCGCGTTCCCCCCTCGCCGCGGCGGGCCGCGCGATGAACTGGGTCGCGTGGCTCAACCGCTGGTTCGAGCGGCGGTTCGACGTTCGCGAAATCGGCGAGGGCGGCTACATCGTGAAGCTGCAGCTCATGCGCCACCACGGCCCGCGCTTCGAGTCCCGCGACGGCACGGTGGTCAACCCCGGCGACCAGGTCGCTGAGTTTCACATGGACAACGAGCGGGCGGCCCGCCTGCACGGCGCCGGCCGGCCGGGGCTCAAGTTCCGGCGGGAGTTCTTTCGGATGATAGCGCCGCTCGCCCGCGACCTCCGCGAGCGGCCCGAGTACCGGGATATCCAGGCCATCTGCGGCGCCAGCCTTTTCTGGGCCGAGGCCGAGCGGGCCGGATTCGAGAACCGTCCGCTGCCGGCGTTCACACGGTGGTGGCTGACGTGGTGGGAGCGGTTTCTGCTCACGCGGTACCATCCCGAGGGCCGGGCGCGGCTCGCCGAAGGCCGCCGGACCGAGCTCCGCCAGGTCTGGCTGACGCGTTCGACGATCGAGCGACTCGTCGCGCACCGGGCCGACCGGCGCGTCCTCGATGACGGGGGGGCCGGCGAAGCCGTACAGGAATGATTCCCGGAGCGTCGAACCTGCGCCGAACCATGAAGCGCGGGCGCCTCCTCACCGCGTTGTCGATCTCGGTGCTCGCCGCCGGCCTGGCCGCGTCCACAGCCGCGGCGCCCGTCTCCACGCTCGACGCGGTCCACCGGCGCGGCGTCCTGATCGTCGGGGTGAAGGCCGACTTCCCGCCGTTCGGATACATCGACGAGCGGGGCCAGCAGGTCGGGTTCGACGTCGACCTCGCGCACGAGGTCGCCGCGGTGGTGCTCGGCGACCCCAGCCGGGTCAAGCTCAGGACCGTCACGTCCGGCAACCGCATCCCGATGCTGCTCGCGAATGACGTCGACGCGGTCATGGCGTCGATGACGATCACCCAGGAGCGGAAGCAGACCATCGACTTCACCGTGCCGTATTTCTGCTCCGGCCATCTGATCCTCGTCAAAGCCGCGGACGCGTCGATCAACGGCTTCGCCGACCTCAACGGGCGTAGGGTCTCCACGGTCAAGGGCGCGACCGGGGACGCGGTGACGCGGGTGCTCGCCCCCCGCGCGGAGCGGATGACGTTCGACCAGAACACGGCCGCGGTGCTGGCGCTCAAGGACGGACGGACCGACGCGTTCGTGCAGGACGACGTGCTGCTGCTCGGCCTCGCGAGGCAGGATCCGTCGCTCAAGGTCGTCGGCTGGCCGCCGCAGATGCCGGGGCCGTACGGTGTCGGCGTGCGGAAGGGCGACAAGGATCTGCTCGGCGCCCTCAACGTCGCGCTCGCGCGGCTTCGCGCCTCGGGCGTCTACGACAAGATGGTCGCGAAGTGGTTCGGGGACGTCGCCGGCAGGCTGCTGCCGCCGGCCAAGTGCCCGCCCGACCTCCGGCTGTAGCCCCGCCTTATCCCACCGCGAGCGCGGCCAGACCCGCCACCATCGCCCCGGCCGCGACGACCCGTCTTCGAGCGTCGCCCTCGGCGAGGAGGCGCGTTCCCATCAGCGCGCCGGCGAGGATGCTGATCTCGCGCGCCGGCGCGACGTAGCTCACCGGCGTGAAGACCATGGCGCTCAGGACGAGAATGTACGGCATCGGGCTCAGCACGCCGACGAGGACGATCTCGCGGCGGTAGCGCCGCCAGACGCCCGCGAGCCCGGCCCCGCGCGCGAGGGCCGGCGCCAGGATCACCGCCCGCCCCACGTTGTCGCCCCAGTCCAGCACGACCGGCGGGATCGCGAACGTGGTGACGGCGCGCTTGTCCCACAGCGAGTAGCCCGCGATGAACAGCCCGGTGACGAACGCGTACGCCGCCGCCTGACGCGCGTTTGGCCGGCGCCACGCGTCCGGCCCCGTCGTCAGGAGGACGATGCCGCCGCCGATGAGCGCGGTGCCGGCGAGGGCGATCGGCCCCGGCCGCTCGCCGAAGAACGCGATCGCCGCCACGGTCGTCAGCATCGGGCCGGTCCCGCGGGCGAGCGGGTAGACGAGCGACAGGTCGCCGAGCCGGTACCCCTGCTGCAGCGCCAGGAAGTAGCCGGTGTGCAGCACGGCCGTGCCGCCGATGAAGATCAGCTGGATCGGACCGATGTGCGGCCGCTGCCACCACACGACCGCGACGACGAGCGGGAAGTAGACGCATACCGCGACCAGCGAGAACAGGCATACGAACCCCGCGCCCGCTTGGACGCGCTTCGCGATCAGGTTCCAGAGCGCGTGGATGAACGCGCCGGCGAGGACCAGGCCGAGCGCGGCGGTGGTCACGGGCCGGCGGCCAGCAGCTCCCGGAGCGGCACGACCTCGAAGCCGCGGTCTCGGAGCCCCGCGATCATGCCCGGCAGCGCCGCGCAGGTCTCCGCGGGCGTGGACGGATGCCCGCCGCGGTCGTGCAGGTCGACGATCGCCCCGGGGTGCGCGTGCCCGACGACGAACGCCGTCATCCGTGCGGCCGGCGCCGGCGCGAGCCACCCCTCCGGGCGGACCGACCACAGCACCCGTGTCTCGCCGATCTGCCCCGCCCGCGCGTACGCGGCCCAGTTGAACGTGCCCCACGGCGGGCGGAAGTATCGCGGCGCCTGTCCGGTCGCGTCGGCGATCGCCGCGGCGCCGCGGTCGACCTCGTCCCGCGACGCGCCGGGCGGCAGCGTCCAGAAGTGGCGGTGGCTGTAGGTGTGGTTGCCGACGTCGTGGCCGCCTGCGGCGACGGCGCGGGCGATCTCCGGAGCCTCCTCCACGTGCCGGCCCACGAGGAAGAACGCGGCCCGCACCCCCGCCGCGCCGAGCGCGTCGAGGATGCGCGGCGTGTACGCGGGATCCGGTCCGTCGTCGAACGTGAGCGCGACCTGTCGGCGGCCCGGACCGCGCTTCACGACTCCGCGCGCAAGCGTGCCGGAGACGAATTGCGCGCCGAGCGTGTAGGTGACCGGCGCTGCGAGCAGTCCGGCGGCGGTGAGCAGTCGCGCGCGCAGGCCGCGGGTCACCCGGCGATCCGCTACGCTTCGACGCGTTCGGCGGGGTCGACGCGCCAGCGGGTGGAGGCGGCCGCGGCGATCAGCAGCAGGCCGCCGCTCAAAAAGAACGGCGATGAAGGGTTGGTCCACTCCCACAAGAGGCCGCCGATCAGCGGTCCGATCACGCCGCCCATGCCTTCGATCGTCATCGCGAACCCGAGACCGGCGCCGCGCACATCTTGGGGAAGGAGGCGCACGAGGATGCTGTTCCAGGCGGGCAGGACGAAGGCGTAGCCGACGCCGATCCCGGCGAAGTCAGCCGCGAGCAGCCACAGGTTGGAGCCGCAGAAGGGGATCAGCAGCAGCAGGACGGCGACGCTGCCGAGCGCGAGCGCGTACGTGCGCCGCCAGCCGAGGCGGTCGCCGATGTGGCCGGCGTGCGTCATGAGCGCGAGGCCCATCCCCGGGCCGAGCAGGAGCAGCATCAGCAGCTGACGCTCGTCGAGGCCGCGGTAGAACTCCAGGTAGGGGACAACGATCGGGATCAGGAGACCCGCGGCGATGATCTGCGGGACGAGGCTCGCCGCGAGCATGACGAGCGACCGGAACATCGCCGCCAGCGCGCGGCCCGGCGCCGGGCGGGCGGTCGGATGTATCTCGGAAGGCTCCGGCCGGATGCGCAGCGCGAGCAGCGCCGCGGCAAGGAGCGGCAGAATGAACAGCTGCAGCGAGATCGGGTGCTGCGCGCGGCTGACGAGCGTCGCGACGCCGACGCCCAGCCCGCCGCCGAGGAACCATATGGAGAAGACGCGTCCGAGCTTGCCGCCGACCTGCGGCGCCGCGCCGCGGGTGAGCCGGGTGAGCGCCGCGGGCCACAGGGGCGAGGCGCCGGCGCCCATCGCCGCGAGCGCCGCGAAGATCTCCCAGGTGTGGGTGGCGAGGATCAGCCACGCGAACGCCGCGGCGTAGATCCAGAAGCCCCACAGCAGCATCTTGCGGGTTCCGATCCGGTCGACCATCCACCCGGCCAGCAGCTTGAGCGCGACCTCGGTGAAGAAGTACGTGGAGACGGCCGCGCCCGTCGTGCCCATCGCCCATCCGAACCGGACGGTGAGCATGGTCGGAAGCAACACGAACAGGAGCGCGCCGTGGACCAGCTCGACGAGCGCAATGGTAACGGCCAGTAGACCGGTTTCGCTTCGGTCGGTCACCGGGCCGGGAGTGGTGTGGCGAGGGACGTTGTGGCGGGGACGCTTTCGAGCGACGGCAGGCCGGCGAGCTCGGCGGTGACGATTTCCGCCGCGTCCGGCCGTCCGAGTGACGCCGCGGCCTCGGCCATGGCGGTGAGGCGCGCCGGATCGCCGAGCAGCCGATCGAGGTGGGCCACCAGCTGTGCCGGCGTGCGCGGCGCGAGTGCCGCGCCGTGCTCGAGCAGGAAGTGGGTGTTACCCTCTTCCTGGCCGGGAATCGGGCGGTAGATCAGCATCGGCAGCCGCTTCACGAGCGCCTCGCTGATCGTGACGCCGCCGGCCTTCGTGACGAGCACGTCGCTCACGGTCATCAGCTCTTCCACCGTGTCCACGTAGCCGACGACGTGGAACGGGTGCGGCGAGCCGGCCGCGCGGGCCCGCACCTGGTCTTCGAGACGCCGGTCGTAGCCGCACACCACGAGCACCTGGATCGGCCGTGCGAACTGCGCGAGCGCCCGCGTCACGTCGAGGACGCCGCCGAGCATGGCGTACGCGCCGGCCATGACGAGCACCACCGGCACGTCCGGCTTGAGCCCGTACTGCCGCCGCAGCGCCTCGCGGTCGAGCGGCCGGAGGAACTTGCGCTCGACCGGCAGGCCCGAGGCGACGATCCGCTGGGCCGGGACGCCGCGCGACACCAGGCCGTCCCGCACCGTTTGGTTGGGCACGCAGTAGCGGTCGACCGCGGGATGGATCCACTGGCTGTGGGTGACGTAGTCGGTGATCACGGTGAGGCACGGGACCGTGCTGCGCCCGGCGAGCCGGAGGTCCGACATGGTACCCGCCGGCGTGCAGTGCACGCAGCAGACGGCGTCCGGCTGCTCGTCAGTGAGGTAGCGCTCAAGCCGGTCCATGCCCATCTTGTTGATGAATTTCTGCGTCGCGGAGTCGGGCCGGATCTCGCCGGTGAGCTTGTAGAACAGGCCGTAGAGGCCCGGGGCGCGGCGCACGCTCTGGATGTACGAGAACTTCGTGAACGCGTCGAAGGCAGGGTGGACGAAGCGGGCGAAGTAGTCGACGATCTCGGCGCGGCCGCCGGTGCGGGCGTTCCACTCCGCCGCGACGGTTTCCGCCACGCGCTTGTGTCCCCCGCCGTAGTTACAGGACAGGATTGCGAGCCGCATCCGGACCCTACGCGCGCCCTGCCAGGCTCCCGGCCGGCACGGTCGTCAGGACGGGGGTGGCGACGAGCGCCGGCGGTGCGGGGTGGATCACCGAGAGGCGCCCCGGCAGGAGCGACAGCGTAAAGCTGCTCGCCGCGGCGGCCAGGCTGCCGTCGACCTGCGCCTCGCGGCGCTGGTCGAGATGGATCGTGACCTGCGAGCAGCGCTGCACGCTGAGCTCCGGCACGGGCAGCCGCCGCAGGAGGCGCGCGGTCTTGCGAAACCGCCGCGTCGCGAGCTCTTGCAGCAGGTACACGTCCAGGAGCCCGTCGGTGAGGCTCGGCGACGGCAGCGCCAAGAGGCGCTCGCCGTAGATGCGGCCGTTCGCGACGGCGATCATGAGCGCGCGTCCGCTGAAGGAGCGCTCGCCGGCCTCGACGTCCACGGTGAACGGCTCGAAGCCGGACGACAGCAGCATGAGCGCGGCGACGTAGTACACGGAGCGGTTTCGGGCGAAGCGGTAGCGCGAGCGCAACGTGTTTGTCATCTTGACCACTTCGACGTCCGCGCCGAGCCCGAAGGTGTTGAGGAAATATCTTCCGTTCACGACGCCCACGTCGATCGGGCACACGCGCCCGCGGAGCAGGGTCTGGATCGCCGTGCGCGGGTGCTTCGGCAGACCGAGCGAGCGGACGGTTTCGTTGCCGGTGCCGCAGGCGACGATTCCGAGCGGGACGTCGGCGCCGCTCGAGACGAGGCCGTTCACGGCGCCGTTGATCGTGCCGTCGCCGCCGAGCGCCACGACCTGTTCGACGTCCTGCTCGCCGGACCGCAGGGCGGTCGCCAGCAACGACGCCGTCGAGTCGGCGTTCGGGGTGACGATCAGATCGTACTCGCGGCCGGCGCGCCGAAGCGCGTTCGTGACGAGCGGCAGCGCATCGCGCGCGCGTCCGCCGCCGGACCGAAGATTGGCCACAATCAGCGTCAGAGCCATTTCGCTAACTCCTCCGCCGCGGCCATGCCAAATACAGTGTGATAGTATACAACCTTATCATTATGGACGGAGTCGCCCCGGCATGTCAAACGATGACCCGGGTTACTTTGCACGCGGGCGGGCGTGTCCCTTCCTTTAAATGGCGCCCAACTAAACGGCGCCCAACCGACCACTCCACGGTCCGCGCGCCGGTCCCGGGCTCCCGCCCAGGAATCGCTCCCGGCGCGTAGAAGCGCGTTCGCGTCGCCATCTCCCCGTGCGGTTCGTCGCCTTTGAGGGATGGTGTCTTGCCCGGCGCACCGCGACGTGCGTCCGGCTCGACGTGTGTGTGGGAGGTGCGCGGTGGTCTACGAGTGCGGCGCGTCCGAGTTTGGCGTGCGGCCCCAGGCGGCGGGACGCCGGGGCATGGTGGCATCCGCGAATCCGCTCGCGACGCAGGCCGGCCTACGGATGTTCGCGGCCGGCGGCAACGCGGTCGACGCCGCGGTCGCCGCGGCCGCCGCGATCACGGTCGTGGAGCCGTACTTTTCGAGCGTCGGCGGCATCGGCCTCGCGGTGCTGTCGCTGCCGGGCGGCGAGACGCGCACGCTGAACTTCATGGGCCGCAGCCCGCGCGGCGCGCGCCCCGATCTCTTCACGGTCGAGACCCAGGATCTCGGACCGCTCGCGCCCATGGTGCCGGGCAACGTCGCGGGGTGGGCGCGTCTCTTGTCTGAGTACGGCACCCTGCCGCTGGCGCAGGTCCTCGAGCCGGCGATCGAGCTGGCGGACCGGGGGACGCCGGTGACGGCGTTCGACCACGCGCGCACGTCCGCGGTGCTGCAGCGGCTCCTGCCGTTTCCGGACGCCTCGCGCACGTACCTCAATCGCGGACGGCCGTACCTGCCGGGCGAGCTGCTCCGCCAGGGCGGACTGGCCGCGACCCTCCGCACGATCGCGACGGAGGGCTGGCAGACGTTCTACGAAGGCCGGCTCGCCGAGACGATTGCCGGATACCTCGGGGCGCAGGGCGGGCTCATCACCAAGGAAGACATGCGGACGTATCCGGGCGTGCTGCGCTGGGAGCCTCCGATCGTCGCCCGCTACCGCGGCTATGAGATCCGCACGACCCCGCCGCCGAGCAGCGCGGTGCAGATCCTCCAGACGCTCCGGATTCTCGAGGCGTTCGAGGTCGCCGAGCTCGACCCGCTCGGGCCCGACTACCTGGCGCTCGCGGCGGAGGCGATCCGGCTCGCGCGCGTGGAGGCCGCGGCGAACGTGGCCGACCCCGCGCTCAAGGACGTGCCGATCGCGTGGATGCTGTCGGATGCGCGCGTCGAGGAGCTGCGCGCCGAAGTCCGCCGGCGTCTTCGCGCGGCGAAGTCCCGCGCCGGCCGCGCCGCGCGCGGCCGGCAGCCGGTGCGTGCGCGCATCCGGAAGGCGCGCCGCGCCCCCGAGCGGTCGACGACGCACCTCTCGGCCGCGGACGCGAGCGGGCTCGCGGTCAACATCACGCAGACGATCGGGAGCGGCTACGGCTCCGGCGTGGTCGTCGGCGACACCGGCATCGTGCTCAACAACGGCCACCACTGGTGCACGCTGGTCCCCGGCGACGCCCGGGTCATCGCGCCGGACAAGCGCCGCGAGTCGCCGTCCGGCCCCGCGCACGGGTTCGGCGTCCACGAGAATCCGATGGCGCCGGCGCAGTCCTTCGGGATCGATCCGCTCGGGCCGGCGCACGCCGCCCGCGGCGGCCGGCTCGCCTTTCTCATCGGGACGCCCGGTTCGTACGGCATCCCGCAGACGACCGCGCAGATGATCCTCGGCCTGATCGACTTCGGCCGCGGCATCCAGGACGCGATCGCCGCCCCGCGGTTCCGGTGGAAGGACGACGTCGGCGATCCGATGCCGCCCAAGACGCTGCTCCTCGAAGGCCGCTTCCCGGCCTCGGCGCGCAAGGCGCTGGCCTCGCGCGGCTACTCGATCGAGGTGCTGGAAGACTGGTCCGTCAGGGTCGGCGGCGGGCAGGGCATTGTGCTGCGCGAGGACGGTTGGATGATGGGTGGAGCGGATCCACGCCGGAACGGCTACGCGATGGGCTGGTAGCCGGCGGCACGTGCGCGCCGGCATGTCTCATACGAGGGGGCGGGCGATGCGCATCTCCAACTGGGGGATGTTCCTGCTCGCAATCTATCTGATTCTCGTAGGGCTCGGTTCGTTTGGCGTGATCTTCCTCGGCCTCGGCAGGCTGGCCGGCATCATCGCGCTGATCGCCGGCATCCTGCTGCTGATGGAGCACTGGCGGAGGTAAGACTCCGGCTTACGGGTTCTTTTCCCGGCGCAGACTTTCCAGCGCCTCTTCGGCGGTCGAGAAAATTGGAATGGCTTTCTCGATGCCCATCACGTCGATGATCCGCCGCGCCATCGGCTGAACGGCCGCCAGCACGATCTGCCGTCCCGTCCGGGACAGCAGCCGGTGCGCGTCGAGGAGCGCCTTCGCGCCGGTGGAGTCGATGTACCCGAGGCCGCTCATGTCGACGATCACGTGGTCTTCCGACTGCGCGACCGATTTGAACTGGGCCTGCAGCGTGGCGACGCTGGCGAGGTCGAGTTCTCCGGTGAGCACGAGACAGACCGCGCCGGCCATGTCCTTCCGCCGGACCACCAGTTGATTCTGCCAGTGCGATGCCGCCGCCATTACGGTGTTTCCCCCCCCCGGGAACGCCCCGCCCGTATCCGTAGAATCCGTCCACGTCGTTCACAAATCCTTCACGCCTTGGTGTGTGCGCGCTTATCTTAGCGGCTAAGTCATCATTTTATGTATTGCGGCGGCCGTGCCGATTGGGAATAATCCGATTACATGGCCAAAAAGAAGCGATCGAAACCTACGAAGAAAGCCAGCATCTGGGTCAAGCTCGGTCGGAAGGGCGGCAAGGCGAGAGCCGCGCGCCTCTCCGCCGTCGAGCGTCACCGGATCGCGATGCTGGGTGTCGAAGCGCGCCGCGCCAAGAAGAGCGGCAGGACGGCGCCGAGCGGGCCCACGCAGCAAGGCAAGCTGTAGGTTCTCACGCAACTTCCCACCCAGTGTCAACAGCCGTTCTCAACTTGCCGGCTAAGGAATACCGGCGGCCCCACACCGACCGAAGCGGAACCCGCGGCGTATGTCCCGCGACGTTGAACTGACCGATTTTGGGCTGGGCCGACTAGACATTCCCGATTTACCCCGTTGGGGTATCACGGTTTGCGCCGCTCCGGGGCCGATCGCCCGCTTTTTCATCTTAGCCTCCGGCGGGCGCTCGCGAATCTGTTGACCGTATACCCGTCGCCAAGTAGAATGAGCGCGGGGGAAATGGGAGTTGCTTGATGACACGCCCCACAGGCCGGAGGCGACGCAACAAGACGCCTAATATATGGGCAGCGCTAGGGAGCAAGGGAGGGCGGGCTAGGGCCCTTCGTCTCAGCGCCAAAGAGCGTCGCCGTATCGCCATGCTCGGCGTTCAGGCCCGGCTGGCCAAGGCCAAGAGTAGGAAGAAAAAGAAAGCCCGCTCGCGGCGTAAGTAACGTCGACCTGCCAAAGGCTCTTACGGTCAATATCAACAGCCTTAGTAAAGGATAGTACTAAGGCGCCGGGCGGGCGACTCGGACCTCTTCTGTTGTTGCCTACGCTGTCGTCTTGTATACTCCCATTGTCAGCCGAGCCGGCGTAGCTCAGCGGTAGAGCAGCGCATTCGTAATGCGCAGGTCATCGGTTCAAATCCGATCGCCGGCTCCATATTTACTGGGGTTTTCGAAGACCCCGGGTTGTGGATAACCCTTCCGTTGGGGCACCCTTGGGGCACCGTTCAGACAGTCCGCCTCGGCCAGTTTCGGGGATGATTTCCGTTTGGGCCTGGCGGATCGGAGTCAGTTCTCAAGGTGGACACGCCGCACTCGCCGAAGCGAGGGCATCCCGTGCGGGTTTGAATCCGGTTCCCGGCACCAGATCCACCAAACAACCCGGCCTACCAACAGCTTGGGCCGCCCTATGGCAGCGCATGTCCATCCGCCCAGGATTCTCGGCCCGGGCGAAGTAATAGTGCGTTGCGATGGAAGCCGCAACGTTGCCGATACGCGTCGACAAGAGCCACCTTGTTACGATCGGCGAGCGTCTCTACGCGGAGAGCGTCGAGTTGGTCCGCGAGCTGGTCAACAATGCGTATGACGCCGATGCCACGGAGGTCCACGTATCGATCACCGACGAGGAGATCCGCGTCGAGGACAATGGCCTCGGCATGGACCTCGACGGATTGCGCGAGTATTTTACGATCGGGACGTCAGACAAGCGGCTCCATCCCAAGTCTCCGCGATTCGGACGTCCACGCATCGGCCAGTTCGGAATCGGGAAATTCGCCACGCTCTCCGCTTGCGAGCGATTCGTAGTATTCACTCAGCGCGGCCCGTTTGCGGCGGAAGTCGTGTTCGACAAGCAAGCCTGGGAGGGCGACGACGATCGCTGGGACCTGCCGATGCGGCTCGTCTCCCCTGATCCGGCGCGCGGCCATGGAACCACGGTGACGCTGTCCCGGCTGCGCCGGCGCTTTGATCAGGCAGAAGTCGAACGTCGCGTCGTCGACAGCGTTCCGCTGGGCGCTCCCGATTTCGCTGTCTTTCTAAACGGCCGGCGCGTGATGCCGCTGCGTCTGCCGGGGCATCGCATTCCGGTTCTCGAGGGTACGCCTTTTGGGATTGTGAACGGCGAGATCGTCATCGTGCCGACTCATCTCGCGTCGACGGCGGATACTGGAATCGAGATCAAGGTTCGCCAAGTCACGGTGCGCCGGGATCTGTTCGGCATGGACGGGAGGGACGCGATCCGGATTAAAGGGGAGGTCCACGCCGATTTCCTGCCGGTGACAGCTGACCGGACGGGATTCGTGAGAGATACCGACGAATATCGCGCGCTCATCCAGGTCATGGACCGAGTGATGGCGGGCGTTCGGGCAACTTTGGGGCATCTTTCCGATCGCACCGAGCGACAGAAGAGTCGACAGGCTGTACGGGAAGCGTTCCGTCGCATTCAACGGGCGCTCGCCAAGAACCCGGACTTGTCGCCGTTCGGACCCGTATCCTACGCTCAAACGTCCAGGACGCCGTCCGGTGGTGCCGGTGTCCTTTCCGAAGGCAGGGCCTCCAAGCCGGCGGGCGTCGGTGAGGTCGATCACGCCGCGCCCGACGGCTCCTCTCCGCCTGAGCCATCCCAACCCGAGCCAGCCGCCCCGCCCGCCAAGAGGCGGCGGAAGCCGCGGGTTCGCCGGCTCACCCCCGACGCCGTCGTGCAGCGGGTTAAGCTCGGTGAAGCGGGCGTGACGTGCTGCCTTGATCACTTCGGGCCTGATGGACGGGAAGCGTTCTCCGAGGGTAGCACGATCTACGTGAACCGCGACCATCCGCTGTATGTCCGGAATAGCCGACGCCGAGAGACACATACCCTGCACGTCGCGCGGCTGCTGACACAGGAGATCAGCATGATGAAAGATCCTCGCAGTCCGCGGCAGGCATTTGAGCGGCAGAGTAAGCTTCTGCGCGACGCATTTGCCGACGATGAGCGCTGAGCACCGGTCGGCAGATCGCCAGTCAGCAACGGTTCGTGCTTGAATGGCCTGAGTTGCAGTAAGTCGGCAATCTCACGCCGCATCGACAGCACGAACTCGGAGAGCGACCCTCAACTTCTTGCGCACGACGCTCAGGATGGTGGCCAGGTTATCCATGCTCGGATTGCCTCTTCGTGAAAGCATCCGATGCAGGCTCTTAGTGGGCTTCGCCGTCTTGGCAGCCAGTGCTTCGAAGCCAATCGTAGCGTTTACGAGATCACGCAAAATAAGACGAGCTGTGTGCGGCTCGCCGTTGAGAAACAAGGTGGTTGCCTCATCAAGAAGCGCCTTAACGAAAGCTGAGTCGCGCTTCGCGCGTTCCGCCACAGTCTGCTTGAATTCCCGCGTCAGGGCCATGTTGTTCACCTCTTGTGTTTTGGTCGGGCAGCGGCCTTCCGTGCTTTGTATTCTGCCGCAAGGGCCCGCGCTCGGGCAATGTCGTCCTCGGACGTCGGAGAGGCTGTGTCGTTTCATAGCCTGAAAATAGTGGGAGTTTGCCGTGGACGGGCTCGTATGCGCAGGTCATCGGTTCAAATCCGATCGCCGGCTCCAGCGATCTCGGAATCGTATTGTTGGCTAGAATCTACGCGCCCCAACCTCCTGAAAACCTCTTCCGCCTCTGTTCCGACGGCGGTCAGCGCGAGATCTACTTCATCGCCGCTCGGCCTCCCGTGCCGAGGCCGGGCCCTGAGACGCCGTCCCGCGAGGTGCGTTAGGCATCGATCGCCTCGCGCAGTACCTGCCGCAGGTCGGCCGGCACAGCGGCGACCCGTACGCGCTTGCCTTTCCGGGTCGCCCGGCCGACGAATACGAGACAGGCAAGGCGCAGGCGGCCCAAAGGGCTCGCCGGCGGACTGTCTTCCCAATAGTACCCGTCCCCTTCGTCGGTGCCGAACTTGCGCGTAATTGCGCCGGCCCGCGCCCATCCCCCGTGTTCCAGAAGAAAACGCAAGAGTTCCCGGGCGCGCCCGTCGTCGTCGAGATGGGCGAGCGCCCGAAGCGCCTCCACCGCTTCAGTCCTCATGCGCGCCGCGAGTTGCCGTGCGCGGTCGCGCCGGAGCTGGGCCCGATGCCGCAAACCGTGGAGGCGGCAGGCCGCATCCAACCAGACAACGGGAATCTCATCGAGCGCGCGCTGCAGAGTCAGTGTCTCCGGCGAGATAGGGCGCTGGTCCACCTGCCGGCGATGCTCCTCCTCTACACGCTCCATCAGGTAATCCGGCAGCAGGTAGGGCTCAAGGCGATCGGTCAGCGCCGTCATTTTTTCGGTCAGTCCAGGCGGCAGATCGTCCGTGTCGATAGCGTCAAGGTGCCGTCGCGCGGTCTTGTAGTCTCCGTCCTCCGCGCACACGCCGGCCAGATTGAAGAGAAGCACCGGATGCCCGGGCAGCGCGCCGCACAGCATTTCTAGCATCCTCCGCGCCTCGGCCCGTTCACCCTGCGTTCGCAGCACGTTGGCATACGCGACTGCGGCGGGCACGTAGATGCTGTCTCCGTGGACGAGAGGGTCGAGAATGCGGCGCGCCTCGTCGAGCGCGCCGGCGTCGCGATGCGCCAGCGCCTCGCGATAGCGTGCGTCCAGCTCCGGGTCGGGTTCCGTGACGAGCCGCACCTGCTTGAGGGCAACTTGCGTGGACTCGCCGTCGATCAGCATCGTCACCGGCTCATCGAGGCGGACCACGCCCGCCGTGCACAGGCCCTCGAGGGCGGCGATCTTCCACGGCGTCGGGATCCGCGCGGATTCGAAGAGCGATCTCGCCAGGCGTTCGCCCCAGTCGCGACCGCCTGCCACGAGCGCGGTGATCATCGCCGGCGCGCCCTTGGCCTCCGCGCGCGGCATCGGGGCTTCGGGCACGAACAGATTGTAGAGTAGCATGACAAGCTTCGCCGGGTCCGCGACGATCCGGGCGGCCACCTCCTCGGGCTTCACCTCACGGGCATCGGCGGTGGCGGCGGTCAAGTCCTCGTGACGCGGTGTGGCATAGGGAAGCCGGAACGGGGGCACGGTTCCGGCCGCACAGAGCGCGGCGACGCCTGCGTAGGCTTCCAGGAATCTCCAGTCACGGTGCCGCAGACGCGCCCATACTTGTGCCGCCTGTTCGAACCGCCCGAGGTTCCACGCGGCAGTGCCTGCGAAGAATTCGCAGACCGGCAGCACGTGCCGTCCTTGCCAGCGCTGATAGAGTGTCCAGACGCGCCGGTCGTCGCCGATGTCTCCCGCGGCCTGCAGTATCACAGCCGTGTACTCAAACACGACCTCGCCGCCCGCGCCGCCGAGGACGAGTTCCGGACCCCTCGCCATACTCTCGAAGTCTCCAATCGCCGCATCAAGTTGACGGCGTGCTTCGGCCGCATCGTTCAACCTCGCGTGACACCGTGCCGCAAGCGCCCGCGCATAGGGCTGCGGGAAGGGCGCGTCGAGGTTCGGCGCCAGGACCTTGAGCGCTTCCGGGGGTGCGCCGTGGTGATCGAGGTGGACCAAAGCCAGATTGTTGAGCGCAGCCGGCAGATCCGGAGGGCCCGCTCGAACCACTCAGCCGCCTTGCCCAGGTCTCCACGTGCGGCATGGCGCCGGCCCTCGTCGGTCAGGCGTTCGGCTTCGATCACGTCCTGATCGGTGAGCAGGCGGCCTGGTCTGTCCACGCGCCACCCTCCGGGATAAATCAGTTGGGCTGGCATTCTCGGGGGCGTCTGTGGAACACCTTGTGAATAATCGGTGGATTTGTAATGCCGGCCCCTCGCCACGGTCGCCGCGCCGCCGGTCACTCGACTCGTGATGCCGGGCAGAGTGCCGGGTTCATCGGCAACAAAGTTGCGCGGTAACTCCCGATCGGTGAGGAGGAGGGGGCCGATAGCGGCGGAAAGTTCTGCGGCGATGGGGGAGTCGGAACAAGACACGGGACTGAGGCTGGCAGCGTTCGAACATCTTCGCCGCCTCCGTATTGCCAGAGATCATCTGACCGCGGCCGAGCTGAAGCCGGGATTTGTCTTTCAAGGACAGCGTATCCCGCTCATCAATCCCGGACGCGGCATCTTCAAGCCAAGGCAGATGCGCTTCCTACTGTCCATTCGAACGGTGTTCCCCCAGCCGGGCCGTCGCGTCTGGTACGATGACCAAACTCAGGTGCATCGGCAGATCTTCGAGGGGAGCGACGCGGTCGAATATGCGTTCATGGGCAACGATCCGAATGCGGCGGACAACCGCTGGCTTAAAGAAGCCGCGGAGCATCGCGTTCCAATCATCTATTTCGTCGGCGTTGCGCCGGGCCGGTATCATCCGCTCTATCCGGTCTACGTCGCTGCCTGCGAACCGAAGAGGCTGCGGGCGAGAATCGTGTTCGGCATGCCCGATGAAGTCAGTCCGACCCCGCCCGCGACGGTCGCCGAGCGGCGTTACGCGCTTCGGGCGGTGAAGCAGCGCCTTCATCAGCAACTCTTTCGCGAAGCGGTCATCGCAGCCTACGGCGAGCGGTGCGCCGTGTCCGGATTACCTGAGCCGCTGTTGCTGGACGCCGCTCACATTATCGAAGACCGGCACGAGGCGCTGGGTCAGCCGGTCGTCCCGAACGGCATCCCGTTGTCGAAAATACATCATGCCGCGTTCGACGTGCATCTCATCGGGATCGATCCGGACTATCGGATTCGCGTTTCGGAACGACTTCGCGATCTCCACGATGGCCCCATGCTCGCGGTGCTTACGCTTGACGGCGGCGCGATCCGCTTGCCGGCGAGGCGGAACGACTGGCCGGACCGTGATCGTTTGGCGCAGCGCTTCGAACAGTTCAAAGCCGCAGGGTAGATGCACGTCAAAGAAGTGTAAAGTCGCCCCGGCCTGATCCCGGTCCCTACTGCCGGTCCAACCGGCGATTGACGAGCTCAAAATATGTTGGCTATACTTATGGCTATAAAAGTCCCTGTTCTCTTTGGAGGAAGACGATGCGCTATGCGAGCGTGGCTGAGGTGAAGAATCGCCTTTCGACCTATCTCGCTCAAGCGAGGAGAACGAAGGAGCCGATCATCGTGACTCATTACGGCAAGCCGTATGCTCTCATCCAGCCGTTGTCCGAACGCGACCTGGAGAGCCTGGGGTGGAGGCAGCTCGGTGAGGCTCGTCTTCGAGAAGCTTGGGAAGGAGAGGACGATGCCCTCTACGATTACCTTTAAGCGAGGACAGGTTATTGTCGTCGACGTGCCATTCTCGGATCATTCTGGAACAAAGCCCAGACCGGCGATGATCATCAGTGCCGATGCGTTTCATCGCGACCTTCCCGACATCATTGTGTGCCCGATCAGTAGTCAGCCCCGGTACTACACTCACCCCGGACCAGGCGACTGCCCGCTGCAGGCTTGGCGCGCCATTGGGCTTCGCCATCCGAGTACGTTGCGAGTCTCCAAATTGCTCGCGATCGATAAACGTATTGCCCGGAGAACGCTCGGAACGGCGCCGCCGGAAGATCTCGCGCGCGTCAATGTCGCGCTGCGTCAGGCGTTGGCCCTCGCCTAACGCGCGCCCAAGGCGTAATCGCTTGCCGTGTCGCGTTCGTAATGCGCAGGTCATCGGTTCAAATCCGATCGCCGGCTCCAGTAAAATAAGGGTTTTCGAAAGCCGCGAGTCGTCCAGAACCCCTCCGTTGGGGCACCCTTGGGGCACCGTTTGACAGTCCCCCTTGCCAGTTTGCCGGTTGTGTCCGTGCTGAATTTCCCGCCCTGGCTCGAACGAGAGTCAATCAGCGGCGCGCCGCCAGTCCCAAAGGCCCGTAAACCCGCCCGCCATCTGATGTCAGAAGGTGTCGGACCCGTACACGTACCCATGACCGTGCCCGTCGGTAAATTCGGTCCCAGTGTCGGAACCTCTGGTGCCGAAAGACGTTGAGAACTTCAGGCCGAACGGGATGTTCGTAACGGTGACGATTTTGCGTCAATCGTAGCGTATCCACATCGCCTCGTCCTACATATTGGGTGCAGGGATACTTGAATCGGCCTGGAGCTCTTGTCAAATGGTGTGGTGCAGCCCGTAAACCTGTGTGCCCAGTCGGTGGAAGACCGGCCCGGAGAGTTGCCCGATTTGCTCCGGTAGCGTTGCTCGGCATCTTGAGGAGGTGACTTCCAAGACGAAAGCCCGAGCGTACAGGTCCCGGCGGCCCGACGCGACAGCGTTGAGGTCGGTGGCCCAGGGGGACTTGCGATGGATGGGGCCGCAGCATAACGCGAACACTGCAGCGTCGTTATTGAGGCCCACTTAGAGCTTCCATCAGGGAGTGCTCAGCGCCACAGTGGGAAAGAAGGTGCCAAGCCTTTCACACCTTGGCGATGGTCAGTGCGGTTGCGGGAGAAATTGGGCACATGCACGCAACCGGCCTTCCGGCGTAAGGGTGGCGGCAACATCCAAAGGGTGCATGGTCAAAGCGGGGAAGGTCTCTCGCTCGCAAGGCCGGCGATATAACCGCGGTGCGGGAAGTTCGCTGGTGGCCGAGAGACTGGCGCATGGGGCCGGAGTAGCAAGGACGGCGATGATAACAAGTCGCCAGAGCGAAGGGCCCCGAGGCGTGGAGCCAGCGGCGGGTGGACGATCTGGAAGTCGTCTACCTGTGGGTCGATGGGATCTATGTCAAGGCCGGCCTGGAGAAGGACACGGCGGCGCTCCTGGTCGCGCTGGCGGGCTTGAGTGACGGCCGCAAGGTGCTCGTCGCCGTGAGCAGCGGGCCGCGGGAATCCACGGAGGCGTGGGCCACGCTCCTGCGGGAGTTGCGCGCGCGCGGGCTCCGCGCGCCGAAGCTCGTGATCGGGGATGGCCACCTGGGGATCTGGGGGGCCTTGCGCGACGTGTATCCGGACGCGGCGGAGCAGCGGTGCTGGAATCACCGCATCCTCAACGTCTTGGCCACGCTCCCCACGCGCGTCCAGCCCCACGCCAAGGGCTTGCTGGCGGCGATCGCCTACGCCGAGACGCGGGAGGCGGCGGAGCGCCAGAAAGCGGCCTTCCAGCGCTGGGCCGCGCAGCGGGGCCACGACGACGCGGCCCGGCGGTTGGATCGAGGCTGGGACCGCTTCGTCACCTTCTACCAGTTCCCCAAAGAGCACTGGGGCCATTTGCGCACGACGAATCCGGTGGAGTCGCCCTTTGCGGCGGTGCGGTTACGCACGGATGCCGCGAAGCGCTTCAAGAAGGTCGGCAACGCGACGGCGATCATCTGGAAGATGCTGCTGGTCGCGGAGCGCCGCTTCCGACGGCTCACCGCCCCGGAGCGCGCCAAAGAAGTCTACCTTGGGGTGAAGTGCGTGAACGGGGTGAAAACCATAGCCAACGGTCAGGAGGTCGCCGCCTGAGGATTTACACACCTGTTGACGGAACCTCATCGCCGGCTCCCACAGTCCTTATTTTCAAGCGCGCTCCCGAGCCGTTCGATACCGCTCGACACGGGAAAGATAACTAACCGGCATATTACTGGAACGATTCTTGACCAAACCGGCACATATATGCCATAATTTCAAACGATCAGCCACTCGAATTTCGGGGGATGGTGATGGTCGCACCGGTCGGCCGGACATCCGTAACTGACACAGATACTAATTCTGCGGTTGACCGGGCAGCGAAGCTGTTGGCGGCACTGGGACACGGGCGCCCGAGTGTGGGGTTGTCGCTGGGTGACATATCAGCAGAAACCGACATTCCTAAATCCACGGCGTTGCGCCTCCTCACGAGCCTTGAGCAAAGAGGCTTCGTCGAACGTGATCCCACGGGGCGCTTCCGGATTGGATTGGGCCTCGTTGATTTAGTGTTCGCATACCTTGAGGACTTGGATTTGGTCGAGCAGGCGCGTGCGGTGCTCGAGGAACTATGCACGGAGACGGGGGAGACGGTACATCTAGGTATCCCGAGCGGCCTTGAGGTCGTCTACATCGACAAGGTTGAAAGTTCCCAATCTTTGCGCATGGTCTCGCGCGTCGGCGCTCGTTCTTCCCTCTATTCAACCGCGCTCGGCAAAGCCATTCTGGCCTATGCAGGTGAAGATTTTCTATCCCAAGTGATCGCCGCGGGGCTTGAGGGGCGAACAGTGAACACGCTTGTTACCCCCGAGGCCTTGAGAGCAGATTTGGCCTCGGTGAGGGTCGCGGGGTACTCGGTTGATAGAGAAGAGAACAAACTCGGCATTTGCTGCGTGGCAGCGACTGTCCGCGAACGTAGCGGCCGAGTCGTAGCAGCGATCAGCGTATCGGGCCCGTCGGTCCGGATGAACGAGGCAGTCCGAAATCAGACGGGCGTTCTGGCGCGCCAAGCGGCCGATAAGATTTCCCGGCGACTCGGCCATCGACCTGTGAAGTTGACGTCGTGACATTTTGATCGAGGAAGAGGTGGTCGCGCCAACACCTGCCGTCCCGCCGCGGTCCGCTCAACCGGCTCTGCGAACGAGCTGAAAATCCAAACGAAGTGGTCAAGGAGGCGAATGACATGACCGCTAAGGTGACCGGACCGGGCGCGAAAGTTTCGAGGCGGCGATTCGTCCAGGCAGTCGCTGCGACTGGCCTCGCAATTGTTCCGTTGTCGACAGCCAAGTCGGGGGCAGGCGCCCTCCAGGCCTTAACGGTGCCCCAGGCATCCACAGCTCAACGGCCTCCCAACGCCCCCAAGCCGTCGGGGTTGGTATATGCGGACAACACGCTGGGCGACGATGGGATAGTGATGAATCCCGCGGTCGCCGCGTTCAACGCTACGGAGGGTGTTCGCGCCACGATCGTCGAGCTCGGCGATGCCGAGTACCTTCAGAAAGTCCTTGCCTATTATGCAGCCGGCCAGCAGATGGACACCATCTACGTTCGAGACGCGTTTCTCGCGTCGTGGGCTGAAAGCGGACTGATCCAGCCAATCACAAAGTTTCCGGGCCTCGAGGGCTATCTCAGAGACGCGACCGAAATGGCCCGCGGTGGGATTCAGTATAAGGGAAATGTATGGGGCCTGCCTCAACAGGGTGATGTCCTTGTTATCTACTATCACGAAGGCAACTTCAAAAAGGCAGGGTTGGTTACTCCTCCACGAACCTGGGATGAGCTGGTGCAACAGTGTCAGAGGGCTCAGAAGGCCGGCTTTACCTATCCCATGGTGTGGGCTGCCGGTCAAGGGGACACTCACCTCCCGTGGCAGTGGTACGGACAGGTGTGGAGCCGCGGGGCGCCCCTGTTCGAACCGGATGGCACGCCCAAGATGGGGAAGGGATCGGTCGCGCGGGAGACGCTGCAATGGTGGCGCGACACATTCCAGACGTCGAAGATCTCCGACCCGCGTTCCGCCGAGCTTCGTTATATTCCTCACGGGAAGGCCTTCATGACCGGCAAGTACGTGTTCGGCGGGCTCAGCTTCTATTACTTTATGAAACCCCTGAATGATCCCGCACAGTCCCCCATTGCCGGTCAGGTGAAGCCTTTTACCATGCCCGGCAACGGTAAGACCATAGGCTACATGCGCAGCATCGGCATGGCCGGCGGCACCAAATACCGTGAGTGGGCCTACGAGCTCCAACAGTGGTTCGCGGGTAAGCGCCCGAACGGACGGTATGAGACTCCGAAGCGGATGACGTCTCAGCTTGGCTACGTCCCCACCTACAAACAACTCTTCGACGATCCCGAAGTCCGAGCCGTTTGGAACCGGTTTTTGAGCTTTGACCAGATGAAGAAGACCGTTGAGGCGGCGGTGCACTACTCGAAAGCCGTCTCCATCGTGTACGAACCATGGTTCCCTGAGTGGCAGAACGAGGTCAACGTGCAGCTGCAGAACTGCATCCTCGGCAAGACCTCCGCCGACAGCGCGTGCGATGCGATGGCGGCCAAGGCCGTGGAGCTGCGAAAGAAGTAGACATGCACGAGTCGCTCCAGCCGGCAATCGATGGCGGCGCGCTGTCTCGACGACGCCCGCGCCGCCGGGGCGATCTCAGTACGATGCAATTGTCGGCGTTCCTCAATCTCCCAAGCATTCTGTTGATCATCGCTGTGGTGGGATACCCTCTGCTGTATGCCGCCTGGGTATCGTTCCATCACGTCGGAATCCGAGAGCTTCGCACCGGACAGGCGGCGTGGGCAGGCTTGGGGAACTACGCGGCGGCGCTTGCGGACCCTGCCTTCCGCTCCTCGTTCGTCCATACCGTGGTGTTCACCGCCATTTCCGTCGCTCTTGAGATTGGCCTGGGGCTCGGCGTCGCCTTGGCGATGAACATGAAGGGGATATGGCTTGCACGGGGGACTGCCGTCGTGATGCTTGTTCCCTGGGCGATCCCGCCGATCGTGAACGGCATCCTGTGGTCGTTTATCTTCAACTCGGAATACGGTTACCTCAACGATATCCTCTTGCGATTGCATCTGACGACGAGCTATGTCTCCTTCTTGACGAACTCTACGCTGGCGTTTGCGGTGGTCATCATCGCCTACGTTTGGCGAACAACACCGTTTAGCGCGCTCTTGTTTCACGCGTCACTCCAGGGGATACCGCACGACTTGTATGAGGCGGCCGATGTAGACGGTGCGAGTGCGGTAAAACGGCTTTTTGGAATCACACTGCCGCTGCTCACGCCGACGTTTCTCGCGGTCCTCGTCCTGCGAACGCTCTTCGCCTTCCTCGTGTTCGACGAAATCCTGGCCATCACGTATGGAGGCCCGGGAAACAGCACGTGGACGGCCGCTTGGTACGTCTACGCGAGCGCCTTTTTCTATCTGAAGTTCGGCCTGGGCAGTGCGGCCGCGTACCTGCTGAGCGTGGCTACCGGCCTGGTGGCGCTGCTCTACATCCGTCTGCTCTCCCGAAGGGCAGAGTACGCATGAGCAGGCGCAATCTTCTCTGGCGCGGGCTTGGAGAGTTGGCTAATTTCATCCTGATCGCTTCAATCTTGCTGCCCATCTTGGCCCTGCTTCTCGGCGCACTGCAGACCGAGAGGGACCTCTTCGCCAATGTTCCACACCTTTGGCCTCACCGCTTCACGCTGGTGAACATCCAGACGCTGTTACACGGTCATCTCTCCGGGTTCACCGCGACCCGAAACTTTCCGGCGGCATTCCTCCACAGCCTTATCGTGGCGGCCGGCACAACCGTCGTAGGTGTCTCCGCCGGGACCCTGTCTGCCTATGCCATCGCCCGATTGATGCGGAGAGCCGCAGGCCCGATCCTGGTGATGCTTCTGGCGACCCGTATGGTGCCCGTCGTTGTGCTGATCATTCCGCTCTTCGTTCTCCTTAAGGACGCCAGCTTGCTTAACACGTTCCAAGGATTGATCCTGGCCGAATCGGGCTTCGTTCTGCCCTATGCGATCTGGATCCTCATTTCTCACTTCGCATCCCTGCCGTCCGAACTCGAGGACGCGGCGAGGGCGGACGGGTGCACCAGATTCGCGGCCTTCTGGCGCGTCATGCTGCCCCTCAGCACGCCCGGCGTCGCGGCCTGCGCGGTTGTGGTTTTTCTGATCACGTGGAACGACCTCTTGCTGCCCTTGATCCTGGGGTCGGCGGATCAGACGATGACCTTGCCCGTGTTCATTTCGAGCTTCATCACCGACCGGTCACTCTCATACACGGTCGTCTACGCCGCCGGGCTTCTCACGATGGTCCCGACAATATTGGCGATTGTCATATTGCAGCGCTTCGTCGTCCGAGGGTTGACGGCCGGCGCGATCAAGGGGTAGCCGCTCGCGATGCTTGAACGGACGGCGATGAGGGGGCGACGCGCACGCACCGGCCCCTCGTCCATGCGAAGGAGGTGTCCCGCAGCATGATAGACTTGCCGCGCTCCGCCGACGTTGTCATTATCGGCGGGGGGGTGCACGGCGCCAGCCTCGCGTATCACCTGGCCCGCAAGCGAGCCGGCCGCGTTGTTCTGCTCGAGAAAAAGTTTCTGGCGTCCGGCCCCTCAGGGGTTGGGGCGGCGATCGTTCGGCGCTTCTATGGGATGGACTTCTTCACCCGGACGTCCAGCGCGGCCGCGGATATCTTCCAGCATTGGGCCGACGTCATCGGGGGCGGAGATCCGGGTTTTCGGCAGGTCGGTTACATGGTGCTCGTCCGGCCGCATGAAGCGCAGGATCTGAAGCGAAATGTCCTTCGGGCGCAGGAACTCGGCGCGCGTGTGACGCTGGTCTCTCAAAGTGATCTCGCGGCCCTCGTGCCCTCCATGCGAGTCGACGACGTCGTCGTGGCGTCGTACGAGCAGGAGTCCGGATACGCCAATCCCTTCGCAACCACGAACGCCCTCGCGAGCCGCGCGCGAGAGCTCGGAGCTCTGGTCGTCCATCCGATCATGGTGGAGCGGATCTTGAGTCGAGACGGACAGATCACCGGGGTGCGAACGAGCAGCGGTCCAATCGACGCGCCCGTGGTCGTGAATTGTGCCGGTCTGTATGCCGGGCGGCTGCTGCGGCCCTTGGACATCGAGATTGAGATCAAGCCGACGCGCCATCAAGTGTGCTTCCTTCGCCGGCCGCCCGAGTTCGGGGACCATCCCGCCGTCGTCGACCGGTTGAACGAAGCGTACATGCGACCTGCGGCCGAGGGGCTCACGCTTCACGGTGTCGCGAGCTATGACCAAGTTGTCGACGCCGATGATTATGACGAAGGCGCGGACTCCACTGAAATTCGCCGCAACGCGAAACTCATCGCCCGGCGATTTCCGGTCATGGCGGCGGCGGCCTCCTGGGGCGGGTATGCGGGGCTCTACGATGTCACACCGGATCAGCAGCCCGTGCTGGGCGCCATCTCCCCGCACAAGGGCCTGTATGCGGATTTTGGGTGGAGCGGTCACGGCTTCAAGCACGCCCCCATCATTGGTGACATCCTCTCGGATCTGA
>Ga0207416_1000769_pt1 | contig 49539 bp, 43 predicted proteins | sample PaiPotPPM11metaG_FD_184107 | JGI IMG/M metagenome (GOLD analysis project Ga0207416, IMG submission 184107) | Iron sulfur acid spring bacterial and archeal communities from Banff, Canada, to study Microbial Dark Matter (Phase II) - Paint Pots PPM... ...
AGAACTGGCCGGTGCCGGTGCCCACGGTCTCGGCGCGCAGCGTCAGGCTCTGGGCGTTGGCGTCGAGCGTGAAGGCGCTGGAGGTGATGCTGCCGGCCGTGTCCAGGCGGGCGTAGGCGTTGCCGCCCGTTTCCGTCTGGCGGCTGATGGCGCCGCTGGCCGTCCAGCTGGGCAGCAGGATTTTGCCGCCCAGGTTGTCGATACCCACATCGCCGACCTATGCGCTGAACTGCAGCGTGATCGCCTGGCCCAGAGAGGGCGTGGCGTCGAGCGTGACCGTCGCCCAGCTGCCGCAGCTCGAGCAGGAGAAGTCGCCCAGCGCCGTGCTGGTGGCGTAGGTCGGACCGGTCAGGGCAGAGATCTTGACCCAGGAGTAGCCGCTGGTGGTCAGGTAGCCCACATCGACGCTGAGCGCCTGGGCGCTGGGGTCCACGCTGAAGGCGGCCGAGGTCAGCGTGCCGCCGGCGGAGCCGAGTTTGGCGTAGTGCGTGTGATCGCTCTGCACCGTGACGGCGCCGGTGGTGGTCCAGCCGGACAGGTCGCCGGTCTCGAAGCCGCTGTTTTGCGGCGGCGTGCCGACGGCGCTCGGGGCAGTATCGAGCGTGTGGTTCAGGGGATGGGCGGGCAGGGCGCCGGAGCCGGAGGACGGCGGGCCGTTGAGGCGGCTGTGCGGCCGCGTGCCCGCGCCACGGACCACCACCACCGCCGGGCTGCCCACCACCAGCAGCAGACCGCACAGGAGAGCCAGGGCAGCGGCCACACGGCGGGAGTGGGGTCCGTGAAACGGCGACATGAGCAAGGCTTCCTATCCGCGCCTCGACGGCACGTCCTGACCTCGCTGCAAACTACCTGAGATTTTGCACGAACGCAAGCCGTCTTGTATGCGTGCCGCAATGTCCGGCTCAGCCCCTGCCACGCCGGGCGGGCTGCCGGTGCTTGTCGGCGGGCGCGGGCGAAGGCAGCTGCTCTAAAACGCTCCGACCAGCAAACGGTTAACCCGACGCCATCCCGGATCGCCCTGCGCACGGTCGCCCCTCGCCCAGGATTGGGAGAAAGGGGACGGGGGATTGAGGGCCGAACGGCTGGATGTCGTTCCGCGCTCCAGCTAGCTCAGGGCGGAGCGCCGAAGGCCGCCAGCGCCATCTCGGCAGCGAGCCGCTCGGCCGTGCGCTTGTTGCTGCCGGTGCCGCTGCCCAGAACCCGCTCCCCGACGGCAACTTCCACGCGGAACAGCCGCGCGTGGTCCGGACCGTCGATGCTGGCAACGCGGTAGACAGGCGTCTGGCCGGAACGGGCCTGGCAGAGCACCTGCAAGCGCGACTTCGGATCGTGCGTGCTTTCGCCGGGCGCAACACTGCGCAGCTCGGGAGCGAGCGTACGGCGGATGAAGGCTTCGGCGGCGGTGACGCCGCCGTCCTCCGCGACGGCGCCGATCACCGCCTCGTAGGCGCGGGCCAGGTTGAGCGGCCGCTCACGGCCGCCAGTCTGCTCCTCGCCGCGGCCGAGCTCGAGCAGATCGCTGAGGCCGAGGCGGCGGGCGACGGCAGCGAGCGTCTCGCCTTTCACCAGTTGCGCCCGCAGCGTCGTGAGCTGGCCTTCGCTGGCCTCGGGGAAACGCCGATAGAGGTCGCGCGCCACGACGAAGCCCAGCACCGCGTCGCCGAGGAATTCCATGCGCTCGTTTGAGTCCGTCGCGGGACGGCCCGTCTCGTTCAGCAGCGAACGATGGACCAGCGCCCGACGCAGCAGTTCAGGCTGCCGGAAGCGCTGGCCCAGCCGCCGTTCGGCTTCGCCTGGGCCGGCGACGGCGGCAGCGTGCGCGCGTATTGGTCGCGGGCGCTTCACTGGCCGTAGCAGCGCAGGTCGGACGGGCCTACCTCCTGGCCGCGCAGGAAGGCGATATGGGTGGTCCAGACGCCGAGCGCCTTGCCGCCCTGCGGCCCGTTCAGCTTCACGTAGACGTTGTCGCCCTCGTTCGGCGTGATATCGCGCCACACGTCGGGATCGAGCGCCGCGCCCTCGGCCCGCTGCACGAGAAACGTGCCTGTGCTCGCCACCTGGAAGCTGGCGCCGCCTTTGTCAAAGGTCACAGGGTTCAGCGCTACGGAACCGTCGCGCACGCGCGCCTCGAACACGCGCAGCAGGCCGTCCTGATCGCCTACCAGGCGCAGGAACTCGACGGAGCCCTGAAAGATCACTTCGCTCTGGTCGTAGTACGTCGTATGTCCGGCAGTAACCTCAAGCAGGGCGCCGCCGTCCAGCAGCAGCCAGCGCCAGTCCGTCTCGCGGCCGTTCAGGTGCTCGGCACACTCGATCACCGTCTGGACCAGCCGGTCGTCGCCGTTCCAGAGCATGATCGCGTCGCCGGGCTTCAGCGTCTGCGGCGTGGTTTCGACCGGCGCCGGATGCCCCCGCTCCTTGCGCTGCTGCCGCAGTCGCTCCCAACGGCCGAGAATGCCCTCTGCCATGCCTCACTCGCTCCCGCGTTGCTCCACGGTCCGGCCTAAAATCCCGCCACGCTGCCCTCGCCGCGCAGATCCGAGGCACCCATCCGCGCCGCGCTTTCCGCATCGATCTGGATCGCCATCACGCGGCCCATCAGGCCGTCCCAGGCGCCGGTGCGGCGAACGCGATGCCCGCGCCGTTCCAGTTCGGCGTAGACCGTTTCGTCATAACGGCTCTCCAGCGTTACGTCGAGTCCAGCGTTGTGGCCCCAGCGCGGCAGATCGACGGCCGTCTGCACGTCGTAGCCGCCATCGACGACGGCGCTGATGATCTGCATGTTGGTCTGCACCTGCTGCATGCCGCCGGGCGTGCCGCCGAAGAGATACGGCCGGCCGTCGCGGGTGATCAGATAGTTGTTGAGCGTGTGCACCGGGCGCTTACCCGGTTCGAGTGCGTTTGGGTGACCAGGCTCAAGCGAGAAGCTGCACATGCGGTCGTTGAGCAGCACGCCCGTGGCGTCCACGACGAGGCCGCTGCCCCAGGGGTGGAACACGCTCTGAATCGCCGCAACGGCGTTGCCCGCGCCGTCGCAGACCGCGAAGCTGGTGGTCTCGTGCACCGCTTCGCGCAGCCGGCCGGCTTCGGGCTCGGAAGCCGCGTGCTGCCGATCGATGCGGGAGCGGCGCTCGGCGATGAAGTCGGCGTCGAGCAGCCGTCGCACGTCGAAACCGGAGCGGCGCGGGTCGCCGGCGTGCGCCCTACGGTCGGCGAAGGCGAGCTTCTTCGCTTCGATCATCAGGTGCATGACGTCCGGCTCGTCGGGCGAGCGACCGGCCAGGTCGAACCCTTCGAGCAGCAGCAACTCTTCCAGCAGAATGTGGCCCTGCGTCACCGGCGGCTGCTCGTACACCGTCAGGCCACGGTAATTGCAGGATATCGGCTCTCCGATCTCGGTCTGGTGCTCCGCCAGATCCTCCGGCGCAAAATAGCCGCCCTGCTCGCGTGAAACGCGCAGCAGCGCCTCGGCGAACGGGCCGCGGTAGAACGCCTCGCTGCCGCCGTCCGCGATCTGCTGCAGTGTGCGCGCGAGGTCGGGCTGGCGCAGGATCTGGCTGGGCCGGGGCAGCGCGCCGCCGGGCATGAACGCCGCGACGCTGGCCGGGAAACGGCGCAACGTGGTCTCGAACTCGGCCGTCTGCTGCGCCAGTCGCAGCGAGACGGGGAAGCCGTCCTCCGCCGCGTCGATTGCGGGCTGCAGCAGGCTGGCGCGCGGCAGCGTGCCGAAACGCTCGTGCGCCGTCAGCACACCATCGACGAAGCCGGGCACGGCCACGCTGCGGATGCCCCGTTCGGGAATCCCGTCTGCATAGGCCGTGAGCGCCACGCCGGAGGGAGCCACGCCGCTGCCATTGATGGCCGTGACGGCGCCGGTTTCAGCCGAGTACACGAGCCAGAAGACGTCGCCGCCGATCTGGCTGCGCGTGGGCTTAAGCACCGTGAGCAGGAAGGCGACGGCGGCTGCCGCATCGACGGCGTTGCCGCCGGCGCGCAAGACTTCGAGGCCGGCCTGTGTCGCCGCGGGGTGCGAGCCGGCCACCAGCGCCGCGCGGCTCATCACCGGGCCCTGCCGCGGTGCCCAGCGGTTCGAGCGGATCGCCTGATCGTTCGCTGCTGCCATCGCCTCGTCCCCCTCGTGCACTGCGCGTTGCCTGTATCACTGTTCGCTGAAGCCTGTTACCGCTACTCTAGCCGACGGGCAGCGGCGTGACCACCGAACGGGCACGCCGATGTCTGCACAACGTCTGGGCGGCTCGCCTACCCGCGGCACCTAACCCTGACCTCGCTGAAGCGAGGTCAGGGTTAGGTGCCGCGGGTTGAGCAACATTGCCGAGAGTTTCGCCTGCTTCACTGCAAGATCGCTGTAATTTGGCCGGCAGTTGAGATACCATAAACGTCGCTGCGCCGGTGCGAAAGCGGCGGCCCACCAGACCTTCCCTCCGGAGATCGCGCACGTGCCTCTGCTCCGTCGTCTCGCCTGCGCGAGCGCTGTCGCCCTGCTCGCCGCCACTGTTGCCGGCCTCGGCGCCGGACATCACGCGCGCCCGGCGCGGGCGCAGGACGAGCCGCCTGCTCCGCTGCCGGTCGAGTTGCAGATTCCCGCGGCGCACATCGACGCGCCGATCTGGCAGGTGGGCGAGGATGACTCCGGCGGCATGGAGAGTCCGTGGAGCGACACGGCGGTCGGCTGGTTCGCGCCCGGTTTCCTGCCTGGCCAGCCCGGCAACGCGGTAATCGCCGGCCATGTGGACTGGGTAGACCACGCCGCCGTTTTCTACTTCCTCAAGAACCTTTCGCCCGGCGACCTGGTCAACGTGGCGATGGACGACGGCAGCGTGCTGACGTTTGCCGTGGACGAAGTCGACCAGTATGACGACGGCGACACGCCGATGGACCAGATCTTCGGCGACTCGGACCAGCCGCACCTGAATCTGATCACCTGCGGCGGCGTCTTCGACCACTCGACGCACAACTACGACCACCGGCTCGTGGTCTACACCACGCTCGTGCAGAACTGAGCGGCGACCGGCCCTCACCCCCGACCCCTCTCCCAATCCTGGGCGAGGGGCGATCCGCGGTTGCTTGAGCGAAGAGACATCGGGTTAGGCGATGCAGCGCTGCCACCGGTGGTCGCGGCTGGCGCCGCGAAGGGCGCACGTCTGTGCGCCCCTACCCTGCCGGGGTAACCGCACCGGCTACGGAACGCACTCCCCAGGATCGCCCCTCTCCTTCTCCCAGGATTGGGAGAAGGAGAGGGGGAAGGGGGTGAGGATGAGGGCCGAGCGTCAGGACTTCCAGACCATGTGCATCAGCGGCCAGATCGAGGGACCGATCTGGTAGTTCTGCACGTTCTTGCGCGTGGTCTGCTGGTAGACGCCCCAGGAGTAGATGATGAACGGCTGGAGGTCGATCAGCGTTTGCATGACCTGCTTGTAGATCTCGGTACGTGCTCCCACGTCCAGCGTCTGCTGGCCCTTGTCCATCAGCGCATCGAGATTTGGGTCGCTGATGTGGGCGAGATTGAATCCGGCGCCGGTGTGGAACAGTTGGTAGCAAAAGCCATCCGGGTCGACGGCGCCGCTCCAGCCGAGGCCGCCCGCCTGATATGCGCCCTTGTTGCCGTTGTCCACGAGCGTAGCGAACTCGATCGGCTGCAACGACATATTGAAGCCCGCCGGGCTGATCTGGTCCTTCATCAGCTCGAAGGTCTGTTGGATCACCGGAGCGGCGTTCGAGTACTGCGCCGAGAACGCCACGGTGTCCTTTCCCGCCTGCTTGAGCAGGTCCTTCGCCTTGGCGATGTCCTGCTTCAGGTACGGCCCCTGAACGCTGCCGAAGAGGGAGCCGGGGATCTCGGTGTCGGCGACCACCTGCGTGCCGAAGTACACGGTATCGACGATCGTCTGTCGGTCGATGGCGTAGGACAGCGCCTGCCGCACACGCTTGTCCTGGAATGGGTCCTTCTCGGTTTCCATCATCACGAAGCTGAAGCTCAGGCCGGGCACCTGTTTGTAGACCAGATCCGGATTCGAGAGGATCGACTTGATGTCCTTCGGCGGCGGCGTGTCGATCCAGTCGTTGTCGCCGGTCCTCAGATTGGCGAGGCGAGTGTTCTCGTCCGGGATGTTCTTGAAGACGAATTTGTCCATGTACGGGTACTGGATGCCGTTCGCATCCTTGCGCCAGTACGCCGGGTTCTTGTCGAGCACCACCTGGTTGCCGTGGTCCCAGTTCGTGAACTTGAAGGGGCCGGAGCCTGCCGCGGTCAGATCGTTGGGCAGGTTGGCTCCCAGCTTCTGGAAGGCCGCCTGCGAATACATCGCACCCGCGCCGCCCGTGAGCTTCGAAAGGAACGGCGCGTAGGGCGCGCTGACGGTGATCTTCAGCGTATTGGCATCGACCGACTCCATTGCCGTGATCGGCTTCACGTCGGCAGTCCGCACTGAGGTCTTGTCGTCGATGTGCCGCTGCAGGTTCCACTTCACCGAGTCCGCGTTGAAGTCTGTCCCGTCCTGGTACTTGATGCCCGGATGCAGGTGGAAGAGGTAGGTCGTGTTGTCGGGGTTTTCGACCTTATCGATCGTATTGCCGGCGATCTTGAAGTCGTTGGTGCCGATGAACAACGGCTCGACGATCTGCGCCTGCACCCAAGCGCTGTACACGTCCTGCGATTTGCCCGAGTCCAGGTTCGTGACGTCGCGCGACGTGCCGAACGTCATCGTGCCGCCGGTCTTGACCTTGCTCGCCGCGGCCGTCGGCGAGCCGGCGTTGATCGACTGTGCGGTCGGCGGCGCGGCCGGCGAGCCGCTCGGCGTGCCCGCAGCCGTTGTCGCACCGCCGGAAGACGTAGCGGTGGACGGCGGCGGGTTGCTGCCGGAGTTGTTGTTCTTGCCGCCGTTGTTGTTGCTGCTGCCGCAGCCGGCGAGCGCCAGCGCCATCAGGCTGGTCGCCGCTGCGCCGCCGCCCAGCGCCCGGCGTCGGTTGACGCGCGAGGCCGCGAGTCGCTGCCAGTAGTTGTTCGAGTCGTAGCCGCTCATCGTCATCCCTCTCCATCCGCGCCGGCGCTCGTGAGCCGGCCGCGGCTCGTCCGTTCAGTAGATCTCTGCTCCTGTTGTCGGCACCTCCTGAGTGAATGTTTTGCCCGCGCAGTGGGGCGGCCGGCGCGGCGGCTCGATCAGCGCGTCTTCAGGCGCGGGTCGAGATAGTCGCGCAGCGCGTCGCCCAGCATGTAATACGTAAACACGGTCAGAAAGATGGCGGCGCCGGGGCCGATCGCCATCCACATGTTGTTATGCAGGTAGTCTTTGCCGATGTTGATCATCGCGCCCCAGTCGGGCGTCGGCGGCTGCGCGGCGATGCCAAGAAAGCTGAGCGCTGCCAGCGCCAGGATCGCATTGCCGCCCGCCAGCGACGCCGCCACCACCAGGGGGTTGGCGATATTGGGCAGGATGTGGCGGAACATGATCCGCCAGCGCGAGGCGCCGATCACCTCGGCGGCGCGCACGTACTCCTGCTCCTTGGCCTGCAAGACCTGGCCGCGCGTGAGCCGAAAATAGAGCGGCACGCCGAGGATGCCGACGGCGATCATCGCGTGGTACAGACCAGGCCCGAGCGCGTTGACGATCGCGATCGCCAACAGAATGCCGGGGAAGGCGAGCTGCGCGTCGACGTAGCGCCCGCAGAGCAGATCGGCCAGGCCACCGAAATAGCCGGCCATCAGCCCCATGACGACGCCCACGACCAGCGAAATGCTGACGGCGATCACCGCGACGCGCATCGAGACCTGCGCGCCCTTGATCACGCGGCTGTACATGTCGCGGCCGAGGTAATCCGTGCCGAGCCAGTGCGCGCCGGAGGGGCTGCGCATCTTGATCGTCGGCGCGGTCTTCGTCGGATTGTAGGTGGCCAGCGCGTCGGCGAAGACGGCGACCAACACCAGCGCCACGAAGATGACGATGAAGGCGGACAGCACGCGGTGATTGACAATAAAGCGCGAGAGCGAATGCTTGCGCCGGGCCGCCAGCGCCGATTCGCCGAGGGCGGAGGGGATGGGGACGAGGCGCTCACCGGCGACCATAGCTGATCCTCGGGTCGAGATAGGCGTAGGCGATGTCCACCAGCAGGTTGGCGATCATATAGCTGAACGCCGCGATCAGCACCACGGCCTGCACGATCGGATAGTCGCGCCGGCCGAGCGCATCGACCGTCAGCCTGCCCACGCCAGGCCAGGTGAAGATCGTCTCGGTGATCACCGCGCCCTCCCAGAGTCCGCCCAGCGCGAGGCCGGCGAGCGTCAGCACGGGCAGGAGCGCATTGCGCATCGCGTGCCGGGCCACCACCACGAACTCACGCAGCCCCTTGGCGCGCGCGGTGCGGATGTAGTCGGTGTAGAGCGCCTCCAGCAGGCTGGAACGCACGAAACGCGACAGCGTCGCCGCTCCGGTAACCGCGCCCACGGACGCGGGCAACACCAGATACCGCAGGTTCTGCGCGGGTGCCCTGGAGAAGGCGACATACCCTCCCGGCGAGAAGATCCGCCAGTGCAACGCGAATAAGAGGATCAGCAGCACACCCAGCACAAAATTCGGCAGCGAAACGAAAACCAGCGAAAAGGCGGTGGTCAGGCGCGACCAGACGCTGTCGCGCCAGACGGCGGCGACGGTACCGAGGATGATCGCAAAGATCAGCCCTACCGCGAAGCCGGTGAGCCCGAGCTCGAGCGTCGCGGGCAGCCGTTCGCCGATCGCCTTGCGCACCGGCTCGCGGCTGGCCAGCGAACGGCCGAAGTCGAGGTGGGCCAGCCGTCCGAGCCACTTGACGTACTGCACGGGATAGGACTCGTCCAGCCCCAACTCGTGCCGCAGCGCCTTGACGTTCTGCGGCGTGGCTTCTTGGCCGAGGATCACGCGTACCGGATCTCCGGGCGTCAGCCGGATCAGCACGAACAGCGCGATCGTCACCAGCAGCGCGACGGGGATCATCGAGAGGACGCGGCGGACGATGTACCCGGTCATGGTGCAGCTATCCTACAGCCTGACAGACACTTCCGCGCGGGCGCGCCGGCTACTGCGATTTCCAGACTGTCGCATAGCGCTGTATGCCGTCGGCGACCAGTACGAAGCCCTTCACCTTCGGCGTATGCAGCTCGATCGTCACCGGATGATAGATGAAGATCCACGGCGCGTCTTCCGTGACCATCTGGTTGATCTGCTTGTAGAGTGTGTTGCGCTGCTCCGGGTCGTAGCTGGCGCGGGCCTGATCCAGCAGGGCATCGACCTGCTGATTGGAGTACTGCGGGTCGTTGAAGCCGCCGCCGGTGTGGAAGTGATTGTAGCTGTTGCCGTCGGGGTCGATGCGGCCGCTCCAGCCCAGGATCGAGGCGGTGAAGTGATGCGTCTGCGTGTCGTCGACGAGCTTGGTGAACTCCTCCGGCACGATATTCACGGTGATGCCGACGTCCTTCAGCTCGTCCTTGATCAGCTCGGCCTGCTGCTGCTGCGCGGGCGAGTTGGAGGTAATCAGCAGATCGAAGCTGAAGCCGTTGGGCTTGCCGCCCGCTGCCAGCATTACCTTCGCTTTGGCCACGTCGTGCGTGTAGGGCTTGAACGAGGCGTCGTAGGGCGGCAGCGGCGGCGAGATTGGCCCGTTGGAGACCACGCCCAGGCCGTAGAACACCGTCTGCACGATCGTCTCGCGGTCGATGGCGTAGGCGACAGCCTGGCGCAGCGCCTTGTTGTTGAACGGCTCAGACTGCACGTTCAGCTCGATGCCGTCGAACTCCAGCGCCGGCGCGTCCTTGTAGACGAAGGCGCTGTCCTTCTTGACCGCGGCGATGTCTTTGGCCGGCGGGCGCTGGGCGATGTCCACGTCGCCCGTCTTGAGATTGTTCAGGCGGTTATTCTCGTCGGGGATGATCTTGTAGACCAGCTTGTCCAGATACGGCAGTTGCTCGCCGCCCTCCTTCTTCCAGTAGCTCGGGTTGCGTTCGAGCGTCACGTGGTCGTCCTGCTGCCACTCAACGAAACGGAAGGGTCCGGTGCCGGCGCCGGCCGGCGCCGTGGTCAGGCCGTCGCCCAGCTTCTGGATCGCCGTCGGAGAAAGCATCATGCCCGCGCGGTCGACCAGTGTGGCCAACAGCGGCGCGAACGGCTGCGTCAGGTTGAGTTTGACCGTGTACTGGTCGATCACGTCCACCGAAGCGACGCTGGCGTCGAAATCTGTGCCGTCTTGAAACTTCACGCCCTGGTGCAGCTTGAACACGATCGCCTTCGGGTCGCTCGTATCCCAGCTATCGGCAAGGTCGGGCTGGATCTTCAGGTCCGGGCCGATCGTCACCAACGAATCGTAGAGCTGGTAGTGAATCTGACGGTCTACGAGCAGGGTGGATTTGAGCGGGTCGAGGTTCTTCATGTTGGAGTCGATGGCGATGGTCAGCGTGCCGCCGCGCGTCACCTTCGCCGCGGCCGCGCTCGCCGACGGCGCCGCCGCCGAGGTTGATGCCGCGGCCGCCGTGGCGCTGGCGCTGCCGGCCGAGGCCGCACGTGTGGCGGAGGCCGAGGCGCCCGCTGCCGGAGCGCTGGGCTGTGCCTTGCCCCCGTTGTTGTTACTGCTGCTGCACGCCGCGAGCAGCGCCGCCGTCGCCACCAGGCACAGACCGCGCCATCCCCGCCTCATGGCCCGCCCCCCTATCGCGTCGTGCTATACTGGCGATCCAGTACGGTGGTCTGCTGGTCTGACAACAGTAGCGCGCCGTGCCGCGCTATGCAAGCGAATCCATGCAACCGCGACAGGGGGCGCCATGCCGGCGGGCGAGACAGATACGGTGGTGGCCGCGCGCGGCAATCGGGCGCGGCCCATGGCAGATGCGGCCAGCCTCGGGCCTGTGCGCCGCATGAATCTCTCCGCGGCCATCGCCGACCGCATCGCCGAAAGCATCGCGCAGGGCAAGCTGCCCGCCGGCAGCCGGCTGCAGTCGGAACGCGAGCTGAGCGACCGCTTCGGCGTCGGGCGTTCGTCCATCCGTGAGGCGATCAAGACGCTCGAGAGCCGCGGCCTCGTCGAAGGGCGCCAGGGCGAAGGCCGCTTCGTGCGCGCCCAGGACCTCGCCGGGCTGGTGCAGCCGCCGGCCGGCCCGCTCTCCGTCACCGAGCGCGAAGTGGCCCAGCTCTACGAGGCGCGCCGCATCATCGAGCCGGGCATGGCCGCCCTCGCCGCCGAGCGCGCCGCGAAGCGCGATCTCGCCGCGGTGCGGCGGATGCTGGAACGGCATGAGGAGCGTGTGAACGCCGGCACGTACGGCGGCGCCGAGGACACGGCGTTTCACCTCAAGATCGCCGCGATGGCGGAGAACGGCCTGCTCGCCCGGCTGCTGGACGCCGTGTTCCAGGCGCTGCATGCGATCCGGGAGCCGGCGTTGCGCTCCTCGCCGGCGATCAAGCTGTCGCTCGAGGGCCACTGGCGCGTGCTCGAAGCGCTCGAAGCGCACGACCCGGAAGCGGCGCAGCGTGCCTCGCTGGAGCACCTCGATCGCGCCCGCCGGCTGGCGCTGGACGTGGTCCGCGCCAGCGACGCCGCGACCGAACCAGCAGCCTGGTAGGCGCCGGCGGAGCACCTAACCCTGACGGCTAACGCCGTCTGTCCCTTCCCGAGGCGGGAAAGGGACTGCTGGAGCGCTCCACTCGCCGTGCGAGGGCGGCGGGGCCGGGGTGTCCTCGCGGGACAGGCGATGCGATGGTCTCCCACCGATCGTGTGTCCTCGAACCAAACCCTTCCCGTGTCGGGAAGGGACAGATATCGCTTCAGCGATATCAGGGTTAGGTGCCCCGCAAGCCCGCCCCGTCGGGAACGACGCAGTGACTCGATGCCCGCCGCATGTCGAACGGCCGGAACGCGACTGGACGTTCTGCGTCGCGGGCGCTGCTGCCGCACAGCCGCTGTGCCACAATGAATCCGGCACGGCGATGGGGGCGGGAGTGATTCGGCAGATCCGGCAGACGGCGGCGATCTTTGCGATCGGCTTCCTGGTTCTCAGCGGCGGGCTCGTCTACTGGCAGGTGATCCGGGCCAACGCCGTCGCCAGCGATCCGGGGAATCCTCGCGTCGCCGAGGCAGCCCAGACCGCCGACCGCGGCCGCATGCTGGACCGCAACGGCGGCGTGCTCGTGCAGAGCGTCCTCCAGCCCGACGGCACACGCACCCGAACCTACGCCCTGCCGTCGCTGGCGCAGACGACGGGCTATGTGAGCACCCGCTTCGGGCTCTCCGGCCTGGAGCAGAGCTACAACCAGTACCTCAGCGGCAACAGCGGCGGCGACCCGCTGGACACGGCGATCGACAACCTGCTGCATCGCGCCCGCCCCGGCAACGATCTGGTGCTGACGATCGACGCGCAGTTGCAGCGGGTCGCGGCGCAGGCGCTCGGCGACCGGCCTGGTGCGGTTGTGGCGCTCGACCCAACGACGGGCGCCGTGCTGGCGATGGTCAGTTCGCCCTCGTACGACCCCGGTGCGATCGACACACAGGGTGATCAACTGCTGAAAGATGCGAACAAGCCGTTGCTGAACCGGGCCACGCAGGGACTGTATCCGCCCGGCTCGACCTACAAAGTCGTGACGGCCACGGCGGCACTCGATTCCGGCAAGGTCAAGCCCACGGACAAGTACCGCTGCGTCAACGGCATAGTGATTCAGGGCTTCGTGATCAACTGCGAGAACGCACCGCCCGGCCAGACCGAGTGGGATTTCGAGACGGCGTTCGCGTTCTCGATCAATGCGACCTTCGCCCAGGTCGCAGCCAACCAGCTCGGCTCCGACCTCTTCCTGCGCTACAGCCGCGCCTTCGGCATGGACTCGGCGCTGCCGTCTGACATCGATACGGCGGAGAGCCGCACGAGCAACGCCGGCGGCGGTCTCGATCCGGTGCTGCTCGCAAACAGCGGCTTCGGTCAGGGGCAGCTTCAGGTGACGCCGCTGCAGATGGCGCAGATCGCCGCCACGGTGGCAAACCACGGCAATCTGCCGCGGCCGTATCTGGTGCAGGAAGTGCGGGCGCCGGACGGCAGCGTCGTGCAGCAGCACTCGCCGGAGAACATCCGCCGCGTGATGAGCGATCAGACTGCGCAAACGCTGACCCAGTTCATGATCGCCGCGGTGCAGGAATTCGGCGGCGCCGCCGGTCTGCTCAACCAGAACATCGCCGGCAAGACTGGCACGGCGGAAACGGGCACGGCCGGCCTTTCCGATTCGTGGTTCATCGGCTTCGCGCCCGCGACGAATCCGCGCCTCGCCGTCGCGGTGATCGTCGAGAACGGCGGACCGGGCAGTCAGGCCGCTGCGCCGATCGCCGGCAAGGTCTTTCAGGCGTTTTCCGCACGCTGAACGCGGGCAAGGGTCTGCCGAGCAGCGCGGGCCGCGATGATAGACTGGATCGGCAGGCCGCTGCCGGACGCCGCCGTCCCGGCCCGCATGCCGGCGAGACCCCAACGAGACGATGAAGCCACTATCGCGCCTCGAAGCGCTGATCGCGGAGATCGTGGAGCGGCCCGCCTGGCTGCTCTCTTCGCGCCGGCTGCATCCGCTCGAACTGACCAGCGCCCTTACGCGCGCGCTGGAGGAGCGTGCCGTGCGGCTGGCCGACCGCGTGCTCGCGCCCGATCAGTACGAGCTGCGGCTTCATCCGAACGACTTCGCCGCGCTGGCGGAGCTGCGGCCGCTGTTGGAAGGCGAGCTGGCCGAATTCTTGACGCGTACCGTGGCCGAACGCGATCTGGCCTGCAACCGCCCGCCGCGCGTGAGCATTGCGGCCTCTGCCGATGTACGGCAAGGACGCGTCGCCGCCACCGCACAGTTCAGCAGCGCGCCGGCCGCGGCTGCCACCGTGGTCGGCTTCGGCTCAGCCGCGCTTCCCCGGCCGCCGCCTCGGACCGATACCGCCGTTCCGGTCCACGCGCCGTACCGCCGGCAGCCGCGCGCCGCCGAAGCGCGGCTCGAACTGATGGACGTGCGCGGGGAGACGCTCGAAGTCTACCTGCTGCGTCCCGGCGCAACGATCATCGGTCGCCGCGCCGGCAGCGGCGTCACGCTGCTCGACACAAAGGTATCGCGTGAGCACGCCCGCATCGAGCGGACCGACCGGACGGTCACGATCCACGACCTCGGCAGTCTGAACGGCACCCGCGTCAACGGCGAACCGTTGTCCGCGCCGCGGCGCCTGCTGCCGGGCGACGTGATCGAGATCGGCCGGGCGCACCTGCGCTTCAACGGGCCGTAGCCGCTCCCACGCTCGCGGTACACTGAGGACATCGGGCGCTGCTGCATGGCAGCGCAGCCATCCGCTGATTCCCGGAGGGATCGGGCCTCTGCTCGACGATACCGCGGTCATCCTGCTTCGGCTCGCCGTCCTGGCGCTGCTCTATCTCTTCCTTGCCGCCGCTTTGCGCGTGGTCTGGCGCGACGTGGCCCGCGCCGCCCCGGCGAAGCGTGGCAGCGTGGGGCGTGCCTTCCTCGTCGTGCAGAACGGCGCCGGCAAGCAGCTGCGCACTGGATCGCGCATCGCCGTCGAGGGCGCGGCGAGTATCGGTCGCGACAGCGACAATCAGGTCGTCATCGAAGACACCACCGTTTCCGGGCGCCACGCGGCGCTCGTGTACCGTGACGGACGCTGGTGGCTCGAAGATCTGGGCAGCACCAACGGCACCTGGCTCGGCGATCACCGCGTCGCAGGGCCGGAACCGATCGCGGCCGGCGAGCTGATTCAGGTCGGCCGCATCTCGTTGCGCCTGGTCTAACGCCGCTGCTCAGGCGCGTTCGAGCGGCCGCGATGTCGAGAGGCGCAGCAGCAGCCCGAGCAGCACGAAATTGACCACGATCGACGAGCCGCCGTAGCTGACGAAGGGCAGGGTGATGCCGGTGATCGGGATCAGCGCCAGGTCGCCGGCCGAGATCACCATCGCCTGAATCGCCAGAATCGCGGTGGCGCCGACCGCCAGCAGCATGCCGAAGTCTGCCGGTTGGCGCATGCCGATCCGCAGCCCGCGGAAAGCAAGCACGACATACGCCGCGATCAGCGCCATCGCCCCGGCGCTGCCAAGCTCTTCGCCGATCGCGGCGAAGATGAAGTCCGTCTGCACAACCGGGATATCGAGCGGATGGCCGCGGCCGAGCCCTGTGCCAAGCACGCCGCCGCTGGCAAAGGCGTAGATCGACTGCGCGAGCTGATAGCCCGTGTCATGCACATGGGTGAGCGGGTGCAGCCACAGGTCGATACGCGTATGCACGTAGCCGAAGGCGTGGTAGGCCAGCCAGAGGTTCAGCGCGACGATGACCAGCCCTGCCACGACAAAGGCCCGGCGGCCGGAGGCGACGTAGAGCAGCAGCAGCGTCACGCTCATCAGTAGCAGCATCGCGCCCAGGTCGTGCTGCCAGGCCATCAGCGCCAGCGTGAAACCCCAGATCACGGCGAGCGGCAGCAGATACGGCAGCGTGGGCACGCGAAAGGCGCGCCAGCGCGTGCTCACCGCCGCCAGCATGTAGCGCCGGTCGGCCAGATAGCCGGCCAGGAAGACGACGAGCAGCAGCTTCATCGCCTCCGTCACCTGAAAATAGAAGCCGCCGAAGCCGAGCCAGAGGCGCGAGCCGTTGATCTCTTTGCCGATCAGCGCCGTGACCGCCATCAGGCCGATGCCGCAGAACGCCGCGAGGTACTGATACTGCCGCAGCACGGCGTAGCGCTCCAGCGCACGCACCGTGCCAAGCATGAGCAGCACGCCCAGCGCGAGCCAGACGAGTTGCTTCTGAGCCAGCGAGGCCGACCGCGGATCGAGACGCAGCGCAAACACGAGGCCGACAGCTGCCAGCAGCGCAACGATCGGCAAAAGCACCTGATCGCACTGGGGACTCAGCCAACAGAGCGCGAAGTGGCCGGCAAGAAACAACAGGCAAAATCCGACCGCCAGCGGCGCCGCTCGTGCCCGTGTCTCCGGCATTGATTGCTGGAGCGAAGCGAGCGCGAGACCCAGGAAGCAGTAGACCAGCAGCAACAGAAGGAGTTCGTTAGCGCGTCTTCGCAGTACCATACCTGTGCTCGGGCTGCAGCGGCCGGCCGCAAGGCTCCGCTAATCGAGTGTACCAGCCGCACCCGGTTCCGCTCGCCGGGTCGCCGGCTCAGCGGCTGAGACATGGTTTCAAAACCGGCTCGCGATCTGGTTGCCGGCCATTCAACGACGTCTGACCGCCGGTTTTGAAACCATCTGTAAGGATGACGCGCGGGATGACGCAACCCTCCGGCACCGCCTTCGACCGGCACGGCTCCGATCGCATCGGGCCGGGCATGTTGCTGGCCGACCGCTACGACGTGCACGAGCCCGTCGGCTACGGCGGGATGTCGAGCGTCTACCACGGCATCGACCGTTTACTTGACCGGGATGTGGCGATCAAGGTCATGAATGCCCGCATCGGCGGCAACGACGCCGACCGCGCCGCCTTCCTGCGCGAGGCGCGGGCGGCGGCCTCGCTGGCGCACAGCGGCATCGTCGGCGTCTACGACGCGGGCATCTATCAGGGCTGGCCGTACATCGTGATGGAGTACGTGCCCGGCGGCAGCCTCAAACAGGTGATCGATACGCAGGCGCCGCTGCCGCCGCAACGTGCCGCGGCCTTTGCGGCCGAAGTCGCCGACGCCCTGCAATACGGCCACGACCGCGGCGTGATTCACTGCGATGTCAAGCCGCAGAACGTGCTGATCGACGCGCGCGGCCACGCCAAGCTGGTGGATTTCGGGATTTCACAATCACTGGCGGCGACGTCCGCGTTGACCTCGTCGGTGAGCGGCACCGCCGGCTACGTCGCGCCGGAGCAGCTTGAGGGCGTGCCGCTGGACGGCCGGGCGGACATCTACTCGCTCGGCACCGTGCTCTACGAGATGCTGAGCGGGCGGCTGCCGTTCGAGGCGCCGAACCTCGCGGCGTTGGCCACACGGCGGCTGGTCGCGGACCCGCGCCCGCTGCGGGAGCTGCACCCAACGTTGCCGTCCGGACTGGCAAATGCGGTGATGCGCTGCCTGGCGCGGGACCGCCGGGACCGCTTCCGCACCGCGGGCGAGTTGGCCGCTGCCCTGCGCGGCACAGGCGACGTGGGTACGGAGCGCTTCACCACGGCCGGCCCGGCGGTCGTACCGCCGCGAGAACGCACGCAGGTCTGGCGGCACGAAGAGTTGGCGGCGGAGGCGGCAGGACCACGCTCAGGCGCTTTTTGGGCGCTGCTCTCCGTCTTGCTGGCGCTGCTGCTGGCGCTGGTCGTGGCGCTCGCCGTGATCGTGACGAGCCGCTCAAGCAGCGGCAGCGTGTCCGCACCGCAGGTACAGAACGAGCGTCTGGATCAGGCTGCAAAGGATTTGCAAGCTGCGGGCCTCGCGGTCAGCGTCACCATGACCGCGTCCGACCAGCCGGTCGGCACCGTACTGAGCCAGAATCCGCCGGCAGGCACGGCGCTGAACAAAGGCGACGCCGTGGGCCTGACGGTGAGCAGCGGCCCGTAGCGTGGCAATCGGCCCTCATCCTCTCCTGTCTCCTTCTCCCAGGATTGGGAGAAGGAGACGATCGTGCACGAAGCGTTCCGATTACTGAACGGTTAACCCGGCGCGGCCACGGCATGCTCCAACCCGGGATCGCCCCTTTCTCCCAGGATTGGGAGAAAGGGGACGGGGGATTGAGGGCCGACCCTCAGTAGCCGCGATAGCGATTCGCAATCGGCAGGCGCCGGTCGCGGCCGAAGGCGCGCGGTGTGATCTTGACGCCCGGAGGAGCCTGGCGGCGTTTGTACTCGCTGCGATTTACCAGCGTGATCACCCGCTGCACCAGCGCCTCATCGAAGCCCAGCGCCACGATCTCGTCGACGGTGCGATCGTCTTCGACGTACGCCTCGATGATCGGATCAAGCACCGGGTACGGCGGCAGGCTGTCGCTGTCCTTCTGGTCGGGCCGCAACTCTGCGGACGGCTCTTTGACCAGCACATTTTCCGGGATTACTGGCCGTCCGCCGAGCGTGTTGCGGTAACGGCAGACCTCGTAGAGAAGCGTCTTCGGCACGTCCTTGATCACCGCGAAACCGCCGGCCATGTCGCCGTACAGCGTGCAGTAGCCGGTAGCCATCTCGCTCTTATTGCCCGTGGTAAGCGCGAGCGCGTTGAACTTGTTGGTCAGGAACATCAGGATATTACCGCGGATGCGGGCCTGCAGATTCTCCTCGGCCACGCCGGGCGCGAGATCGCCGACGATCGGCTCGAGCATCTTCAGCGATGCGGCGAATGGCCCTTCGATCGGCACGGTGAGATAGCGGATGCCGAGATTCTGCGCCAGCTCTTCGGCGTCGCTGCGGCTGTGCTCCGACGAGTAGCGGGACGGCATCGAGACGCCGGTGACGTGCTCGGCGCCAAGCGCATCGACGGCAACGACGGCCGTAATCGACGAATCGATGCCGCCCGATAGGGCGATATACACGTCGCGGAAGCCGCTCTTGCCCACGTAGTCGCGCGTGCCGGTCACAAGCGCTTGATAGACCTCGGCCGGACGGCTGAGCGGCTGGGCGCGGCCGGGCGGCGGCAGCAGCTGCCTGCGCTCCTGCCGCGGCGAGACGCCGCTGACGAAGATTGGCCGCCGGCCGGCCTGTGCTGCGCCCTCGAAATCGAACTGTTCTTTGCGCCGGCGTGAATCGTGTAAACGCGCCTGCACCACGGCGTCGACGTCGATGTCGCAGATCAGCAGATCCTCGCTGAAACTCGGTGCTTCGGCGATCAGATCGCCGCCCGGATCAAAGATCATGCTGCCGCCGTCGAACACCAGCTCGTCCTGCCCGCCGACCAGGTTCACGTAGCAGACCGCAACGGTATTGTCGGCGGCGCGGGTCGCGAGCATCTTCTCGCGGAAGCTGCGTTTGCCCGCATGAAATGGCGAGGCGTTGATATTCAAGATCACCTCTGCGCCGGCCAGCGCCTGCTCCATCGTCGGCCCGCCGGGATACCAGATGTCCTCGCAGATGTTGACGCCGACCTTCGCCCCCGCGATCTCGTATACCGGCGCCCGGCGCCCGCGCTGGAAATAGCGATCTTCGTCGAAGACGCCGTAGTTGGGCAGAAACTGCTTGTGATACGTGTCCACAAGGCGGCCGTCGCAGAGAATCGCGGCCGCGTTGTAGATGTCGTTCGCCAGATCGACGAAGCCGACGACCACGGTGATGCCTTCGGTGTGCGGCAGCAGATCGTGCAAGGCGTGCAGGTTGTCTTCGACGAACTGACGCCGCAGCAGCAAGTCTTCCGGCGGATAGCCGGTCAGCGCCAGCTCGGGCAGGCAGACCACGTCGGCGCCGGCGTCGCGCGCCCGCACGATCTGCGCCGCGATCGCCGTCGCGTTGCCCTCGATGTCGCCGACCGTCGTATTGATCTGGGCGAGCGCCACACGCAGCGTTCTCATGCTTACAGGGTACAGGGAAGCCGGCAGGCGCGACAGAGCCCGCGCCCGCGCGGCGCTACGTCCGCGCGACAGAGCCATCCGGCGGTGAGGCTTCGCCGCTTGCTCCCAGCTCGCGAACCCAGATCGCATGATGCGACAAAGCCCAGTCTCGGCGTACGCGCCCATCGAACATGCTGCGCAGCGATGGCCGCGTGCCGGGATTAATCGCCGCAAGATAGATATGGCCGGCGATCAGCGGCAGCGAGAGCAGCATGAACAGGTCGTGCAGCGGGAAGACGCGCTCAACGAAGGCCGAGCCGAAGACCGCCTTCGTGAAGAAGTTGACGCCGAGGATTGCGCCCGACAGGCCGAGGCCGAGCGAGAGCAGCAGCAGCGCGGCGGTGTTCAGCTTCTGACCGGCGTTGAACTTGCCCGTCGCCGGCGCCGCGAGCTTTGCGCCCAGCAGCGCGTAGCCGGCGTAGCGCAGCCAGGCGAGGTCGCCGGCGCGGGCCGTGAGCAGGCGGCGCAGATCCGCGCGGAGCAGGCGCCGGCCGGGTGCGGCCAGCCAGACCGCGGGCGCGGCCAGCACGAACACGATTCCTGACAGGACATGGATCAGCGGAACCAACCGGTAGCCGCCGATGTGCACGGCCTTCACTGACGGCACGAACAGCAGCAATCCCGTGACGAGCAGCGTGAGAAAGGGCACCGCCAACGCCCAGTGCGCGGCGCGCGAGGCGCCCGAGAAGCGCACAATCGTGCCGTTCGCGCCGTTAGCTGAGCCAGCCATCGATCTGCCAGCCCCGCTGCTCCCAGTAGCCCACCACGCGCTGGCTGGTGAACTCGACGCGGGTCAGCCACTTCGGGCCTTTGTAGCCGTACATCTGCGGAACGATCAGGCGCAACGGCTGGCCATGCGGCGGCGTGAGCGGCCGCTCGTACATGTGATAGGCAAGCAGCGTATCGGCGAGCAGCGCCTGGTCCATGCCGAGGCTGTCCCGATAGACGCCGCCCAGCGAGTGGAAGGTGATGAACGCCGGGTTCTGCGGTTTCACGAGATCGACCAGCGTTTGCAGGCGCACACCCTGCCAGCGCACGTCCTTCACGCCCCAGCCCTCGACGCAGTGGAAATCGCTGATCTGAGAGACCGATGGCAGCGCCAAAAGCTGGTCCCAGCTCAGCGTCAGCGGCGTTTCGACGGCGCCATCGACCGTGAGCTGGAAGCTGGCGGGATCGAATGCGGGCGTCTGCGCCTCGACCTCGTTGATGCGAAAGCCGCCGAGGCCGCTGAGGACGCGGCAGGCGCCGCCGATCAGCACCGCCGCGCCGGCGCCCAGCCAGAGCAGGCGCCGGCGGCTGATGCGCGGCTTCTCCGCGGCACTGCTCGCGCTCGAGAGCGTTTCTGGAGTTGACGCGGTGCCGGAGTCGATCACACCGCTCGTCCCCTCGTTCGTTTCGTCTCGCGGGAGCGGCCCGACCTGGCGGCCGAGCGTCAACCGAGACGAAAACAGGGGCCGGTCCGCTCGCCCAACTGCACCACCCCACCCGCGGACCGGCCCCTGAGGAGACGTCCATTGGCGCTGGGCGTCCAGGGCAAGCCTACGCGGCGCGGGAGCGCAGAGGGTTAACGTCCGATTAAATCGCTGCTAACGCTTCAACATAGTCGGCGCTGCATGCCCAGCGTAGCGTTCACCCGCGCCGACGCGCGTGAGCGCGATCACGGGCCGGGCAGCCTAACCTTCGACGGACTCGACGCGCAGCTTGAGCGTGCCGGCCGGCACGTTCACCGAGACTTCCTCGCCCTTGACGCGGTCGACGAGCGCCTTGCCCACCGGCGAGAGGATGGAGATCTTGCCGAGCCTCGGGTCGACCTCGCTGGGGCTGACGAGCTGATACTTCGTTGCTTGATTCGTCCCCAGGTTGAGCACGAGGACGAGGCTGCCGACGCGCGCGGCGCCGGTCGAGGCGCCCTCGACGATCGCCGCGTGGCGCAACTGCTCCTCGATGCGGCGGATACGCGCCTCGACGTGCGCCTGCTTCTCGCGCGCGGCGTCGAGCGGCGCGTTCTCGCGGAAGTCCTTGTCCGCCATCGCCTGCTCGAGCTCGAGCGCGATCTCGGTGCGGCTGTCCTTAAGCTGCGCCAGTTCCCGCTGCAGCGCTTCGAAGCCCGTGCGCGTCATCTGCACGGCGTTGCCATCGATGCCGCCTCCGGCATCGCTCTCGGTGCGGCGCAGCTTGATTGCGGTGCTGAGGTTGGTGGAGGTGAGGCCGGCCTTCTTGAGATGCGCCAGAAACGGCCGCACCGCCTCAACGCTGCGCCCCTGGCTGCCGCCGCGGCCCGCCGACTCCTCCACGAAGCGCTCGACGTCGGTGCCCTTGAGGTCGCTGACCTGCCGCGCGCCGCCGAACCACTGCACGAAACGGTGCACGGCGGGCTGGGCATCTTGCGCGGCGTCCTGACCAAGTGTTGCGATGTACTGCGAGGCCGCGTCCACGAGCGACGTGCTGACGGCGGTTTTCCTGCTAGCCACCTGGACCTCCTGCCCGAGGGATGCGCCGGCCGCGCCGCGTCGGGATCTGCCGAAAACAACGAATGACGCCCCACCGGCGGCGGCGGCACGTCGATCATACTATGGAGCGGCTCGATGGGGTGTCAACGCGCCGATCCGCAGGCGACGCTGCCGCTGCTTGCGGCAGGAGCCGAGGCACTTGGCGTTCCGCTCGACCGCGCGATGCTTGATCGCTTCGGCCGCTGCTTCGCGCTGCTCGTTGAGCACGGCACTCGCATGAACCTCACCAGCGTGCGCGACGCCGAGGGCATTCAGCGCCGCCACTTTCTCGAATCGCTGGCTCTCGGCGTTTCGCTGCGCGACGCGGGCCTGCTAGAGGGGCGTGAGCGCGCGATCGACGTGGGCGCGGGCGCCGGCTTCCCCGGCGTGCCGCTGGCGATCGCCTGGCCGGACCTGCGCTTGACGCTGCTGGAGGCGACGCAGAAGAAGGCCCGGTTTCTGCAGACACTTGTGCGAGCGCTTGATCTGCCCGGCGCCGTTGTCGTAGCGGCGCGGGCCGAGGAAGCCGGGCATCGGCCGGGCCTGCGCGGCACGTTCGAACTCGCCCTCGCCCGCGCCGTCGCGCCGCTGCCGGCGTTGGTCGAGCTGACGCTGCCGTTTGTGCGTGTCGGCGGCTGGCTGGCCGCGGTCAAAGGATCACGCCTCGATCAGGAGTTGCTGCAGGCCGGGGATGCACTCGAGCGCTGCGGCGGCGGGCCGGCGCGGACGCTCTCCTTGCCGGGCCTGCAGCAAGACAGCCCGCTGCGCGTTGTCGTGGTGCAGAAGCTGCGGCCGACGCCGGCGGCCTTGCCGCGCGGGCCGGGGCTGCCCCAGAGTCAGCCGTTACGTTGAGCGGGGCAAACAGCCCCGGTGAATCGCTCGCATGCATGCATGTCGCCGGGCCGGTGTGTGGCCGACGTGCTAGAATGCGGCGAATCGGCCGGCGCTCCGGGTCGCGTTCATACCATAACAGCGATCCGACCGCAGCGAGAGCCGCTCAGGAGGCGCGTGGCGCATGGATACGCAGGTCATCATCGACCGTTTGCAGCGGTTCCTGCTCAAGCTCGACACCAGCGTCTTCGAGGAGATGCGCGACGACGCCAACGCGACCATCCCCGCGCTGATCATCGCGGCCGTGTCGTTCCTTCTTTTCGGCCTCGGCGGCTGGCTCTGGTGGTGGGTGCAGGGCTACGCCAACCTTGCCGTGGGCGGCCAGATCCCGGACAAAACCAAGATCTTTCTTGAGTCATGGCTGCTTGGCTCGATTTTCGCCTTCGCCCTCTGGCTGGCCTGGATCGGCATTGCCTACGTGGTTTTGGTCAATCTGTTCCACTACAGCGCCGATTTGATGCGCATGATCCGCTCGTGCAGCCTCGCCACGTTGCCGCTGATCATCGGCTTGCTGCTCTTCATCCCTGGCATTAATTTCGCCATGGGACTCGCCGCGGTCGCACTGTTCTTTCTGCTCATGGATATCGGCATTCAGGTCTCCCTTGACGCGACGCCGGGGCACGTGATCGTTTCGACCTTTGCCGGTTTTTTGGTCTTCGCGATCATCCTCTCCGTGCTGGTGACGAAGAGCGACGGGCTTTCGCCCAACGTCTTCCTGTTCCGCCTGCCGGCAACGGCGGCGGCGGACGCTGCCAGCAACACGGTGTCGGTGCCGCGCACGACGATTCCCAGGAACTTCCAGATTCCCACCGTGCCGCCGCGCTGAGCCTCCCGGTGGCATGGCGCGCACCGGACGGGCTACCATGACCAGTGTTTACGCAGCGATCCGCCGCAACGCCTGAGGCGATACCCGAGCTCGAGGCGAACATCAGGCGCTTCTATGCCTATCGCTTCCTCTCCAATCTGGTGCTCTGGCTGCCGATCTGGGTGCTGTATCTGCAGCGTGAGCGCGGACTCTCGCTGGCGCAGATTACCGCGCTCGATGCGCCCTTCTGGCTGATCTCGCTGGTCGCGCAGGTGCCTACCGGCGCCTTCGCCGATCGCTACGGCCGGCGTACGGCGCTGGTTGTGGGCGGGCTGATTCTGGCCGTCGCCTACCTCGTTTTCGGCCTGGCGTCTTCGTATCCGATCATCCTGGCGTCGTACGTCCTGTGGGCGGTCGGCATGGCCTTCGGGCAGGGCGCCGACCTGGCGCTGCTCTACGACGACCTCGCCAGCCACGGCCGCGAAGGTGAGTATCCGCGTCTCGCCGGCCGGGCCTTCGCCTGCACGGCGGCCGCGGCGATCGTCTCGCTGGCGGTGGGCGCGCCGCTCGCCGCGGCGACTCGCCTCGACGTGCCGATCCTCGTCACGGCGGGCCTTTCGCTGGTGACAGCGGCCGTCGCTCTGCGCCTGCGCGAACCCGCGCACCACCCCGGCGTCCGCCGCCCAGGCGTCTGGGAGTCGATGCGGCGCGGCACGGCTGAGGCCTGGCGCGAGCCGCACCTGCGCTGGATGCTGCTGTTCTCGTCGGCGCTGCGTGTCTCCGAACTGGCGCCGATCATCTTCGTGCAACCGTTTTTGGCGCGGCACGGCGTGTCGGTGGCTCAGATCGGCGTCTGGCAGATTCCGGCGCGCATCGGCTCGATCGCCGCCGCGCTCTACGCCTACCGGCTCGTGCGGCGGGTACGGGAGCGGCGCTTCTTGCTGGCGGCGCCCTGGCTGTTTTGCGCCTGCTTCCTGCTGCTTGGTGTCTGGGACAACCTGATCGCCTTCGTCGCGTTTCCGCTGTTCGCGATGGCGTCCGCGGGCATCGACCCCACGATCAGCGACTACATCAACCGGCACACGGCAGCGGCACAGCGGGCGACCGTGCTCTCGCTGGGCCAACTGCTGGGCAGTCTCGTGCTGGCCGGGCTGGAGCCGGGGCTCGGCGCGATTGCGCAGGCGTCAGGGCTGACGGCGGCGTTCCTCACCACCGCGCTGTTCATCGGCGCCGCGTCGGCACTTACGCTCCTACCGTGGGCGCTGCTGCCGCGCGGCCGCTCCGAAGCCGAGCCGCTGGCCACGGTCTGAGGCTCAAGCCGGGCCTCCGGCCCTATTGCGCCGGCAGCGCTACGGAAACCGGGATCACTCCCGACGCGGAGGGCGCGATGCTCAGAAATGCGGCGCGGGAGAGATCGAGGATCACGCTGCCGCCGAAGCCGCCGCGATCGGTGATGCGCAGGCGCACGGCGAGGCCGGTGCTCTGATTCGTCACCACGACCACCGTCCCGCAGGGCAGCGTGTTGCTCGCGGCGGTCATCGACCACTGGTCGTAGACCTCGCCGCAGTAGGTGACGCCGCCATTGAAGCCGGGACCGTACCACGTCGCAAGGCCGGTCTGGATCACCGGGCCGGCGGCCAGTGCATCGGGCAGGCTGCCGGGCGCGGGCGCGCCGTCGGGCGACGCGGGACCGGCGAGCACGGGCAGCGCGACCACCGGCGGAAGGCTCGGTGGGTTATCGGCCGTGGCTGGGGCGCCAGCGCCCGAATCGGGCGCTGCCGGCGGCGGAGGAGCAGCAATGGCCGGCGCGGCGTCGCCCGGCAACAACAAACGCATCCCTGGCTGGAGCTGGTCGGAAACGGCGAGGTGGTTGACCCGCGCGATCGCCAACCCATGGGTGTCATCGCCGTAAACGCGCCATGAGATGCTTTGCAGCGTCTCGCCGGGCTGCACCACGATCTCCTGCGTGGCGAGCGTCGTGCGAGCGGACAGCACCATCACGGCCAGCGCGGCGGCGAACGCCACCACGCGGTGTTTGCGCATGGATCCCCCTTCGGAACACCGGGTTGCAAGACGCCGCTCGCGTGCCCTCCTCTCGCTGCGAGACGGCAGCGGCTTTGCCTGTTCGACTGCTAGCCGAACCGACAAAGCGGGCTGCAGCTAACGCCGGTCTGGCGACCCGCGCAATCGTACGGAGCAGTGTGGGAGTTTGTCCAGCGCTCCAGAGGTAGCGGGCACCGCGATTCCACATGCAGTGGGAGTGAATTCTCCGATTGGGATGATTTTGCACGGTTGCTGCAAGGCGAACAGGTGGTCTGATGCGCAACTATTTCTTAACTGATGATACGCTCAGACAGTTCGGCTGCTGACCACACCGCCGGCCGTGACAGGCTGGCCCCGCCGTGCCGCTGCCGCCGCGCTGCCACGATCCGACTTGCCGACCCGGGCGAGTTCTGGTATAGTTGGTGGGTTCCGGGGATGTAGCTCAATTGGGAGAGCGCAACACTGGCAGTGTTGAGGTAAGGGGTTCGAATCCCCTCATCTCCACCGGTTGACCGGCGACCGGACACAGTTTCAGAGCGTACACACGCCGAACGGGAGTAGTAGGTCTCCCTCACAGAGAGCCGCCGGCTGGTGCAAGGCGGCAGCCGAGGCCGAACTCGCCCGGGAGTGGCGGCAGCGAACCTTCCGATCGCCGATCGCGCCGCGCGCGATCGGTGCGATGGAAGCGGTAGCTGCCGACGGCCAGCGCCCGTTATCGCGCCCCCAAGGCGGGTCTCAGCGAGACGTCCCCGGCGCGGCCGGGGCGCTGCGGCCAAGCAGGGTGGTACCGCGGAGTTCGGCCTGTGAGCCCTCCGTCCCTGAGCGGACGGAGGGCTTTTTGTGCGGCCGGCCGGGAGCACGCGGAGGACAGGCCAGGCGAGCCGCGCCTCGCGCGATGTGAGGAATCATGATGGCGAAGCAGACAACGCACGTCGAACGCTACGATCCGGCGGCGATCGAGTCGAAGTGGCAGGAGCGCTGGGAAGCCGACGGACTGTACCGAGTCCACGACGATGACCCGCGGCCGAAGTATTACTTCCTGACCATGTACCCGTATCCCTCGGGTGACCTGCACATCGGCCACTGGTACGCGGAGGCGGTGCCGGATGCGCGCGCCCGCTATCTGCGCATGCGCGGCAACAATGTGCTGTTCCCGATGGGCTTCGACGCCTTCGGCCTGCCGGCCGAGAACGCGGCGATCAAGAACAACGTCCATCCCTTCGTCTCCACGATGGCGAATATCGAGCGCATGCGCGGGCAGTTTCGGCAGATGGGCGCGATGTTCGACTGGTCGCGCGAAGTCGTCACCTGCAAACCGGACTACTACCGCTGGAACCAATGGTTCTTTTTGCAGTTCTTCAAGCACGGCCTGGCCTACCGCAAGCTGGCGGCCGTCGACTGGTGCCCGAACTGCAATACGACGCTGGCGCGCGAGCAGGTGGTGGGCGAAGATCACCGCTGTGAGCGCTGCGGCACGCCGGTCGTGAAGCGCGACCTGAATCAGTGGTTCCTGAAGATCACCGACTACGCCGAACGGCTGCTGAACTTCGACGGCCTGGACTGGCCCGAAAAAGTGGTCACGATGCAACGCAACTGGATCGGCCGCAGCGAAGGCGCCGAGCTGACCTTCCGCGCCCTGCTGCCGGACGGCTCGCAAGAGTCGCTGACCGTCTTCACGACGCGGCCGGACACGGTCTTCGGCGCCACATTCATGGTGCTGGCGCCGGAGCATCCGCTGGTTGAGCGGCTGACCACTCCCGATCGGCGGGCCGAGGTCGAGGTCTATGTCGAGCGTACGGGCCGCGAGACGGAGATCGAGCGCACGGCCGCGGACAAGGAGAAGACGGGCATCTTCACCGGCGGCTACTGTTTGAACCCGTTCAACGGCGAGCGTATTCCCGTCTACATCGCGGACTACGTGCTGCTGGGCTACGGCACGGGCGCGATCATGGCCGTGCCGGCGCACGACCAGCGCGACTTCGACTTCGCGACGAGGTTCGGGCTGGCGATCCGGCCGGTGTACGCACCGGAGGGTTGGAACGGCGAGCCGTTCACCCAGGCTGAGACGCACGGCGGCAACATGATCAACTCCGGCCCGTTTGACGGCGCCGAGGAAGCCGAGGCAAAGCAGCAAATCGTGGCCTTCGCCGAGAAGGAGGGCATCGGGCGCTTCGCCGTAACCTACCGGCTGCGCGACTGGCTGATCAGCCGCCAGCGCTACTGGGGCACGCCGATTCCGATCATCTATTGCCCGAAAGACGGTACCGTGCCCGTGCCCGAGGCCGATCTGCCGGTGGTGCTGCCCGAGGACGCGCAGTTCCGGCCCACGGGCGAATCGCCGCTGAAATACCACGAGGGCTTCCGCAACGTCGTCTGCCCGATCTGCGGCGGCCCGGCCGAGCGCGAGACGGACACGATGGATACGTTCGTGGATTCGTCGTGGTACTGGTATCGCTATCTGAGCCCGCACGAGGACGGCGCGCCGTTCGACCAGGAGGCGGCAAAGCAGTGGCTGCCGGTGCGGCAGTACACCGGCGGCATCGAGCACGCAATTCTGCATCTGCTGTACTCGCGCTTCTGGACCAAAGCGACAAAAGACCTGGGCCTGACCGACGACGAAGAGCCCTTCACGCACATGTTCAATCAGGGCATGATCCTGGGACCCGACGGCCAGAAGATGAGCAAGTCGCGCGGCAATGTGGTCAATCCGGATGAGCAGATCGCCGAGTACGGCGCCGACACGGTGCGCTGCTACCTGATGTTCATCGGACCCTGGAGCGAGGGCGGCCCGTTTCAGATGACCGGCATCCGCGGCATCAGCCGCTGGCTGAACGCGGTCTGGAGTCTGGCGCTGGAACCCGGCCCGGAGCCAGCCGGCTCTGAGGAAGTCACACGCGACCTGCGCCGGCTGCTGCACAAGACGATCAAGCGTGTGGGCGACGACATCGAGACGATGCGCTTCAACACGATGATCGCCGCGCTGATGGAGTACGTGAACGGCCTGCGCCAGGCCCGCGAGCAGGGCGCGGACCCGGCCGCCTGGTCGGAGGCGATCGATACGCTGCTGGTGCTGCTGGCGCCCTCGGCGCCGCACATGGCCGAAGAGCTGTGGCAGCGCCGCGGCAAGCCCTACTCCATTCACCAGCAGGCGTGGCCGGCGTACGACGCGGCGCTGGCCGCGGATGAGATCGTCACCATCGCCGTGCAGGTGAACGGCAAGCTGCGCGACCGCGTCACTGTTCCCGCCGACGCCGGCGAAGCGGCGTTGCGCGAGGCCGCCTTCGCCAGCGAGCGCGTGCGCGCCCACACCGACGGCCACGAAGTCGCGCGGGTGATCACCGTCCCCGGCCGCCTGGTGAACATCCAGGTTCGGTAGCGTGCGGGCGCGATGTTGCAGCCGTCGCGGGCACCTAACCCTGACTTCGCTTGCGCGAAGTCTGTCATCGGAAGTCTCCGACGGTTGCGCTGCGCTCTGGCCCGACACAGGAAGGGTGGGGTCGAGAACACCCGATCAGGCGGAGATCGGCTCGCCATTCCTCTCGCGAGAACACCCAAGCCCCGCCGCCGTCCGGCACCGCTGGGAACGCTCCAAAAGTCCCTTTCCCGCCTCGGGAAGGGACAGACTTCGCTTCAGCGGAGTCAGGGTTAGGTGCCCCGCATGGCCTGCATGCGTCGCTTGTGAGCGGCCTCAGCGCTCGCTGTCGTTCTGCAGCGCCTCGATTCCCTGTCGGACGTTGGTGAGGAAGGCCGACATCTGCTTATCGAGCCGGGTGAGGACGGCCAGGGCGTACTCGTCGGCATCCGCCATCTGCTGGCGGGCGGTGTCGCGGGCGGCGCGCGTATCTTGCGTCGCGGCCTGCTGCGCCTCGTGCACGACGCTCTCGGCGCGCGCCTGCGCCTCGCGCCGCAGGCGGTCGGCCTCGGCTTGCGCCTCGCGGATCAACGACGACTCGCTCAGCCGCCGGTGCAGCTCGGCCTGGGCGCTGGCCACGATATTCCGCGCCTCGTTTTCGGCGTCGGCCAGCGTCTGCTCGCGCCGCTGCATGATGTCCCGCGCCTCGCGGATGTTGGCGGGAATGGCCACACGCAACTGGTCGATCAGCTCCAGCAGCCGCTTGCGATCGACCAGCACGCCCCCGCCCATCGGCACCTTGCGCGCGGAGGCCACCTCTTCCTCGAGCTGGTCCAACAGGTGAAGGATATCGACGGCTGCTACCTCCCGGTGGCGACGGCAGAGGGGCGGAGTGGGAAAAGGGGCATCTAGCCTTCGCCGTATTTGCGCTGGAGTGCGGCCGCGACGTGCGGCGGTACGAATTCGGAAGGATCGCGCCCCAGACTGGTGATCTCGCGGATACGGCTCCCGCTGATGAACAGGTGCTCAAGGCTGGTCATAAGATACACGGATTCGATCCCCGGCTCCATCTTCTTATTCATCAGCGCCATGTCGAACTCGTACTCGAAGTCGGTGACGGCGCGGATGCCGCGCACGAGCACGTTGGCGCCGTGTTCGCGCGCGAAGTCCACGGTCAGGCCGGGGATCTCCTCTACGCTCACGCCCGGCAGCTCCTTGACGGCCTCGCGGAAGAAGTCGATCCGCTCTTCAGTCGTAAAGACGGTTGAGCGGCTGCGAAGCACCGCGACGATCACCGTGCCGAAGATCGTGTGCGCCCGGCGCAGGATGTCCAGATGGCCGTTGGTGACGGGATCGAACCGGCCGGGGTAGACGGCGATCGTCAACTCACACTCCTTCGACGGCGTCGCCTTGGGGGCCGTCCAGATAGTAGAGGCTCACGGCCGTATCGCCGTGGCGCCGGGTGATCTGGCGCGGCAGCCCTCCGCAAACATCCGGAGGCATGGTACGGCGGCCATGCTCGTAGACGATAGTAGTCGAATCGTCCAGCTCGCGACCCGGCCGAAGCTGGCTGAGCGTGTCGCTCGCCGTCGACTCAGCGTAGGGCGGGTCGCAGAAGATCAACCCGAACGGTCCTGCGACCCGCCGCAGCGCCGCTGGCAACGCGGCGCAGTGCACGCGGGCGCAGCCGGCCAGACCAGCGCGGCGCAGGTTTTCGCCAATCACGGCGCAGGCGGCACGGTCTCGCTCGACAAACTCGGCGAACTCGGCGCCGCGGCTCAACGCTTCGACGCCGAGCGCACCGGTGCCCGCATAGAGATCGAGCACGCGCGTAAACGCGGCACCACGCGCTTCAAGCATGGAAAAGATGGCGCCGCGCACCTTGTCGGAGGTGGGCCGTGTGCCGGCGTTTCGCGGGCCGGCCAGCGTCCTGCCGCGGGCGCTGCCGGCGATGATGCGCACGCGGACGCCTCAGCGACTGGTGCGGGTCGGCGTGCGCGTCGGAGCGGGCGTCGGCGTGCCGCGCGGCGGCACCGGCGTGAAGCGGCCTGAGGGGGTCGCGGTCGAGCCCGGACTCGCGCCGCTCGAGGCGGGTGTGCCCGCACGTACGTCCACGGAGGCCGTATCGACAACGCGCATCGTACCGTCGCTGACGATGACCGAAAGGGTATGCTGTCCCGGCGTGTCGGGTGCCGTCCAGGTGATCACCGCGCGGTTGCCGGCGTCCGCGATCGGTTTGCCGTCCGCGAGCCAGCTCGGCCGCAGTGTCTGCGGGTTCGGTTGTTCGAGCAACGGTGCGCCCGACGCCTGGTACTGCTGGATTGCGGGCCAGATGTCGGCGATCGCGGGATCGGCCGAGGCGTTATCAACGGCAACACCGCCGAGATGGTAGACCTGCACGATCTCCAATTTGTAGCCCACGCTGAAGACATTCTCGATCCAGACCGTACGCTCGCCGTCCGAGACCTTGTACGAAAACGAGACCGCGCCCTGCGGCGTCCAGCTCGGCCCGCTGCCGCCTTCGCGATTGATGTTGTCGGCGCCCACCGTCGCCTGACCGCCGGTCACGACCTTGTCCGGGTCGCGGACCGTAATCTGTCCGGCAATGCTGAGCGCTGCGACGGTGGTCAGCGCCCGCACGCTGCCGGAATCGGCGCGCTCTTCTGACAACGGCGTGATCTCCAGCAGCAGCCGGCGCGAGTCGACCAGCCCGGTCAGATACTTCACCGCCTCCGGCACCCGCGTGCGGTAGATCGACTGGTCGCGTTCGACCGCCATGACCAGCAGGTCGGCCGACTTGCCCAGCGCGGCCCAGTCGTATGCGCCCACATTCCAGCCGCTGGCATCCTTGCGCGGCAGCGGCAGGCGCAGCACCAGCTTGCGGTTGGAGGCGTGCAGCTTGTCGGCGAGCGCCTGCGCGAACTGGGAGAAGTTGTCCTTCAGCGGCGTGTCCACGGCAGCGTAGTCGAGCTCGATGCCGTCGTAGTTGCCGCGGTTCGCTTCGGCCACGATGCGGTCGATGTGCGTGGCACGCAGCGCCGTGCCGGTGAGGATGCCGTTGACGTTCTGCGCTTCGGCCCCGCCCTGCGCGGTGATCGCCGCGATCACGCCGTACTGCGCCCCTTGCGGCACGTTCACGGGGCCGCCGTTCAGCGAACCGTCGGCCGCGGGCGTGTAGGTGAAGGGCACCGCCTCGGAGATGCTCTGCGCCGCTTCCGCGCTGGCGAAGGTATTCTGCGGCAGCTCGCCGAGCACCTGGAAGTCGCCGCCCGTGCGCCGCAGCACGGCGTACGTCTTCGGCAGGTTTACTCCGGCGCTGTTCTCCGCCTGCGTGCCGCCCTGAATCGTCTCCGCGGACGAGAGCCGCGTCCATTTGCCGCCGTCGTAGCTGAAGAGGCTCAGCCCGCGCGTGGCCGAGCGATCGGTGAGCGGAATCTGCAGGCGAATCGGTTTGCCGATATACGGCGAGGATCCCTGGGTCGAGACGCAGTAGCGGCTGGCGTAGCTGTACCCCTGCGGCGGTGCGGGCGCCTTGCCGGTGCAATCGGCCACCGCGTGCGCGGAGGTTCCGCCAAAGCGGCTGGCCGCGAACACCACGATCAGGATCAGCAGGATCAGCGCGACCGCGGCGACGGCGATGATCGGCAGGTTGCCACCGAGGCCGGACATGCCGGGACGTCGCGTTCCGGTGCGCGCGGCGAGCGGACCCGCGCCTCTGCGGGTCATCGCCGGCCCTCGCCGCTAAGGCCTGTGCCCGAGGCGCCCTCAGCCATGAGTACCATCCCGCCGCCAGAGGCATCTATGCCTGTCATGCTATAACAAAATCCATCTGAAACCCATGCTTACACAGGCGCCGGTGCCCGGCCTCGCCTTTGATCCTACGTCCTGACGCCGTTACTCTCTAGCCGTCGGCAGGTCCCGGCGGCAGGCGACAGCAGCGTGAACGAGCGTTCCGACGATCTCTTCGAGCAGCGCCGCGCCAAGGCGGAGCGGCTGCGCGCCCTCGGCGCCGATCCGTACCCGATCCGCGCCCACGGCACGCATACCGCCGCGCAGGCGCTTGCCCTGTTCGCGCGCCGCGAAGCCGGCGAGGCTGATACGGGCGCGACGGTCAGCGTCTGCGGCCGGCTGCGGCCCCTGCGCATCATGGGTAAGAAGGTAATCTTCGCCCATCTCGAAGACTCGACCGGCGAGATTCAGGTCTATTTCAAGCGCGACGTGCTCGGCGAATCCGGCTGGGCGGTGCTGGAGCAACTGGAGTACGGCGACTTCATCGAGGTGCGAGGCCCGTTGTTCCGCACGAAGACGGGCGAGATCACGATCGAAGCGCATGCGTTGACGGTTCTGGCCAAGGCGCTGCGTCCGCCGCCGGAGAAGTGGCACGGGATCAGCGATGTCGAGCTCAAGTTCCGCCAGCGCTATCTGGATCTGCTGTCCAGCGCGGAGACGCGGCTGCGCTTCCAGCGGCGCAGTCAGATCATCTCCGCCATCCGCCGCTTCATGGACGGCCGCGGCTTCATCGAGGTCGAGACGCCGGTATTGCAGAGCGAGGCCGGCGGCGCGGCGGCGCGGCCCTTCACGACGTACTTCAATGCCCTCGACGAGCAACGCTACCTGCGCATCTCGCTCGAGTTGCATCTGAAGCGGCTGCTGGTGGGCGGACTCGATCGCGTCTACGAGATCGGCCGCATCTTTCGCAACGAGGGTGTGGACGCGCTGCACAACCCCGAGTTCACGATGATGGAGAGCTACCAGGCGTACGCCGACTACCTGGACGTCGCCGCGATGGTCGAGCAGCTCGTGGCCACGATCGCTCACGACGTGCTCGGCTCGACGGTCGTGCCGCACGGCGAGACGACGCTCGACCTCACGCCGCCCTGGCGCCGCGTCACGATGCGCAACGCCCTGATCGAACACGCGGGCCTCGACTTCGAAGACTATCGGGACGAGGCACGGCTGCGCGGTTGGATGGCCGAGCAGCGTATTCACGCGGCGCCGGAGGCGGGCTGGGGCAAGCTGATCGACGAAGTTTTCTCCGAGCGGGTGCAGCCGCACCTCCAGCAGCCCGTGTTCGTGATGGACTATCCGGTCGAGCTTTCGCCGCTGGCCAAGCGCAAGCCGGACGATCCGGGCCTGGTGGAGCGCTTCGAGCCGTTCGTCGGCGGCTTTGAGATCGGCAACGCCTACAGCGAGCTGAACGACCCGATCGATCAGCGCGAGCGCTTCGTGGCTCAACTGGCGGCGCGCAACCGCGGCGACGACGAGGCCGAACTGATGGACGAGGATTTCCTCACCGCGCTGGAACACGGCATGCCGCCTGCCGGGGGCCTGGGCATCGGCATCGACCGGCTGGTGATGATCCTGCTCAACGAGCCCACGATCCGCGAAGTGCTGCTCTTCCCGCAACTCCGCGGCCGCGCATCGCAGCGACCGCATGACGCCTGAGTCGGCGCCATTGGAGCGGCATCTGACGGCCACCGGCTTCGTTGTGCACAAGGGGCGCGTGCTGGTGCACTGGCACCGCAAAGAGCGGCTCTGGCTGCCTTTTGGCGGCCACCTCGAACCGAACGAAGACCCGGCTGAGTGCTGCCTGCGCGAGGTCTTCGAGGAGTCCGGCCTGCGCTGCGAAATCTTCGGCAGCCCGCCGCCCTTCGCCTTCGACGAGCCGCGCCAGGTTGCGGCGCCGGTCACGATCCTGCGCGAGGCGATTCGCGGCAGCGGGCCGGAGCACGAGCATATCGACCTGATCTACTTCTGCCGGCCGGTCGAGGCCCTACCCGAGCGCTTCGCCGATCCCACGTTTCGCTGGGTCGATGCCCGCGATCTGGAGTCAAACGCCGCCGTTGCACCAGCGCCCGACCTGCCGCCTGCACGCCTCACCGTGGACGTACGGATACTCGCGCTTGAGGCGCTGCGCCGTGCGGCTGAGCCGGCGCGGGGCACCTAACCCTGCTTTGCCTGACGGCAAAGCTGTCCCTTCCCGAAACTGGAAGGGACTCTTGGAGCGCTCCATCCGCCATGCGACGGCGGCGGAGCTTGGGTGTCCTTGTGGGACACGCAGACAGTTTGTCTCCCGCCCCGCTCACGGTCTCCACCATCAAACCCTTCCCATGTCGGGAAGGGAGGCGCGGCGCCAGCCGCGACGGGGTTAGGTGTCCCGCCCCGATTCGATCAGACTGCGATCCACGCTCCGCTCACGACGATGGCGGCGTTGGCGTGCCGCTTGCCGTCGGCGGCGCCGACAGATCGACCGACTGGCCTTGTGCGTCGAGCACGCTGGCCAGGCCGAGATCGTTCACCTTCCAAATGCCGTCCACCTCGCGCCAGCGCGTGGCGATCTCCGCTGCGCCGTCGCTGCTTTCGAGCCTGAGCGTGACCAGATGGTCGTCGCCCTCCTGCCCTTGTATCGCGATCGTGTAGCTGGAAGTGGGCGCCGGCAGCTGGCCCGCCGCCATCGCCTGCGCCGCGCGCAGCTGCATCTGACCCTGCAACGCCATCGCCTTCATCATCCCTTCGGGCGTGAAGACCAGCATCAGGCCGGCGATGTTCGGCGGGATCGCGGTCAGATCGCGGGCGAAGGCGTTGGCAGCGTCGTCAAGGGTGGGCATCGTCTCCTCCAGCGGCGCCCCTCGCCGGCTCGCGAAAGGCAGGAATCACCTTCTCGCCGAACAGCTCGATCGAGCGCATGATCTTCTCGTGCGGGATGCGCCCGGCCTGCATGAAGCAGATCATCTGATCGACGCCCGCTGCCTCGTACATGCGCACCGTGCGGATACAGGCCTCGGCGTCGCCGATGCAGTACGTCCCGTCTTCCAGCAGGTGGCCGAGGTCCTGGCCGGACTGGGCACGCGCCTCGTCGCCCAGGCGTGCGTAATACTCGTAGCCCGGTACGCACTGGCCGCGCCAATCGCCCAGCAGCGAGCTGAGCATGTGCGTGTACCAGAGCGCGGCCGGCCCGCCGATCCCGCGCGCCTCCGCATCGTCGTCCAGGCAGAGCGTCACCGTGAAGCCGGCAACCTGCTCGTTGGTCACGCCCGCCGGTGGCTCGGCAAGCTTGATCGCCTCGCGGTACTGCCCGATGCGCGCGGCGAGGTTGGCCGGCCGGCCGACGATGAAGCACAGCACCCCGAGCCCGTGAGCGCCGGCGCGCTGAAAGGTGTCCGGGCTGCCCGCCGCGACCCACATCGGCGGGTGCGGCTTCTGCAAGGGCTTGGGCAGAATGCTGCGCGGCGGCACGCTGAAGAAACGGCCTTCATGCGCGAACGGCTCGTCCAGCCACATGCGCGGGATGATGCGCACCGCCTCTTCCCACATCTCGCGTGAGAGCGCCGGGTCGATGCCGAAGCCGCCCAGTTCGATCGGCGTGCCCGAGCGGCCCGTGCCGAAGTCGACGCGGCCCTCCGAAAGGATGTCCAGCGTCGCGATGCGCTCGGCTACGCGGATCGGGTGGTTGTAAGCCATTGGCAGCAGGACGACGCCGTGGCCGATGCGGATGCGCCGCGTGCGCTGCGAGACAGCACCCAGGAAGACTTCGGGGGCGGACGAATGCGAATACTCGCTCAGGAAGTGGTGCTCGACCTGCCAGATGTAGTCGAAGCCGGCGCGGTCGGCCAGCTCGATCTGTTCGAGCGCCTGATGAAAGAGCGCGCGTTCAAAGCCGGGATACCACGGGCGCGCGTATTCGAGCTCGTACAGCAGGCCGAACTTCACGCCGCTCGCCTTTCGGCGCCGCCGCGGCCCGCGGGCCGAACGTGCCCGCCGCGCCGCCGTGCTTTCTCCCCTTCAGTGTGTGGGCGGGCCGCTGCCCCGTCAATGCGCGGCCTCACGCGGCCGCGACGCCGCGTTGACACGCCCGAATCGATCTCGGACACTCGACGCGATGATTAGCCCACAGTTCATTCGCGAACACCCCGACGCCATCCGCCGATCCATCGAACTGCGACACACAGCTCAACCGCTCGATCAGTGGCTTAAGGTTGACGCCGAGTTCCGGCAGCTCGATCACGAGGTCAACGAGTTGCGCGCCCGCCGCAACGATGAAAGCAAGCGCATCGGCCAGATGCAGGACCCGGCCGAACGTGAGCGGCTGCTCGTCTCGGCCAAGGGCATCCGTGACCGCCTCGGCGATCTGGAGCCCGGCCTGCGGGCCCTCGAAGCGCTGCGGGACACGCTGCTGCTCGAATTCCCCAACCTGCCGGACGACGATGTGCCGCCGGGCGAAGACGAGCGGGACAATGTGCTCGTGCGCCAGTCCGGCGAGCCGCGGCCGTTCGACTTCGAGCCGCGGCCGCACTGGGATCTGGGCGAACGGCTCGGGATCATCGATTTCGAGCGCGGCGTCAGGCTCTCCGGCTCGCGCTTCTACGTGCTCAAGCACGCCGGCGCCCAACTCGAGCGTGCCCTGATCGCATTCATGCTTGATCTGCATCGCCGCCAGGGCTACACCGAGGTCTACGTGCCCTTCGTGGTCAGAGAGGCCGCCTTGCTGAATGCCGGCCAGTTGCCGAAATTCCGCGACAATCTCTATCACGACGTGGAAGACGACATCTGGCTGGTGCCGACGGCCGAGGTGCCGCTCACCAACCTGCACGCCGGCGAGATTCTCGACGCGGCCAGTCTGCCACTGGATTATGTCGCCTACACGCCCTGCTTCCGTCGCGAGAAGATGAGCGCCGGGCGCGACGTGCGCGGCATTAAGCGTGGCCATCAGTTCGACAAAGTCGAGATGTACAAGTTCTGTGCGCCCGAGGAGTCGCCCGGCGAACTGCAGCGCATGCTCGCCGACGCGGTCGAGACCTGCAAAGAACTGGGTTTCACCTATCGCGTCGTGCAGCTCTGCGGCGGAGACCTCGGCTTTGCGGCGGCGTTGACCTACGACATCGAAGTCTGGGCGCCCGGCTGCGGTGAATGGCTGGAGGTCAGCTCCTGCTCGACCGTGCGCGACTTTCAGGCGAGGCGGGCCAATGTGCGCTTTCGCCGCGCGCCGGGCGAGCGTCCCGAGTTCGTGCATACGCTCAACGGCTCGGGGCTTGGTCTGCCGCGTACGCTGATCGCGGTGCTGGAGAACAACCAGCAACCCGATGGCACGATTCTCGTTCCCGAGGTATTGCAGCCATATATGGGCGGTCTCACCGTGATCTCTGCCTGAGCGCCACGATCCTTCCGGCGTTGGCGGCTCCGCGAAAACCGCGCCCTGGCGCTACGATAGCCGTACACGGAGTGGTACGATGGCGCGGCGCCCCGCGGGCGAATGCGGCAGCCATCCGCGGGAAGGTTCAGCCATGCGCATCCTCGCGATCGATATGGGCACGGGCACGCAGGATATCCTGCTGTTCGACAGCAGCGGGCCGGTCGAGAACTGCGTGAAGATGGTGATGCCGTCGGCGACGGAGATCGCGGCGCGCCGCATTCGCCGCGCCACGGCCGAAAAACGGCCGGTGCTGCTCACCGGCGTGACGATGGGCGGCGGGCCGTGTCACTGGGCGCTTGAGGCGCACATCAAGGCCGGCGGCAGCGCCTTCGCCACGCAGGAGGCGGCCAGGACTTTCGACGACGATCTCGCCGTCGTCGCCGGCATGGGCGTTGCCGTCGTCTCAGAGGACGAAGCCACGAAGCTGCGCGGCGTCGAGCGCATCGAGATGCGCGACCTCGACCTGAACGCCATCCGTCGTGCGCTCGCCGCCTTCGAAGTGCCGTCCGATTTCGACGGCCTCGCCGTCGGCTGCCTGGACCACGGCGCGGCGCCGCCAGGCTTCTCCGACCGGCTGTTCCGCTTCAACCACCTGAAGGAGGTAGTAGAGGAGCGCAACGACCTGACCGCGTTCGCTTTCCTGCCCGACGAGTTGCCGGAGTATCTGACCCGCGCCCGCTCGATGATCGCCAGCATCGATATCGAGGTACCCACGGTCTTTCTCGATACCGGCCCGGCGGCGGCGCTCGGCGCCCTGCAAGACCCACGCGTGGCCGAGCGCGATGAACAGGTGGTCGTCAACCTGGGCAATATGCACGCGCTCGGCTTCTTTCTGAGCGGCTGCCATATTCATGCGCTGTTCGAGCACCACACCGGCCTGCTCGACGGCGCCCAGATCGAAGCGATGACGGAACGGCTGGTGGACGGCACGCTGACGCACGAAGAGGTCTTCGCCGGCCACGGCCACGGCGTGTACTACGCCGACGCTCGCCATGGCCGCGATCCGTTCGTGGCCGTCACCGGCCCGCAGCGCGGCAAGCTGCGCGGCAGCCGGCTGCAGCCGTATTTCGCCGCTCCGCACGGCGACATGATGATCAGCGGCTGTTTCGGCCTGGTACAGGCGTTCGGCGTGCGCTACCCCGCCGCGCACGAGCAGATCGCGACTGCCCTGGGCAGCGCGGTCTAGCCGGCGCGGCGCCTACGTCAGGATTTCGACGGCTTCGATGGAGTTCTGGCCAAGGTTGCGCTTCCAGGCGCGCAGCCCCGCCGGCTTGATCCGCGCCTGCCTGATCAGGGCGCGGGCGAAGTCCTGGTCGCCGTACGGCACATAGACGTAGAGCAAGCCGACGCTGGCGAACGCCTGCCACTTTTCCAGGGTGTCCGGCAGGCGCAGCGAGCGCGACGTCTCCAGTTCGCCGAGCAGATGGACCTCGGTCGTGCTCGTATCCATGACGACGATGTCGGGAAAGAGCAGTTCGCCGCCGGGACCGCGCACGCCGATCGTGTGCTCGGGGCGGTTGGTGTAGGTCTTGAGCTGCGGTGCGTCGGCCGTCGGATACGCAAAGCGGCTGCGGGCCAGATCCTGCACGGCGACGCTCTGCACGTTCTCGAAATAGTCGCGGCTGGTGGTCAGCCCCGGTTCGGCGCCCGGCGGCACATACTGGCTCTCTCGCCAGGCTTTGTTGACCAGCGCCATTGCAGCCCGCCTCCCGCTCGAACGCTTGGCCGCGCCCGCAGTGTCGCCCGATCGTAGGCGCAAGCGCGCCCTACGATCCAGCCGCCTGCATCGCCTGGCGACCCCGCTCCCAGGTCATTGCAAAACTCCGGCATAAAACGGGCATCTGATATGGCATAACAGAGCGATGATGCGCCGTCGAGCGCGATAGCCGCCGCTGGACGGGCGCAGGCCGCTTTGACGCGCCGCCAGCGCGCGGCGTACAACGAGGCCACCGGGTGAACTCTCCTTTCTTCCCTCGCGTTTCATTCGATCGGCCACGACTCTGTGCGGCCGGCGCTCTGCCGGCCTGCCTGGGGATCACGCCATGCCGTGCGTCGCCGCCCCCGCCACCCGCCTGCTCCCGCGTCCATGGCGTTTCGCGGCCGGTGCCGCCGTGCTGCTGTTGCTGCTGGCGGCGGCCGCATCGCATCACGCGATTGGCTCTCGCCACGTAATTGCCGCACGCGAATCGGCGGCCGCGGCGCTGTCGGGAACGCTGGCCTATATCAGTGCGGGAAATGTGTGGATCCTTACGTCAGGAGGAGCACCGGCACAGGTGACGAGCGACGGCGCCGCGACGCGGGTGCGCTGGACTCCCGGCGGTTCACTGTTGCTGGTGGAAGAGCGCGACCTTCTGCTGACGCTGCGGCCGGACGGCACGCGATTGCCTGTGGGTCGCGGCGCCTGGCTGCCCGACGATTCAGCGCTCGCTGCGCCGGCTGACGACGGCGGCATCGCCCTGCTGGCGCCCGACGGCACGCCGCAACCGCAACTCGTACAGGGCATGCCGCGCGTCTCGCTCCTGCCGGTCGCCTGGTCCCCCGACGGCGGCACGCTGCTTGTGAATCGCACGGAGACAGACGCTCGCGGGCTGCCCGCCGCGCAGTCGGTCTGGCTGGTCGCCCGCTCCGGCGGAGAGACGCGAGAGCTGCTGGCGTCCGCTGACACGTGGCCGGAAGCGCTCGGCTGGTCGCCCGACGGCCGCTGGCTGGCGGTCTTCCGCGGGCCGGCGATGGCCTGCGTCTCCTGCCGCGTCGACGGCCAGGAGTTGGACGCGGTCGAGGTCGCGACCGGCCGCGTGCTGAGTCTGGGCACCGTCGTGCGGCGCGACGGCTACTGCTTCAGCGCCGACGGCCAGGCGCTGATCGCCAGCGCGGGCGCCGGCCGCGAGAGCTATCGAAACAAGCAACTCCTGCGCCTTGACCTTACCAGCGGCGAGACGGCGCTGCTCGCGGGCGGCGGCGGCACGGTCGCCATCCAACCGGCCTGCGCGCCGCGCGGAGATGGCGTCGCCTTCACCCTCGGCCCCGCGCTCGCCGGCGCCGCCTTCAGCGGCCTCGACTCAGCCCACGGGTACCCGCAGGCGCTGCTCTCCGGGCGACGGCTCAAGGCCGACGGTGTGATGGCCGCGGCCCCTCCACCCGGCTTCGCGCAGGAAGCGCCGCGCTGGGCGGGTGAGGATGCGCTGCTGTTCGTGCAGTGGTCCGTGGGCGCCGATGCCGAACCGGAGCGCACACAGCTCTGGTTGGGGGACACGGCAGGCGACAAGGCGGCGCCCGTCGTTGCGGCGCTGGGCACAAGCGCGCCGCCGGCGCCATACTTTGGCGACGACGGGCTGGCCGATCTGTTCGACTGGCATCCGTAATCCGCTTCAGATGCAGAGGCCCGCAGCACGATGGCAGCTACCGCCGAGGCCGATGGGGATTTGCCCGCGCCGCTCTGGTGGCGCGGCGGTGTTATCTATCAGATCTATCCGCGCAGCTTTCAAGACACCAACGACGACGGCATTGGCGATCTGCGCGGTATCATCTCGCGGCTCGACTATCTCAACGACGGCAGCGATCGATCGCTGGGCGTCGACGCAGTCTGGCTGTCACCGACGTTCCCCTCGCCGATGAAAGACTTCGGCTACGACGTTTCCGACTATCGCGGCGTCCATCCCGACTTCGGCGACCTCGCCGCGATGGACGAACTGATCGCCGCCTGCCACCAGCGCGGCCTCCGCCTGCTGCTCGACTTTGTGCCCAATCACTCGTCCGACCAGCATCCGTGGTTCGTGGAATCGCGCAGCAGCCGCAGCAACCCGAAGCGCGATTGGTACTACTGGCGCGACGCCGCGCCGGGCGGCGGCCCGCCGAACAACTGGCTCAGCGCGTTCGGCGGCGGCGCCTGGGAGTGGGACGACGCGACGCGCCAGTACTATCTGCACTCCTATCTGAAGGAACAGCCGGATCTCAACTGGCGCAACCCCGAGGTTGTGGCCGCGATGCATGATGTCCTGCGCTTCTGGCTGCGGCGTGGCGTCGGTGGCTTCCGCATCGACGTGATGGGCATGGTGCTCAAAGATCCGCAGATGCGTGACAATCCGCCCGACCCGAGCTGGACGCCCGAGTCCGGCCTGCCGCAGCGCGCATCGCAGATCTGGCAGTACAACCGCAACTGGCCCGAGGTGATCGACGCCGTGCGCGGCATCCGCCGCGTGCTGGACGAGTTTCCCGAGCGCATGGCCGTGGGCGAGGTCTTCGGGCCGCCGGAGACGCTGGCCTGGTATCTCGGCGGCGAGGCGCTCGACGGGCTGAACCTGGCGTTCAACTTCCACCTGATCGGCGGCTACGGGGCGCCGCACACACGCTGGCAGGCGGCGGCCTTCCGCGAACTGATCGATGACGCGCAGCGGGCGCTGCCGCCGGGCGCCATCCCGGCCTACGTGCTGGGCAACCACGACCAGCCGCGCCTCGTCAGCCGCTACGGCCGCGAGGCCGCGCCGGCGGCCGCCGTGCTCTTGTTGACGCTGCCGGGTACGCCGTTCGTCTACTACGGTGAAGAGATCGGCATGGCAGACGTGCCGATCGACGAGGCGCGGGCGCAGGATCCGGCACGGCATGAAACCTCGCCACGACATGCCTAACACATATTTGCAGTTGAGCCTGTCGCGTCGTGGCTCCGAACAAGCGCTCGGAGCAGGCTGCACCCGTTTCTGTCGTCCGGCGACAGGGGTGGACGGCGGCGGTGCGGCTGGTGCGCTCGGCGTCGTGAACGTGGGCGCCGGGACCGCGTCTACACCAGCTCCGACTCCCACACCTCGCACAGCAGCGCCTGCAGCTGGTCGAAGTGCGCGTCGCCCAGCACGGCTCGCCACTCCGCTTCAATGTCCGCCAGCAACTCGTACAGCTTAGCCTGCATGGCCCAGCCGCGCGCCGTGAAGTGCACGATACGGGCGCGCCCGTCTGCCGGGGTGTCGCGGCGTGTCAGATACCCGAGCTGCTCCAAACTATGCAGCAGTTGGTTCATGGCCTGTTTACTCATCCCGGCGCGTTCGGCCAGCTCGCTGGGGCGGTAGCCGTCCGGGCCGGGATTCTGCAACACGGCAACATGGGGCAGGCGCAGGTCGTCGAAGCCGGCGCGGTTTAGGCCAGCGATGATGCGACGGTGGATCGCCTGCGTCGGCACACGCAGCAGCGCCCCGATCCGCGGATCCTCCGCACGTTTTTTCGGAGAGACGCTTGACACGGTAGTAAACTCTCTGTACTCTCATGCGGTAAACACAATTTACTATAGCAGGCAGGAGGGGTAACGATGAAGCGCGAGGACATGGATAGGCTGATCGAGGCGCACCTCGCGGCCGAACAGGCCAAAGACCCGCTGGGCGCGGTCGCGATGTACACCGACGACGTGGAACACGACGATGTCGGCTTCCCATCCGGGCCGCTCCACGGCAAGGCGGCCGCGGTGGGCTTCTACGAGTACCTCACCGCAAACGTCGACGTCGAGGCGATGACCCCCGCCCACAGCTACTACGGTGAGGACTTCTGCGTCATCGAGCACGCGACCACGGGGACCGTCCTGGGCGAGTTGCTCGGGGTCCCCGGCAACGGTCGCCGCATCACGTTTCGCATGCTCCATGTCTGGGAGTTCCGCGACGGGCTCATGAGCCGCGAGAACGTCTGGCTCGATGGCGCGGCCATCGTCGCCCAGCTCACCGCGTCGCCCGTGGGGACAGCGGCTGCACGCTAACCGTGGCTTCGACGGCGGCAGTACGCCAAGCGATGCAGGCGGGTACTACAAGGGTCGCCCCACGAAACGGAAACTTTCGTGGGGCGACCTCATCTAGCCCGTTTCCACGCTCTCGATGAGCCACCCCTGGACGCCCTGCACCTGGCGCCGGTGCCAGCGCCACATTCTGGCTGGAACACGCAGCGCCAAGACCCACTCGTCCGAGTTGGGTGTCCACGCCCACAAGCGTGCCTGCACGGGCTGATACGCGGTCGGCAGCAGCCGCGGCTCGGTCACCGCGGTCAGCTCCCCGCGGCGGTTGACCTTCACGCTGTAGTACGCGAGCGGTTCCTCGCCGTAGCCGACGGTCAGCGTCTCGTCGGAGAGCCATACCAGCGAGGCCTGCTTTGCCAGACCGCGCTCGCCGTAGACCCGCCAGCGCCGGAACTGTGCATAGCCGGAGCGGTCGAGCCGGCGCTCATGCCGTACAGGTGCGAAGAGCTGCGTGAGTGCGGCCAGGTCGCAGGGCGTGCCGATGACCCAGTCCAGCACCTCGCCCGGACTGCGCCGCCCGTCATCGCGCTTCCGGTGCGCCCAATGCTCCTGCTCATTGAAGTTCCGCACCCAGCGGTCATGGACGCGTTGCAGCTCCACCCAGCTCCCGGCCTTGGCGAAGTCCCAGTCCGCCATGCGCCGCTGGACATTGAAGTTCGTCTCGATGTAGTCCTGCCAGGGCTGATGGTGCTCGATGCGTTCGTGCGTGATGCCGAGCGCGGCGTAGATGGCCTCCGCCCGGTCGGCCTTGAAGACGCTGCCATTGTCACTCACGAGGGCTTCGGGGCAGCCGTACTGATGGAGCGCCGCGTAGAGCACCGTCAGGTAGGCGCTCTGGTCCTGGCGCCGCGAGAGGGCACTGGCCAGGATGGCGCGGCTGTAGTTCTCCAGGATGCTGATGCAGTAGACCGGGTCAGCGTCGACACGATGCACGTCGATGTAGCGCAGGTCGACGCTCCAGTACTGATGCCGCTTGTACGCCGCGTAGGGCATTGGCTTCGGCTTGCGGGGCTTTTTCACTGGTCCTGGCAGACCGTAGAGCACGCGATTGGCCTGGAGGATGCGGCCGCAGGTGCGCGGACTGAGCTCAATGCCGAGTTGCTTGAGCGCGGCGTAGACGCGGAACTCGCCGAGCTCGGGATTCTCCTGCAGGCGCTTCACCGTGGTGATGGCCTGCAGCGTCTGCTTCGTCGCCGGCTGCTTCGGTCGGCTCGATTTGTTGGGTAGCCCGGCGAACTGCTCCGCGGCCCAGCGGTGCAGGACGTCGTAGACGGTGAAGCGGCTGGTCTCCAGGTAGGCGGCGATGCTCTTGACGTTCCAGCCGTCGGCGCGGAGCCGGATGATGGCCAGTCGCCGCGCCACCGGGTCGGTCATCGCATGGAAGACCGGGAAGCGGCGCGTTGTACGTGGCGCGAGCGGTTGCTCAGCCAGGAGTTCCTTGATGGTCGCCGAACTCGGTCGACGGCCGAAGCGCACCCAGCAGATGGTGCTCAACTCGTACACCCGCAGCGGCGGATGCTCGCGCCTGAGGTCGAGGATGCATTGGCGGATGGCCGCCGGCAGACGACGGGAGCGCTGCGGCTCCGCCGCTTCCAAGCCAGCCAACCCGGTCGCCTCGAAGCCGGCGAGGTAGCGCTGCACCGAGCGCAGGTGCGTCGCCGTCTCTGCGGCCCGTTCAGCAGGCAGTTGTCCGAAGAGGAGGACCGGGCGAATGACCTCATAGAGGCGCTGGCCAGGCGTCTCGAAGCGCAGTTCGAGCTGCTGCCAGTCGTCGGTTGCCGGAATCCGCTGTCGGGTCCGCCGCGCCATGCCAGTCGCCACTCCCAACTGGAAGGTGAGCTACCTCCTTGCCATAACGAGGCAGCATAGCCGTCAGCCTACGGCGCGACAGGCTCAACTGCAAATATGTGTTAGGCATGTCGTGGCGAGGTTTCGAACGTGGCTCTCCGCGGTTACACCATGCTGCTGCGCGGGCTCATGCTCAGTGCCTGCGCTGTGCCGCTGCTGGCGACAGGCTGCGGCGGTTGCGACGCGGGGCTCACCCGACGCTCGACGTCAGCGGTCACTGCCCGCCGAACGCGAAGTGCCTCCCGCCGGTCGCGACGCTGCAGTCCAGCGTCGTGGCCTCCGTCGCGGACAGCACGTCGACGAGCCACGGCGTGATCGCCAGCGGCAGCGGCTCTCGCCCGGCGCGCGAGCTGACGCTGACGCTGCGGACGACCGCTCAGGCGCCGGATCGGGTTATCGTCAACGAGACCAGCTCGGTGCGCAGAACGAATGGCACCCTGGGCACGCTGGACGACCTGCAGCCGGGAGTCACGATTCGTGCCACCGGCTACGTTGCTGCCCCGTATGGGATGACGATTGCTGCAAGGAGCATGAGCATTCTCCGCACGGCGAGTACGCCGCGGCCGGCCGTGAGTCCCTGAGGCGCATCATCGGCCGCTCGACGCCGTCGCTCAGCGCGGCGGCTGGCTCGGTTCGCCTGCGGAGGCGCTGGCTACCGACGAACCGGGAATCGCACGAGTTCCGCGTCGAGAGCGTCAGCAAAGTTCCCGATGCCTGCCAGGCCCGGCGTGAAATCGATGACGACATCATCCGCGTCTGCCTCGGCAGGGGAATCCTTCGGCCGTGCGAACGGCAGACCGGGCGGGCGATACTCGAGCTGGAAGAGCACCCGCAGACGCAGTGACTCGCCCGCGCCAAACGCCTCGAACTGGATATCAGGCTCTGTCACGGTGAACACCCGCTCCTGCGGCTCGTCGCCCGTGGACAGCGCTCGGCACCATTCCACGAGTGCTCGTAGCTCCCATGTCATGAAGCAGGGATGGGTTGCACCCACTGCCTGGCGCCGTCCTCAACGGCGATACACACATTCACCCAGTTCGCATCGGACTGCTCCCACGGCATGCCGGGGTAGGCCGCGTTCAGCTCCTCCACGGTCATCTCGTAGCTGACCGGCTCGAAGTCCAGTGACCTACCTGCTGGTCCGCTGAGCCGTGCCAATCTGGAACCTCGCGCTGTCTCTGAGTCGCGACACGCGATTCGTGACGTGTCTTCAACGAATCGCCCCTACACCTGCCATTGGCTGTCACCTGTAACCAATAACCTGTCACCGATCGCGGCGGCCTGCTCGCGGAACTTCGCCACGTTGGCGAGCTTGATCTGCTCGTAGCCGCGGATCTGGTCGGGCAGCTCGGCCAGTGCTACGGCGTCGGCATGGGTTTCCGGCGCCAGCGTTTCGAGCGCTCGTTCGATCAGCGCGCGGTATTCGGCGATCAGGGCGCGTTCGGTGCGGCGGACTTCGGCGTAGCCAAACACGTCGAGTGGCGTGCCGCGCAGGGCTTTGGCCGCTTTGAGGCCGTGCATCGCCGGCGTGAACCAGGGGCCGAGCGTGATCTTGTGCTTGAGGCCCAGCGCACGCAGCAGCGGCGGATGCAGGTTCCACGCGGTTTTCACGTCCGCGCCGAACTGCGCCCGCAGCGCCGCGCGTTGCGCCGGGTCGAGCTGCAGGCGGGCCACCTCGTACTCGTCTTTGTAGGCCATCAGCTTGTAGAGATAGCCGGCCACCGCCTCGGCCAGCGCGGTTCTGCCGGGTGTGCGCTGCGCCTCGGCCCGCGCTACGCGCGTCACGAAGCGCACATACTCCGCGGCGTACGCCTTGTCCTGATAGGCGATCAGGTCGGGCACGCGCACTTCCAGCAGCCGGCGCAACTCGCCCGTGGCGCGGCTCGCTTCGATCAGGCGTCGGGCGGCGGGGTGCATCGGCGCCGGCTCCGGCTCAGCCGGCGCGGCCTGCTTCAGCGCCGCCTCGACCTGCGCCCGCTCGGCCACCCAGGTGCGGCCCCACTGGAACGCGGCGAGATTCATCTCAACCGCCGCGCCGTTGAGCCGGATCGCCCGCTCGATGCTCGCCAGCGCGATCGGCACGGCGCCAGCCTGCCAGGCCGCGCCCAGCGTCAGCAGGTTCGCCGGCATGTTGGTGCCGAACAGCGCCTCGCTGAGCGCCTGCGCGTCGAGATAGACGTTCGCGTCTTTGCGCGTCGCCGCCTCGATGCTGCGGATCATCCCGGCCAGCGCCGGGAACTGCACGGCGGTATTTGTCACCATCTGTCCAGTGGCAACCTGGCTGGTGGAGACGACGGCGACCGTGCGCCGCGGGTCGGCCTTCGCCAGGTTCTGCGGCGCGCAGGCGACGAGCAGGTCGAAGCCGAGATAGAGGTCGGCGCCGCCGGCCGAGAGCTTGGCCGTCTCCATTGGCTGACTGCTGAGCCGCAGGTTGGAGACGACGGGGCCACCCTTCTGGCTAAGTCCGGTCTGGTCCAGCCCCCAGACGTGCTTGCCGTCGAGTCGCGCCGCGGTGCCGAGGATCTGGTTGACCGTGACGACGCCCGTGCCGCCGATGCCCAGCATGTGTAGCGCCCAGCCGTCCGCGGGCACGATCGGCGTGGGTTCGGGGAGGATTGACGGTGGAACCGGGGTGGGGGTGGCTTTGCGGGCGCCGCGGCCCCCATCCCCCGGTTGATTTCTGTGCCCCCAATAATAGGGGAAGGGGAGTTTTCGGCTGCGTTTGCGCACAAGCTCCCCTCGCCCAGGATTGGGAGAGGGGCCGGGGGTGAGGGCCGAGCGGCCGGGCGTAATCGTCAGAAACGCCGGGCAGTCGCCCTTCAGACACGAGTAGTCCTTGTTGCAGGAGGCCTGGTGGATGGCGGTCTTGCGGCCGAACTCGGTTTCGATCGGCTGCACGCTGAGGCAGTTCGATTCGTGGCCGCAGTCGCCGCAGCCTTCGCAGACGCGCTCGTTGATGAACAGCCGCTCCGGCGGTTCGTCGAGCTTGCCGCGTTTGCGCAGCCGCCGCTTCTCCGCCGCGCACTGCTGGTCGTGGATCAGCACCGTCACGCCCGCGATCTTCGCCAGCGCTTCCTGCGCCTCGACGATGCGCTCGCGCGGCCAGACCTCGGCAATGGCGGCAAGGCGCACACCGCGGTATTTCTCCGGCTCGTCGCTGGTGACGATGATGCGCTGCACGCCCTCGGCTTCGAGCCGCCGCGTGAGCGCGGGCACGGGCAGCATGCCGACGGCGTCCTGCCCGCCGGTCATCGCCACGGCGGCGTTGTAGAGCACCTTGTAGGTGATGTTGACGCCACTGGCCACAGCGAAGTTGAGCGCCATCTGGCCCGAGTGAAACAGTGTGCCGTCGCCCACGTTCTGAAAGATGTGCCGCGTCTCGGTGAAGGGTGCGGCGCCCACCCACTGCGAGCCTTCGCCGCCCATCTGTGTGATGCCCAGGATCTCGCCGAACGTACCGGTGTCCATCCACAGCCCCATGCTGTGGCAGCCGATGCCGGCGCCGACGAAGCTGCCCTCCGGCGCCAGATTACTGGTGTTGTGCGGGCAGCCGGAGCAGTAGTACGGCGTGCGCGCCAGCGAGATCACGGCGGGCAGCGCCGCGGCGCCATCCAGTTCGCGCAGCCGCCGATCGACGCTGGGAATCTCCAGCC
>Ga0207416_1000770_pt1 | contig 49499 bp, 50 predicted proteins | sample PaiPotPPM11metaG_FD_184107 | JGI IMG/M metagenome (GOLD analysis project Ga0207416, IMG submission 184107) | Iron sulfur acid spring bacterial and archeal communities from Banff, Canada, to study Microbial Dark Matter (Phase II) - Paint Pots PPM... ...
GGCGGCGTGCCGGCGTGCAGCGCGCGGGTGCGAAAGCCGAGCTTGCGGTCTTGACGCATGGGCTTCGGTTCGGCGCCTCGGCCGCGCTTTACTGTGCTACGGTTTCATGCCCGTGCCCGAAGGCAGCCGAAATTGCAAGCTGAGCGCATCCGCAGTCTGCGGCGGCGGATTTTTGAGGACGCCGGCAAGCATGTCGCTCCAGGCTTTGGTCAGCGCCGGAACAAGAGACGCCAAGTAGTGCGTGCCGCTCGGCTCTTCATCGAACTCGGTTGGAATCCCGACGCTCGCGAGATATTCCGCAGTCAGCTCGCCGTAAGCGGCCGGGATGGTGTCGTCGTGCGCGCCGGTGACGACGTAGAACGGCGTGTCGTAAAAGGCCCGGCGCACGGCGTCGGCTTCGCTGTTCAATACCGCGCCGGAAATGCACATCACGGCCGCCCAGCGATTGCCGTGCAGCGGCCCCACTTTGAACACCGAAAACCCGCCCATCGAATAACCGGCCAGGTACAGCCGGCGGGGCCGGATGTGAAATGCCGCGGATACTTCGTCGAGCACCTGGTAGACTTCGTCGGCCGCCGGCTGCGCGAAATCGTAGTTGCCGCGACCCCATGGTGCCACGATGATCGTCCCCGTCCTTTCCGCCAGCGATTGAAAATACGGCCACGACAGAATCTCGGACTCGGTTTGCGGCTGACCGTGCAGCAGGATCACGAGAGCGGAGTCGGCGCCCAGCGTCGCGGGCACGTAGATGGCGTACGGCTGCAGCGTCCCGTCGCCGCGGGCCACAAAGAGCCGCTCTGCCAGGCCCCGGGTGCCGGGCAACGGGTCCGATTTCCCCGCCAACACCTGCCGGACGATGCTCGAATCGAGTTCCGCGATGCTGCTCAAGCGCCGATTCCAATCCGCCACCGGAAAGCTATCGGGCCGCTCGTCGGCGGACAATTCATACATGTCCGTGCGCAGGCGGACATCGAGGTCGGCGGCTTCGGACGTGCCCATCAGCCGATTGAAGTCGGTGAAGTGCGTGACGACTTGCACGTGGGCCATCGAAAGCAGCTGGCCGGGCGATTCGTCGGCCGCACACGGTGAGCCGGCGATCGCCAGCAACGTCACCCCCGCTGCGACGACCAGCAGCCTGCGCGCAACATCCATACCCGGACCTTCGACGTCGAGCGCCCTCGCCCGTTGCCGCGCTTCTTTTCGGCGGCTGAAAAAACGCTGAACGCCGCAGTGCGCCCGAAGCCGGCAGGGAAGAATGACGCATCGCCCGCAACGACGGGACGTGCTGGCCTACCTCTTCTGGCACCGATCCAAACCGACGCGCACGCCGGAGACATACGAAGCGGATCTCAGATCCTTCCACGCAGACCTAGCCGCGGCGGCGCCCGCCGGATTTGTGAGGTCGATGACCTATCGAATCGCAGACCCACCATGGCTAGCCGGTTCCGGCCAAGCGTACGAAGATTGGTACCTGCTCGAAAACTCCGCCGCGCTCGATTCGATCAATGAAGCCGCCGTCAGCGGCCCCCGATCGCGCTCTCACGGCCGGTTGGCGGAGGCAGCGTCTCACGGCGCGGGCGGACTCTATCAGTCGCGGTCCGCCGGGCTCGCGGAGGCCGGCTCGGTCGCGCTGTGGTTTGCCAAGCCGGCCGGCTCGTCGTACGCCGACGTGATCGCGCACATCGGGAGCGCCGCTCCCGATGGCGCGTTGTGGAGACGGCAGCTGGTCCTCGGACCGGCGCCCGAGTTCTGCCTGATCTGTTCGCATGACCTAGCGCTGCCCGGAGTGACCGTGGCGCTGCGTTCGCAACGAACCTTGGTTGAGCGTCCCGGCCCGTCCGGCGGCATCCGCGCTTAGGCGCCATGCTATATATGATAACGGTTTTCGATGACGACCAACGCGCCATGGTAGTCGGGTGCAGATGACTTCGCAATGGACGGCAATCCGTCAAACGCGGTCCACCGGACTTGCACGAGCAGCGCAGCGCGAGGGCTTTCCGCGAGCTGGGTCCCGATAAATTCGACGTGCTGGGCAAAGTCGACGTTGGTGATGCCGCCGAACCCCCAGCTGCCGCGCATGCCATAGCGGCCGATGCCGCCCGCCACGATGGCGTGTTTCGTCAGCGCTCGCGAATAGGTCAGCACGTATTGCGGTGCGGCATATGAGACGGCATCTTCCGGGTGCGCTGCGACGAAGTCGCGATGCTGAGTGTCTTCGACATAATCGAAGGTGAGATCGCCGAACGGCCTCCGCCACGCACTCCAGAGCGCATATTGATGCTGGACGCCGCGCGTTGCCGCGTCGTCGTTCTGCGGCAAGAAAAAACCGTCGACGAAGCCGACTTGCGTAACGTTCCCGAGCGTCGCAAGCTCAATCTGCCGGTAGGTCGCCGCCGCTACGCGGAGTTGGAAGTTCGGTGACTCGACGGCGTATTTGAAGCGGAAACCCTGCCGATTGACGCCGAGCGCGGAATTGTCAACCAGCTGATAGTTCGATTTGAGCCATGGGCCGGGCCACGACCAGGCGACGCTCCACACGTTTTCGGGCGCGCCGTACGGCAGGATTGCCGTCGCGTAGCGCGGTTCGAAGCGGAAAAACTCGACGCTGACCGAGGAGCGCTTCGTCGTGCGGCTGAGCGCCGCATGATAGAAGCCGCCTGGTTTTGTCGTGCCCGGACGGAGAACGTGATCCGCGTCGTACCACGCGCGCCCGATTTCGACGAGTCCGTCCAGCCCAGGCGCGACGTGAAATGCGCCGCGCACCCCGGCGATGGTCTGCCGCTGGGCGCCCAGCACGCTGATCGGCAGCGGTCCCTGCGGACCCGGCTGCGTGGTTGCATCCGCACCAAACATCGTGCTCGTCGAAATAAGTGCGCCGCCCGTGACGAGGCGCGCGACCTGCGCCGAAAAACGCGTGCCCACCCCGTGATCGGCAACCGCTGAAATCATCGCAAGACGCGCCGTGGTTCCCGGCAACGCCGGCAGGAGCGCGTCCGTGAGCTCAATCGTGGTTGAATTTTTTCGCGCGACGAGATCGACGCCGTCGAGCGGCAGACCCGGCGGCGGCGACGGCCAGGCGTCGAGGGCCGGCGGTCCGTCGCCGAGCGATTCCGGCGTTTGCAGCCCGATGGCGGGCGTCACGTTGGTGAGCGGAGCCTGTTCGAAAACGAACCGGTCGCTTTGCGTGAGATCGAACCAGCCGCCCTTGAGCGCAAGCGAACCGTCGGGTCTCGAAAGCGATGCGGAGAGCAGCGAGAGGCGCAGCGCGCTTGCGTCGTCTTGACCTGCGTGCGTTGGAAACGCAATGGCGTAGGGCAGCGCTTGCGAGCCGAGGTGCGGATTGTACGCCGGCAGGAGGTTCTCGGTCCAGTAAGCGGCGTTTTGGATGCTGCCGTCAACGTAGCCGAGCCCGAGCGTTGCGGACGCAGCCAGCTTTGTGCCGGTCAGCACTCCGGTCAGCAGCGCTTGCGACACGCCGCCGACGCCCGGGGTGTTCGGCGCGCTCGAAAACGTATCGTATGGCGTCATGGGAGATAACGGCGAGCCGGACGCAAATCCGGCACCCTCCGGCGGCACGATGCCCGGCCCGGCCGCCGCTTGATCGACGTACGAGCTGAAGGCATCGAGCGTCAGGCGAAGGCCGGGCGTCGCTGAGGGCGCCGGCGACGCAATCGGCGCTGCCATTCCCGCGGCGAATGAGGCAGCCGAAATCAGCGCGCCCAGCAATATCGGGCACGCGATGGACGGACGCACGACTAAGAGAATCGCGCGGCGAGCACCGCCATGTCGTCATGCGCTCGATCGCCGCAAAACGCGACCGATTGCTCGACGATCAGGCGGGCGAGTTCGGCCATCGACTGGTGCCGGGCGCGGTCGACGATGTCGCACAACCGCTGCATGCCGAACAGTTCCTGGCCGAGACGCCGCGCTTCGGTTACCCCATCGGTGACCGCCACGAGGACGCAGCCGGGCTCGATGTTGACGATGCGCTGATGGAACAGTTCTTGCTGGTCTTCAAAGACCCCGATCAGCGGCGCCGTCACCTCAAGCGTGCTGGGTCTTTCGCCGGGCCGCGCCATCACGACGCAATCGTGCGCCGCCGACGCGTAGATCATCGTCTTGCGTTCCTTGTCGACATGTCCGAAAAAAGCCGTCGCAAATGATTCGCGCTGCTCGTAGGCATTGTTCTCCAGATACAGCCTGTCGAGCGCTTGCAAAACCTTCTCCGCCACGAAGCCGACGGAGGCATAGGCGCGAAGTCCGTACTTGACCATTGCTGCGTGCACGGCAGCTTGCACGCCTTTGCCCGAGATGTCCGCCACCGAAAACGCGACCGACTCGTTGTCGAATTCGTAGACGTCGACGATGTCGCCGCCGGCCCGCCCTTCAGCGAGTTTGTATTCCACCGCATACTCGATGCCGGGCAGTTCCTGCTGACCGGGCGTAAAAAGATGCTCGACGAGCATCGCTGCAGCGGCGCCGGACATCGGCATCGACCCGCGGTCGTCGCTGCGAACTGAAACGGCGGGCGGACGCGGCGCCTTGACGCGCACCGAGGGCTCTTGCTCGTTCACCCGATCAGCCGCGTGCCGAACGATCGCTCAGCTTGCGGAGTCGAACGCACGTGCCGCCGTTTTGAGCCTTCAATAACTCACACGAATCCATCAAGTAATCCATCAGGATGAGCCCGAGGCCGCCTGCGTTCTTCGGCACCCCCATGCGCTGCGTCTTTGCCTCGCTCGACCAGGGTTCCCCGGTATAGTAATCGCGGATCTCGACGTTCATTGCGCCGGCCCGGTATTCGCAATGCACCGTGAACGTGCCGTTTTCCGAATGGCCGTGCTCGACGGCGTTGGCGCACGCTTCACCCACGGCAAGCGCGACGTCGAAGACGTCCTCCGGCGTCATCCCGCACCGGGCGGCAAACTCGGCTACGCGGCGGCGCGCCTCCCGGATTGAACCGACGGTACTCTCGAAATGCTCGCGCAACTGTGGCATGCCTAGCATCTACCCTGGCGAATCGCCGCCGAATGCGGACCGCCGGGCGCTCAGTTGGCCGGTAGAGAACTTCGCCTTGGCGTCCCATTGCGCAAGCCATTCTCGACGGAGCCGAAGGTGGGACTTGAACCCACGGCCTGCGGTTTACGAAACCGCTGCTCTACCGCTGAGCTACTTCGGCGCGGGAGCGAGTTTGCTTGGTGTGCCGCCTTGCGACCTCCTGCCGCCGAGGCTTAGGTCTCGGAATGCTCGAGATCGACGTCGGAGAACGTCGTGAACTTCTTATCGAAGCGCAGCATCAGCGTGCCGGTCGGACCGTTGCGCTGCTTCGCGATGTTGATCTCGGCAAGGTTCTCGTTCTCCGGCGTGGGCGGATTGTAGTATTCGTCTCGGTAGATGAACGCGACGACGTCGGCTTCTTGCTCGATGCCGCCGGATTCGCGAAGATCGGATAACATCGGGCGCTTGTCGTTGCGCGATTCGGGCGAGCGGTTCAACTGGGCCAGCGCCAGCACCGGAATTTTGAGTTCTTTCGCGAGGGTTTTCAGCCCGCGGCAGAATTCGTCGACTACTTCCACGCGATTCGCCTTCGGGTTTGACGGGTTCAGAAGCTGCAGGTAATCGATGGCGATCATGTCGAGGCCGCTCTTCGAGCGCAGCCGGCGCGCTCGCGAGCGCACCTCGCTGACGCGCAGGGCGGCGGAATCGTCGATGTAAATCGGTACTTCCGCGAGCGTACCCATGGCCGCCGTGATGGCCTTCCACTCTTCGTCGCGGATGTTGCCGCTGCGCAAACGGTGCGCGTCGATCTTGGCTTCGCCACTGAGCAGGCGCTGCACGATCTGCTCGTTGCTCATCTCGAGCGAGAACACGGCAACCGTCTTGCCGGCCTCTTTGGCGGCGTGCATGGCAATGTTCAGACACAGCGCGGTCTTTCCCATCGACGGCCGCGCGGCGATGATGATGAGCTCGCCGGGCTGGAAACCCGTCGTGATCTGGTCGAGCCGCTTGAAACCCGACGGCACGCCGGTGACGTTGCCCTGCTGATGGTAGAGTTTGTCGATCTGCTCGAACGTCGGTTTGAGGAGCTCTTTGACCAGCGTGAACCCGCCGGTGTGGCGGCGGCCGATCTCGAAAATCATCTGCTCGCAGCGGTCGAGCGTTTCTTCCACTTCTTCCGACGGCTCGAACCCCATGCCCGTGATGCGCGCGCCCGCGGTAATGAGCGCGCGGAGCACCGCTTTGTCGGCGACCAGCTTCGCGTAGTACTCGGCCGATGCCGTGGTCGGCACCGAATTGAGCAGCTGGCTCAAAAATTCGCCGCCGCCGATGTCGTCGAGCAGCTTGCGCCGACGCAGCTCCTCGGCGACGGACACCTTGTCGATAGGTTCGCCGCGCTCGTAGAGATTCGCGAGAACTTCGTAAAGCGTGGCGTGATGCGGCGCGTAGAAATCGGAGCGCTGGAGGATCTCACTGACGACCGGCATGAGCTCGCGATCGACCATGAGAGAGCCGAGCACCGCCTGCTCGGCGTCGAGATTCTGTGGCGGGATGCGATCGAGCGTGCTGACGGCCATCACGCGCGCTTTTCGGGCGCGCCGGTGGAAAACCTATAGCCGGCTTGTGTACGGATTGTGAGCAACCACAAGATATTGTGGATGGAGCGAAAATAAAAAACGCGCGGCGGCTGCGCCCGTCAGCGCGCGCTGAACGTGCGCTCTGCTAGACGACGACGCGGACGATGACGTTGGCCGTCACGCCTTGCGCGAGTTTTACCGCGCAGGCGTGTTCGCCGGCGGTCTTGATCGACTCGTCGAGCACGATCTTGTGGCGATCGACGTCGACGCCGAACGCCGACGAAAGCGCTTCGGCAATCTGCACGCTCGTCACCGCGCCGAACAGCTTGCCCTGCTCGCCGCCCTTCGCGCGAATCGTGATCGGCGAGCTCTCGAGGCGCGCCGCAAGCTCCTTCGCATCGGCAAGCAGCTTCGCGTCGCGCCGCTCTTGCGCGGCTTTTTGGCCGTGCGCCTGCGCGAGCGCGCCCTCGGTCGCGATCACCGCGAATCCCCTCGGGACGAGATAGTTCCGGCCGTAGCCATCCGCGACGTCGGCGATCGCGCCCGCCTTGCCGAGCCCCTTGACGTCCTGTTTGAGGACGACCTTCATCGCTCGGCCGCGCTATTCGGCAGAAAAGGGCAGCAGCGCGATGACGCGCGCGCGCTTGATCGCAGCGGTCAGCGCCCGCTGGTGCCGCGCGCAGCTGCCGGAAATGCGGCGCGGCACGATCTTGCCGCGTTCCGAGACGAATTTGCGCAGCCGCCCCGTGTCCTTATAGTCGAGCTCGTCGACCTTTTCGATGCAGCACGAGCAGACTTTGCGTTTCGGTTTGCGATCGGCGTTGCTCTTGCGCTTCGCCGACGGCTTTCTCTTTGCAAATGGCATGAGTTAGAACGGTACTTCCTCGTCGGTCGTCTCGTTATATTCGAAGTCCGGCAGGTTCGAGCCGGTTGCGGCCGGCGCGCTTTGCCGCGCCGCGCCTGCGTCTTGGCCCGGGCCCGCTCCGGGGCGCGAGTCGAGCATCTGGAAATCGTCGGCGTTCACATCGACCGAGGTGCGTTTGTTGTTTTCGCGATCGGTGTATTCGCGGATTTGAACGCGCCCCGCAATGAGCACCAGCCTGCCCTTTTGCAGGAACTCGGCCGCGCGTTCACCGCGTTCGCGCCATACGCTGACGCCGAAAAAGTCCGTCTGTTTCTCGCCGCCGTCACGGCTTTTCTGACGATCGACGGCGATGCGAAACGAGCAGACCGACACGCCTTGCTGCGTTTGGCGAAGTTCGGGGTCGGCGACAAGCCGACCGACCAAGACGATATGGTTATATGAACCGGCCACGACTGATTACCTTTCTAATTCCCGAGCTGCGCTCGGGAGTCACAGCGAGCTTCGCTCGCGCACTACAATATTCGTTTGTTCAGCCCGCGCACGAGCAGCGCGCGCAGAACGTCGTCGTTCAAGCGAAGCTGGCGGACGACTTCGTTCGCCGCGGCGGCCCCGCCGCTGAAGTGCATGCAGACGTAATGCCCTTCGCGCGTTTTTTTGATTTCGTAGGCCAGCCGCCGCTTGCCCATTCGCTCCACGGAAATGCCGTCGGCGCCGTTATCTTTAGCGACGGAGGAAAACCGAGTCGCGACTTCGTCAACTTGGGGATCTTCGAGATGCGGCCGTAAAATATACGTAATTTCGTATAGCGACACTAGCGTGCGCTGCCTCCCTCTGGGCGTAAGGCTTGTCCTGACGCCCGCGCGTAACGCGGACCGGACGAGCAGGAAGGAAACCAGCGGTCAAAACCGCTCGGCAAGCCCAGGTAGTATATCACGCGGGACGTAAAGGTGGCAAGGCTCGGCAATTGCCCAGCGCGGTGCACAGTTCGTGCGGAATCATGCCGGCCGCTCGTGCGACATCGTCGAGCCGGATGCCGTCGTCGTCGCCCACAACGAGCGCTTCGTCACCAACCTTGACTTGCAGGCCGTCGGGAACTTTGACCATCGTGAAGTTCATGCCGATCGCACCTACGATCCGCGCCGGTTCGGCATCGAAGTAAACGACGCCGTGGTTTGCGAGACCGCTGGGTAGCCCATCCGCGTAGCCGAGTCGCAGCGTCGCGATGATGTCGCCCGCTTCAGCGGACGCGCGGCTGCCGTAGCCGAGCCGCGTCGCGGCGTCGAATCGCTTGACGTAGGCGACGGCAGCGCGCAGCTCAACGGCGGTTTTGAGGTCGAGCAGCAGCGTCGCCTCGCCAAGCGTCGAGCCGTAAAGCCCGATGCCGATGCGCACCGCATCGCCGGGCGCTCCGAGGATCGTGGCCGCCGTGCCGGCGATGTGTCGGTGGGCGAATTCGATGCCGGCGTCGCTGAGGATCGAGACGGCCCGGTTGAAGCCGGCGATTTGCTCGCGCAGCGTGTCGGCGCCTGCGATGTGCGTCCAAACGCCTTCCCAGCGAAGGTGCCGCAAAGCGCTCGCCTGCTTGGCGAACGCCTTGACGGACGCAGCCGCAACACCGCTCCAGCCGGTGCCGGTATCGATCGCGAGGTGCGCAGCAGCGGTTCGCTTCCTGCGCTGGGCGATTTCATCCAGCGTTTGAGCGCCACGCCAGTCTTCGAGCGAGACCTGGACGTCCAGATCGAGAGCTGCAAAGAATTCAGACGGCGGCGTGGCAGTCAGGTGAACGATCGGCGCGGCGATGCCTGCATCGCGCAGTTCGCGAGCCTCAGCCAGATCGACGATGCACAGCCGGGCGGCGCCCGCTGCGAGGCAAGCGCGGGAGACGTCGATCGCGCCGAGCCCATAAGCGTTGGACTTGACGACCGCCCAGAGCTCGCGCCCGGCGATAAAGCGCCGCCATTCGCCGACGTTGTGCCTGACGGCGGCGAGGTCGACGCGCAGCGTTGGCGGGTGCACCTTCAGAACGTTTTGCGAGAGTCGAGCAAGATCGTAACCGGGCCGTCATTCACCAGCGCGACGTTCATGTTTGCGCCGAAGACCCCGGTTGCCACGGCGATTCCCTCGCGCCGCAGAAGCTCGACAACCCGCTCGAAGAGCGCTTCAGCCGACTCGCCCGGCGCCGCATCGGCGAAGGACGGCCGCCGGCCCTTGCGCGCGTCGCCGTGGAGCGTGAATTGCGATACGGCGAGCAGCGCACCGCCCACGTCGGCGAGCGACAAGTTCATCGCTCCGGCCGGGTCGTTGAATATCCGCAGCCCGGCAACTTTTTGCGCGACGTACTGCGCGTCGGCTTCGCCGTCGGCGCGCGCCACGCCGATCAGCACCAAAAAGCCGCGGCCGATTTCGGCCACGGCTTTTCCGTCGACTTCCACGCTCGCCCGAGCGACGCGTTGGACGACCGCGCGCATTAAGCAGCGCGAGCCTCGTTCGCGAGCAACGTCGAGCTCCGGTCGAACACTACAGGTCCCCGACGCGCGCTTCCCGCTTCGTGACGCGGTACGCCGTGCGCACGTCGGCCAAGCCCTTCACCTTCGACAAGATGCGGCTCAAATGGTCGAGATCGCGGATCTGCACGCTGCACGAAACCGCGGCGGTGCGATCGCGTTTCACGCGCGCGGTCACCGACGTCGCATTGGTTTTTTGCTCGGAAAGCACGCCCATGATCTCTTGCAGCAAACCGGGCCGGTCGTGCGCTTCAACCTCAATGTCGACCAAATGCGGCTCGGCTTCCGCGGTATCCCACGCCACCTCGATGATGCGATCCGGATGGCCGGTCAAATAGGTCGAATTCGGGCACTCGACGCGATGCACCGACACGCCTTTGCCCTGCGTGATGAAGCCCAAGATCGGATCGCCCGGCACCGGCGTGCAACACTTCGCGAAGCGCACCAGCACGTCGCCGATGCCGCGCACTTTGACACCCGAGGAGGAGCGGCGATGCGGCTTGCGCAGGCCCACGCCTTGTCGATCGAGCGGCAGCGCGACCACGTTATGCTTGCGCGCTTCTTCCCGCGCTTTGGCCACGACCGAATTGACCGATGTGTCGCCGAAACCCATGGCGGCGTACATGTCGTCGACGCTCGGATGATTCAACCGGGAGGCGGTCGCCTCCAAAAACTGCGGCGTCGCCACCTTGGCGAGCTGCTGCCGCGCCAATTCCTTTTCAAGCGCCTCGCGGCCGGCGACGACGTTTTCGTCGCGTCGGTTCCTCCGGAACCATTGCTTGATCTTATGCTTCGCACTGGACGTCTTGACGAGCTTGAGCCAATCGAGCGACGGCCCAGGGCTGCTGTGATTCACGAGGACTTCGCAGATGTCGCCGTTTTGCATCGGGGTGTCGAGCGACACGATTTTGCCGTTCAGCTTCGCGCCGACGCAATGATTGCCGATCGTGGTATGGACGTGATACGCGAAATCCAGCGGCGTGCTGCCGGCCGGCAAGCCCATGACGTCGCCCTTCGGCGTGAATACGAACACCTGATTGTCGAACAGATCGACCTTCAAGTGCTCCATGAACTCGCGGCTGTCGCGCATCTCATCTTGCCACTCCAGCAAAGAGCGCAGCCAGGCGAGTTTTTGATCGAGATCGTCCGATGGGCCGCCTTCCTTGTAGCGCCAATGCGCGGCGATGCCGTATTCGCTCGTGCGGTGCATCTCCCAGGTGCGGATCTGAATCTCGATCGGATCGCCGCCCGGGCCGATCACCGTGGTGTGAATGGACTGATAGCCGTTGGTCTTCGGCATCGCCACATAGTCTTTGAAGCGGCCGGGCAGCGGGGTCCACATCGTGTGCACGATGCCGACCGCACCGTAACAGTCTTTGATCGAATCCACGATGATGCGCACGGCCGAGAGGTCGTAGATATCGGAAAAATCCTTGCCGCGCTGCAGCTTCTGGTAAATGGAATAAAAATGTTTCGGCCGGCCGGAGATATCCGCGTTCAAGCCGGTGGCTTCAAAGCGCCGCCGGATCTCGGCGATCACCGCATCGACGATCGCTTGCCGCTCGGCGCGGCGCTTGACGACTTTGTCGGCGATCTCCTTATACGTCGGCGGGTCGAGGTAGCGCAGGCTCAAGTCTTCCAGGGCATGCTTCATGCGGTAGATGCCGAGCCGGTGAGCGAGAGGCGCATAGATCTCGAGCGTCTCGTCGGCGATCTGCTTTTGCTTCGCGGGCGTGAGGCTTTGCAGGGTGCGCATGTTGTGGAGGCGGTCGGCGAGCTTGATGATGATGACGCGGATGTCTTTGGCCATCGCCAAAAACATCTTGCGCAGGTTTTCGATCTTGACGTCTTCCTTGGTTTGGTAGGGAATCTTCGTGAGCTTGGTCAGCGCTTCTACCAGCGATGCGATTTCCGAGCCGAAGCGGCGCTCGATCTCCTCGATGGGGACGGTCGTGTCTTCGACCACGTCGTGGAGCAGGCTGGCCGCGATGGAGGCTGGGTCCATTTCATATTCGGCCAGGATGGACGCCACCGCCAGCGGATGGGAAATGAAAGTTTCGCCGCTTGCTCTGGCCTGGCCGCCGTGCGCGGCCTCGGCAAAGGTATAGACGCCCCGCAACCACGGCTCGTCGAGGTTAGGGTAGTAGCTTTTGACTTTTTCCGCGAGTTCGGAAAAGGTTGTTGCCATGGGTTGCCGCCTGGGGTGCGCTATGGTCGAAAATAAGAGTCCGTCTTCATTAAACCATGCGCCGCCTCAGCAGCGCAACCCCGGCGGCACAAAAATCACGACCGAACGACGACGGCCCGCGTTGCGGAGCTCATGCTGCATTAGTACTCGATCAGCGTGCGGACGTCCACGCCTTGGAGCTTCTCACGCCCGCGCAGCGCCGTCAGCTCGACCAAGAACGCGAACCCCACGATCTGCGCGCCAAGCTGCTCGAGCAGCGTACGGGTCGCGGCGGCCGTACCGCCGGTCGCGAGCAGGTCGTCGACGACGATGACCCGCTGGCCACGCGTGATGGCGTCCTTGTGCATCTCCAGCGAATTGGTGCCGTACTCGAGCGCGTAGTCGATGTTAATCTTTTCGTACGGCAGCTTGCCGGGCTTTCGAACCGGGATGAAACCCGCGCCGAGCTCGCGGGCGATCGGCGCGCCGAGCATGTAGCCGCGCGCTTCGATGGCAACGACGTAGTCGATTTTTTTATCCTTGTAGGGGTCGGCCAGCAGATCGATGGCCGCTTTGAAGCCGTCTTTGTCTTTGAGCAGCGGCGTGATGTCGCGAAAGAGGATGCCCGGCGTCGGAAAATCCGGAATCGAGCGGATCAGCGATTCGAGTCGAGCGAGCTCCATGCGCGCCGTACGTTATGCGCCGGCGGTAAGGACCCCTCGCTTCCACTTGACGGCGCGCGGCGCCGCGGGAAGTTCCTTCACCAAGCATCGGAGGAACTGCACGTGGACGCAATCATCAACCACAGCGGGGTCGCGACTCATCCCGTCGTCTTCGGCGTCTATCGGGATGGCGATAACAATTTGGACGCAGTCCAGGAACGCAACGTCTCGGATTTCGTAAAAACGACCGCGTCGAACGCCGCGCTGAAAGTCGTGGCCGAAGACACGACGGCGTTACCGCACGCGCCGTTCGGTTCCGGCGACCTGCGCACGGAATCGTCGATCATCCAGGGAGGCCGCCAGCACGTCATTAGGGTTCAGCCGCCGGCAAACATGTCCGATCGGCGGACGCTGGCCGACTTCGTGCGCACCACGCTCGAGGCAAAGTCCAACGATTCGAAGTTTGCGAGCTCGCAGGTGTGGCTCGATCTCGTCGACCACGGCGGCGGTGACGGCGGCGGCCTGCAAAGCGACAGCACGGGCGGCTGCATGTCGATGGAAGATATCGCCGGCGCGATCACCGATGGCAAAGCGGCGTTCCTGCGCGCGCACCCGGGTGCCGACGCAACCGTCACCGGCGTGGTGGCGAATCAATGTCTTATGGATACGCTCGGCTTTGCCGACGCGCTCTCGCGCGCCGGCGTGAAGTATTTGGCCGCCAGCCCGGAGACGATGCTGGCGCCCGGCGTCCCGTCGGCGAAGGTTGCGGATGCGCTGACGCGCGACGGCGCTGGTTGGCCGCAGGCCGTCGTCGACGCGACGATGCGCGCGCGATACGACATCGGCGGCGATGCGTATCATCCGGCGGCGGCGTTCGACGTGCTGGATCTCGACCCCGCGAAGCTTGCCTCGGTGCGGTCGGCCGTCCACGCGTTGAACGATGAAGTCGCGGGATTGCGCCGCACGGCCGGCGGCGCCGAGCTGCTGCGCGACGTGCGCGGCGACGTTCGTTCCGTCCGCGGCATGGTGCGCTTCGATCATTCGGCCGACATGCCGTGGCACGCCGATCGTCCGGCCGAGGCGGTCTATGGCTCGATCGCGGACGACGCGCGCCTGCCGGAGCGCATTCGCGATGCCGCGCGGCATGCATCGACGGCCGTCGACGCGCTGGTCCTGGCGCACCAAGAGTCGAGCGACTTCGGCCCGTTTCACGCTTCGTACGCGGATGCCGCCGGCCCGACCGGGCACTTTCCGGTCACGCGCAAGTCGTACGACTCGTGGGCCGATGCGGGCGCGGCAGAAACGCACAACGGCTTTTACGACGCGGTCAACGGCCGAGAGTTTGCCAGAGCGGTCGGGGCCTACAACGCGCGCGAAGACGCGGCCGGCGAAGTCGCCTAGGACTTCTTTTGGCTTAGAGCTCGAGTTCGAGCTCGTTGGATTGGCGAAAGCCGAGCGATTCGTACATCGCTTTGCCGAATGATGAGGGACGCAGCCGCACCACGACGCAGCGCTGCGCCTTCGCCCAACGTACCGCCCGCTTCGTCAAAAGCGTGGCGAGCCCGCGCCTCCGATACGCGGGCTTGACATAGACGTGGGTGACGAACGCTGCCGGCTGTTCGTAGATTTCGCTGCGGTGATTGCTCAATTGGTAAACCGCGCCCATGCCAACCGGGAGGGCGCCGTCGTACGCGCCGAAGACCGCGCCTTTTCCGGCGTCGATCAGACCGCCAAAGAATGACGCGTATCGGGCACGCCAGCCTGGAGAACACGCATCGAGGTCCACGCCGTCGAGCTCAATCGTCATCGCCAATCGCAAGTCGGCGGTCGCGGCGAGCTGGTCTGCGCGAATCGCGCGGATGTCGAGCTCGCCCAACTCCCCCGCGCCGTCGCCTATAGAAATGCGACCGCGCCGCTTGTGAGAGCGTAGACGCCGCCCACGATCTTCAGTTTGGCAGAATTGACTGCCGGGGCCAAGAGCGGCTGAGACGCTCGAACTTGACGTTCCACGAAAATGACGTTTTCTCGGACGGCGTTCGCGAGCAGGTCGCCGCTCTGCTTGCGCGCCTCGGCGACGGCCGGTCTGATCGCGTCGACGATCGACGCGACGTGACCCTCGACGGCAGCGCCGCGCTCAATGGCATCGATGGTCGCCGCGACGGCGCCACATTTCTCGTGCCCGAGCACGACGATGAGCGGCACGTGCAGGCGGTCCACGGCGTATTCCAGGCTGCCGAGCCCGGCCGGCGACGCAATGTTGCCCGCGACCCGCACCACGAACAAGTCCCCGAGCCCTTGATCGAAGACGATTTCCGGCGGCACGCGAGAATCGGAGCAGCACAGCACCGCCGCGATCGGCGACTGTCCCGACGCGAGCTTTGCGCGGCGTTCGTCCGAGGCGTCGGGGTGACGCATCGCGCCGCTCGCGAATCGCCGGTTGCCGGCAATCAGCTCGGCAAGAAAATGCCGTCTCGTTATCTCTATGCCGACACCTCGCATCTCGGCGCGCGCATTCGCCGACCTCACAGGCGCGGCCTTCGGGCGATCAATTCGTCGGAGGAGAGCCGCTCGAGGCCGTCGCGCACGATCCGGCAGTACCGCGCCACGGCGGACTCCGGGAGCCTGCTCAAAGCGCGGTCGATCATCTTGCGGGCGCCGCGCACGTTGCCGCGCCGCAGGTGGTGCAGCGCCACCGCCGCTTGGATCAAGCCCTGCTGCTCGCGGTCGCGCGTTCGTATCCACAGCGCCTCGAGCGCTTCATGCGCCTCGAAGAACTTGCCATCGTTCCAAAGCGAGGCGAAGAGCACCGCTTCCGGCTCTATGCCTCGGGCTCCAAGTGGATGAGCACGTGCGCGCGCGGCAGATGGCGCTTCAGATCCTCGACGATGACGTCGGAGAGATCGTGCGCCTTCTTCAGGGGCATCTCGCTGGGCATCTGCAGATGGAAGTCGATGAATTCGCCCGCGCCGGAGCGGCGCGTGCGCAGCTTATGGTAACTCACAAACAGATCGTTGTGCCGGTCGATGACGTCGCGAATCAGCGCTTCTTGACCCGCCGGCAGCCGCGCGTCCGTCAAGTCGACGACGGCGCGCACGCCGACCATGTACGCCGAATGCAGGATCAATCCCGCGACCACCAGCGCGATGATTGGATCGAGAATGATAAAGCCGGTCAGCCGGATGACGAGGAGGCCAATCGCTATACCGGCGCCGGTGATGACGTCGGCGCGCAGCTCCGACGTCTGCGCGAAGAGCGCGGGCGAGTCTTCGCGCTCGGCCGCCGCGCGGGTGCGCCTCGAGACCCAATAGTTGACGGCCGCCGACACGAGCATGACCCCGACGCCCAAATCGATGTGCGCGATGCTCGCGCCGTGGCGCAGCCGGCCGATTGCCTCGACGACGACCAGCGCCGCGATGGCCGCAATGAACAAGCCCTGCAGCGCCGCACTGAGATTTTCGAACTTGCCGTGGCCGTAGGCGTGGTCGCTGTCCGCCGGGCGCCCCGCGAGGCGCACCGCAACGCTTTGGATCACCGTGACGATGAGATCCGAAAACGAATGGACGGCCTCGGACAGCACGCTGACTGAACCGGTGAGCAGCCAGACCGCGAGTTTGAGGACGATGAGCAGCCCGTTGCTGGCGACCGGCACGCGCAGCGCGTGCAGCCGCAGGTCGCTGGTGCGGCGCAGCGCGTCGTGCTTACTGCGTTTCGCCGGGCTGATCGCTTGGCTCGACGGTCGGCTCGTCATTGGGTGTGTCCGTCAGCAGGCCGACGCCGCCCGGCCCGGCCTCGCCCGGCGTGCGGCCATCCGCCGACGGCCGCTTTCTGCGATACCGCGGCGGGGGAGCCTGCGAGCGCTTGGCCTTCGGCGGCGTGCGCTTCGCGGACGCGGGAGCAACTGCGCTCGCGCGGCCTGCTTCTCCGGCGCCTTCGCGGGCGGCAATGCCCGCCCGCACTGCCGCGCGCTTGCGCTGATCGGCATGCTTCCACATCACGAGGAGCGGGCTGGCGATGAAGATCGACGAGTACGCGCCGCTCGTTACGCCCACCAGCAGCGCGAACGCGAAATTCTTGAGCGTGTCGCCGCCGAACACGTACAGGGCGACCAGCACGATGAGCACGGTCACCAGCGTGTTCACCGAACGCGTCATGGTCTGCAGCAGCGACGTGTTGACCATTTGATCGTACGGCATCTCGGGAAAGAGCTTGCCGTTCTCGCGAATGCGGTCGAAGATCACGATCGAATCCATGACGGAATAACCGATGACGGTGAGCAGCGCGGCGAGGAAAGCGTCGTCGGCCTTCCGATTGGCGATCGCATAGATGCCGACCATGACCAGCACGTCGTGAATCAGTGCGATGTCCGCGACGATGCCGTAGCGGAGTTGGTTGCCGAAGCGGAACGCGATGTAGACGAGCTGCAGCACGAGCGCGATGACGAGCGCCCACAGCGATTTGTTGAGGTATTCTTTGCTCAGGCTCGGCCCGACCGTCGTGATCCGGCTCTGCGAGCGGTCGACTTTCATGCCGGCAGCCTGCAAGGCATTGAACACCGGACCCGGATCGGACACGGTGTTTTGCGTGGCGATGATGACGCGGTCGTTGGGGAATGCGTCGCCCGGCTTTGCCGCGAGCTGGACTTGTTCGTCGACGAAATTCAGCGCGCTCAAGCTTTGGCGCACGCTCGCTTCGCTGACGCTTTGATCGAACTTGATCTCGATCGTGGAGCCGCCGGTGAACGACAGCCCCAGCGGCAGCCCGTGGTGCAAAACGAGCGCCACGACGCCCGCCACGATGACGATGCCGGACAGCGCGAACCAATAGTAGCGCTGGCCGATAATGTTCCATTTCAGGTTTCGAAAGAACATCGGCCTACGCTCCGTAGAACGCGGGTTTGGCGATCGGCGCTTTGTCGACCGTCACGTCGACGAACGCGCGCGTAATATAGACGGCGGTCAGCAGCGAAAAGATGGTGCCGATGAGCAGCGTGAGCGCGAACCCTTTGACGGTGCCGGTGCCCAGGGCATACAGCACGACCGCGCCCACCATCGTGGTGACGTGCGAATCGAAGACCGTCCAGAACGCGCGCCGAAAACCGACGCCGACTGCGGCGCGCGTCGTTCGGCCCGCCCACAGTTCTTCTTTCAAGCGTTCGAAGATCAAAACGTTGGCATCAACCGCCATGCCGATGGACAGCACAAAGCCGGCAATGCCGGGCAAGGTCAGCACGACGCCCACCGACGTCACGTAGCCGAGCATCAGAAAACAGTAAACGATGAGTGCGACGTCCGCAAGAAATCCCGGCACGCGATACACGGCGAGCATGAAGAGCAACACGATGCCGAGGCCGGCGAGCGACGCCACGAGCGACTTTTTGAGGTCGATGCGGCCGAGCGTCGGGCCGACGTTTTCGATCTCCAGCATCTTGGTCTGCACCTTGAGCGCGCCCGCGTTGAGCTCGTTGGCGAGGCGGATGGCCGAGTCGGTGGTAAAGCCGCCGTGGATTTCGCCGTTGGCGCCGATCGCCTGCTGAATCGTCGGCGCCTCGATCAGCTTCTGATCGAGGAAGATCGGCAGCGGCGCGCCGACGTGCTTGGACGTCCAATCGTAGAATTTTTTAGCGCCCGCAGAATTCAGTGTGAACTCGACGACCGGCTCGCCCGCTTGGTTGGTGGACGCCTGCGCGTGCGACATGTCCGCGCCGGTGATGACCGGCGGCCCCGAAGCTTTATACGCGTTGAACTTCGGATCGCTGTTCGCGCGCGCCACCTGATCTGCGCTGAGCGGCCGCATCTCCAACAGCGCCGCCTCGCTCATCAACTTCAGCGCCTGCTCGGGATCTTTGAGGCCGGGCATCTCGATGTTGATGCGGTCGCTGCCGACTTTTTCGAAGGTCAATTCGCTGACCCCCAAACCGTTGAGCCGCCGCTGCAGCACTTGTAGCTCTTCGTCCTGGACGTCGGGCGTGATTTTCGGGACCTGGGGATTGGGTTCGAGCTCGACCAGCGCGCGCAAACCGCCCTGCAGATCCAGGCCGAGCTTGACTTTCTGCTTTACCGGCGTGAACGCGAACCAGCAGGCCACGCACAGCCCGAGGATGACCAGCAATTTGATCGGGTGCTTCCAGCGGAACCAAAACACGCGAGTCCCTTACGCTGGGGGCGGGAAACCCCCTCCCGTGACTGCTATCTAAGGGTTTCGCCGTTGATTTTTACCGCGAACGAGCAGCCGAGAAAGTGCGCCGCTGCGTCGCTCAACGCGAGCCGCGTGTCGAACAGCTCGACGATTTCGGTCCCGGCGATCTTCGGCTCCGACGTCAGCGACAGCGTGATGACCTTCGTTGTCCGCCCGATGTCGAGATCGGCTTTGATGACGGCGTGATTCACTTTGTCGTGCACGTCGAAGGCGTTGAGGTCGCGCGTGCGCACGCGGGAGCGGTGGATGTCGGCCTTGTCGGCGATGATCAGCGCCGCCCCGGGCGCGTTCACCGGCATGCCGAGTTCGATCTCATCGTGGTTGCCGATAGCGCCGACGATCTCGGCGGCATCGGCTGCGGCAACGCCTCGAGAGGTGAGCAGCGGGTAGGCGAGCGCAGCGCCGACGGCGGCGTGGTTGTGCCGGCCGGCGACGTTGCCGATGTCATGCAGCAAGCCGGAAACGGCCGCAAGATCGCAGGCGCGCGCGTCGTAGCCGAGCTCCGCGAGGATTCTGGACGCATTGACCGCGACGAGCGTGACGTGGCGCCGGCCGTGATCGGTGAATCCCAACGTGCCCAGCACGGCGTCTGACTTTTCGATAAGCGCGAGGATCTCGGGGTCGCGGCGCAGCTTTTCGAACAGAGACTCGTGAAGCGGCCGCACGACCGCTTGTGTTGGATTTTTCATTATATGCTGATGGTTTCGACGACCTCTATACTATACCCCGGAGCGACTTCGGCTAGTCCTAGCACGGCGACCGGCGTCTCGCTGCTTTCGGCAAACCGCGCCAACGCGACGCGCAGCGATTGCGGGCACACCACGACGGGATGCCGGTCACCGCTTGCGCTTTGCCTGCGCAGCGCCTCGGCGAGCAGCTGTGCGTGTGCCGCCTCCGTGCCGAGCACCGGCCCGCGCTCGGTTTGCACGATCGCCTCCGCGAGCGTTGCTTCCGATTCCGGCGAAAACGCGGCGGCTTTGATAACGCCGCCTGCGTCCGCCAGCGACGCGCAAATGGCCGGGGCCAAACGCCGCCGAGCGGCCTCGCCGATGATCGTGGCGTCCTTCGTCAGCTCGCATTCGTCGGCAATCGTCTCGAGTATGGCGACGAGGTCGCGAATCGAGACGCCTTCGCGCAGTAAATGCTGCAGCACCCGCTGCACGAGTCCGAGACTGACGCTCTCCGGAACGACGCCTTTCACGACCGCCGGATGCGTCTGGCGCACGTGGTCGAGCAGCTGCTGAGTATCTTGCCTTCCGAGCAAGTCGGCAGCGTTTTGGCGCGCCGCGTTGCCGAGCGTGCTCGCGAGCACGGCGATGGGATCCACGACGATGATCGACTTTTCGCCATCCGTCGCGTGACGGCGGCCGACGAAGCGGTCCACGGTTGTCGAAGATTCTAACGCTGGCTCAAGCCAGCAGGCGTCGGCGCCGGTAACCGGGTCGGCGGCGGTTTCGCCGGACAAACGGGAGAGCGTCGCCTTCGACCCTACCGCCAGCGCGCGATCCGGATGCAGCTGACCCGTCGATACGACCCGGCCGCGGACGCGCACCGCGAAGCCGCGAGCCGGCAGCCGCAAATCGTCACGCACGTGAACGCCCGGTACCACGATGCCGAGTTCGAGGGCGAGCGTGCGGCGCATGAGCGCGATGCGCGCCAGCAACGCGGAGCCGGCGGGTTCGTCAAGCAGCGCGAGCAGCGCTTCGCCGATGTCGACCGCCAGCTGCTCCATGCCCAGCAATGCGATCGCGCTTTCGGGTTTTCGCGCGTGCGACTGACGGCGCCGCAATTCTTCGCCCGCTTGCGCGATGCGGCGCCGGCGGTCGGCCCGTCCGGCAATGCTGCCGGCTGCGATGCCGCCGGCGCCCAGCGCGCCAAACGCCACGTGCGGCAAGCCGGGGACGAGCGCGAGCGCGAGCATGCCGGCGCCCACCGTGTTGAGCGCCGACGGATGCGCGAGCAGCTGGCGCGCAACATCGCCGGCCAGACCCTCATCGGATGACGCGCGCGTGACGATCACGCCCATGGCGGTGGAGAGCAGGAAGGCCGGAATGGTCGTCGCGAGCGCGTTGCCGACCGACAGCAACACGTACGTGTCGGCCGCGCTCAGCACATCGAGATGCTTGGCAATTGCTCCGATGCCGATGCCGGCAACGATGTTGATGCCGACGATCACGAGCGCCGCGATCGCATCGCCGCGCACGAATTTGCCGGCGCCGTCCATCGCGCCGTAAAAATCCGCTTCGGCTTGCACGGCGCGGCGGCGGGCACGCGCGGCCGGCGCGTCGATGAGCCCCGCGTGCAGGTCCGCGTCGATGGCCATCTGCTTGCCCGGCATGGCGTCGAGCGTAAACCTCGCGGCCACTTCCGCAACGCGCTGCGCGCCGTTCGCCACGACGACGAGCTGCACGGTGATGAGGATCGCGAACAGCAGCAGGCCGACGATGACGTTGCCGCGCATCACGAAGTCGCCGAACGCGGGAATGACGGTGCCGACGCCGCCCGGCACGTCGCCTTGGGTGAGAATCAACCGCGTGGCAGAGACGTCGAGGCTGAGCCGAAAGAGGGTCGCGACGAGCATGAGCGTTGGAAAGGCGGCGAGCTCGAGCGGATCGCGAACCGAAAGCGCGATGACGAGCATGACCGCCGCACCCATGACGTCCAGCGCGAGGAGCGCGTCGAGCAGCGGCGTGGGCAGGGGGATCACCAGCATCGCGACGATCCCCAGCATGGCGGCGGCCAGCCACGTGCTTTGCGTGCCGGCTTGAATCGATTTCAGACGTCGGCTCCGCGCAGGCTGCCGCGCGTGCGAATGATCCACGCGAAAATCGCCGCGACCGCCGCGTAGCACTCTTCCGGGATGGGCTCGTCGATTTCGACGCGCGCAAACAGCGTCCGTGCCAGATCGCGTGACTCGATGATGGGCACGTTGTGAGCTTCGGCTGCGGCGCGCACCGCGGCAGCGGCGAGATCGGCGCCGCGCGCGACGACGATGGGGACGTCGATGGACGGCGGATGATAGCGCAGCGCCACCGCGAGCTGGGTCGGGTTGGCGACGATTGCGGTTGCCCGCGCGATCGCGCGCAGCCGCAAACCGCGCGTGCGGCGAGCGGCCACCGATCGGCGGCGCGCTTTGATCTCCGGCCTGCCCTCCAGCTGGGCGCGCTCGTCGCGTACCTCGCGCGGCGTCATGCGCAGCGAAGCCGCCAACCGCCGCCGGGACCATGCTACGTCGAGCCCGGCGATGACGATTCCCGCAAGCGAAATTCGCCACCACAGTCGGCGACCGGCGAGCAGCAGGACGGCGCCGGAACGCGGCGGCGGCGGCGCCCAGCGCGCGTCCGCAACAAGCGGCTCGATCGCGCTCGCCGCCGCCCAAGCGAGGGCAGCGACGAAGGCAACCGCGATCAGCGCTTGGCGCGCACCGTCAAGCGAGACGAGGCGCTTGGCGCCCGCCGCCCACGACAGTCGCTGCACATTTGGGCGCAGCGCGAGCCAGGCGAACTTCAACGGCGCGCAGGCGGCAGACGCCACGAGCGCGGCGGCGATAGACGACAGACCCGCCGCCGCGACGACCGAAGAAGCCGCCCCGGACCATGCCGCAGCGCTTGCGGTCGAGAGCTGCGCGGCATCCGCCGTCGCGGCGCCGCGCGCTGCAAGCTCGGCAGCGTTTCGGACGAGCGAGATCCAGTCGGCCGTGAGCAGCAACGCAAATGGCAGCGCCGCGAACGCAATACCGACTGCGGCGCCGGCGGCGGCACTGTGCGCCGACTGCCCCTGCGCGGCGGCTCGCGCGCGGCGCCGCGGGGTGGCTTCTTCCGTTCGTTCCTGACCGCTCATCGAGCCGGCCACGAAGCGGCCCGCGCGGCGAGCGCGCCGAGATGCGCGAACGTAACCGCTGTGCCGGCCAACAGCGCTACGAACGTGACGGCCGTCGAGATCGGCGCGGTGAGAAACATGGCGCTGACGCGCGGTGCGAATTTGGACGCGAGGCCGGCCACGACCGCGGCGAACGCCGCCGCGCAGACCGCCGGCCACGCGAGCGCTAGCGCGGCTTCGATGCACGATCGCCCCAGCTCCACGGCCGCCGTCAAAAACGTCGCCGGCGCGGGCCAACTTTCGCGTGCGACTCGCTCGATCAGGTGAACGTAGCCGCCGGCCGAGAAAAACGCCACCGCAAAGGCGAGCGAGTAGAGCTTGGCAATTGGCCCCGCGCTGCCGCCGGTGACCCGGTCGATGCCGGTCGGCGCTTGAGCGATTGCCGCATCGATCATCCCGCCGGCCGCAGAAGCAGCGCCGGCGACGACGCCCGCCGATGCGCCGAGCGCGGCGCCGCCGACCGCGCCAAACACAGCCTGCGCGCCGACGAGAACCGGATCGCAGCACGGCGCCGCCCGGATGTGCTCGACGGTCAGCGGCGCGAGCGCCAGTGCCAGGGCAACACGGACGATGCGCGGCACGCCGGACGACGTCGGGGGAACGGTGGCCGCAAAGGCAGCGCAACGCGCAAACGCGATCGCGTACGCCGCGGCGTTTGGGCTCAAGACGCTTCAGCCGCCCGCGAGGCGCGGCAGCGCTGCGACGCAGTCCGTCAGCAGCGCGGTCAACAATGCCAGCGCCGGCAGGCCGGCGACCGCGGCGATCATCGCGACGGCGACGAGTTTGGGAAAGAAGGAGATGTTTTGGTCTTGCACCTGTACCACGGTCTGCACGATACCGACGACGGCGCCCAGCACCGCCACCCCGCCCACGACGGGCAACGCCAGGAGCATCGCCGTGACGAGCGCCCTCGCGAACAGCGCCGCGACCGTGCTTTCCACGTCAGTGAAACGACGCGACGAGCGCGCCGCACACCAGCGTCCAGCCGTCGGCTGCGACGAACACGAGCAATTTGAGCGGCAGCGAGATCGCCGCCGGAGAGACCATGAACATGCCGAGCGACATCATCACGGCGGCGACGACGATGTCGATGACGGCGAACGGCAATGCGAGCGCGAATCCCATCGCGAAGGCCGCGCGCAGCTCGCCCACCATAAACGCGGGCGCGATCACAGCCAGCGGCGCGGCGTCGGGCGCCTCAACGCGAGCGCGCGCGATTCGCGCGAAGGTCGCCAAATCGCTGCGCCGCGTCTGGCGCAGCATGAAGCGGCGTAGCGGTTCGGCGCCGCGCTGCAGCGCCTGGCCGGCCCCGATGCGGTGCGCCAAATAGGGCCTTACGGCGCCGTCGTTGATGCGCGCAAACGTCGGCGCCATGACCGCCGCCGTCAGCATCATTGCCAAGGACGCGAGCACGACGTTCGGCGGCAGCGATGGTGCGCCCAGCGCCGAGCGCAAGAGGCCGAGCACGACGACGATGCGTGTGAACGAAGTGACGGCGACGGCGAGCAGCGGCACGAGGCCGAGCAGAAAGAAGCCGAGCAGCAGATCCACCGGCGATCCGCCGTGTTGCGCCGCGGAAAAGAAACGAGCGAGATCGTTCATCGACCGCTGCGTGCCGGCGAAGTTTTTATGTCGCGGATCTCCACCGCGAGCGCGCCGTCATCGAGCTCGACGATGTCCCCCGACGCCACCACGACGCCGTTCACCGACACGTTCACCGTTGAATCGGCGCGCGTTTCAAGCGCTACGATCGACCCCGGCGCGAGGGACAGCACGTCGCGAACCTTCGCCTCGCAGGAGCCGAGCAGGACGCTCACTTGCACCCGGATGTCGGCCAGCGCCTCGATCGATAGGCCTCGTTCGCGCGCTAGCTCGTCCACGCGCAGCCCACGCGCGTCACGTGCAGCGCTCGCTTCGTTCCGACCGAACCGAGTCTCGCTTCGGCAAGCTTCGCATCTCCGGCGCTCAGCTCGGCAACCAAATCCGCCGCATCAGTCAAGCGGACGTGACTTTGCGTTTGCCAGGCAAGTATATCGTCGAGTCGCATCCCGATGGGCGGCAGCGTCGCCTCAATTCGAATCGGCACGGATCCGATTTCGAGCGCCGCCGGCCGGGCAGGCGGCGGATCGTCGATTGCGACGAACGCCTGCAGCGTCGCGCGGCTTCCCGCCCGGTCGCACAGATCGATGTTGCAGCGCCAGAAATCTCCGGCCGGCCGCGCGTCGAACTCCTCGCGCAGTCGTCCGGATTCCGTTCCGAGGTGGGGGTCGAGCAATCGCAGCAGCGCGTCCGCGACGATGCTTCGCTCGACGGCGGTAAGCACCGCAGACGCCGGCCCGGCGAGAACGAATTCGAGCAGCACGCGCTGCGATGCTGCGTCCATAACGCACCAGAACTCGCGCCCGCCAACGGCGGCGCGCCACGCACGATCGTCGCGTGCGGTTCGGTAGCGGTCGCGTTCGATGGGTGCGTGCCGCACGACGACGCGCGTCTTTGCGACTTCCGGCGCCCGGTCGTCGACGGTGCGGGCAATGGCGCCGAGCAGCGCGGGCCCGCCCAGGTCGCCGGCTGCGCTCGACCTTCCGCCCGGCCTGGGCCAACAAGGGCGCCGCCTGCGGCGCGACGTGCCGAGCGCCGTCACTTGACGAGACCGATGGCCGTTCGCACGCATTGATCCGTCGCGGACGCCATCGCGTTCTGCAGCTCGGCGCGGCGCCGCAGGAGCCACAGCTTTCTGAAGTCGTCTCGCAGATCCGCGATGCCGCTTTCCAGCGAATGGGAACGCAAGCCGCCGACGCCCGCAGCGCCCGCGCCCACCACGCGCGGCACGCCGGATGCCCGCGTCTCTCGCACGACGGCGGCACCGGCCGCGACGAGCAGCTCCGGCGCATCGAAAACGGCGAGTGCGATGCGCGCGATCGGAACCGCGAGGCGCGTTTGCTTGCCGCTGTGCGGGTTGACCTGAATGGCGATGCCGGCAAGCGTGCCTTTCTCGTCGATCGTAAAACTCGAGAAGCGGTGCGACGCAACGGCATCCGCCGGCAACGCGACCGGGTCCAAGCCGCTGATTTGCTTTCCCCGCTCGTTGAGCCGAAACCCCATGACGGCGCGGCCGTCGGCATCGGAAAGCACACCGTGTGGATCGAGATGAAAGGCGCCGAGACGGCCGTACTCGCGCCGCGCGCCGTTCTGGAAAACAAACAAGCCCGGGCCGTCAATCGCCACCGACAAAGCGGACGCGCTTGGCGTCAGCCGCGGCGGCTCGCCGAAAGCCGAGCCCCAGACGGGCCATGAGCGTTCCATGTCTTGCACCGTCTGGTCGATTGCGCGCAGCGTGAGGTCGGGCGGCGCCGGAGTCGCGTCGATCACGGAGATCAGTCCTTTCTCGATTTGCGCAACGCAAGCAGAACGCGGCTGCCCCACGCGACGCACGTCAGTTGCGCATCGCCGAGCCGCACCGCGCAGCGAACGAGCTTCGCTTGGCACCCGGCGGCGCGCGCTGCTGCCGGCGCTAGACGGATGCGGCGCGCTGTGACGGGCGATTGCCATGCGGGAGCACGCGCGGCGAAAGCCGGCAGGCGCGCGCCGGTGCGCGCCGGCAACGTGAGTTTTCGCTCAGGCGGGCGTGACGCCGGAGCCGCGCAGGTTGTTGCCGGGCTCGCCTGCGGCGTGGTTTTTCCCGGCGTCGGCGGGCTGACGTTTCGGCTATGGGCGACGCATCGCTCTCGGATCCCGTAGGCCGAGCGTTGCGCGAGGCTCAAAGCGCCGCGCGATTCATACGCACCTTGATACTCGAACGAGCCGACATCGTTCGCGCGCGCCAATGCGGCATTGAATGATCGAGCGGAAACCCTCGAACGTGAGCCGGCACAAGGGCCGGGCGCGGCGCGGTCGACGGAGGCAAACCAGGCGGTCACGCGGTCCAGGGTATGCCAGCCGCATTGCCGATTTGTGGCCGCTACGGGGCTTGGTAGTTGACCTCGACCGTGCGGAGATTGTGTTCGGCGCTTGCGGTCTGCGGCGTCACCGGCTGGCAGCGGTACACCTTGATCGCGTAATCCGCCGACTTCAGCGGATCGGTTTCGCTGTGTTCGGCAAGCACGTCGACGACCGCCATGCCCTTGACCACCCGGCCCATCGTCGAAAATGCTTCGTCAAGATGCAGCAATGGCGACTCGGTGACGTAGAACTGCGTGCCGCCGCTGTCCAGCTTCGGCATTTTCGTCTTCTCGTCGTAGTCGAGGCCGAGCGACAGCGTGCCGGTAAGTTGTTCGACCGGATTGACTTCCGCCGGCACGGTGTACGGCGGGTTCGCATTTGGATCGTTGTGGTAACCGCCGCCCTGCGCGACGAAATCCCAGATCACTCGAAAGAATGCGTTGTCGTCGTACACGCCGCGATCGACCAAATGGAGGAAACTATCCACGTTGTACGGCGCCTCGTCGGGGAACATTTCGACGACGAACGATCCCCGGTTCGTGACGAACGCCACTTGCGGATGATCGCCGTACGGCGCGCCGTTCGGCAGCGGGGCGGGCGGGACCGAGTCGTCGGCGGGCACGGCCGGCGGCGTCACGTCGACGATCGTGGAGTGATCGCCCATTGCAATCAACGCGTCGCGCACTTCGACCCGCACGCGCCAGCTCGGATCGTGCGCGAGCAGGCGCACCGGCACGGCGAGCGACGGGTCCGCCAGCTTGCCGATGCCTTTGAGCGCCATCACGCGGACGAGTTCTTGTTGATCGGTCAACATGAAGCGCAACGTGTTCGTCGCATCGGCATAGAAGCTGCGCGCCAACGCCCAGGCAATGCGCCAGCGAACTTCCGGATCACGTTCGACGGTGAATTCCGCGCTCAATGCGCGGGCGGCGGCTTGGCGATATGCAACCGACAGCGAAGGCTTCGTCGGGCTCGCCGCCTCGCCGAGCCCGATCGCCGCTTTGCCGCGCACGAAGGGGTCGCCCGCTGCTGCCATGGCGATGAGGTCGTACGCCGCGCGGTTACCGCCGATGCGCCCCAGCGAATCCGCCGCGGCCCCCGCAACTGCGGGCGCGTCGTGCGTCGCGTCCTCGAGCGCGGCGATGCCGTCCGCCGATCCGATGAGGCCGAGGCCGAATGCGGCCGCGGCGCGGACCTTTTCCGGCCGGTTCTTATCTCGGATCGCGGCCGCTAGCAGCGGCACGCCCGCCGCATTGCGCAACCGCCCGATCGCGATGGCGGCGCGCGCCGCGACCGCGGGATCGGTGGAAGCCAAGTAATTCCCCAGTTTCGCCGGCGGGGTCGTGCGATCGCGCTCCAATTTGCCGATCGCCCCCTGCGGCGATGCGCCGGACAAGGAGGGTATGGGAGGCCCGATGGTCGGCGACGGTGCGGGGGACGCGCCGCTCGCGGGCGCCGCATGCGCCGGCGGCGCACCGGGCACCGCGAGCAGCGCAGTCAAGACCGCGGACGCTACAAAACGGGAGCATCGCGCGTTCATATGATAAGGAGGTACGCCGCGCAGCCATCCTTAGCCTGGCCCAGTCGTTTACTCCGGCTCGCTTGCGGGTAAATGAAATTGGTGGGCCGCCCTATCAGAAGCGGCCCAATAGGGCGCCACGCGCTGCGAAGATTCAAAAATTATGCCTGCAAATCAACAGGGGCGAAAACCGTCGGGCGGTATGTCCGTACGCGACGCCGGGCGCAAAGGCGGTCAGGCCGTCAAGACGCGATATGGCCCCGAATTTTACGAGCGCATCGGCCGCAAAGGCGGTCAGGCGACGAAGAGCGCGCACGGCCACGAATTTTACGAGAACATCGGCAAGCTGGGCGGCAAGAAGGGCGGCGAAGCCACGCGCGACCGGTACGGCGCGAAATTTTACGAGCAGATCGGCCAGCTCGGCGGTCAAAAAGTCAAACGGTTGATCGAAGAAGGCAAAAAGGCTGCGAAGAAGTCGAAATAACCTTTTAGTCCGCCTGCCAGTAATCTTTTAACGCCTTGCCGCGGCTCGGGTTGCGCAGTTTGCGAAGCGCTTTGGCTTCGATTTGCCGGATGCGCTCGCGCGTCACGCCGAATTCCTGACCGACCTCCTCGAGCGTGCGCTGGTGGCCGTCTTCCAATCCGAAACGCAGCACGAGTACCTTGCGCTCGCGATCCGTCAGATTCTGCAAGACGTCGCCCATTTTTTGTTTGAGCATGGTCACGCTCGCGGCTTCGGCCGGCGCCACCGCGTCGGGGTCTTCGATAAAGTCTCCGAGATGGCTGTCTTCTTCTTCGCCGATCGGCGTTTCAAGCGAGATGGGCTCCTGCGCGATCTTCATGACTTCGCGCACTTTATCGGATGACAGCGCCATCTCGCTGGCGATCTCTTCCACGCTCGGGTCGCGGCCGAGCTCCTGCAGCAGTTGGCGCGATATTTTTACGAGCCGGTTGATGGTCTCGACCATATGTACGGGGATGCGGATCGTACGCGCTTGGTCGGCGAGCGCGCGCGTTATGGCCTGGCGGATCCACCAGGTCGCATAGGTTGAAAACTTATACCCCTTTTTGTAGTCGAACTTTTCGACCGCGCGGATCAGGCCGAGATTGCCCTCTTGAATCAGGTCCAGGAAGAGCATACCGCGCCCGACGTATTTTTTCGCTATGCTGACGACCAAGCGGAGGTTGGCTTCCGTCAGCGCGCGTTTCGCCGTATCGCCTTGCTCGATGATCTGCGAATTCGGCGGCCGGTTATTCTGCTTGGCAAGATCGCGCTCGTCGTCGGCTCGTTCGATCTTGCGCGCGAGGTCCTGCTCCTGCGCCATGCTGAGCAGCGGAACGCGGCCGATTTCCTTGAGGTACATCCGCACGGGATCGTCCAGCGCGACGCCCGGCGGCACGGGGATCTCGCCCTCTTCTGCGGGCTCGGCTTCTGCTTCGTCCGGCTTCTCGGCTTCGACATCGGGGTCAGCAGCGGCGTCGGGCAGGTCGGCGATCTCGATGCCCTGGGCCATGATCTCTTCGACCAGCTCGTTGCCCTTTTCCGGATCGTCCTCATCGAACTCCGCCGACAGCGAAGCGACGTCGTCGTAGGTCAGCGAGCCGCGTTTCTTGCCCTTTTCGATCAGCGCTTTGACGGCAGCGGCGCGGCGCGCGGCAAGCGCCGCGGCATCTGCGGATGCGGCTTCGCCGACCGGCGCGGGATTCGCCTGACTGTCCGGGTCGCTCTTGGAGTCGACAGCTTTGAGATGGCGCGGCTGGTCGCGCTTGACGCTGGTCACGTATTCTCTCTTGGTCTTTCGTTATTCTCGGCTGCGCCGCGCAATGACGTCGCGAGCGTGTTGTACTCGTCGCGCAGCGGTTCCGGCACTGGTTGTCCGGCGGTTAGGAGGCGATTCACTTCTTCGTCGACGATGGAAAGCCTGCGCTCGAGCCGGCGCCGCTCGAAGCGAGTGAGCGTGAGGCCAAGCCGGCGCTCATCTTCTTCCAATGTGAGCGGCGGCGACGCAAGCGCGAGCCGCGTGAGCTCCGCCGCAATCTCCTGTTCGGCGAAAAGCGACAGCGGGTTGAGACCGGACGCGATCGTCTCGCGATGTTCCACTAACCGCGCGTATGCGTCGCGCATCGCCGGCTCGAGAAAATCTTCACTGCTGACCCGCGAGGCGGCCGCGGGCAAAAGCGCCGGCCGAGCGAGGACGAGTTTGAGCAATTCGCGTTCGAGCGTCAACGGCTGCGCGGTCGGCGGCGCGCGGCGAACGATCGGCCGATCGAGCTGTTCCGCCGTTTGGCTGTAGCGCTCGCCTTTCAACGAGCGGCCGCCTTCATGCGGCCGGCGTGAAAACTCGAACCGGCTCCGGCGCAGGCCCTCTTCGCTCACCTCGAGCCGCTGCGCCATGATTTTGACGTATTGGTCGCGCTCGATCGGATCGCGGACCCGTTCGATGACCGCCATCGCTTCGCGCGCGACGTCGCTCTTGCTGGCGAACTTCGACGCGATGCGCCGGCAAGCGAGCTCGATCTTGAAATCGACCCACGCTTGCGATGCCGCGAGCAGCGGAGCGAATGCCTCTGCGCCGCCGCCCAGCAGGATCTCGTCCGGATCTCTGCCCTCGGGCAGCGGCACGATGCGGACGTTGAGGCCTTCGTCGACAAGCATGTCGATGCTGCGCGCAGTTGCGGCCTGCCCAGCCGCGTCGCCGTCGAAGCACAAGTAGAGATTGGCCGCGACGCGGCGCAGCTCGCGCGCTTGTTCGGGGGTGAAGGCCGTGCCCAGGCTGGCAACGGCGTTTCCGAAGCCATGCTGGTGCAGGGCGATCGCATCCAGGTAGCCTTCGACGATGACGAGCGTGCCGTCGGCCGCGGCTGCGCGCCGCGCGAGCTGAAGCGCGTACACGTGTTGGCCCTTCGTATAGGCCGAGGTGTTGGGCGTGTTGATGTATTTTGGCTGCTCGTCGCCCAGCGCGCGCCCGCCGAATGCCATGACCTCGCCGGTGAGATTGTAGACCGGCAGCATCAGCCGGTTGCGGAAGAAATCGTAGTAGCCGTTGCCCTGCGGGCGCGCGCGGATGAGTCCGGCGCGGGCCGCAATCTCCAAATCTATTTTTGCGCGCTCCAGCGCACCGGCGAGCGAGTCCCACGCGTCGGGCGCAAAGCCGATGCCGAACGTTTCGGCGCTTTGCGGTGCGATGCCCCGCGTCTTTAAGTAACCGAGCACGTCGCGATGTTTGCGCAGCTGGCTTGCGAAATGCGCCGCAGCCGCCGCGTTCGCCTCATAGATGGCTTCGCGCTCGCTGCGGCGGCGCGCGAGGCCGGCGGATTCCTTGAGCTCGACGCCGGCGCGCCCCGCGAGCATGCGCAATGCGGCCGGAAAGTCGACGTTCTCGTAGCGCTGCACGAATTTGATCAGATCGCCGCCCGCGTCGCAGCCGTAGCAGTGCCACACCTGTTTATCGGCGTTCAGGTAAAACGACGGCGTTTTCTCGGAATGGAATGGGCATAGGCCCACGTATTCGCGGCCGCGCTTTTTGAGCGTAACGTATTGGCTGACGTACGCGAGCAGGTCGACTTTGGCTTGAATTTCGGCGATGACGCCGGCGTCAAATGGCATTACGGCGCGTTCAGACGTCCCACTCCTTGGGCACTTGTGACGCCAGCGGTTCGACGAACACTTCCTGGAACTTTTTGATCGCGTAGCGGTCCGTGAAGCCGGCGATGTAGTCGCACACCCGGCGCGCCGGCGCGTCGTCATCGGGCCGCGGCTGCACGAATTCGGGCGGCAGTTCGGCCGGATGCTCTAAATAGTGTTGGAAGAGCCGCCTGACGATCGCCTGGGCTTTGGGCTCCTCACGTTTGGCCGCTTCGTTGAAGTAGACGCGCTGGAACATGAATTCTTTGATCTTCTCCACCGCTTCGAGCACTCGATCCGATAGTCGAATCTCATTTTTACCTCGACATTCCATGATCATGTCTTCCACCACGGTCTGAATGCGAATGCCGCCCCGCGTGCCCAACGTTTCGATCGCGTCGCGCGGCAAATCTCTATCTTCGATGATGCCGGCGCGGACCGCGTCGTCGATATCGTGATTGATGTAAGCCAGCCGGTCGCAGTAGCGGACGATTTGGCCCTCGAGCGTGCGCGGCAAATCGGCATCGCCCGCAAGCTTGCCCTTGCGCTTGCTGTGTTTGCCAATACCGTCGAGCACCTCATCCGTCAAGTTCAGGCCGACCTTAGCGCCGCGACGCTCCAAAAGCGTGACGACTCGCAGGCTCTGCTGCGAATGGATGAAGCGCAGGCCAAACGGCGCCAGCGCGGCGTCCAGGGCGCCCTCGCCGGCATGGCCGAACGGAGAATGACCGAGATCGTGCCCGAGCGCGATGGCTTCGGCGAGGTCTTCATTGAGTTTGAGGCCGCGCGCGATCGAGCGCGACAGCTGCATGACCTCCAACGTGTGGGTCAGCCGCGTGCGGTAGTGGTCGCCCAGCGGCGAGAGGAAGACTTGCGTCTTGCCCGCCAGCCGCCGAAACGCTTTTGCATGGAGAATGCGATCGCGATCGCGCTGAAAACACGTGCGGACGGGATCCTCGGGTTCCGGGGTCCGGCGCCCGCGGGAATTGCGGGCCAGCGCCGCGTGCGGAGCGAGCACTGCCGCCTCGCGCACCTCGAGTTCTTCGCGGATGCCGGCGGTGGCGGTCACGGGTCGACGGCTACAACAAACGTCAATCTTGGTCGACCTTTTTGCCCGACGATGCCTTTTCGCGCAGCACCGATTGGGCCGCCGCCAGCCGCGCCACCGGCACGCGAAATGGCGAGCACGACACGTAATCCAGCCCGAGCTTGTGGCAGAACTCGACGGAAGCCGGCTCGCCGCCGTGTTCGCCGCAGATGCCGATCTTCAAATCCGGCCGCGTCGATCGGCCACGGTCGTATGCCATGCGCATCATCTCGCCCACCCCATCCTGATCGATGATCTGGAAAGGATCTTCGCGCAGGATCTTGCGCTCCAGATAGACGGGAATGAACGACCCCTCGGCATCGTCGCGCGAATAGCCGAAGACGGTCTGCGTCAGATCGTTGGTCCCGAACGAAAAGAAATCGGCAAACTCGGCGATGCGGTGCGCGACCAGGCAGGCGCGCGGCATCTCGATCATGGTGCCCACCGAATACGGCACCTTGACGCCGGTTGCTTTAATGATGCGCTCGGCCTCGTTGACGACGAGGTCGCGCAACGCTTTCATTTCGGTTACGGTCCCCACGCCGGGGATCATGATGTGCGGGCGCACGTCCACGCGCTCCTTTTTCAATTCGGTGGCGGCTTCCATGATGGCGCGGACCTGCATCTGGTAGATTTCGGGAAAGACGATGCCCAACCGGCACACGCGCAAGCCGAGCATCGGATTGCTCTCGTGCAGCTGGCGTACCCGGCGCAGCAGGCGCTCTTTTTGCGATAGCTCTGCCGGGTCGCCTTTGCCGACGCGCAACTCGGTGACTTCGACCAACAACGCTTCGAGGCTCGGCAAGAATTCGTGCAGCGGCGGATCGAGCAACCGTATGGTGACCGGCAGACCCTTCATGGCTTTGAGGATGCCGCGGAAATCGTCGCGCTGCATGGGCAGGAGCTGCTCCAGGCACTTGCGCCGCGAATCCGGCGTCTCGGCCATGATCATCTCCTGCACCACGGGCAATCGTTCTTGCTGCATGAACATGTGCTCGGTGCGGCACAGCCCGATGCCCTCGGCGCCGAAGTCGCGCGCCTTTTGGGCATCTTCGGGCGCGTCCGCGTTGGCCCACACGCCGAGGCGCCGCACCTCGTCGGCCCACTTGAGGATCTGCTGGAATTGATGCGACAGCTTCGCGGCCTGCATTTTCAGCTCGCCGCGATAGACGGTGCCGGTCGTGCCGTCGATGGTGATCGGATCGCCTTCGCGCACGATCTCAGAGCCCACCACGAACTGCCGGGCGCGCAAATCGATCAGCATCTTTTCTGCGCCGACGACGGCCGGCTTGCCCATGCCGCGGGCGACGACCGCGGCGTGCGACGTGGCGCCGCCTTGCGACGTCAGAATGCCTTCAGCCGCGATCATGCCATGGACGTCGTCCGGCGTCGTCATTGGGCGAACGAGAATGCATTTTTTCTCTTGCCGCTTGCATTCAACGGCGCGGTCCGGATCGAACACCACCACGCCGGCCGCCGCGCCGGGCGACGCGTTCAGGCCTCTCAAGAGCGCGCTGCCGCGCTGCTTCTCGTCGATCTGCGCGTGCAGCAGTTGCTGAATGGAGGCGGGTTCGATGCGCCGCAACGCCTCTTCCCGGTCGATGAATTTCTCCTTGACCATGTCGGCCGCGATCTGGACCGCAGCCGCGGCGCTGCGCTTGCCCGAGCGACACTGCAGCACGTACAGCTTGCCGCGCTCGACCGTGAACTCGATGTCCTGCATGTCGTGGTAGTGCTGCTCGAGCTTGTTCGCGATGTCGAGAAAATGCTTGTACACTTTCGGCTGCTGTTTTTCAAGCTCGGAGATCTTGACCGGCGTGCGCGAACCCGAAACCACGTCTTCGCCCTGGGCGTTTTGTAAAAACTCGCCGTACAATTTTTTCTGCCCCGTCGACGGATCGCGCGTGAAGGCGACGCCGGTTCCCGAATCGCTGCCCATGTTGCCGAACACCATGGTCACGACGTTGACGGCGGTTCCCCACCAATCCGGGTAGCGCTCGTGGCGCCGGTACTCGATGGCGCGCTTGCTGTTCCAGGAGTTGAAAACGGCGTCGACCGCCATGCGCAGCTGCGTGAAGACGTCCTCGGGGAAGTCCTTTTTGGTGTGATGGCGGACGAGCGCTTTGTATTCGCTCGTGAGGTTGCGGAACGCGAGCGCGGGGAGTTCGCTCTCGGACTTCACCCGCGCCTTTGAGATGTAGCGGCGCAGCGCTTCCTCGAACGGTTCCTTTTTCATCCCCAGCACGACGGTGGCGAACATCTGCACGAACCGGCGATACGCGTCCCAAGCGAATTTGTCGTTTTTGGTCAGCACCACCAGCGCGTTGCAGGTGCGGTTATTCAGCCCGAGATTGAGCACCGTGTCCATCATGCCCGGCATGCTGACGCGCGCCCCGGAGCGTACCGAGACGAGCAGCGGGTTCGTCTCGCCGCCGAACTCCTTGCCGGTTTTGCGCTCCAGCTCGGCGACGCGGCGATGCATCTCTTCTTCCAAACCGGGCGGCAGTTGGCGGCCGAGTTCGAAATAGCGCCGGCAGACTTCCGTGGTGATCGTGAAGCCGGGCGGCACGGGCAGGCCGATGCGCGTCATCTCCGACAAACCCGCGCCCTTGCCGCCGAGCAGGTCGCGCATGTCGGCGCCGCCCTCTTCGAACGCGTACGTCATTTTGCCGAGCTTGGATTTCGTCGGCGGCTCGATCTTGCGCAGCTGCGGTTTGCGCGGCGGCGGCAGCGGGGGCATGGGTTTGAGCTCGACTGGCCCGATGGGCGCCATCAACAAGCGATGTTCGGCCTCAGCTTTTTCCGCGGCCGCGATTTCCGCCGCCGTTCGCGGGACTTCGCCGTCGACCGGCGCCTTGACCGGCACGGCTTGCTTGGCCGGCAGCTTGGACGTCTTTTGGGCGGCTTTACGCCCCGCGGCGGCTTTGAGGGCAACCGGCTTGGTCTTAGGGATAGCCTTGGAACGCGCGAGCACAGCCGCCGCCTTCGACGCGCCGGCTTTTTTCAGCGCGCCGGGTTTTGCAGACTTCAATACCGGTCTCCCGAGGGTTTGTGAGGTTCTTTGAGCGGCACAAAGATAGTTATCCGTTCTTTGACGCGGGACAAAGAAAGTCCCCCCGAGGCGAGGTCGCGCGGATTTTAAGCCGAAGCGCGAGGCATGCGCAACGTCAATACGCTCGCCGTTCGTCGTTGGATGATCGGCTCGTTCGCCGTTTTCGTCGTGGCCGCGGCCGGCGGCTTCAGCTCGTGCAGCAATACGATAAACCTGCCGATCCTAGGGCCGGTTACCGTTAGTCCGGCGAGCTTGACTTTTACGTGCCCGAATGTTTCGCCGCAGTCGTTCGTTGCGAGCCAGTCGAACTTCAACGGCACGTTTTCGGCGCAGAGTCAGAACACGGCTGTCGCTACGGTAGCGGCGACCTCGCCACCCGGCACGTTCTCCGTGACGCCAGGTTCGAGCGGCGGAACCACGTCGATCGTGGTCACCGGCGGCGACAACCTTCAGGCATCGGTGGCGGTGACCGTCACTGCCTGTGTTTGCGTCCGGCACAAGGACATGTGGAAGGGCCGCTAGGGCGCTTCGCTTAGGGCGTGGGCTGAGCCGGGTGCGCGTTCGGGTGTTCGCCCTTGGTCGGTTTGACGTTCGGATTCGAGTCTGCAAATGCACCGCGCGGATTCGGAACCACCCAGAAACTGGCGATCCAAATCTCAGGCAGTTGAAAGACTAGGCGCACGTCGCTCGCGCGCTGCGCGATGCCGGCGTTCACCAGCGCCTGCGCCGATGGGTGATTCGGATCGCCGCCTGCTTTTCGGTAATCCTCGTTAAACATCGATCCATAGCGCATCGCGCCGTTCGGCTCGCGAACGGCGTAGTGCACGTGCGCAATGAAATGCACCCACCGGCCGGGCTGCAGACCCCACACATTCGGCCGGCGGGTCTTATCGCGCACCGGCATGGTGAAATCGGTGCCGATGAGCCGGTGATGCGCATCGTACCACAGTTGGGTGGGATGCGCCGGGTCGTCCTGGTACCAGCGCTGATTCGTGAAGGTGATGATGCCGTCTTGATCTTCAGCGGTGTAGCGCACGTAGCCCGCGCGCCGCGCGGCCGCCGGCGTCGGAAAGCGGCGGCGCAAGTCGGCCGCCACCCTGCCGATGAATCTCGCCTCGCCGGCATTGGGCTCAGGTGCTAACGCCACCGGCGGCGCAACCGCCATCGACCCCATCGTCGATGGCACGGCACCGCCCGTGGCAGCGGGTTTCGAGCAACTGACGATCATGGCCGCGCTCAGTGCGAAAAGCGTCGCATGCCCGGCTTTCACCGAAGCTTGTCTCCTAAATAGCGTTCGAGCTGCGCGACCGAAACGCGCAGCTGCTGCTTCGTGTCCCGGTCGCGCACGGTCACGTCCTGATGTTCCAAGCTTTCGTAATCCACGGTGACGCCAAACGGCGTGCCGATCTCATCCTGGCGGTAGTAGCGTTTGCCGACGTTGCCGGAGTCGTCGAAGACCGTTCGAAAACGCCGGCGCAGATCGCGTTCGATGGTTGCGGCGAGCTCGACGATATCCGGCTTGTTGCGCACGAGCGGAAATACCGCGATCTTGTAGGGCGCGAGCCTTGGATCGAGGTGCAGCACCGTCCGATCCGCTTCTTTTTCGTACGCGTCGATGAGAAAGACCAGCAGCGCGCGGTCCGAGCCAAGCGCCGGTTCCACTACCGCCGGCAGATACTTGGACTTCGTCTCCTCATCGAAAAACGAAAGATCTTTGCCGCTGGTTTTGACGTGCTGCGAGAGATCGAAGGTCGCGCGGTGTGCGATGCCTTCGAGCTCTCCCCAGCCGAACGGGTAGTCGTATTCGATGTCCGTCGTGGCGCGGCTGTAGTGTGCGAGGTCTGCGCCGGCGTATTCGTGCTTGCGCAGCCGCTGCGACTGAACGCCGAGCTTGAGCCACCAATCGTAGCGCTGATCGACCCAATAGCGGTACCAGCGCATGCCTTCTTCTTCGGGCTCCGGCGACACGAAAAACTCCAGCTCCATCAGCTCGAATTCGCGCGAGCGGAAGATAAAATTGCCCGGTGTGATCTCGTTGCGAAACGCCTTGCCGATCTGCGCGATGCCGAACGGAGGCTTTTTGCGCGCGGCTTGATAGGCGAGCTTAAAATCGACGAACATGCCTTGTGCGGTTTCCGGCCGCAGGTACGCGTCCGACGCGGCATCTTCCATGGCGCCGAGCTGCGTCTTGAACATGAGATTGAAGGCGCGCGGCGCAGTCAGCGTCGCATTGCCGCACGCAGGGCAGCGAATGCCCTCGATCTGGTCGGCACGAAAGCGCTTTTTGCAGGTCTTGCAATCCACCATGAGATCGGTGAAATTATCGACGTGGCCCGACGCCTTCCAGACGGCGGGGTGCATGATGATCGCGCTTTCGATGCCGACGACATCGTCGCGCAGCGCAACGACGTCGCGCCACCAGGCTTCACGCACGTTGCGCTTTAACTCCACGCCGACCGGCCCGTAGTCCCAGACGCCGTTGACGCCGCCGTAGATCTCGCTCGACGGAAAGATAAAACCGCGGCGCTTCGCCAGCGCCGTAATCTCGTCCATCGTGGGCTTGGGCCGTGTCGTCGTGTTCGTCGCCATACGGTGCCGAGCGCGCCGGTTACGTGCGCAGCGCGCGGTCCAGCGCGAGCTTAATCTCTTTGCGCGTGAAGCCCTGCGACGCGAGCGAGGCGGCGAAACGGCCGACCTCGTCGCCGAGCATTTTCGTGCGGCGGCCGCGTCTGAAGGTTGGCAGCGAATCGGCGACGCACGTGCCTTGTCGCCCGGCCTAGACCGGGCTCCGCAGCGCGCGCCAGATGTCCGCCGGGCGCGGCGGCTTGCCGTACATCAGCACCCCCACGCGATACAACTTTCCGGCGAACAACGTCAGCAGCCAGATGGCGATCAGCGACAGCGCGATCGACGTGACGATCTGCCAGCCCGGCGCGGTACCCGCAGAGATGCGCGTGAACATGACCATCGGACTGAGCAAAGGGACCATCGACGTCCACAAGACGAACGGTTTCTCCGGATCGTTGATCGCGAGAAACGAAATGAGGTACGCCGCGACCAGCGGCATCGTGTACAGCATGCTCGCGCCCTGCACGTCTTCCGCTTTGCTCGCCAGCGCACCAATGCCGGCCGATAGCGTCGAGTACGTGAAGAAGCCGAGGAGGAAGAACAGCACCAGGTAGACCCAGGTCGTCCACGGGACCGTCGCGATGCCGGCTCCAGACGTGAAGGGATTCGCTCCGGCGCCCGGAGCGTGGCTTGTTAAGGCTGCCGCACCGATCCCCGCGGCGTGCGCGGTAATGATCCCGGAAACGACGAGCATGACGAGTCCGACGATGCCGAACAGCGCGAACTGCGTCAGCGCGAGCAGGCCGATGCCGATGATTTTTCCGGCCAGCAGCTGAGCGGGGCGCAGCGCGGCGATCATGAGCTCCATCACCCGATTGGACTTCTCTTCAATAACGCCCTGAGCTACCGTGACGCCATAGAGGATGACGGCCATGTACATGACGACGAGCAAGAAGACCGATAGCGCCTGCGAGATGCCTTCTTCCATCGCATTTCGATAGCGCGCGTTGAGGCTCTGGACGCTGAAATGAAAGTTCATGCGGTGCTCGATCTGCGCGGCGCTCGCGGCATTCGAGTCGGCTTCCAAAACGGCGCGCAGCAAGTGCTGGCGCAAGCTGCTCGTGTCATCCAGCGCCGAAGATTTGCGCGGATAATACCGGAAGGCCAAGTCGCCGCTGGGCTCGCGATATGCGACGAGCGCGGCGTCGAACGTACCGGCTTTCAGCCGCGAGGCGACCCGCGGCGGCAGACTCGGGCCGGAAGATGTGCCGCTTGCGAAATGCACGTCGTAGTCGCCATTTTTCGCGACAAGCGCGTCTTTGATCGCCAGCTCGGCCTTGGCGTCCGGCGTCACGACCGCCAGTTTCGTTGGGCCGCCGAAGATGCCGCTCAAGCCAATGAGGATCACGGGCAGGAACGACAGCGCGATGATGACGACGACGCCGATGACCGTGCCGATGATCCAGCCGCGCTGCTTGATGCGCTCGGCGTACTCGCGCCGCGCAATGATCGCGACGGTGGTCATGCGATCGCGCCCTCGGGTTTGACGTAATGGAGGTAAATGTCGTTGAGGCTGGGCTCGACGACTTCGAAATGGTCGAGCGGGCCGGCCTCCGCCGCCGCGCGCAGGAGGTCCGCCGGCGGCAGGCTCGACGGCACGGTGAGGTGCACGTAGCCGTCGTCCGACGACAGCACGCGCACGTCCGGAAAGCGCGTTAGAAACCCGAGATCCGAAAGCTTTGTGACCCTGATGAAGCGATCTGGCCAATGTCGCTTGATGTCAGCGAGATTGCCTTGCACCACCGCCCGCGAGCGATCGATGATGCACAGATCCTCGCACAGCTCTTCGACTTGTTCCATGCGGTGGCTCGAAAGCAGAATGGTCGCCCCTGCGGCGCGCACTTTGCGGATCGCGGTTTTGAAAATCTCGACGTTGATGGGGTCGAGGCCGGCGAACGGCTCGTCGAGCACGAGCAGCGGCGGGTGATGCGCGATCGCCGCCATGAACTGAACCTTTTGTTGATTGCCCTTCGAGAGCTCGCCGGGCGTCTTGCCGATCAAATCGCCCAGGCTGAATTCCTCGGCCAGCTCCGACACGCGCCGCTGGGCCGCGGCGCGATCCATGCCGTGCAGCACGGAAAAAAACTCCAGCTGATTCCTCACGCGCATTTTGGGATACAAGCCGCGCTCTTCCGGCAGATACCCGAACGTGTGACGGAGGTTGGCATCCACGCGCCGGCCGCGCCACCGGACTTCGCCCGAATCCGGCTGGAAGATATCCAGCACCATTCGAATCGTCGTGGTTTTTCCCGCCCCGTTTGGTCCGAGCAGCCCGAAGATCTTCGCCGGCAGCGCGGAAAAACTCAAATTGCTTACCGCTGCGACCGCCCCGAAATGCTTGGTAACGTTGAGAACCTCGAGCATGTCGGCGATCAGCTCGCTCGGCGCGCGCTGCGCAGCCGGTCGACGCGCAGCTGCCCGCAGGCGGCGGCGATGTCGTCGCCCATCGTGTGGCGCAAGGTCGACGGCACGCCGCGCTCGCGCAAAATGTCTTGAAATCGGCGCATCGCCGCGACCGGCGACCGCACGTACGGCGCATCCGTCGCATTATACGGAATGAGATTGACGTGGTGCAGCGGTCCGCCCAAAAGATCCGCCAACTGCCGCGCGTCGGCCGGGCGGTCGTTGATGCCGCCAAGCATGACGTATTCGTAAAACACTTTTCGCCGTGTAGCCTCGATGTAGGCGTTCACCGCCGCCATCAACTTCGCGATCGGCCACTTTTTGTTGATGGGCATCAGCCGGGAGCGCAGCGGGTCGTCGGGAGCGTGCAGCGAGATCGCGAGATTGACCTGCACGCCCTCGTGTGCGAACTTTTCGATGCCCGGCACGACGCCCGCCGTTGAAATCGTGATGTGGCGCGCGCCGAGGTTGAAGCCGTCGCGGTCGTTCAGCAGCGCCACCGAATCCATGACCGCATCGTAGTTGAGAAACGGCTCGCCCATGCCCATGTAGACCACGTTGGTGAGCGTGCGGTTTTCCGCGCGCGCGCGGCCGGCCACGTGTACGGCCTGGTCGAAGATCTCGAGCGCGGTGAGGTGGCGCAAAAAACCCATTTGGCCGGTCGCGCAAAAGTCGCACTTCAACGCGCAGCCCGCTTGGGATGAAATGCAGGCCGTCGTCCGGCCGAGGCGGTGGCGCATGAGGACCGCCTCGACGTCTTTGCCGTCAGCAAATTCGAACACCGCCTTGCTGGTCTGCTTGTCGCCCGACGTCGCCTCGAGCGCGACCTCGCCGCTCGACCATTTCAGCCCGCGCGCGAGCGCTCCGCGGAGCGCGACCGGCAGCACCGAAATGCGCTCGAATCCTGGCGCAAGCTCCTTCGTCGCGGCGCGATAGATCTGTCGCAAGCGAAACGGCTTGAGCGCGAACTCGCCCGCCAGCGCTTCGACGCTCGCGAAGCCCGCTGCTTTCGCTCGACCGCGCCACCAGATGGCGAGCGGATCGCGCTCCTTCAATGCTGCCATAGATCGATCTGTTCGGGAGACGTTTGCCTGAAGGCAGCCGCTCCAACGCTGTCTGCCGCCTGCTCGTCGAGCCGTCTGCGGACTGCCAGCAAATCCGACCAGACGAGTTTTTTCACCGCGGTCATGTTGCCGCCGGTCTGGCGCAACACGTACGCCGGGTGGAAGGTCACGATGAGGTCGCAGCCGCCAGGCCCGGCGTACCAAATGCCGCGCTGGCGCGTGATCGAAAACGAAGCACCCAAAAATGACTTTGCGGCTGGGGCGCCCAGCGCCAGGATGATGCGCGGCTGCACCACGGCGAGTTCGCGATCGAGGTACTCGCGGCAGTTCTGCATCTCTTCGGGCAGCGGCGCACGGTTCGAGCGGCGGCCGTCCTCTTCGACCGTCGCTCGGCATTTGATGGTGTTGGTGATGAAGACGTCTTCGCGCCGCACGTCGATCGCCGCAAGCATCCTGGTCAGCAATTCTCCCGCGCGGCCTACGAACGGTTCGCCCCGCACATCTTCCTGCTCGCCCGGGCCTTCGCCCACGATCGCCAGCTTCGCGTGACAGCTGCCGACGCCGCACACGACGTTCGTCCGCGTGGACCCGATCCGGCAGCGGCGGCACGCATCGACTTGTGAATGGAGCGCGTCGAGGCGGGCGCGCAGCGCGCTAGAGGAATTTTCGGACGATGAAAAAGATTCCAATCAAGACTCCCACATACAGCACGTATCTGCCGATCAGTGCCGCGACCAGCGAATAATACCAAGCGCGGCCGTGATGCTTGAGCCAGTACAGCCGGCGGCTGCGCTGGCGATGCCCGAGCACGCCGGATTTCCCCCAGGATTTCGCGCTGCCGCCTTGCTCACCTCGATGCGTGACGACACATTGCGGAAGGTAGCGCACGCGATAGCCCGCTCGCCAGACGCGCCGCGCAAAATCGATTTCTTCGTGGTACAGAAAGAAGCGCTCGTCAAAACCGCCCAACTCGCAGAAGACGGACGCGCGAACGAACATGGCCGCTCCGACCACCACGTCGACGTCACGTTCGGAATGGTAGCCCCAGCGCCGCAGCCGGTAGCCGTTTGATTGAGATCGAAACCAGGGCAGCTCGCCCCATGCCGAGCTGCGCAAGAACGCCTGCCACCACGTATCGAATTCGCCGCACGACTCGGCGATCGAGCCGTCCTCGTGCAGCAGCTTTGCGCCAGCCATACCGACGTCCGGATCCTCGGCGAACGCCTGGACGGCGTAACGCAGCAGGCCAGGATGCGCCCGAGCATCAGGATTTAAAAACAGCAGCAGCGAAGCTTCCGCGAGCCGAGCACCGGCGTTGCAGGCCTTGGCAAATCCGAGGTTCGCGCCGTTTTCAAGGACGACCGCAGCCGGATAGGCAGCTGCCGCCCGCGCCACGCTGTCGTCACGCGATCCGTTGTCGGAGACGATAATCTGCGCGAACCCGGGGTCCGCGGCGAGTTCGGGAAGCGCGGCGAGCGAGCGCAGGCAGTTTTCGAGCTCTTGCGCGGCGTTATAGCTCACGACGATCACCGACACTTGGGGCATACCGGCTTGATTCGAGGGCATTTTTCATAAACTTTTCAGCCGGTTTGGGAAGACGCCCTACTGAAGACGCTCCACTATCGATACGGGCATTTTGCTTTTCTGCAAGGGGAGGAGATCGCTTTGAATCGCATCATTTTGCGCAGCGTGGGCCTCGCGGCGCTGACATCGGCCCTGGTCGCCTGCGGGAATAACAACGGCGGCATCACGCTTCCGCCGCCGGGGACGAACTCGTTCGGCTTCCACACCATCACGAATATCGGTTCGATCGTCGATCCGACCAACGGCGATCAGAATCCGTACGGGCTGGCCCTCGCGCCGGCGACCGCCGGACTCCTCACGGCGGGGGATCTCGTGGTGTGCAACTTCAACAATGCTGCGAACGTGCAAGGCACCGGTACCACGGTGGAATACATTCATGCGACGCCCGGCTCAACCGTGCATCGCTTCGCTCAAGGCGCGACGCTGCTGGGCTGCGGCGCCACCGCCGTGCTGCCGGACGATCGCGTCGCCGTCACGGCGAAGCTGGCAAACGACGTGGTCATCCTCACATCCTCCGGCACGACGCAGACGACGTTCTCGGGGGCGCCGTTCAACGGCCCGTGGGGCGCCGTATATGCGAACAGCGCGTCCAAGCCCGCCATCTATGTTTCCAATGCCAACGATGGGAGCCTGGTGCGCATCAACGTGCTCGGCGCGAGCACCTATTCGACGGAAACGATCGCCACGGGCTTCACCGTCAACGGCGGCGCGCCCGGATCGATCTTCGCGCCGTACGGCATGGCCTACAACCCCGCCAACGACACGCTCTATGTTATGGAAACAAACTCCAACAAGCTCATCGCCATAACCGGCATATCAAGCGTGGCCGCGGGCGGCATCACGGTTTCCAATAACGATGCGACGTTCGGCGGACCGTCGGGATCGTCGGCAAGCGTCGTATTCAGCGGCTCGCCCTTGAACAATCCGCTGGGAGATACGTTGCTGGCGAACGGCAATCTCGCGATCGTCAACTCGAGCGACAACGTCATGAGCGTGATCTCACCAGCCGGAAACGTTGCCGGCACGCTCGTGCTCGACACCGGCCCGGCGGGCGCGCTCTTCAGCGTTGCCGGCGCGGTGAATACGGCGGGCCAGCAGATCGTGTACTTCAACGACAGCAACGACGAGACCGTGAAGTTCGTCGGACCGTAAAAAAAAACGAGCGTCTTGCGAAAGACGCTCGTTTCACTGCAGGGCTTCGTGTAGCGGCCGAACCTGCGGCGGCCGGAAGGTTAACTCGCTTTCTCGACCCCCACGGGGACCGGTTGATCCAGGGCGTTCAGCGCGTCAAGAATCATGTCCAGCGGGATGCCGTAACCTTCGCTCACTTGCTCGATCGTCTCGAACTCCGAGATCGCGCAATTGGAGCACCCCCCGAGGTGAAAGTTGGCGAAGACCGCTCTCGCTCTGGGATCCAGAGCGAAGGCCTCGCCGACGGTAAGGTCTCTATGAAATTTTGGACTGTCCGTACTGACGGCGACCACCCCCTTCTCCCGTCGTGCGCCGCCATTTGTGTCTCGTTCTTGCGGCAGCCGCGGGTTCAATACAGGTGCTGGATTCGAGCGCGAGGCGCGGGACACCTCCGCCGGCCTCGCGAACGCTCGCAAACGATGAAGATCGTTGGCGCAGCTTTGCTGTGCTGGGCGTTTTGCATTGCCGGCTGCGGGCCGGTCGCAATGCAGACCAAGCACGTGCCGGCGAGCGCCGCCGTCATGAAGCAGCTCGATCTGCCCGTCTATCCCGGCGCGAAGGCGAGCAAGTCGGGCGCGGATCAAATTTCGCTTATGGGCACGAAGGGGGTTGCGCTTTTTTTCGAGACGCAGGACGGTTTTGACAAGGTGCAAGCGTTTTACGAGCGGCGCTTGCCATCGAACGCCCGCGTCATGCATTTCGGCATCGGCAGTTTCAAAAGCGTCACATTTGAATTCTATGGCGGCGCGCCTGGGGGCATCACGGCGAAGCAGGTATCGATCGTCAACGCTGCGGGCCGCACGCTCATCCACCTGCAGTCGACGACTATGGCCAGGCCGGCGCCGCGGCCGTCGCCGAGTTAAATCGGCTCGATGCGCAACGCTATCGGGATCGTCGTCGCCGTCGGCTTGCTCGCGGTGATCGCGTTCGTTTTCTATGCCATCTTCGAGATGTCGCGCACCTCGCCGGCGGCCATCGGCCAGCGCCGCATTCTCCAGCGCCTGCTCGATCGAGTGCCGCCGCCGCCCCACGCCCTCGTGCTCCGCCGGTTCGACGTGAGCAGAGCTTCGATCGCATCGGTCGGCGAGTCGATCGACGCCAACAGCGGGCAAAACGTCGTCTATCTTTACTATTGGACGAAGCTGCAGCGGCTCGGCTGGAAACAATGCGGCGCGCCGGCCGATCCGAATGCGATCCCCGATCAAAACTATTTCGTCAAACCGCCTTATGAAGCCGTGCTTGCCTTCCAGCCCGATGCTCCGCAGCGCTACGATTTTCAACTGGAGTGGCAAGCGAAACCGCTCGCCGCACCGGGTCGTTGTTCGTGAAACCGCGGATTGTCGCTGGGGCGGCACTCACCGCTCTTTCAATCGTGTTTTTCGCCCTCGAAGTCTTCGCATGGCCGACAAGCGCCCGCCTCGGCGTGAGCGCGACCTTCAACGGCGCGTGCACGATGCGCGTCAGCGCCGCCTCAGCGGCGAACGGCGCGGCCGGCATTCGAGTCGGCGATACGATCAATCTGCGCGACACCGACTACCTCTCGAGGCTCGTGCTGGTCATGCAGAACGATTCGCCGAGTCTCGTTGGTCGGACCGGCGACAAGATCGTCCTCGCCGTACAGCGTGGCAACCAAGAGCTCAAGATCCCTGCGACCTTGAGGCGGCGCGACCCGCTCGAGACCTTCGTGAGCGGCCTCGTCTTCAAGCTCTTCTTCCTCATACTCGGCATTTTCGTGCTGTGGCGCGGCCGCGATCTCGCCTCGCTGTTCCTCGGCATCTGGACGCTCGGGCTGCTCATACCGCTGCCGGTCGCGTGGTGGGGCGCGTGGGGCAACGGCGGCAGGCTGGCCGCAAGCGCCGTGAGCGCTTTGCTGTGGACGTACTCGCCGATTCCGCTCTACTTCATCATCGAATCACTGTCGCGCCGCGTCTTGCCGCGCGCCGTCGTGGTGGCTGCGCGCTGGCTCATATTCGCGACGATGCTTCCCAGCATCTTCGAGGTCGTCGTCAACGCCCTCGCGCGCGTGACGAGCGGCTGCGTCGTCCTGCCGATGCGCGGATTGAACGACTTCATGTTCGTCGCCACGCAGGTCGTCATGGTGACGTTCTTCATCCTCGCGTACGTGGCCGCGCGCGGCGAGCAGCGCCGGCGCGTGCACTGGGTCTTCTGGTCGTTCATCATCAGCCGTTTCGGAGTTTTTGCGAATCTGCTGGGCCGCGTGATCGGCCATCCGTTGCATCTCTACGAGATCGAGTGGCTGACCGTGATGGTCTTCCCGATCGGCTGCGGGTACGCGATCCTGCGCCACAAACTGATGGACGTCAACACGGTCCTCAACCGCGCCATCGTCTACACGCTGCTCACGACCGTCGTCGTCGGCATCTTTTTGGCGCTCGAGGCGCTCTTCCAACATTTCGAGGTGGCGCGCGGCTTGAGCCTCATCGTCGAGCTCGCGCTTGCGGTTGCCATCGGTCTCTCGATGAACACCGTGCACCAACGCGTCGAGAGCGCGATCGAGAGATTGCTGTTCGGGCGCAAACACCGCGCGGAGGCCAAACTGGCTGCGCTCGCGGAAGAGGCCTCGTTTATTGAGAGCCCACAGGCGTTGCTTCGAAGGACGGTCACGGACGTCGCAGCCTCGCTTCGCGCAGGCGATGTGGGGATCTACGAGCGCGGCGACGGCGTCTACCGGCTGACGTGCGCGAGCGAAGGGTCGCGATTGCCTGAGTCGGCGGACGCCGACGATTCGGCGTTTATCCGGCTTCGCAAGTCGCTGGCCGAAGTAGAGATGGGCGGCCTCGGCAGCCAACTGGGAACACAAGGCTACGCGTTTCCACTTTCCGTGCGCGGCCGGATGTTCGGCGCGCTCGTGTGCGGGCGACGCGAGGAAGATGAGGGCTATGCGCCCGACGAGCGCGCCCTCCTCCGCAACGTCGCGCGCGAAGTTGCCGCGGAACTCTATCTGATCCGCTCTCGCGATCTGTCCGAGCTCGCGCGCGCGATCGCCGCCGGAAGGATGACTCCGGACGAAGCCCGAGAACGGGCCCGCGAGCTGACGATTACCTCGGAATGAGGCGGCGCTGCTGCAAATACGCCCACATGAACTGATCCAAATCGCCGTTGAGCACGCTCTGTGCGTCCGACAGCTTGATCCCGGTGCGGTGATCGTTGACCATCGTGTACGGCTGTAGGGTGTACGAACGGATCTGACTGCCCCACTCAATCTTGCTCTTTGTGCCGCCGAGCTGTGCAAGCTTCGCCTCACGCTCCTCGCGCGCGCGCTGCGCGAGTTTCGCCGCCAGCATCTTCATCGCACGGTTGCGGTTGGCCAACTGCGAGCGCTCGTTTTGCACCGCGACGATGAGGCCCGTCGGCTTGTGCGTAATGCGAATCGCGCTTTCGGTCTTGTTCACGTACTGCCCGCCGGCACCGCCACTCTTGAACGTTTCAATGTCGATCTCGTCGGGCTTGATGTCGATGCTCTCGTCGCCTTCTTCGATGTCCGGCGTAACGTCGACGGACGCGAACGACGTGTGCCGGCGCTTCGCCGCATCGTACGGCGAGATGCGCACCAGGCGGTGCACGCCGCGCTCGCTCTCCATGTAGCCGTACGCGTTGCGGCCCTCCATCAGGAACGTGACGCTCTTCACGCCCGCTTCCTCGCCGTCGAGCGAATCGACAATCTCGGTGCGATACCCGCGCGCCTGTGCCCAGCGCAGGTACATGCGCAGCAGCATCGCCGCCCAATCGCACGCTTCCGTGCCGCCCGCGCCTGCGTGAATGCTGACGATCGCGCCGTGCGAATCGTACTCGCCATCGAGCACGGCGGTCATCTCCGCCGCGTCTACGGCGCTTCGCAGCCCGGCCAACTCGCGTTCGACTTCGCCGGCCAGACCGGCCGCGTCGTCAAGTGCCGCGTACTCGCCGAGCTCCGACAGTTTGGCTGCTACGCGCGCCAGCGGCTCGACCTCAGCCTTGAGGTCGGCGAGCCGTTTCATAGCGCCTTGCGCGGACTGCGCATCGTTCCAGAACGACGGCAGGTGCGTCTGCCGTTCGAGCTCGGCTATCTGCCGCTGTTTGCCGGCATAGTCAAAGCCGCACCTGCAACGTTTTCAGGCGGTCGCTGATTTTTGCGAGATCGGCCTGCAGCTGGTCGTTCATCTAAGCGGCAGTCGCTCAAAAAGCCCCATGCCCGGAAACCCCTGGCGTACGATAGCCTATTTGGAATACGTGAATCGAGGAAACGCGCAAAAAGACTTCTGCCCGCATTTTGGGACTCCTTGAGTAGCTCACTGAATTCATCGACGCTTCGGGCCTGGCTGGTTACGTCGGTCGAAAGTGCAGCTCGTGAGCAGATGTCTTCAGTCGGCCAAAGATTTTGCTTTGGATGGACCTGAGTACGGGAGAGAGAGGCGATGTGCTAAGGGCGAGGCACACTTCGTAGCTCCTCCCATCGCGATCGACAATGATGAAGCAACGGTTGCGCTCGTAGTATGCCATCGCTTCGTTTGACAATTTAGGGAGCGCCGAAAGGAGTTTGTCGCGACTAAACGTTGGGGA
>Ga0207416_1000771_pt1 | contig 49459 bp, 40 predicted proteins | sample PaiPotPPM11metaG_FD_184107 | JGI IMG/M metagenome (GOLD analysis project Ga0207416, IMG submission 184107) | Iron sulfur acid spring bacterial and archeal communities from Banff, Canada, to study Microbial Dark Matter (Phase II) - Paint Pots PPM... ...
TGGGGCCGCCAGCGCGCCCCTGCAGTAGTGATCGCGGCCTCGGCGGCGGCCACCGTCCGGGTTTCCTGGTATTCCACTGAGACGCCTCCTCTCCTCAGGCTACCAGGAAACGGTCACTGTAATACTAAGGCTCACAGGCGTGGATGTGGGTCGCTGACCGGACATCAGAAAAGGTGCACCTTAACCTGGGCTACCTGCTTAGGGGCTCAGCCCCGCCGATCTTACCGGCCTTCTCCATATAGGTGGACTGGCCGGGCGGAGGCAGGGGCGCAGGCTGTGTTGGAGCTGGCGTTACTGGCCGCGGCTGTGGAGCATCGGAGAGTATGGGGTCGCCGGTAGCGTCCGTCATGTGAACTCGTCCTGAGAGTGGGCGCAGACATGAGCGCCAAGAACCATTGTTCAACAGCGTACCACCTCTGGACAAGGCGATCAAGCCGTTACTCAATTATTTCGCTGCACAACTCTCCGCCCGGTTGCCCCCGCGCCTGCGTCGCCCAATGCTGCCAGCGCTGGTGCTGCTGCCGCAGATGACTGAGGATGATCGCGGACCGTTCGTGAGGAGCCTTCCGCCAATGGTCTCGAAAGAGCGACTGCATCAATTAATCGATGAACTGCCCGACAGCGCCGTGCCCGGGCAGAACGCATGTTGGCGTCGCTCGCCCGCAACGGCGAACGGTCGCTGCCCTTCGATCTGGCGAACGCGACCCTCGACGACGAAGAGGAGACACCGGACGAGCGCGCGGCGGTCGCTGAGGCCAATGCTGCCCTCGCACGCGGCGATGCTCGGCCGCTTGGAGAGGTGAGGCGCAAGCTTGGTCTTTGACGCTCGATTTGTCGTGGACCCCGACGTACAGCAGCTTATTGTCCTCCGCATTCTGCCGCGCGGCCGAGCGTACCGAGATTAATCCGTACTGCTGCGGCCTCGCCTCGATCGTCGTCTGGTTGACTGCCGAGGCCGCTTCGGCCAATGCTGGCGGCGCAGGGTGATGCCGGGCGAGGGCGGCGGTGGGCACGGCGCTTCTTCTTCTCTATCAGCGCATGCGCGCCAACCTGCGGCTGCTGGCCGCGCTGCTGCTCGGCGTGCTCGTCGCGGCCACGCTGCTCGCCACCGCGCCAATCTACGCCCGCGCCATGGCCGATACGGGCATCGCCTTCGCCGTCTCGCACCGCCTCGGCGTGCCGCCCACCACGCAGATCACGACCTACGAGCAGGGCTTTCCCCTCGGCACCGGCGACGCCCGCGCCGTGCAGGACGCGGTTGGCAAGCGCGTGCAGCAGCGCACCGGCTCGTTCAGCAAAGCGATCGCCCGCTACTTCAAGACGCCCGGTCTGACGCTCGGCCAGCCGGGCCAGCCGCTGCAGCAGGGCGAGAGCCGCACGGTCCTCTTCGTGCAGGCAGTCGACGGCTTCGAGCAACACGTCAAGGTCACGGACGGCGCCCTGCCGCACGCCGTGGCCGCGCCGCCCGCCGGCAGCCCTCCGCCCGAATTGCAAATCGCCGTCTCCGCCAGCGCCGCCGGCTACGCGAACCTGCACGTCGGCGACCATGTGCTGCTGGGCGACACCTTCGACGACTGCGAGCGCCACCCGCCGCGCATGGACCAGCCGCCCGACCCGCCCTGCACGCCGCACACCACCGTGCAGCTCTCCGTGCCCGCCATGATAACCGCGCTGGTCGCGCCGTCCAATCCGGACGATCCGCTCTGGGCCGACGGCGCGAGCAGCTACTTCGCCGGCCGCGCGCCGATCGTGCAGCAGGGACCGCAGATCCCGGCCTTCGTGCCGATGGGCACGATGCAGGGCGCGATGAGTGCGCTCTTCCCCGAATACTGGGTAAGCCAGCAGTGGCTCACCGACGCCGTGCCGACGAAACTCACGCGCGACACCTACCAACGCGCGATCAACGAGGTCGATGAACTGCGCGACGAAGTCTTGAATGCGGGCTTCCTCGGCTTCAGCCCGCTGCCCGACGCGCTCAACAGCTTCGCCACGCAGTATTCGTACAACCAGACGACGCTGGTGATCCTGCTGCTGCAGATCGCCGGCATCGCGCTGTTCTACGTCGTGATCGTCGGCGCGATGATCGTCGAGCGCCAGGCGCCGGAGACGGCGCTGCTGCGCAGCCGCGGCGCCAGCCCTGCGCAACTGCTGGGCGTGACGCTGGCCGAAGGGCTGGTGCTGGCTGTGCCCTGCGCCGTCGCCGCGCCGTTCCTGGCGGTGCTGGTGACACGGCTCATGGGCCTCACGCCCGCCTTCCACGATGTGACCGGCGGCAGCCTGATCCCCGCGCACGTCGATGTGCTGGCCTTTGCCCTCGCCGCGCTGGGCGCGCTGCTGGCCGTGCTCGCGCTGCTCGTGCCGGCCGCGATCGGCGCGCTGTTCGGCGGGCCGCTGATGCGGCGCACGGCGGGCCGGCCGCGTCCGGCGCTGGTGCAGCGCTACTACCTCGACCTGGCACTGGTCGCCGTCTGCGGCATGCTGCTGTGGGAGCTGAACCAGCGTGGCGCCGTCTTCAAGACCGGCGGCGCTGGCGGTCTTTCGTCCGACCCGCTGTTGCTGCTCTCGCCGGCGCTGCTCACGCTGGCGATCGCGGCGCTGGCGCTGCGCGTCTATCCGCCGGCGCTGCGGCTGGCGGCGCGGCTCTCGGCCGCGGCCTCCGGCGTCACCGTCGTCTCCGGCCTGCGCCAGCTCACCCGCAACCCGGGGCAGTATACCCGCCTCGGCCTGCTGCTGATGATGGGCGTGGCCGTCGGCGCCTTCGCCGCGAGCTACAGCGACACGACCACACGCAGCTTCCGCGAGCGCGTCCTGTATCAGGCCGGCACCGACCTGCGCGGGGCGCTGCCCGCCGGCACCGGGCGCGATCAGCCGGCCACGGTCGATGCACGCTTCGGTCAGATCCCCGGCGTCGCGCAGGCGAGCGGCGTCACGCGCCTCGATGTGGAGTTGGGCACGGCCGGCGCCGGCCGCGTGCCGCTGCAACTGCTAGCCTTCGACCCGGACGCCGCCCGCCAGATGCTCTGGTTCCGCAACGGCCTCGCCGGCGAGTCGCTCGACGCGATCGCCGGGCAACTGGGTAAGCCGACCGCGCAGATCGGCAAGCCGCTGCCCGGCCAGCCCGTAAGCTTCAGCCTTTGGGCGAAGATGCAATCGCCCCAGCCCAACACCACCGTCTGGGCGCGGCTGCGCGACGCCAACGGCGAGTATCAGCTCTTCCAGCTCGGCACGCTCGATTTCACCGGCTGGCAGCAGCTCACCGGCAAGCTGAGCAACGTCGGCAGCGCGCCGGCCTTCCCCGCCAGCCTGGTCGCGATCGTGATGACCGAGCCGGGCAGCCAGCTCCAGGGGAAGCCGGAGCCGGTCTACTTCGACGACTTCAGCGTGGCGCAGCCCGATGGCACGTCGCAGGTCGTCGAAGACTTCGAACAGTCAACAGACTGGCGCCCGGCGCTGACCAATGCCGGTGAGCAGGACGAGGCGGCCGTCACGAGCGACCAGCACCACGGCGGCCTGCGTGCGCTACGCTTCAGCTTCCCCACCGGCACCGACAGCGTCGGCGTGCGCGGCTTTTACGTCTCTGATCCGAACGTGCCGCTGCCGGCCGTTGTCTCAAAGGACTTCGCCCGCGATACCGGCCTCAGGGTCGGCGGCCTTAGCTCGCTCGCGGTGGCGGATCATCTCGTGCCGATCCGCATTGAGGCGATCGTGGATCTCTTCCCGACGCTGGACCCGCGACGTGCGCCGTACGTGCTGCTGAACCGCGCCCACCTGATCGAGTGGCTGAACCGCATCACCGACTCGCCGCAGGCCGCGGTCAACGAGGTCTGGCTGCAAGCCGCACCGGGGGCCGACCGCGCCGCGATCGTGCGGACGCTGCAAAACTCGCCGTACCAGCTCAATGCCCTGATCGATCGCGCCCATCTGCTGACGCTGAACGGCGCCGATCCGTTGCTCGTCGCCAGCGGCAGCGGCGTGTTATTCCTCTCGTTCGTCGCCGCGCTGGCGCTGGTTGCGGGCGCGTTTCTCGTCACCCTGTTCAACTCGCTGCGCCGGCGCCGGCTGGAGTTCGCGGTGATGACGACGCTCGGCCTGGGCCGGCGCCGCGTCTTCGGGCTGCTGGTCTTCGAGTTCGCCATCGTCTCGGCCGTGGGCGCGGCGATCGGCGTAGCCCTCGGGCTGGGCGTGAGCCGGCTGATGCTTTCCTTCCTCAGCGTCACCGAGACGGGCGAAAAGGTACAGCCGCCCTTCGTGCTCGTGACGAACTGGGCCGTGCTCGGCGTCGCACTCGGTGCGCTGGCCGTGATCGTCGCGTTCAGCATCGCGCTGGCGGCGCGGCTGTTCACCGCCGGCTCGCCCGGCTCGGTGCTGCGCGAGGCGGACTGAGCGACGGAGCGTGGTGGGCGGACGGGGCACCTAACCCTGACGCCGCAAGCGAGGTCTGTCCCTTCCCGAGCCGGGAAAGGGACTCCTGGAGCGTTCCAACCACCAAGCGACGGCGGCGTGGACTGGGTGTCCATGTGGGACAGGCGAGGGTTCGTCTCCCACCCGATCGGGTGTCCTCGAACCAACCCCTTCCTGTGTCGGGAAGGGACAGCTTTGCCGTCAGGCAAAGCAGGGTTAGGCGCCCCGCACCGCCTCCAGCTATCGATCTGCATCCGGCGCTGATTCACGGCGAACCGACGCATGACGGCTTCAGGCGCGGTGCTCTTCGCCCGACACTGCTGATGAGGGCTGGACCCTGCATCTATGCCGCCGGCGCCGCGGGCGCCCCTGGCGGCACCGGCTTGCAGGTACCCTGGCGAGGAGACCCCATGCGAGGCGCCGAAATCGATGTGGCAGTGAGTCCGCGACGCGCGCGCCTCAGCGACCCGCGGCTGGCGGCCTTGCTTGTGCGGGCCTGCGAGGGCGCCGCGTGCGGTCTGGTGGTACGCGATGTGCATCGGCGCATCGTCTTCGCCAACTCGGCAGCCGAGCGGATTCTGGGCATGTCTGCCGAGACACTGGCGGGCGCCGGCCAGCGGCGTGAACTGCCCAGCGTTGTCAGTGTGGACGGCGTGCCGAGGGCCGAGGCGCTGGCGCCGTTGCAGCGGATTCTGACCGCGGGCCTGTCCAGTACCGAGGCGGAGCTGGTCTTCGAGCATGTGGATGGGCAACGGCTGACCGCGCGGGTCAGTGTCGCGCCGCTCTATGACACGCAGAACACGTTGGTCGGCGCGGTAACCTCGCTGACCGATGTAACCGCGCCCGCCGAGACGGATGCCACGGTGCGCCATACCCGCCGGGAGCCGCAGCAACGCGCCGGCAATCGCACCGAGGAACCGGCCGCGCGCGAGCAGCATTTCGCCGGGCTGATTGAGACAATGGCCGACGGCATGCTTGTCTTCGATGCGGAAGGCCGCTTCGTGCAGGCGAACGCCGCGGCAGAACGTCTGCCTGGTCTGAAACGCGGCGCCATCCTCGGTCTGCCCTTCCAGGTGCCGCCGTGGCGACGGCTGACCCTGGACGGCGCACCGTTTCCCGACGAAGAGTATCCATTTGTGCGCGTGAAGCGCAGCGGCGCACCGGTTCATAACGTGGAGTTCCTGGTCGAGCGCGAGGATGGGAGCAGCGCATTCTCTCGGTCAACGCCACGCCGTTGCTGAATGCCGACGGCGCGTTCGGTGGCGCCGTGGCGCTGCTCACGGACGCGACCGAGCGCCACCGGACCTCGGCGATGCTGCAAGAAGCGAACGAGCAGCTCACGCTCTGGGTCGCCGAGCTGGAGCGCCGGCGCGAAGAGTTGGCGCGGCTGAGCGAGTTGGGCGAGACGCTGCAACGCTGTGAGAGCGAGCAGGCCATGTACGCGGCGCTCGTCGAGGCATTGGGCCGCGCTCTTTCGCCATACTCCCGGCGCCCTGTATATTCTGGACGGCGCGGGCGGCTTTGCCGAGCGGGCGGTGGTGTGGGGAGCGGATGCGGCACTGGTTCCGGCCTTCGCGGCCGCATACGACGGGCGGTGCGTCCGGCTGGCGCTGCCCGCACGCCGGCGAGGCAGGCGTGCTCGTGTGCCTGCCCCTGCGCGCCCAGCGCGAGACGCTGGGCGTGCTCTGTCTCGATTGCACGGAGCTGGCAGCCGACCCGGCTGCCGCGGAGCGCGGTGCGCTGGAGGCCGTGCAGCAGGTCGCACAGTCCGTGGCCGAGCGCATCGCTCTGGCGCTGGCCAACCTGCGGCTGCGCGAAAAGTTGAGGATTCAGGCGGTGCGCGATCCCCTCACGGGCCTCTATAACCGGCGCTACATGGAAGAGACGCTCGATCGCGAGATCCGGCGCGCCGAGCGGCGCTATGCCTCGCTCGGCGTGATCATGCTCGACGTGGATCATTTCAAGCGCTTCAACGACACCTTCGGCCACGCCGCGGGCGATACGCTGCTGCAGGAGGTGAGCAGCTTTCTGGTGGGTCATATCCGCGCCGAAGACATCGCCTGCCGTTACGGCGGCGAGGAGATCGCCCTGATCTTGCCCGACGCTTCGCTCGATGGCGCCCTGGGCCGCGCCGACTACCTGCGCGAACGCATCAAGGCGCTGGAGCTGACCCACCGGGGTCAACCGCTTGGGACCGTCACAGTTTCGATGGGCGTGGCCGTCTTTCCCGACCACGGGCAAACCGGCGACGATCTGTTGCGCGCCGCCGACGCCGCGCTCGACCAGGCGAAGGAGCAAGGGCGCGACCGGGTTGTCGTGGGCCGGAGGCTGAGCTGACCGCGGCCAACCGTCGGAGACCTTTTAGACGCCGAGCGGAAACTGCGCCGCGCGCGCCGCCGCCCGCGACCGCGCCGCCGCCACGATCGCTGCCGGCGCCTTCTCCGGCGAGCCGGCGGCGAAGGGCGGCTGCGGGTCGTACTCAATGCCGAGCTGCAGCGCCTGCGCCACGTCCGCGCCGGCGATCTCGGCGGCCAGCGTCAGCGCCATGTCGATGCCGGCGGAGACGCCCGCGGCGGTCACGATCTTGCCTTGCTGCACCACGCGCCGCGCCACCGGACGGGCGCCGTATCGCGCCAGCGTCTCGCGCTCCAGCCAGTGCGTCGTGGCCTCCAGCCCCTCCAGCAATTCCGCGGCGGCAAGCAGCAAGGCGCCCGTGCAGACCGATGTGGTCCAGCGCGTGGTGCGATGCACGCCGCGGATCCACTCCAGCAGCCGCGTATCGTTCATCAGCGACCGCGTGCCGAAGCCGCCGGGCACGAGCAGAATCTCGGGCGCGGCGATCTCCTCAAGCGTGTAGTCCACGCTCAGTCCGAGGCTCTTGTTATCCGTACGCACGACGCCGCGTTGCTTGCCGGCAAACTTGACTTCGGCGCCGGGCAGCCGCGACAGGATCTCGTAGGGGCCGATCGCGTCCAGCGCCGTGATGCCATCGAACAGAACGATTGCGATCTCCATAACCTGCTTCTCTCCCTGCTCACGCGCTGCGTGAGCGCGACTGAACGCGGCGGCAGCCACCTGCACATCGCAGGGCGGCATCGCGCCCTGCGCCTTCGAACCGCCAGACGAAGGCGCACGCCTCCTACGGCCCGGCCACCTCGAACACCTGCACGCCGGGATAGCCGAGAATCACGACTGTTCGCGTTCCGATCACGCGTTCAGTTTCGCCGCCCCGCGCGCTGGCGGCAACGACAGATGGCGGACGATTTCTGCCGACCACGTCGGCGCATCGCCCTCGGTCGCAGCCTGTGCCAGACTGTGGCGATGAGTGAAGCTGCGCAACACGACACCGGGCTGCGCGTGACCTTTCTCGGGACCGGCGATCCGTTCGCCAGCGGCGGCCGCCTGCAAAGCGCGATCATGCTGGACGCGGGCGCACACGGCCGTTTCCTGGTGGACTGCGGCGCCACTACGCTCGTCGCGCTGCAACGGGCGGGCATCGATCCGGACACGATCGACGGCGTGTTGCTCAGCCACTTTCACGGCGACCACGCGGGCGGCCTGCCCTTGTTCGTGCTCGAAATGATCGCCAACCGGGAGGGCGACGCCGCGCGCCCGCCGCGTGCGCGGCCGCTGACGATCGCCGGTCCTGCCGGCACCGAACAGTGGCTGCGCGAGGCCATGACGCTGTTCCGCTGGCCGGAGGCGCTGGCCACGGCGCGGTCCGCCAGGCTGCTGCGCTTTATCGATCTCGTCGCCGGCGTGACCGTGAGCGCCGGTGCGCTGCGCATCGAGCCGTTCGCCGCCGTCCACACGCCCGAGGCGCTGATGCTGCGTCTGACGCTGGCCGGACGCACGCTTGCCTGCTCCGGCGACACGGCCTGGACTGAGGCGATCCTGCCGCTCTGTACGGACGCCGATCTGTTCATTTGCCAGACATGCACCTTCGCCTTGCCGCAACGCACGATGCTGAGCCACGCCCAACTCATGGCCCAGCGCGATCGCCTTTCCTGCCGGCGGCTGGTGTTAGTGCACATCGGCGCGGAGATGCAGCGTCATCTGTCCGCCGCCGCCGCCCCCGTTGCCGAAGACGGCATGACGATTGAGCTGTGAGGCGCCGCGTCTTTGCGGAGAGCGGCACCCGCGGCCGCGCGGGGCACCTAACCCTGCTTTGCCTGAAGGCAAAGCTGTCCCTTCCCGAGACGGGAAAGGGACGGTTCGAGGACGTGCGCGCGTACAGGAGACCATCACGCCGCTGATCCCGCAAGGACACCCGAGCCCCGCCGCCGTCCGGTGCCGCTGGGAACGCTCCAGGAGTCCCTTACCGTCTCGGGAAGGGACAGACTTCCCGCCAGGGAAGTCAGGGTTAGGTGCCCCGCAACGCCGGCGCCGCCCGGGAGACGCTCAGAGCAGGCCACACCGCCGGACTGTAGCGACCGCCGTCTCGCATCTACACTGAGGAGGCGTACGCCGCGACGGCGGGCGCGCAGAGGCTTCGTGAATGGCGGGAGAGCAACGGGCGATCGGGGTCATCGGCGGCGGGGCGCTGGGTCTCGGCGCGGCGTGGCGGCTGGCGCAGGCCGGCCGGCGCGTCGTCGTGCTCGAACGCGAGCGGGAACTGGGCGGGCTGGCCGCCGGCTTTCGTCCCGGCGAGGACTCAACCGCGACGCTGGAGAAGTTCTACCATCACATCTTTCGTACCGACCGCACGATCATCCAGACGACACGGCAGCTTGGCCTGGGCGAGCGGCTGGTCTGGCAGCGGCCGATCACGGCGAGTCTGCGCGACGGCCGCGTCTATCCCATGTCGCTGAGCGGCATCTTGCGCTTCGATGCGATCCCGTTTGCAGACCGCGTGCGCTTCGGCCTGATGCTGGCCGCGCTCAAGTTGACGCCGGGCGAGCGGCCGTTCGCGGGCAGAACGGCGGCTGGCTGGAGCCGGCGCGTGGCCGGGCCGCGCGCCTACGCGGCGCTGATCGAGCCCGTGCTCCAAGGCAAGTTCGGCGACCGCGCCAATGAGATCGCGATGGGCTGGCTCTGGAGCCGCTTTCATGAACGCTCGCTCGCGCTGGGCTATCTGCGCGGCGGCTTTCAGCAGCTCTACGACGCACTGGGCGAACGCGTGCAGGCGCTGGGTGGCGAGATCGTATTGGGCGCGAAGGCGCAGCGTATTCGCAGTCACGCGGGCGGCGTGCGCGTTGAGACCGGCGCCGGCAGCTACAACTTCGAGCGCGTGATCGCGACGGTCCCACAGCGCGTGTTCGAGCGCATGGCCGCGGATCTGCCGCAGCCCTGGCGACAGCGCTACCCCGGCCCCGACTTCTTCGACGCGCAGGTGCTGATCCTGGCGCTCGACCGCCGGCTCACCGATTCGTACTGGATCTCGGTCGGCGATCCGGACTTTCCGTTTTTGGTCCTCGTCGAGCACACCAATTTCATGCCGGCCGAGGATTACGGCGGCCGGCGCCTCGTCTATCTCGGCAATTATCTGCCGCCCGGCCATCCGCTGCTGCGCCTGAGCGAGGCCGAGCTGTTCGAGACGTTCCTGCCCGCGATCCGTCGCCTGAATCCGGCCTTCGATCCGGTCTGGGTGCAGCAGCGCTGGCTGTTCCGCGCGCCTTTCGCCCAACCGATCGTCACGGCGGGCTATCTGCGCCGCTTGCCGCCCATACGCACGCCGCTGCCAGGCGTTTACCTTGCCACGATGGCGCACGTCTACCCGCAGGACCGCGGCCAGAACTACAGCCTCGCGCTCGGCCGGCGCGTGGCGGAGATGCTGCTGCGCGATGCGGGCTGACGTGGCCCACCTCTGACCCTGTACCCTACGCCCGCGGCAGCCCGAGACCGCGGGTGGCGATCACGTTGCGCTGTACCTCGGAGGTGCCGCCGCGGATCGTGGCCGGCACGGCGCCGAGGTAGCCGCGCGCGAACGTGCCCTCCGGGCGGCCGCGCACCACGCCCCCTTTGAGGCCCAGGCATTCCATCGCCGTCTCGGCCAGCCGCTGCGACAGCTCCGAGTTGAACAGCTTCGCCATCGACGCTTCGTGGTTGGGCACCAGGCCGCGCGCTTGCATCGAGACGATGCGGAACGACTGCTGGAACATCACTTCCGTCTCGATGTAGCGCTGGGCCAGCTCCTGCCGCAGCCGGCTGGAACGCGTGCGCTCGCTCAGCGACTCGTCGGCCCGCAGATGGTCGAGCAGACGCATCAGCGTGCGCCGCGCGGCCACCGCGCCGCCGATATTGCTGCGCTCGAAGTCGAGCAGCGTCATCCCAACGTACCAGCCGCGGTTGACCTCGCCCACGACGTTGCCCGCCGGCACGCGCACGTCGTCGAAGAAGACCTCGTTGAAGTAGTGGCCCTCGCTCATATCGACCAGCGGCCGCACGGTGATGCCGGGCGTCTTGATGTCGTCGATCAGCAGAAACGTAATGCCGCGGTGCTTGGGCGCGTCGGGGTCGGTGCGGACGAGGGCGAACAGCGCGTCGGCGGTGTGCGCGGCCGAGGTCCAGATCTTCTGGCCATTGACGACAAAGTCGTCGCCGTCGCGCACGGCGCGTGTTTGCAAGCTGGCCAGATCCGAGCCGCTGCCCGGCTCGGAATAGCCCTGCGCCCAGGTGACTTCGCCGGCGAGGATCGGCGGCAGGTACTTTTTGCGCTGCTCTTCGGTGCCGTGCACGATCAGCGTCGGCCCCAGCAGCGAGACGCCGGAGCCGCCGACGTGCGGGGCGCCGGCGCGCGCGATCTCCTGGTTGAGGATAAACTGTTCCATCGGCGTCAGGCTCGCGCCGCCGTACTCTTTGGGCCAGTGCGGCGCTACCCAGCCGCGCTCGCCGAGGGCGTGGTGCCAGTCGATCGCCGCCTGCCGAACCGCGGGGTCAGGCGACTTGCGGTCGAACTCCCAGGCGCGACCTTCGACCTCGCCGGCGGCGGCCAGCTCGCGGTAGCGCGCGGGCAGCCGCGTACGGACGAGCTGCTGCACCTCGGCGCGAAACGCCGCCTGCTCGGGTGAGTCTTTCCAGTCCATGTTGGCGGCCTCCATTCGGCAGTCTGGCTTGCGTTGTTCGTCGATCGGCGCGCTGCTGGTCGCGGCGCAGCCGCGACGGGCGCACGCCGTGCGCCCCTACAATCTGGCGCCGCAACGGGCGGTTCAGGAGCGGTCCCATGCACAACGACGGTTCACGCGGCAATAGCATCACGTTTGGCCGCCGGGCGCGGGGTAGACGATGAACTCCAGCAGGTTGTGGTCCGGATCGCGGCAGTAGACGCTGGTGCCGGCGGCCCTGCCGCCGTCGCGCCCACCCTGGCGCGAGACCGGCCCGACCTCAATCGGGGCGCCGGCCGCTTGCAGCAGCGCCGTGATGCCCGCGACGTCGCCGTCCCAGACGAAGCAGAAGTCGCCGCAGCCGGGCCGCGCCGCCGGCCCGCGCAAGGTAAACGACGTGCGCTGCCACAGCGCCGGCGGGTGCAGGTTGATCTTGTTGGCGCCGAACTGCACCGAGACGAGCGGCGCAGCGCCGGCGCGCCACTCAGCTTCGCCCACGACCGTGAAACCGAGACGCCGGTAGAAGGCGATCATCTCCTCGAACCGTTCCGCCGGAATCGCGACGTGGTCAAAGCCTGCCACGGCCATCGCGATCACCTCCCCGCCGCGCTCGGCATTGTCACGGCCATTGTGCACCGGGCGACGCGCCTCCGCGAGACGGGACGCCGCCTGTGAACTCCGGCGATCCAATCTGCGGGCAAGTCGACAGAAGCGATCGAGCTGCACCGCGAACGGGTGTGCTAAAATTAGCTATCAGCGTTGACCTCCCCTCCCCGGCTTGCACCCCCGTCCCGGTTCCTCAGGAGGCTCACATGTCGCCGCTCGATCACCATGTTTACGCCTACCTCGAACAGTACCGCCTGCAGCACCTGCCGCCCAGCGCGGCCGAGAGCGCCCGCTTCGAATGGCTGCTCTGGCAGTCGCAGGTGCGCATCGCGCGGCGGCACGCGGCCGGGCGCTGGCTCGGCGCGCGGCTGGTGCGGCTGGGCGAACGGCTGCAGCGCTGGGCAGAGGCCGCGGCCCGGCCCCAGTCGGGCCGCGGCTCCTGCCCTCCGGCGACGGGTCGCTGAGCGGGGGCGCGGCCGCTCAGTCCGCTGCCGCGCCGGCCAGCTCATCCTGCCAGAGTCGGTTCATTTCGTCGGATGTCGCCAGCAGCTCCGCCAGCGTGCCCCGCGCCTCCACACGGCCGTCTCTGAGCACGACGATGCAGTCGGCGCGGCTGAGCGCGGCGCGGCGGTGCGAGACCACCAGGCAGGTGGCCTCGCGCTGCTCGAAGACGCGCTGCCAGAGGACGGCCTCCGTTTCCACATCCAGCGCGCTGGAGAGATCGTCGAACACGAGCAGCTCCGGCCGGCGCACGAACATGCGCGCCGCGGCCGTGCGCTGCAACTGCCCGCCGGACAGCCGCACGCCGCGCGGGCCGATCTCCGTATCCAGGCCAAACTCCATCGCGCGCACGTCGGCGTGCAGCACGCTCAGCCGCAGCGCCTGCTCTAGATCAGCCGAACCCTCCGGCACGCCCAGCAGCACGTTGTCGCGCAGCGTCTCGCTGAACAGGCGCGGCGCCTGCGGCGTGTAGGCGCAGCGCGGCGGCACGAAGAACGCGGCCGGGTCGTCAACCGCACGGCCGTTCCAGCGTATCTCGCCGGCGCTGCGCACCGTCAGCCCCAGCAGCGCCCGCAGCAGCGTCGTCTTGCCGGCGCCGACGCGGCCGGTGATCACCGTGAACGAGCCGCGCTCGATGCGCAGATCGACGCCGGCAATGCCGCGTCCGCTCGCCGCATAGCGCGCGGTCAGGCCACGCAACTCCAGCAGTTGAAGATGGTCGGCGGGCTCGCGCCGCACGGCCGGCACGTCGGGCAGGCGCTCGCCGAGGTAGAGCGGCTGATGCTCCACCAGCGCCGCGTCCGGAGCGCCGTCGAGCAGCCGCTCCATGCGCTCGATCGAGACGCCCGCCTGGCGATGCCGCGCGATCAGCCAGCCGATCCAGCGCGGCAGGCCGGTCGCGTCGGCCAGATAGGTGACGAAGAGCGAGAAGTCGCCCACCGTGAAGGCGCCGGTGCGCATCGAGCGCGCCGCCAGCAGCAGGATCACGCCGGTGCCGACGTTCACCGTGTTGAGGTTGATCGCGTTCAGCATCTCCAGATAGAGCCGATCCTTCACGGCCGCGGCGCGGCGCGCCTCGCTCAGCTCGCGGAAGCGGCGCAGCACCGGCTGCTCGGCCGAGGCGACTTGAATCGCCTGCACGGCGCCGAAGATCTCGCCGATGAAGCCCGTGACCTGGCCGGTGCTCTCGCGGCTGGCCCGGCGGTAGCGCTTGATGCGATGGCTGACGGCCCGCGTCAGGAAGATCGTGAACACCACCGGCACGATCACCACGGCCGTGACCAGCGCGTCGATGCGTGCCATGATCGCCACCGCGATCAGCGTGAACAACCCCTGCCCGGCCAGGTCCAGCCAGGTGTCGATGAAGACGATGAACTCCTCCACGTCGTCGCGGAAACGGCTCACCGCCTCGCCGGGCGATTCGGGCAGCGCCCTCGCACCCGGCGCCCGCACGATCCAGTCGAGCAGGTTGTGGCGCAGCAATACCTCGGCCATGAGCCAGAAGGTGTTCCACAGCCAGACCGCGGCGCTGAAGACGCCGACGCGCCCCAGTTCGAGGCCCAGCAGCAGCGCCAGCGCCGACCAGACCGAAAGGCCGGCCGGCTGCCCGTTCGCCAGTGCGTCGAAGACGGCACGCAGCGCCAGGCCGGTGAGCAGCGGGAAGGCGTAGTAGCCGACCCAGCAGGCGAACGCAGCCGCGAACAGCCAGGGGCGGTAGCCCGCGAGCCGCAGGGCCAGCCGCCAGGTTTTCACGCCAGCACCTCCTGCATGCTCGTACGCAGCAGGCGGGCGAAGCGCGAGTGTCGGTCCGCGGCCAGCGCGGCACGGTCGCCGTGCTCGTCGATGCGACCCCCGTCGAGGATCACGATGCGGTCGGCGCGCCGCACCGTCGCCAGGCGATGCGCGATTACGATGCCGGTGCGGCCGGCGAGCAGGCGATCCACGGCGCGCTCGATCAGCCGCTCCGTGAGCGGGTCGAGCCGCGACGAGGCTTCATCCAGAATCACCAGCCCCGGATCGGTGAGAAACACCCGCGCGAAGGCGAGTAGCTGCGCTTCGCCGGCCGAAAGTCCGCCGCCGTGCGAGTGCAGTTCCGTGTCCAGACCTGCAGGGAGCTGGCGAAGCCATTCCTCCAGCCCGAGCGCGGCGATCGCATCCAGCAACTGCTTATCGCCGATCGAGCGGTCGAAGAAGCTCAGGTTGTCGCGCACGGTCGCCTGGAAGAGCTGCACGTCCTGCGTCACCACGGCCACGCGCCGGCGCAGGTCCGCCAGCCGCGTCTCGCGGAGATCGACGCCGCCGAGCCGGATCGCGCCGCAGCCCGGCTCGTACAGGCGGAACAGCAGCCGGGCCAGTGTGCTTTTGCCGCTGCCGCTGCGGCCCAGCAGGCCAAGCACCTGCCCCGGCTCCAGCCGGAACGAGAGATCGGTCAGGGCCGGCGCACCGGCATCGTCGCCGTAGGCGAAGGTGACGTGCTCGAACTCGAGGCAGAGCGCGCCGCCGGGCAGCGCTACATCGCGGCCATCGCGGATCGCGGGCTCAAACGCAAGCAGCTCGCGCACGCGGCCGATGGCGGCGGTGGCCTTCTGGAACTCCTTCATCTGCTCGGTGATCTGCAGCAGCGGCGGGCGCAGCATGCGCGTGTACTGAAAGAAGAGATAGACCGTGCCAAGCGTGACCTCGCGCCGCTGATAGAGCGCCGCGCCGAGCGCCAGCACGAGCAGATAGGCGACTGCGAACAAGGCCTGGCCAGCGATCGGCACGCTGGCGTTGGCGGTCCAGGCGGTGCGCTTGCGGCGAAAGTGGTTGCCGGCCACGCGGTGGTAACGTTGCATCACGTAGTTGCCGGCGCCGTTGGCGCGGATGTCGTCGGCGCCGGAGAGGCGTTCCTCGACGAAGCCGAACAGCTCGGCGCTGGCCTGCCGCTCTTCGGCCAGGCGCGGCACTGCCAGGCTGCGGCAGCGCTCCAGCACGAGCAGGGCGACGAGCGTGAAGGCGGCGAACGCCCCGCCTACGCGCAGATCCTCGCGGCACATCAACACAATCATGCTCAGCGTCAGCAGGCCGGCGCCGATCACGCCGGTGACGAAGCGCGAGAAGAACAGCGCCAGCGCGGTGATGTCGCCGTCGATGCGCTCGATCAGCTCGCCCGGCGTGTGCGCGTTGTGAAAGGCGAGGTCGAGCCGCAGGCAGTGCGCGGCCAGGTCGCCGCGCAGCAGGTTGGTGGCGATCCAGCCCACTTGCTCGCTGAGATAGGCTGCGGCGACCGCGACCGCCTGACCGGCGAGCGCCGTGGCGATGTAGAGCACGGCGAGCAGCGAGAGCGTGCCCGTCGCGCCGCCTCCGGTCGCGGTATCGATGAAGCTGCGCAGGAGCTCCGGGCCGGCGAGCGGCAGGCCGATGCTGCCGGCCAGCAGCGCGCAAAGCAGCAGCACCCGGCCCTTTTGCGGGCCGAGGTAGCCGAGCAGCACGTGGCGATGACGCTTCGCGTGCATCATGCACTCCGAAGACCGAGCGGCAGGCGGCGTGCGGGCAACAGAAAAGCCGCAGACACTGTCTGTCCGCGGCTCGGCGCCTGCGACTCGGGCCTGTCAGGCAGACCCGCCGGTGGCGGACGGTGGCAACAGTGCGGGGGCCGGATACCGGCGCATGCGAGCCATCGTTCGCCTCCAGAGATTCTTTCTGGCTGCTGCGATCCTACCTGTCCGTCCCGCGGGCCGTCAATCGGCGGATCGCGGCCCGTTTTCCCGACCGCGCCTTATTCCGCCAGCGCCAGTTCGAGGCTGATGTCGAGCGCGGGCGCAGAGTGCGTCAGGGCGCCGAGCGAGATCAGATCGACGCCGGTTGCGGCCGCGGCGCGCACCGTTTCCGGCGTGATGCCGCCTGAGGCTTCGGTGAGCGCGCGGCCGCGGCAGCGGCGCACAGCCTTGGCCATCTCTGCCGCCGGCATGTTGTCCAGCAGGATGATCTCCGCGCCGGCGGCCAGCGCCTCGTCCAGCTCGGCCAGCGTCGTGACTTCGAGTTCAACACGCAATGTGTGCGGGGCACTTAGCCGCGCCAGCCGCACCGCATCGGCGATGCCGAGGCCGCGCGCCCGCAGCGCCGCGAGGTGATTGTCCTTGACCAGCACGCCGTCGGCCAGGTTGAAGCGGTGATTGTGGCCGCCGCCGGCGCGCACGGCGTACTTCTCCAGCGCCCGCAGGCCGGGCGTCGTCTTGCGCGTGTCGACGATGCGCACCGGCAACCCCTCGACCGCCGCGACCGCGCGCGCCGTGGCCGTGGCCACGCCGGAGAGCCGCTGCAACAGGTTCAGCGCCGTGCGTTCGGCGCGCAGCATCGCGGCGAAGCGGCCCTCGATCGTGGCGATATGGTCGCCCGGGCGCACCCGCTCTCCGTCGAGACGCAGCGGCGTGAAGACGAGCTGCGCATCGACGACGGCGAAAACCGCGGCCATCGCCGGCAGACCGGCCAGCACGCCCTCGGCCTTGGCCAGCACGGTGCCCGTGCCGCGCTGCCACGGCTCGACCGTCGCCGCCGTGGTCACGTCCTGAAAGGCGCCGTCTTCCTCCAGCGCACGCCGCGCCAGGTCTGCGAGCAACGCCGGGTCGAGTGCGCCGGCCGTGGGCGCGGCGCCGAGACGCGGATCGAGCGAGATCGCGGTGGTCTGTTCAGGCGCGGGCATCGGCGTCTCTCCGCAGGACAACGTGGCGCACCCCGGCCGGCGAGGGCCGCGGGAAGTCGGCGCGGAAATGGGCGCCACGGCTCTCGCGCCGCAGCAACGCCGCCGCGCTCACCAACCGTGCAACCAGCAGCAGATTCGCCAACTCGTGGCTGGCGTGATCGGTGGCTGGCGGCAGGCTGCGCTCCCAGGCGCCGAGCACGCTGCACGCGTACGCCAGCCCTTCGCCCGTGCGCACGATGCCGGCCAGATCCCACATCAGCCGCTGCAGCTCGTCCAGCGACGGCGGTCCGGCTTCGCCCTGTTGTGCGGGCGGCAGGGCAGCGGCATCGGCCGAAGCCGCGGCAGGCGGGGCAGCTTCCAGCGAGCGTTGCAGCGCCCGCTGGCCGAAGACGAGCCCTTCGAGCAGCGAGTTGCTGGCGAGGCGGTTGGCGCCGTGCACACCGGTGCAGGCGACCTCGCCGCAGGCGAACAGCCCGCGCACGTTCGTCTCGCCCGCGGCCGTCGTGCGCACGCCGCCCATCACGTAGTGCGCAGCCGGGGCAACCGGTATTGGCTGCTGAGTTATGTCAAGGCCGTAGCCGAGGCAGGCGGCAGCGATGCCGGGAAAGCGTGCCCGCACCCGCTCCACCAGCAAGCGCGTGAGGTCAAGGTAGACACAATCGGCGTCGGTACGTGCCAGCTCCTCGTGGATCGCGCGGGCGACCACGTCGCGCGGCGCCAGCTCGGCCCGCGCATCGTACTCGGCCATGAAGGCGCGGCCGGCGGCGTCGCGCAGCACCGCGCCCTCGCCGCGTACGGCTTCGGAGATCAGAAACGCCGGCGCGCCGGCCAGGCGCAGCGCCGTCGGATGGAACTGGATGAACTCCAGGTCCATGACTTCGGCCCCGGCGCGGTAGGCGAGCGCCACGCCATCGCCCGTGGCGACGGCCGGGTTTGTCGTGTAGTGGTAAAGCTGCCCGGCGCCGCCCGTGGCGAGGATGACCACCGGCGCGGCGATTTGCTCCAGGCGGCCCGTGCAGCCGTCGAGCACTTCCGCGCCCGCCACGCGGCCACGCTCGGCAAGAATGCGAGTAACCAGCGTCTGCTCGCGTACTTCCACCTCGGACGCAGCCTCGCGCACACGATCGACCAGCGTCTCTTCCAGCCGGGCGCCGGTGGTGTCGCCGCCGGCATGCACGATGCGGCGGGCGCTGTGTGCTGCCTCGCGGCCGAGCGCCAGGCGGCCGTCTTCGCGGTCGAAGGGAACGCCGAGCGCCAGCAGCTCCGCGATGCGCCGCGGCGCCGCGGCGGTGAGCACGCTCGCGGCCGGCTCGTCTACCAGTCCGGCGCCGGCCGCGAGCGTGTCGTCCAGATGCAGGGTCGGCGAGTCGTCAGCGCCGAGCGCCGCGGCGATGCCGCCCTGGGCGTAGCGCGTGTTCGACTCTGCGAGAAGGTCTTTGGCAAGCAGCAGCGTGCGGCCGTGCCCGCGAGCGGTCAGCGCCGCCGTCAGTCCCGCCACGCCGGAGCCGACGATGATGCGGTCATACATCTGCATGGCGTCACCGCACCTGCAGCATGCGCTCGAGCGCGATCCGCGCCCAGTGCGCCGTCTCGCCGTCCACATGGATGCGGTTCACCACCCGCCCTTCGGCCAACTCTTCGAGCACCCAGCAGAGATAGGCGGGGTGCACGCGGTACATCGTGGAGCACGGGCAGAAGATCGGGTCGAGGCAGAAGACGGTCTTGTCCGGGTGCTCGTTCGCCAGGCGGTTGACCAGGTTGATCTCGGTGCCGATCGCCAGCACGCTGCCGGCCGGCGCCTCAGCGACCTGCCGCGCGATGAACTCGGTCGAGCCGGAGGCGTCGGCCGCGGCCACGACCTCGCGCGTGCACTCGGGATGGACGACCACGCGCACGTTGGGGTAATCACGGCGGGCCCTGGCGATCTGCTCGACGCTGAAGCGGGCGTGCACGTTGCAGTGGCCCTGCCACAAGATCACCCGGCTGCGGCGCAACTGCTCGACGCGGTTGCCGCCGAGATCGTCGAAGGGCCAATCGTAGTCCCAGAGCGCCATCTCATCGTCGGGGATGCCGAGCTTCAGCGCCGTGTTGCGGCCGAGGTGCTGGTCGGGGAAGAAGAAGACGCGCTTGCCGCGCTGGAACGCCCACTCGATCACGGCGCCGGCGTTGCTTGAGGTGCAGACGATGCCGCCGTTGCGCCCGACGAACGCCTTCAGCGCCGCCGCGGAGTTGATGTAGGTCACGGGCACGATGCCGTCAATGCCCTCGCGCTGCAGTGCGTCCCAGGCCTTGAGCACGTCGTTCGGCTGCGCCATGTCCGCCATCGAGCAGCCGGCGGCCTGGTTCGGCAGGATCACCTGCTGCTCCGGCGCGGTGAGGATGTCGGCGCTTTCGGCCATGAAGTGCACGCCGCAGAAGACGATGAACTCGACGCCGCGCTGCTCCGCCGCCCACTGCGCCAGCTTGAACGAGTCGCCGCGCACGTCCGCGAACTGGATGATGTCCTCGCGCTGATAGTGATGGCCAAGTACCACGGCACGGCTGCCGATTGCCGAGCGCGCGGCGCGGATGCGGGCCGTCAGATCCTCGATGCCGACGCCGCGGTAGCGGGCCGGAATCTCGACCTGCCATTGGCGAAAGCTGCGCTCCTCGACCAGCGGCACGGTGGCGATGCCCGCTTCGCAGGCCGCGTCCGGAATGCCCGCACCATCCGCTCGTGAGATCGCTGTCACCATCGCCGGCCTCCGCCCCGCGGCGAACCGCGAGTAAGTGTTCAATACACACTAACTAATATCACCACCGCGAGTTGGTGTCAAGGCATACACGAACTCAAAGCCTCGAACGAAATCGTGGCAATCGCGGCGCGGCGGCCGTCGGCCCTCAATCCCCTTCCCCTCTCCCCCATTGCGATGCTCACATAGGCAGGTATGGGTGACAGCCGGTAGCAAGGCGCACGGATTGCTGCCCCGCTGGGGGTGCGCCCACCCCGGCGTGGCGGGTCACCGTGCGGCTTCCGCCGGCAGGCTCGCCGCTGGCACCGGTGCTTGCCTGCCCGTGTCCCGCGGTGCGTCCGGCACCGCAGCGCGGCCTGGTCCTCTGGGGCTCTGGCGCCGTGCTGGCCAGGCGCGCCGGCGCGCCTGGCGGCGCGATGGCAGCGACACGCGCCGTCCGTGTCAGCCGTAGCTGCAGGTGACGGCGTGCTTGGTGCCGCGGCGGCGCTGGCTGGTCGCGCGCTGGCAGGGGCGGGCGGTGGTGCCGGCGATCGCCGGCACGACGCACCAGGACCGGCGCAGCGCGGCCGGTGGCCTGGCAGATCCTGCCGCCGCTGCTGGCGCTGCTGCCCACGCTGGCGCCAGCGGTCCCCCGCGGGCGGCGCGTGCTGGTGCTGGCCACCCGCGGCCGGTGGAGCCCACGCCGGTCGCGTCACCGGCGGCCGCAGCACTGGCAGGCGCTGCTGCGCCTGCCGCGCGCTGTCCGGGTCTAGCTCGGCCGGCGCCGGTGCGTGCCGGCCGCCACGCTGGCCCCGCCGCTCGGCCAGGCGTGGCGTGGGCGGGCGGCGGTGCCCAAGGAGCGCCAGCGGCGGCGGTGGCTGACGGTCGTGGGCGTGGGGACCGCCGGCCATGCCGAGCCGTGGCTGCTGGTCACCGGCCGGCCGCCACGCGTGGGCGGGGTGCTCTGGTACGGCCGCCGCATGGGAATCGCGGGTGGGGTCCGCGCGCTCAAGGCGCTGGGCGGGGACGGGGAGCACACCCGACGGCAGGATCCCACCCGCGGCGCCCGGCCGGGGCGCGTGCTGGCCGTGGCGCATGGCTGGGTGGTGACGGCCGCGACGGCCGCCGCGGACGCCGGCCGGGCGCGGCCCACGCCGCCGGCACGTCCTGGCCAGCGGCCGGTCCGCCTCGTCCAGCGCGGCCGCGCCACCGTGCTGCACGGGTGCCGCGGGCTGCCGCCCTGGCCGCCCCGGCGCCTGGTCCCGAAAGCGCTGCCGTCGCCGCCTGCCGATCGGCCGCTCCCGGACCATGTCCCCGCTCCACGCCATGACTGGGCCGATGCATACCTGCCCAGGTGAGCCAACGCGTTGGGGGATAGGGGCGATCCGGCGTCGTGCGTTCCGTGGCCGGTACGGTTAACCCGATGCAGCAACGGATCGCTGCAAACCGGATCGCCCCTCGCCCAGGATTGGGAGAGGGGTCGGGGGTGAGGGCCGGCGTTAGAATCTGGCCGGCTCGCGCGTCGAGAAACGGTAGAGCCGCGCCGGCCGGTGGGCGCCGCTGCGGGAGAACTGCGCCGTCTCTTCCACGAAGCCGAGCGAGAGCACGCGCTTGCGAAAATTGCGCTTGTCCAGCCGGCAGCCGAGGATCGCCTCGTACACGCGCTGCAGCTGGGTGAGCGTGAAGCGCTCCGGCACCAACGCCCAGGCGACGTTGCTGTAGCCGAGCTTGGCCTGCAGCCGCTGCAGCGCGTAGGCCACGATCGCGTTGTTGGCGAAGGCCAGCTCGGGCAGCTCGGCGATCACGAACCAGGCGGGGCGCCAGGCCGTGCGCTCCTCCAGCGTCACCTGGCCTTCGTCGACCAGTGCGAAGTAGGCGACGGTGGCGCGCGCGCCGCCGTCCTGCGGGTCGGCGTCGGCCACGTCGAATGTATAGAGCTGCTCGAGATAGACGTCGGCCACACCGGTCTCGCGTACCAGCTTGCGCGCCGCCGCGGCGTCCAGCGTCTCGCCGGGCAGCAGCAGACCGCCGGGCAGCGCCCAGCGGCCGGCGTACGGCTCGGCGGCGCGGCTGATCAGCAGCACACACAGCCCCTCGCGCCGCACCGTAAAGATCACGACAGCGACCGCAACGCCCGCGTTGAGCCCGGTCCTCAGTTCTGTCACGGCAGCCGGGTCACCCCGCCGCTTTCCGGTCCTCTTCCCCCGGGTCCATGCGCACAGCGCGGGCTTCGCGCACGTTGCGCGAGACGGCCCGCAGCACGGTCTTCACCTGCCACGGCGTCAGGCCCGGGTGCTTGCCGAGGATGCGCGCCGCCAGGCCCGCGATCTGCGGCGCGGCGAAGCTGTTGCCCATCACGGTCATATGCCCGCCGCCCAGCCAGGCCACGTCCACGTTGATGCCCGGCGCGCCGAAGTCCACCGGCGGCGTCGGATTGTAGAGCAGGTTCTCCGGGTTCATGTCCTCCGTCGCCGCGACCGAGATCACGGAGGCGTACATCGAGGGGAAGCTCGGCACCGGCATGTTGTTTGCCGCTGCGACGAGCAGCACGTTGCGGAAGGCGGCCATGTCCGCCAGATCGTGCAGGGCTTCGCGGAAGTCGTTGACCGTGGTGCCCAGGCTCAGATTGCAGATCTGCACGCCTTGCTCGATCGCCCAGCGCAGCCCGGCGGCGAAGACCACTCCCGCGCCCGACAGCCGCGCGCCCAGTACGCGCACGCTCACCAGCTCCACGTCCGGCGCCAGGCCACGGATGATCGCCGCGCAGGCCGTGCCGTGGCCGAAGGCGTCGTCGTGCGGCTCGAAGGAGTAGGAGATGTTGCCGGCGTCGTCGCGGTCGGGCTGGCAGAAGGTCGTGACCGCGCCGGCAATGTCGGGATGGGTGTTCTCGATGCCGCTGTCGATCACGGCGACGCGCACACCTTTGCCGGTGCTGCCGCCCCAGGCCTGCTCCGGCGTGAAAGCGTCGAGCAGCGGGTCGTGGAAGACGGGCGGCAGGTGATCCGGGTCGAACTGCGATGACCAGGCGGGGCGGAAGCCGCTCATCGCACGCCTCCGGCCCCGAAGCCGGGGCCAAGACCGGCCATCACATCCATCAGGCCGGCCTCGGAGGAGCCCGTACCGCGCGAGAATTCCAGCACCGCGCTCAGGATCGCCGAGCAAAGCCGCGCCTGCCGCTCGCCGGCTCCGGCGATCGCGGCGATCTGCCGCGCCAGCTCCAGCGTGCGGTAGTGACCCGGCGAACCTTCCGTCTGTGCGACCGCGGCGCGAATCTCCTCGGCCAGTTCGGCGTCGCCCTCGCCGTGCAGCACGCCCGCCAGCAGCCGCTCCAGCGACTGCGTTTGCAAGGAGAGATCGATCGCCAGCGCCGCCTGCTCGCCAAACGACGCGAGCACCGCCGTGTCGCCGGGCGTAAAGGGCGTGGCGCCACCGCCTTTATCCAGCAGCTCCATCACGCCGATCACGTCGCCGGCGAGCACCAGCGGCACGCAGAGCAGGTTCTTCGGCACGTAGCCGCTGCCCTCGGCGATCTGGCGGGCGAAGCGCGTGTCCTTGGACGTGTCGGCGATCGCCAGCGCCTGGCCGGTCGAGGCGGTGAAACCGGCCACGCCCTGGCCCAGCGGCACACGGAACTGCTTGATCTCCTCCGAGCCGGGGCCAACGGCGACTTTGAACTCCAGTTCGCCCGCGGCGCGGTCCACCAGCATCAGCGATCCGGCCGTGGCGTCGATCACACGTGCGGCCGTGGCGACCACGGCTTCGAGCAGGCGCAGATGGTCTTCGCGCCGCACCTCGATCGACGCGGCGGCGGTGTTCACCGCCTGCTGCAGCCGCGCCGAGATCATCAGCGCCGCATTGTCCTGCGCCTCAGGTTCCGGCTTTCCGCCTGCGCCGTCTGCCATCGCTCCTCACTTCCGCGCCGTGCCACTCTGCTGTCCGACGCCGGGATCTTGTCACCGATTCTAGCGCAGACACGCGATCTGGCGCTGCACGCCGCCGACTTCGGTACCATAAGGGAGAGGGATGAAGATGAGCAGCTTCAGGCGGCTGTTTGGCCGAGGCGTCAGTCAGGCAAAGGAGCGTGCCCCAGGCGCGGAGGTGACATCGTCGCCGCAGACGGAAGCAGCGGGGCCGGCGAGCGCAGCGTCTGCGGCGATTTTCGCCGGGGCTGGCGCTGCGCTGGGTCCGGCGGGCGATCCGGCCACACGGCCCGACGCGGCGCAGCCCGAGGTTCCGCTGCGTGCCTTGCAGCGCTATCGCCAGGACCCGGCCTACAAGAACTTCATGGCGAAGGCGCGGAAAGCGCCGGGTGCCGTGTCGCGCCGTCCCGGCATTCCAGCGGACGCGTTCGACCGGCAGCAGCGGCCGCGGGGCACCTAACCCTGACGTCGCAAGCGACGTCTGTCCCTTCCCGAGCCGGGAAGGGACTTCTGGAGCGCTTCATACGCTGTGCGACGGCGGCGGGGCCGCGGCGTCCTTGTGGGACACGCGGTGGGCTGGTCTCCCACTCCTCCGGGTGTCATCGTCCCCCAACCCTTCCCGGCTCGGGAAGGGACAGACGTCGCTTGCGACGTCAGGGTTAGGCGCCCCGCGCTCGGCAGCTTCCATCCACGCTACGCGAACCCGTACAGCTCGGCCGCGTTGTCGTGCAGGACACGCCGGGCGATGGCCTCGGCGTCAGGGTCGTCCGCCAGCGCGGCGGCGAGCGCCTGGCGGCCGTAACGGGCGCCGAGGTAGATCCAGTCCGGGATGCCCCAGGCGTCGGAACCGTACAGCACCTTTGTCGGCGGCGCGAGCGCCAGCAGCTCCTCGACGACACGCGTCAGCTCGCCCGCGGGCAACATCGGGTTCGCCTCGGAGAAATCGACGTACACGTTGCGGTACATCGCGGCGAGATAGCCGGCGCTGCGCGTGTACGGATAGCCGGCGTGCAGCAACACGATCCGGCAGCCGCCGGTCACCGGCTCTTCCAGCAATGACCGCAGCAGCGCGGGATCAGCCAGCGACAGATCGAGGTCGCGGTCGCCGTAGCCTGTATGGATCTGCAGGGGCAGCTCGCGCTCGCCGGCCCAGTTGATCGCCGTACGCAGCGTGCTGAACAGCAGCCCCGGATCACTCACGCGCGGCGGGCCACCGCTCAGCCGCTCGCGCTCGGCACGCAGTCCGGCCGTCGCTTCTGCCGGCGTCGGCCGCCGGTAGGCCAGCCCGCAGCGGTAGGCGACGACGCTCTTCAGCGCCACGGTGCCGAATTTACGCGCCTGCTCCAGCGCCAGCCACAGTCCATCGAGCAGATCCTCGATCTGCTCGTGCTCCTGCACCAGCCGGGCAACCAGCGTCTCCAGCCGCAGCACGCGCATGGCCGCGCAGCCGCCCGCCCGCGCCATCGCCGCGACGGACATACTCTCGGCCTCGGGCGGATAGCCGTCGTCTACCACCAGCCCCGCCACATTGCCCGCCTCGACGCAGCGGCGCAGCAGCTTCTCCGGTCCGAGCGCCGTGCGTGCCGCCTGCACCGCCTCGGCGCTCGCGTCACAGCCGAGCAGCGCGGCCAGGTCGCGCAGCGCCCGGCGGAAGAAGCGGCTCTGCGGCACGTCCCGTTCGAGCAGGTCGCGGTCGTCGGCCTCGCTGAAGAAGCCGGCGAACGGCCGCAGAGCCGCTGCCTCGGCCGTAAACGGCGGGTGGACGTGGTTGTCGATCAGCGCGATCTCGTCGAAGCGGGGCATTTGTGCCTCGATCACTCAATAGCCACTCAATAGCGATGAAAGTGTGCCCGCGCCACGTCGGCGGGGCTGCGGTCCTTGAATGTCTCCCATTCCGAAGCACGAACGGCAAGCACCTCGCGCGCGAGGGTCGGGCCGAGTGCGTCGATCAGCGTTGCGTCCGCCTTCAGCGCCGCGATCGCCGCGCCCAGCGTTTGCGGATAGCGACGGATCTTGCGCCGCTCGCGCTCGGCCTCGCTCAGCTCAGCCGGGTTGGCGTCGAGCGGCTCGCCGGGATCGAGCCCGCGCTCGATGCCATCCAGCCCCGCGGCCAGCAGGGCGCCGAGCGCGAGGTAGGGGTTGGCGCTGCCGTCCACGGCTTTGATCTCAAGATTGGTGCTCGCCTCCTCCATGCCGCGGAAGCGCGAGGGTACGCGCACCGTGGCCTCACGGTTATCGAAGCCGTAACAGGTGAAAGCAGAGCTCCACATGTTCGGACTGAGGCGGCTGTAGGAGTTGACGCTCGGGCAGGTGAGCGCGAGCAGGCCCGGTGCGTGATCGAGGACGCCGGCGATGAAGTGCAGGCCCAGCGGCGCGATGCCGAGCGGCCCTTCCGGCGCGAACAGCAGATTGCGGCCGTCGCGCCAGAGCGAAAGGTGCACGTGCATGCCGTTGCCGGCCTGGTCGGGAAACGGCTTGGGCGCGAACGAAGCGACGGCGCCAGACTGCATGGCGACGGCGCGCACCGTCTCGCGCACCGCGATGCTGGTGTCCGCGGCGTCCAGAATCGGGCCATGCGCCACGCTCAGTTCCTGCTGTCCCGGCCCCAGCTCAGGATAATACTGGCGCGGCTCGATCCCCTGTTCGACCAACATCTCCAGCAGGTCGTCGATGATCTCCGCGGCGCTGTCCATGCCGGCGCTGCCGAAGCAGACCGAGTCGTCCCAGGTCTCGAAGCCGTCCGGCGTGCGGCGGGCGAGGTAGAACTCGTACTCGAAGGCGGCCTGCGCCTCGATGCCGGCCGCCGCGGCGCGGGCGATCATGCGCTTGAGGAACGTGCGTGGGTACGCTTCCCACAGCGCTCCGTCGAGCGTGACCATGTCGCAGAGCACGCGCGCCTGGCGGGGATTGTACGGCAGCGGGCGAAACGTGCGCGGATCGGGCACGAGGCGGATCTCGCCGACCGGACCTTGCGCCGTGCCGGCGGCGAGCTGCTCCGCCATCGTGAAGCCCGCCATCGCCACGGTGAGGCCGATGCCGGCATCGACAGCGGAAGCGAGGCCAGAGAGGTGCGCCGCCTTGCCGCGCACCATGTTGCCGCTGTCGCAGTAGAGAAAGCGCACGAGCTGCGCGCCGCAGGCATGCGCCCGCGCAACCAGGTCATCGCCGTTCATCGCCTGCCTCCCATCCCGCTGCCATCGCGCCGCGCATTCATGCTAGCAAGGAGGGCAAGGATCTGTGCCTGCTGCCGCGCCGTTCCTTGCACAGCGCTGTGCGACGCCGGATCAGCCATCAAAGGCCATCTGCCAGAAGCCGCGCTCGTACTCCGCCACCAATCGAAACACGATCGCCGCCTCGTCGCGCTGTGCCGAGGGTGCAACGGTCAGGGCGCGGTCGGCCGCTTCGGCCAACCCGGCGACATAGGCGACGAAGCCATCGACCGTCCAGTGCTCGACGAAGGCGCGGAAGGCGGGCGCGCCGGGCCGCGCCCCGAGCCAGGCGTCCAGATAGGCGCGTTCGATCGTCCAGAGGGCTGTGATCAGCGCGACGTAGGGCGTGCCGGGATCGGCGGACAGCGCGTCGAGGTAGGCGATGTACTCGCGACAGGCGGCATGCAGCGGTGCGTCGAGCCGCAGGCCGCGTTCACGCGCGATGCCCTCGAACCAACGCAGCTCCTCGGCCAGCGCCACGAGGCCCTGCGCAAGCAGTACCTGATCGGCGCGCGGCGCCCGGATCAGCACCGCGGCCTGAAAGCGCAGCAGCGCGTCGACGAAGCGTTCGTCCTGCGCCAGCCAGCGGTCGAGCGCGGCCGCGGGCAGGCTGCCATCGCGCACGCCGTCGAGGAACGGATGCCGCGTCGCTTGCTGCCAGAGCGCCTCGTGTTCTCCGAGCAAGTGCTGAGTGTTCATCGTGTTTCCTGTATCCATCCTCCCGGCCGCGTGCCGGCGCGTCGATAGTACCGGCTTCACCGCTCGAATGTGCGAGGCGGGAACCGGCGCAGGGCGATCCGTTCAGCGCGCGCACGGCTTTCAACTGCGCTGTGCTGGCAGGCGGGGCAGGCGGGGCGTACAGTTCACCAGGAGCCCCACGCGAGCACGCACGTATCGAGGCCAGCGGCGATGGCAGAGGATTTCGCAACGCTTGTCCCGGCGCGGTGTATCGCACGATTGCTCGCCGCCCTGCGATCCGGGCGCAACGGTGTACCGGCCAGGAATCTCCTCGCAAGCTGGTCTGGCGCGGTCGTCGTGGCGATGCTGGGCGCGGCGTGCGCCTCCAAATCCCCGGGGCCGCTGCGCGCTCGGGACGTCACCGCGACTCCGGTGTCCGTGTCTGCCGGCCGCGGCAGCGCGGTCGCCTGTCCCGCCCCCGTTGAGGGTGTCAGCGTCACTCTCAGGGGCCAACTGCGCCTTGCAACGATGGGCGATAGCTTCGACCAGCATGGACATCCCGTCGAGCCGGTCTACAGCTACACGCTCACGAATCCGGCGGACCCCAGCCATATAGTGCGGGTCTTCTTCGAACCGCACAGCACGCTGCTCGCCGATTCAGTAAATACGGGCAAACCCGCGACCGTGCAAGGCGTCTGGGCGCAGGTGCCAGGCCCATCAGAGCCTGGCAGCATCAACGCCATGGCTGGTTCTGTTTCCTTCGACCGCCCCGCGGCCGATAGCTGCCCGGTGCCCTGAGCGGCCGGCTTGTCCGACGACTCGTTCGAGCGTGGGCGCAGCGTAGCTGCGGGTACCGCTGAACGACTTCATCGGCATCACTACGACCGGCGTCGTTGAGCCGGCTAACGGTCGCAGCGCCGTGCTGGCCGAACGCAATCGTGCATCGGCGCCGGCGGGGGCTATGCCGAGGGCTGGGTTCTCCTGCCCGAAGGGCCGTCGTTTGTCCACACCGCCGAAGACCCGGGGGAAGCCCAGGCGCAGACCGCCCCGCACGCGCCCCACGACGCGCAGACCTACGCGAGCTGGCAGGTGCCAGGCCACCGGCAGAACGGCCGTCGCTGGAGCGGCTGCCGGCGCCGGCGGCTGAGGCGCAGGCAGCGGACGCGGTGCAGGACAATGTCGTGGCGGAGAAACTCGGCGCCGACCACATCAGCAAGAAGCACCTGGCCGACGTGAAGGACGAAGACTTCGCGCTGACCTTCCCGCTGCAATCGCCCTTCGGGATTGCGGACAAGGTCACGGCGCCGATGTGGCTCAGCGCCGTTGCGCCGCCACGCTCGCCTCCGGCACGCCGTACTCGACTGCGCACACGGCGCAGGCGTAGCTCATGCCTCAGGCAAGAAAGCCTGGCAGCTCCGTGCTCGGCACGCCGCACCTGCGCCCGCCTGGCTGCCAGCTGAAGTGGAACCACGTGCCGCACAACACGCACGGTTCGCCGGCGCCGCTGCCGATTGGGTCGCCGCAGACCTTGCAGCTTCGTTCCGTACTCATCACGCCGATCCTCGTCGCGCACGCCGCCTGTCGAACTCACTGTAGCACCGAACGCGTGCGGCGCGGCACGCATCGAGTACCCGGGGCGCAATTCCGATCACGATCGCCGGACCCGGCGCGGGGCAGTGTGACCGTCTGCCCCGCGCCGGGCGCGTGCTCTGACAAGGATTCCCGCGGGCCGTCAGGCTGCTTTTGCTTCGGCGGCTCGCAGAACGACGGCCAGCTCCCGCGCCTCGCCGCCGCGCAGGATGCGCAGCACAGCGCTGCCGCCGCTCAGGCCGCGCAGGGCCCGCAGCAGCGCTTCGCCATCGGCCAGCCGCAAACCGTTCAGGCTCAGCAGCAGATCGCCGGGCATGATGCCGGCACGCGCTGCTGCGCCATCCACCGCGATCTCGGCGACCAGCACGGCGCGCCGCTCGTCGAGGCCGGCCGCCGCCGCGCTGCCCGGCGAGAGCACGACATCGCGCACCGCTACGCCGAGCCGCGGCCTGCCGCCGCCCACGCCCAGCAGCCGCTCGGCGATGTGGCCCGGCACCGCCAGCGCCAGCCCGCCCATCACCATCGCGTTCAGGCCGACCACGCGGCCGCGCACGTCGGCGAGCGGCCCACCCGAGTTGCCGGGACCGAGCAGGACATCCGCGCGGATCAGTTCGCGCTGTTCCTGGCTCCCGGGCGCCGGCGCTGCGCTAACCACGCCGACGGAAACGGCATGCCGCACGCCGAACGGATGCCCGACCGCCAGCACCAACTCGCCGGGGCGCAACGTGGCGGCGTCGCGCCGCTCCACGGCGGGCAGGCCCGTGGCGGCAACCTTCAGTGCCGCGACATCGTTGTCCGCGTCGCGTGCGACAACCGTGGCCGATAACTCGCGGCCGTCGGCCAGGCGTACCTCGGCATGGTCGCGCGGGGCGACGTGGTGATTGGTGAGAATAATGCCGTCCGTCCGCCAGATCGTGCCGGCGCCGCCGCCGTGATTTGCCGTACGCACCTCGACTACGCCGGCGCGCACGCGCTCGGCAACGTCCGCAAGCTCGTTGGAGAGCGCCGAAAGCACGCCCGGCGCGGGGCTCTGCATCGCTGTCATCGGGGAAACCTCCAGCCACGCGGCATTACTGCCGCATCGTGAAGGCATCGTAGCGAGACGCGGCCGCTGCCGGCACGCGACGGATGGCCGGGCAGCAGACCGGACGTTCGGTTAGGTAGCCGGCCGGGTCCCTATCCACGGGCGCGGGCCACCCAGGTCCTCGATCCGGCGAGCATCGGCGCTTCTCCCGTCCGAGAGCAGCGGGCACACAACCCGCGCAATCGCGAGCGCCGCGTAGGCGGCGGCGATACGATCCATGCGATCGCGGCAGCGGGACGCGTTTCACCACCGGACGCACGGATGCGCTACAGTACAGGAAATTCCCACCGGCCAGAGCCGACCTGGAGCAGCGATGAGCCGCATGCGTTTCGGCGTGTTTCTCGCCCCGCATCACCCCATCGGCGAACACCCCACGCTTCAAATCCGGCGTGACCTTGATCTGGTCGCCCGGCTTGACGCCCTGGGCTACGACGAGTTCTGGTGCGGCGAGCACCACTCGGGCGGCTGGGAGACCATCGCCTCGCCGGAGCTGTTTCTGGCCGCCGCGGGCGAGAAGACGCAGCGCATCATGCTGGGCACCGGCGTGGTGTCACTGCCCTACCACCACCCGTTCAACGTCGCCCAGCGCATCGTCCAGCTCGACCACATGACCCGTGGCCGCGCCATGCTCGGTGTCGGCCCCGGCGCGCTGCCGAGCGATGCGCATACCCTCGGCATCGCGCCGGCCGTGCAGCGGGAGCGGATGGATGAAGCGCTCGGCATCATCCTTCGCCTGCTGCGCGAGGACCAGCCGTTCTCGTATGCGAGCGACTGGTTCGAGCTGCACGACGCCCAGCTGCAGATTAAGCCACTGCAGGAAGACCTGCCCATCGTGGCGGCATCGACGATCAGCCCGGCCGGCATGAAAGCGGCCGGGAAGTACGGGATCGGCGTGATCTCGATCGCCAGTCAGACAGAGGAGGGTCTTGCCGCACTGCCGACGCAATGGCGCTTTGGCCAGACCTATGCGGACGAGTACGGACAGATCCTCGATCGGGCGAAGTGGCGCATCAACGCCAACATTCACATCGCCCCAACACGAGAGCAGGCGATCCAGGAAGTGGCCGATGGCCTGCTGCGCTGGCACAACGAGTACAACGTGGACATCCTGGGCCGGCCGAACACGCAGCGTGTGACCGACGGGGCGGCCCTGGCCACGCGCATGATCGAGACCGGCGCGATGATCGGCACGCCCGACGACGCGCTCGCCGCCATCGAGCGGCTCCAGCAGATCTCCGGCGGCTTCGGCACCCTCGTCGGCTTCGCCCATGACTGGGCGCCGCGCGAGGCGCAGCTCCGCAGTTTCGAGCTGTTCGCGCGCTACGTCATCCCGAAAGCGCAGGGCTTGATCGAGCCCGTGCAACGGTCCGCCGACTTCGTTGCCGATCATAAGCAGGCACTGATGGAGGCCGCGGGGCAGGCGGTGCTGGGCGCCATTCGGGCCCACAACGCAACGCACCCGCGGGTGTAAGAGCGCCGTGCACGCCGCTCGATTCCGGACGCTCAGCGCATCGGCGCCGTTGATGGGCCTGCGGTGACGACGATGGGCTCTCGTTTCCCCAGGGTTGAGTTCAACTTGTCGAGGAGGCTGCTATGACCGCGACCGATATCCGGCGCAATCCATCCGTCGCGGGCGACAGCATCGCGTGGCCGCGCGATCGCGCGATCCCGCCCCAGGGCGAGCCGCTGCCGGCCGGCACCGTGGTCGTCTCCGCGGACAGCCACGTGCTCGAGACCTCGGACCTGTGGCGGGAGCGGCTGCCGGCGCGGTTCAAGGACCGTGCCCCGAAGCTCTGGTGGGATGCGGACGGCTTCTCACACCTCGAGGCGGAAGGCCGCAACCTCGATGTGCCCGGCCTGAACACGATGCTGGTCGAGGGCCGGCAGGGAATGAGCGACCCCGACGCGCGAATCCGTGATCTGGATGCGGAAGGCGTCGATAAGGAGATCATCTTCCCGCAGCGGACGCTCTCGCTCGTCGGCTTGCAGGATCTCGAACTGCGCGCCGCCTGCATGCGCGCCTACAACGAATGGCTCGCCGACTACTGCACAGCCGCACCCGATCGGTTCTACGGCGTGGGCATTCTCAACTGGTGGAATCCAGAAGCCGCCGAGGATAGCCTGCAGGCGCTGCGGGCGCTCGGCTTTCACGCGATGGAGATCCCCTCCTCGCCGCCGGGCGTGTACTACAACTCCCGCTCGATGGAGCCGTTGTGGGATGCGATCGAGCGCAGCGGCTACCCGATTTCGTTTCACATCGGCGAGAACATCCAGACGAAGGGTGCGGGCGCACTGGGCATCTTCCAGATGCAATCGTTCTCGCCGTTCAGGCGGCTGTTCGGCCTGATGGTCTTCTCGGGCATCCTCGAGCGGCACCCGCGTCTGCGCGTGGTCTTCACCGAGGGGGGGTATCCACTGGGTACCCGCCGCGCTGTTCGATGCCGACCGCATCTACCGCGACTTTGAGTCGGAGATGAAGCCGAAGCTGGCGCGGCTGCCGAGCCACTACTGGTGGCAGAACTGCTATGCGACGTTCCAGGAAGACCCGGTTGGCCTGCAATTGCTGGATCAGGTCGGGGCGCACAAAGCGCTTTGGGCCAGCGACTACCCGCACCCGGAAAGCACGCTCGGCTACTCGGCACAAACGGTGCGTGCGATCTTCGCGGCCATAAGCGAAGAGCAGGCGATGGCGGTGGCGGGCGGCAACGCCGTGGCGCTCTGGAACCTCGGCTGAACGTGATGCGTCGCAACGGGGGCTTTCCCGCTGCCCCTGCATAGAGTACAGATCGTTCTTGAGCTGCGGATGGCGGCGGCCCGCCAGATTGTCCTGGGAGCGGAACTTTCTATCGTCGCTTCACCTGTCTGAAATCCGGTCGGAGGAGATGCGATGCCGTGGAACCAGTTTCAGACCGATGCAGTATCCACCATCACCACCGAGTTCATCACTATGAGCGGCAACAATGGCGACGCCATCCACGCCTACACGGCCCGTCCCAGCGGTTCCGGCCCCTTCCCCGGCGTGGTGCTGGTCCACCATTTGCCTGGCTGGGATGAGCTGTACCTCGAGTTCACCCGGCGCTTTGCGCAGCACGGCTTCGTGGCCATCTCGCCCGACCTCTACTGCCGCACCGGCCACGGCTCGCCCGATGACGTCGCGGCCAAGGTGCGCGGCGCCGGCGGCGTGCCCGACGCGCAGGTGGTCGGCGACTGTGTCGGCGCGCTGCGGTATCTGAAGGCGCAGCCGGCCAGCAACGGCAAGGTCGGCATCATCGGCAGTTGCTCGGGCGGCCGTCACGCCTACGTGGTGGCGTGCAGCTCGCGGGCGTTCGATGCGGTGGTGGACCTATGGGGCGGGCGCGTGGTGCAGGACCAGTCGACGCCGCAGCAGCCGGTCTCGCCGGTGACGTTGACGAAGGATCTCAACTGCCCGGTGCTGGGCATCTTCGGCAACGACGACCAGTCGCCCTCGCCGGCGCAGGTGGACCAGCACGAGGCCGAGCTGAAGCAGCAGGGCAAGGCGTATGAGTTTCACCGCTACGACGGCGCGGGCCACGGCTTCTGGTACTACGACCGCCCGATCTACCGGCCGGAGCAGGCGATGGACAGCTGGGGCAAGGTGTTCGCCTTCTTCGAGCGGCAACTGAGCTGACGTAATCGTCCCGCAGAGCCGGGCACAGGGTCCGCATGCACGGCGTGCGTCTCGCTCCGCGCAACCACGCACACCAGCGGTTGGCGCACCGTGCGCTCCGCAATCCCGTTGTCAGCGGGCAATGAACCCGCCGTCGATCACCAGCTCCGTGCCGGTGATGAACGACGCTTCGCCAGAGGCGAGGAACAGCACGCCGTAGGCCACCTCGATCGGTTCGCCCGTGCGCCGTAGCGGGGTCTGCGCGATCAGATCCTGCATCGCCGCTTCACTGCGCGGCCGCGCTGAGCGCATCGGGGGCATGAAGCCCGGATGGACGGAGTTGACGCGGATACCGAGCGGTCCGTAGCGCACGGCCAGCGCTTTGGTGAGCAGGCGCACCGCGCCCTTGGAGGCGTGATAAGCCGGATGGCCGCTCTCCCCGCCGACGAAGCCCATGATTGACGAGATGTTGACGATCGCGCCACCGCCGCTCGCCTGCATGGCTGTCACGGCGTGCTTGCTGCCGAGGAAGACGCCGGTGGCGTTTACCTCCATGATGCGCCGCCAGCCCTCGCTGTCGAGCGGATCGGCCGCCGACGTGCTGCTCAGGCCGGCATTGTTCACCAGGATGTCGAGCCGGCCGAACCGCTCCTTTGCCATCTGGACGGTGTGCTGCCAGTTCGCCTCGCTGGTCACGTCGGTGCGCACGAACAGCGCCTCACCGCCGACGGCCGCAATCTCAGCGGCGACCTGCTGTCCGTCCGGCTCGAGCAGATCGGCGATGACGACCTTAGCGCCCTCGCGGGCGAACAGGCGGGCCTCCTCCGCCCCCATACCGGATGCCCCGCCGCTGATGATGGCGACCTTCCCTGCCAGGCGCATGGCCGTCACCTCGTGGACTGCTGCCGGCACACAACCCGTCCCACGTCGCATGCGGCACCATCGCTGCTCATGATACGGCCGCCGTGGTGACCGTGCGCCGGCGGGCACACGCGGGCGCGGCGCAGCACCAGCCCCCTCCGTGCGAGCCATGCCGCCCGTCGTCAGGATGGAAGCGCGGCTTCCGCGGTCACGGTTGTGCCCGCGCCCGGGGCGCTGTCGACCCGCAGCAGCAGCCCACCCGCGGCCGCTCGCTCCCGCATCGACCGCAGCCCCTGCCCACCCCGCTGACCGTCGGCCGAGGCACTCACCGAGGCGGCCGGATCGAAGCCGCGGCCGTTGTCGTGCACGGTGACAGTGAGCGTACCCGCCTCGACGCAAAGACGCACCTCTGCCGCGCTCGCCTCGGCATGCTTCACCGCGTTGCCCAACGCCTCCTGCACGATCCGGAAGAGCGCCAGCTCCGTATCGGCCGCGAGCCGGGGCACGCTCGCACCGCGGTAGCTGATCGCCATGCCCGTACGGGGGCGAAGCAGTTCCACCAGCCTGGTGAGCGCGCCGTCGAGACCATGCTCCACCAACGTCTCCGGGCGCAGCTCGACCAGCAGCGCCCGCATCTCCAGCAGGGCATCCTGGGCAAGACGCGCTACCCGCTCGAGCGTCGCCCCGAGCTGCGCCGAGCCCTGGGCGTGTTGCGTCTGCGCCGCGCGGGCGAGCATCCCCACGCTGAAGACGGTTTGCGTCGCCGAATCGTGCAGCTCGTGGGCGAGGCGGGTGCGCTCCTCGAGTACCGCACGTTCGTGCGCTTCGGCGAAGAGGCGCGCGTTCTCGACCGCCACAGCAGCCTGGTCGGCGATAGCGCCCTGAAAGGCGATCGCCTCCGCATCTGGCACCCGGTCGGACCGGTAGTAGCACGTCAGCGTGCCCAGCCGGCGCCCGCGCACGATCAGCGGAGCGGCGACCACCGTGTCCCACTGCACCTGGCTGTAGAAGTCGTGGATCGGCGCGAGTTCCGGCCGCGCGAGCAGGGCAGGCCACACATCGCGGAGGACCAGCGGCCGCTCCTGCTCGAGTGTGACGAGGCTGAACACCGGACCCCCGCGGCGCACGGCCTCCGCCATCGCGGGACCGTACCCCTCGGGCAGCCCGTACGCCCCGGCATCGCGCGGCCGCGGCGGCTCGCCCTCGGTGAGGACGACCGCGCTGGCCTCGGCGCCGGTCGCCTCCACGACGCTCTGGGCCAACCCACGCAGAATCGTTTCCAGCGAGCCGGCGAGGGCGACGCTCGCGGCGATGCGGGCCAGCGCCGCCGTCTTGCGGGACTCCTCCTGCGCCTGCCGATACAGGCGCGCTTTCTCAATCGCGAGGGCGGCCTGACTGGCAATGGCGGTCGCCAGCCGTGCGTGGTGTGGCGTGTAGGAGCCCGGCTCTCTTGTGGACAGGCTGATCAGGCCGATCACCCGATCGTCAACCGTCAGGGGCACCCCCAGCCAGGAGCGGACGTAGCGAAACGCCGGCGCCGCGAACTCCACCTCCAGCCACGCGCGATAGGCCCGAGCGAGCGGATCGCCGCTTCGCACATCGGCGATGATGACCGCCTCCTGGCGGCGGACCGTCTCCCAGAGAATGCCCCCACGCGCGAGCGGCAGGCGCAGACCGATCGCCCCCTCCTCCCGGTCCGCGGGCATCGCCCCACGGGACGCCCGGATGCGCAGATCGGCGCCCTCGATGGTACAGACGGAGGCACCAGCATAGTCGGCCACGACCTTCAGGTGATCGAGGATCAGCTCCAGCAGCGGCTCCAGCTCCAGCGTGGACGCCACGCTCTGGGAGGCGGCGAGCAGGGTGGAGAGTTCACGGGTGCGCTCCGTCAGATGCCGGCTCGGCGCCGCGTGGTCACGCAGCGCACGCACCACGCCCAGCGCGTGAGGGCGCCCGTGGAAGCGAAAGAGGCTGCCGTGCAGTTCGACGGGAAACACGCTGCCGTCCTTGCGCACATCACGGACTGCCGCCCGTAGTGCTCCGCCGGCACGGATGGTCGCCGGGTAGCGGGCGATGAGCGGATGGAAGTCGGGATGAACGAACTGCGTGGGCGGCCGCCCGATCAATTCCTCGCGCGCATAGCCGTGCATGCGGCAGAAGGCAGGATTCGCCTCAACGACGAGTCCGCGCTCGAGGTCAGTGACCACGAGGCCGTCGCTGCTCACCGCGAAGATCGCCCGGCAGTCCGTGTCATCCGCCGGGTCGTGTGGGATCGGAGCCCCGGCGGAGCCGGCGCCAGCCTCTGCGGTCGGGGCGGTCCTGGTGGGCTTGCGATCCACATGATCCTCGCACGGCGCTCCGGCGCGGTGACGGCGAGGCAAGTATAGCAACCCGTGTGAGGAAACCCATGTTAACGATGTGTGCTTCGCGGGTCCAGAGGAGCTGCGCCGGCGTCGAATCAAGGGGGCCGACCGCGCTCCCGGTGCCGGCTCGGCTCACCGTCCGGTGTGCCAATCGCGAGATCGCCGTGAGGGCACGCGATCGCAATATCCTCACCCACCGGATATGGCAGCAGGCCGAAGCGGGCTCTCGCCGCGAGAAGCATCGTGAAGCCGAAATGGACTCGCCAGTTGGTAACCTCGACCCGCGCAGCGGTACACCGTTGCGTCACCCCATCGCCAGGCTAGCCCGGAGCCGCGCCGCTGTGTCAAGCTAGTCGAAGCGCGCCGGCATGCTGCCGGCCCACGCGCAAGGATCCTCGCGGCGCGGACCCCGGCTCCGCCGGGCCTGCGCCGCTGCGCGCCGGCGCGGCGTTCTCCCGCCGCGCGGATCACGGCGAGACCGGTCCGAGGCGAGCGCAGGGCGAGGAACAGGAGGCGGCGGATGCGGGTTTTGGCAGGAAAACGCTGGGCGCTGGCCGCGCTGCTGGTGCTCATCGCCCCGCTGGCGGGCAGCATCGGCAACGTGCGCGCCGCACAGGCGCTCCCCGCCGCGGTCGCGGCGCCGGCCGTGCCCGCGGCGCCCGCCACCGTCGATCAGACCGGCAGCGACAAGCTCAGCGTGGTGCGCGAGGCGTTCGACGCGCTGTACGGCGGCTTCGACGAGCCGCTGCGCTCGGACGTGGTGCTGGGCGACGCCTGGGACGGCGTCAACATGGCGCTTACGACAGCCGGCCTCAGCCCGCTGGGCCGCCCCGCGTTCACCGGCGCCGTGGACAGCGACTGGCAGGCGTTCGCCAACGCCTACCGCGCCGCCGTGGGCACGGCCGTCTCCTCCGGCAAGGCGAAAGCCTCGGATATCGCCTACGGCGCGATTAACCAGATGGCGAACGCGCGCAATAGCTGCCACACCGCCTTCCTGCCGCCGGACAGCAACGCCAGCGCGGACGGCGTCGAGCGGCACCAGCTGACCACCGACGTCGGCTTCATCGCCGGACGGATGAACAACCTCGTCTACCGTGTCTATCCCGACGGCCCGGCCTCGAAGGCCGGCCTGCAGCCCGGCGACACGCTGCTGACCAGCAACGGCCAGGGCGATCCGGGCATCCGCCGCCGCATCTTCCGTGCCAACGCCGGCCAGCCGGTGGATATCACCGTGCAGCGGCCCGGCGTAGACCAGCCGATCGCCCTCACGATCGTGCCGGATGAAACCGTGATCCCCTTCATTCGTACGCAGGTGCTGCCCGGCGGCATCGGCGTGATTCAGTGGGACGACTTCACCGAGGGCGCCGGCATGGTCGACGCCATCCGTCAGGCGATCGCCAGCTTCCAACAGCAGGGCGTGGTGGGCTGGGTGCTCGATCTGCGCACCAGCCCCGGCGGCGATGCGCATACGATGGCCGCCATCGCCAGCCTGTTCATGCCGCAAGGTCTGATCGCCACCTCGATCGACCGCGGCGGCGCCCGCGAGTCGATCATGGCCGACCCGAGCGTCACGCTCGCGCAGCAACTGCCGCTGGTGGTGCTGGTCGAGAATTACAGCGCCTCCGCCGCCGACATTCTGCCCGGCGCTTTGCAGGACAACCGCCGCGCCTACCTGATCGGCGAGACCTCGGCCGGCTGCATCGGCAGCGCGATTCTGCATACCCTTTCGGACGGCTCCGGCCTGCAGGTGGAAGTCGATCACGTCCTGATCGGCAACGACCAGCTCGATCTCAACGGCGTCGGCATCACGCCGGACGAAACGATCGTCTGGACGCCGGATGAGCTTGCCGCGGGTCAGGATCCGCAGATGGATCGCGCCGCGCAGGTGCTGCTGGCGCAGGCCGGCCGCTGACCAGGAGTTCGCCCAACGCCTGTCCGCAGTGCGACGGCGCGCGGCGGGGGAAGCGGATCGCACGCGTGCCGCTTCCGACCCTCGGCATAGAGGAGAAGAGTATGCCCCGTCTTGCCCGCCTGACCGCCGGCGTCATCGCCGTCGCCCTGCTGCTCGGCGGCTTCGGCGCGCGGCAGCCGCGCGCCGAAGCCGAGGCGCAGCAGGCCGTGCCGCCCGGCGCGCCCGGTGCGGACGAAGCGCTGCTCAGCATTATGCCCTACCGGCTGCAGCCGGCCGATCTGCTGCCCGGCTACCAGATCCTCGACCATACGGCGAACACGCCGGCTTCCCGCGCCTTCGATGCGGGCCAGACGTTGGCGGATTCGCTCGATGCGCTGAAGACGATTCAGCGGGGTGGCTTTCTTGCCGGCATCGAGCAGGTGATCGGCCCCAATAACAACACGCCGGTGCGTTTGTTCGACTTCAACGTCGAGCTCTACGCCAGCGATCAGCAGGCCTCCGCTTCCTACCATGACAATCTCGACGTGCCGCAATCCAGCCGCATTCAGTCCGACAATCCGCCGCTGCCGGTGCGGCTCGGCGACGAGTCGGGCGCCGTGCATGTCGTCAGCACCTCGGCCAGCACGGGCCTCGAAACGGCGTTCGAGGCGATCTTCTGGCGCCGCGGCCCGCTCGTGTTCGGCATGCTGATGGTGATCTACGACAGAACCGAGACGCTCGATCAGGCCGTGCCCTTCGCCCAGGCCGCCGATCGCCGCGCTGCCGGCGTGCAGGCGCCCGCGCCCGGCGCACAGGCGACGCTGCCCGTGATCGGCGCCGATCCGTATCAAGAAGAGGCGATGTACGCGCTGTACCTGCGCCTGCCGACCCCGGACCAGAGCCCGTTCGGCTTCATGGCGCAAGCGCGCAGTATCGTCACCACGGCCGATCTGCTGCTCGACGCCAGCGACCCGAGCGCGGCATACAGCCGCATCGTCGGCCAGTGGAGGCGGATCACGGAGGCTGAGCGCGTCTACTTCACGTTGCAAGGCGATACCGGCGACGTCTGGCACGTGCGCCTGGCGCTGAGCGCCGATGCGGCCGGCGCCACGGCCAACGTGCTCGACCCCGATCATCAGCCGAACAGCACCGTGGAAACGTACGGTCTGTTTCAGCCGCTGGGCGAAACGAGCCGGCTCTACCGCGAGAGCTACACGCTGGCCAATGACCTGCCGCGCGAGTTGTGGCGGGCGATGTGGACCCATGGCCGCGTGGTGCTGACGGTCTACACGACCGGCCCGGCCGGCGACTTCACGGCGCAACAGGTGAACGACTTCGCCCAGATCGTGGACGCGACCTATCAGAAGGGCGCCGTTCCCGACGTACTGACGACGAAGACGCCGAACGCGCCCGCCTTGCCGGCCCCAGCGCCCAATCCGCCCGTGCCGACCGCCGGCCGGTGGCCCTCATAACCCCCTTCCCCTTCTCTCCCATACACGAACGGCAGGAGATCCGCCGGGTTGGATGAGCAGTATGGGAGAGAAGGGGCGATCCTGGGGGAAGCGATCCGCGAGGGCGCCGGGTTGACCGCAGCGCGACCATCGCAGCCTTCCCATGCACTGGCGAGGATGAGAGCCGATGAGCGAAGCAACGCCGGCCGGCGCTGAGTTGCGGGTGCGTCCCTTGGCGGCGGAGGAAATCGAGGAGTTCCTCGACTGCTTCGAGCGCTACTGGCAGGAGTTGGAGACCTTCAACGACTTCCCCGACCCGCTCAGGAGCGGTGAAGGTGCAGCGCTTCCCAGTATTCCCAGCCACCGAGGGCGGGCACATCTCGGCCGTGGGCGCCCAGCACGGTGCCGATGTGCGTGCGGTGATCATTGCCATGGTGGAGCGTCTGGAGCATCAGCAGCGTCTCGGCGTGGGGTGTCTCCGGCCAGTCATCGGGCAGCGCCGGCATCGTGACGTTCAGCTCCGCTCCACGGTCCAGCAGCGCGTTCCAGAGCTTCGTCTGCTCCTCGCAGACCGCGCGCAGGTCGGCGAGCGCCGGCTCCATCCCCTCGCGCAGCGTCGTGCGCGGTTGCTCGCCTGGCAGGCGGCCCAGGTAACGCTGCTCGGCCGCCACCAGGTGCACAAGCGTATCGAGGACCGCTCCGTACGTGCCCGGCGCCGACTCGCGCAGCGCCTCGGCTGGCAGGACCGTGCAGTGGTCGATGAGCCGGAGGGTCGCCCACGCGTGGTAGCGGAACAGCTCGCGCAGCGTGTCCATCGCCTCCTCCATTCCGCATCGACGGCGTGCTTGCGGGCATGGTACCAGATCGCCGAGACCGCTCCCGGGCACCGGCACAGCCGCATGTCGGGTCATCGGAGACCACGCATGGCACGCAGGGAATAGGGGGTAGGGAATAGGGAATAGAGGGTAGTGGGCTCAGTCACGCTTCTCGGTCGCGTTAGCGAGCACCCGCGAGCGCAGGGTGGTGAGCATTTTGCCGATTTCGGTCGATAGGGCGAACGCTTTCTCGATCTCGTGATCGCTGAGGTAGCCAATGCGAACGGCGACCAGGAGACATGTCTCGGTTTCGCTCAGCGAGCCGTGCGCGATGGAGAGGAAGTGCGCATAGTCTCTTCGCGTTCCACGCGAGTTGCCTTCAGCAATGTTCGTGGCAACAGAGACGGCCGCCCGCGTCGTCTGCGAGGTTAGTCCGTAGATCTCGCTCCGCGGGAATCGCTGTACGAGGCTGTAGATCAATTCGGTCAAGTCCATGGCCCGCTGCCACACGACCAACCCTTGATACGACCGCACGGCCCCATCGCGTTTGTTCTCGCTCATGATCGACTCTCCTCCTTCCCGCTATTCCCTAACCCCTATTCCCTGTCAAGCACGAACCACCAGGAGCTTTGCACCCGCTCCAGCCAGGCGGCGCGGCTGACGAACTCCTGCCCGCCGTCATCTTCGATCCGGATGCGATAGCTGATCTGGAGGCGCGGGCGGAAGCCGAGGGCGTCGTCGGGTACGCCGAGTTGCAGCGCCGGCTCGCCGGTTACGGGATGCGGCCGCGTGCGCAGCACCGCCGCGCCGGCGTAGCGCTCTGCAGCCGCCGGCCCGACGATGCGGGCCGTCACGCCGCGCGGCCTGGTTACAGCAACGTCCCGTGGCATACGTCGCACCCGTCAGCGGGCGCCGGTCAGCGCCGGCGCGAGCGTGGGCACCGGCGCGTGTCCGGCCGCCTGCTGCAGGTAGCTCACGGCCGCGTCGAGGCCGGGATCGCGGCCGGCCGCCAGGTCTGCGGCCGTCAAAGGGGCGGCAATATCCGGATCGACGCCGATGCCCTCCAGATCCTGTCCGCCGCTGCCGATCAGCACATGCACAGACGTGACCCAGATCGATGAGCCGTCGGCGAGCGGCACCTCCGAGGTTCCGGCCATGCAGCCTTCGGTATGCTCGCCCACCAGCACCGCCGTGCCCGCCTCGCGCAGCGCCTCCGGCACGATCTCCGAGGCCGAGCCGCTGCCCGGCCCGATCAGAAAGGCCAGCGGCCGCAGCGGCGCGATCGCGCTGCCATCGGCGGTCAGGGTGAAGCTGCGGCCGTCGCGCGTCACCTCTCGAAAAAGGTCGCCGGCGGGTGTGAACAGGTCCGCGATCGGACCGGCGTAGCCACCGCCGTTGGCACGCACGTCGATCACCCAGCCGACGACGCCCTGCGCCTCGAAGGCGGCGACCGCGGCGCGGATCGCGTTCGCCTGCTCCTCGCCGCGCTCCCAGGTGAAGAAGCGCAGATAGCCGAGCTTGTTCGGACCGCGCTGAATGATCCGCGATTCCAGCCGCGGAAAGCGGTAGCGACCGATCACGATCGGCACCGTGCGCGGCGTGTCTTCGCCCGGCCGCCGGATCGTCAACAGCACCGTCTCGCCCTCTGCCCGCGAGGAGCGGGTCGTCGGCGCAAGCGCGCTGCTGTCGCCGTCGTAGGCCAGAATCGCATCGCCGGCCTGGAGGCCGGCTGCTTCCGCCGGTCCGCCCGGCACAATATAGGTAACCAGCCACGGCGGCGAGGTGTAGCCGCGGCGAAAACCCATGCCGACCAACTCGCCGCCATCCTCGGCGGCACGCTGAGCGGTGGCTTGCGTGGGCGGAAGGAAGTAGGTATGGCAGTTGCCGATGAAGGCGGTCATACCGCGAATCGCCGCGTAGGCCAGCTCGGTGGGATCGATCGCCGTGGCGGCCTCCAGCGCGGCGTACGCCGTGGCGAAGCGGGTGTAGGCATCGGCCGGAGCGCCGGAGAAGTCCGGCTCGGCGGGCGGCGTACCGTTGCCTGCTGCCGCAGCCACGGCTGTTGCGCCACGCCAGGCGGCGTCGAGCAGGTCGGCGGAACTCACCGGATTGAAATAGCGGGTGTCGATCGCGTTGAACGCCTCGCGCACCAGTGCGACGTTGCCGTCTGCCGAAGCGCCCTGCGAGACAAGCGGCGCTGCATTGGCCGGCACAGGCGCCGCGAGCGGCCGGCTGGCCAACAACAGCGCCGCGAGCAGCAGAGCCAGTGCGGCAAGCCGCGGGCGTCCACGGGCATGCGCGGGCGTACGTGCGGCCCCCATCCTCACCCCCTCCCCTGTCATTCCCTGTGCCCCAATAATAGGGGAAGGAGAGGGGCGATCCAGCGTGGAGCGTTCCGCGGCCGGGTTGGGTCAGCCATTGGCTCCTGGGGCGTTCAGCCGACGTTCGTGCTCTGGTCGGGCGGCGCCAGCTCTGAGGCCGCGAGGCCTGGCCGCAGTCATCACTGCCTTTTGCCGACCGCCCTGTCAGTAGCCGCGCGCCTCGGCCAGGTGGAACGGCGTCAGACCGCTGTGCAAGCGATTGGTTGCCGGGTCGATCATGATACCGAGCGGGCGCGAGAAGCTGGCTGCGCCCGGACTGTCGGCCACCTCGCGCAGGCGATGGCCCCGCGCACGCAGCTCTTCGACCACGGCGGGGTCCAGGCGCTCGTCCGCCAATGCTTCGTTGGCAGAGGCGTCGATGCGCGGCGCGCCGACGGCCGCCTGCATGCCGAGTCCGTGGTCGACCACGTTCAGCACGATCTGCGTGATCGCATTGACGATCTTGCGGCCGCCCGGCGCGCCGATCAGCACCCATGGCTTGCCGTCGCGCAACAGGATCAGCGGCGTCATGTTGGTCAGGGCGCGCTTGCCCGGCGCGATCGAATTCGCCGCGCCCGGCCGCGGGTTGAACCAGGTCATGCCGTTGTTCCAGAGCACGCCCGTGCCCTTCGAGACGACTTTGGCGCCGAACAGGCCGGCGGCGGTGATCGTCAGGCAGACGGCGTTGCGCTCGGCGTCAACGGTCGCAAGGTGGGTGGTGCAGGAGTCGTCCGGCTGCGCCGCGCCGGCGCCGGCAAAGCTCGTGGCGCGTTGCTGCGCCTCGAAGCGCCAGGGGTCGCCGGCCGGCCGCTCAGCGGCGAAGCGTGCCCACGGCTCCGGATCGCCCGGCTCGCTCATAAACGAGGCGCGCTCGCGGTTCACCAACGCCGCCAGCTCATCCGCGTGCTCCTCGGAGAGCAGGCCATCGAGCGGCACCGGCACGACCTCCGGATCGCCCAGATAGTGGAAGCGGTCGGCGAAGGCGCGCCGCGCCGCCTCGATGAACAGGTGCAGCCCCGCGACCGTGTTGTGCCCCGCGCCGGCCACGTCGAAGCGTTCGAGAATCTTCAGCGTCTCCGCCGCCGTGGTCGCGCCGCAGGCCATCGGCGGCAGCAACACCGTCACGCCGCGGTAGGAGACGCGGCGGGGCGCGTCCACGTGACGCGGGTAACGGGCCAAATCTTCGGCCGTGATCCAGCCGCCGTGCTCGCGCATGTCGTCCGCGATCGCGTGTGCAACGTCGCCGCTGTAGAAGCCGTCGGCGCCGAATTTGGCGATGCGGCGCAGTGTTTCGGCCAGGTCGGTCTGTTTCAGCACGCTGGCCGGCGCGTCGGAACGCGGCGGGAAGCCGCCGGGCAGGAAGATCTCGGCCGCGGCGCTGTTGCGCGCAAGGCCGGGCATGGCGTTCGCCGCGTGCAGCGCCGTGGCCCAATCGACCGTCCAGCCTTCGGCGGCGAGCCGAATCGCCGGCTCGAGCACACGCTCGCGCGGCAGCCGGCCCAGCCGCTCGTGGGCCGTGCAGAGCGCCGCCACGAGGCCGGGCACGGCGGCGGCGCGATGGCCTTCGAAGTTCTCGTCGCCGCGCACGCGATAGAGGCCAATGCCGTCGGTGTTTTCGCCGATCACCTCGTAGCAGTGGTCGTGCGCGGCCAGTGGGGCGCGCGGCGCGGCGTCGAAGCACCACTGCTCGCCGCGGGCCGCGTCGTGCGCCAGCAGATAGCCGATGCCGGCTATGCAGGTCATCATCGGCTTGACCACGGTGAGCGCGAACCCCATCGCCACGGCCGCATCGACCGCGTTGCCGCCCTCCTGCAAGACCTCAATCCCGGCCTCCGCCGCCAGCGGGTGCTTCGCCACGACCATGCCGCGCTCGGCCACAACTTCGGTTTTGTCCGGAATCCAGATACTGCGCACCGTCATCGCGCGCCCCTCCCCGTGCCGGAATCGTGCAGCCGTCCACACGCACCGTAGCAGGCCGCAGCCCGCTTGTGCGACCTGCCGAGCCGTCCCCTGCCGGTACTGCACCTCGCCCTGCCGCGGCCTCGCCGGCGGCGTCTGCCGCACCCGCGCGTGTGCTACGCGGTGTAGAATGCGAGCGGCTGACGATGCGGGTACGTAAATCACAGATGGGCCGGAATCGCCATGCAGCCAACGATCGCCAACTCCGTCGTCTGTCCGGTGCTGGTCGGCCGCCACGGCCCGCTCACAGCGCTTCAAGGCGCGGTCGATGCCGTGCGGACGGGCTCCGGCCGTGTGTTATTGATCTCCGGAGAAGCCGGCATCGGCAAGACGCGGCTCGTCGCCGAGGCGCGGAAGTACGCGGAAGCCGCCGGGATTCCGGCGCTGCAGGGCCACTGCTTCGAGCACGATCACACCCTGCCGTACGGACCATTTGTCGATCTGCTCCGTGAGCTGCTCTCGTCGGAGCCCGATGCTGCCGTCACGGCGGCGCTCGCGCCTCACCTGGCCGCGTTGGGTGCGGCGTTTCCCGAGCTGTCCGTCTGGCTGCCGGATCTCCAACCCGCTCCGCTGCTGGCGCCGGAACAGGAGAAGCGCCGGCTGCTGCACAGCTTCGATCGGTTCTTCACGCAGGGCACGGCGGCGCGGCCGCTGGTGCTGCTGCTGGAGGATATGCACTGGAGCGACGATGCCAGCCTCGACCTGGTGCTGCATGTGGCCCGACGCACAGCGGCCCTGCCGCTGCTGCTGGCGCTCACGTACCGGGACGACGAGGTCGAGGCACCGCTGCGCCATCTGCTGGTCCAGCTCAATCGCCTGCGACTCGCCACCGAGCTGGTGCTGCCGGCGCTGGCCGCGCCAGATGTGGAGCTGATGCTCCGCGCCACGCTCAGTCTGCGCCGGCCCGTTCGCGCCGACGTCCTGTACGCGGTCAACCAACTCAGCGAGGGCATTCCGTTCTGGATCGAGGAGATCCTGCGCTCGCTGATGACGGCGGGCGCCAGCATCGGCCCCGACGGCGAGTGGAGCGGGCCGGCGCTGGACCGCATCCCGCTGCCCCGTGCCGTGCAGGACATCGTCGTGCGGCGCTCGACCGAGCTGCGCAACGCCACCCGCGCTCTCGCGACGCTCGCGGCGGTGATCGGGCAGCGGTTCGACCTCGCGCTGCTGCCGGAGGTCACCGGCTGGGACGACGCCGCGATCCTCGATGCGATCAAGGAGCTGATCGCGGCGCAGATCGTCGTCGAGGAGTCGGTCGATCACTTTCGCTTCCGGCATGCGCTGACGCGGCAGGCGCTCTACGCCAGCCTGCTCGGCCGCGAACGGCAGGCGCTGCACCGGCGCATCGCACAGACCCTCGAACAGCAGGATCTTGCGGCAGGAACGCTGGATCGCCACGTTACCGAGCTCGCCTATCACTTTGCCGAGGCGGGCGATCCAGCGAAGGCGATGCGCTACGGCCAGCGCGCCGGCGAACGGGCCCAGGCGCTCTACGCCCCGCGCGCGGCCGTCGCCGAGTTCACCCGTGCGCTCGACGCCGCCCGCCGGCTGCCGGGTGCGCCCGTCGCCACGCTGCATCGCCAGCGCGGCGCTGCCCACGCGATCGTCGGAGACTTCGAGCGCGCCGAGCGAGACTACCAGACCGCTCTGGCCCTGGCCCAGGAAGCCGGCGACCTGGCCGGCGAGTGGAACGCCGTGCTGGAGTTGGGCAAGCTCTGGGCAGGGCGTGATTACGCCGAAACGGGGCGCTACTTCCGCCGCGCGCTCGATCTGGCCCGCGCCCAGCTCGATTCCGCTGCCGTGGCCCATAGTCTCAACCGGTTGGGGAACTGGCATCTGAACATGGAAGAGCCTGTGCAGGCCGTACAGTTGCACGAAGAGGCGCTTGACATTTTTGGGCAGGCCGACGACCGCGCAGGCGTCGCCGAAACGCTCGATCTGCTCGGCATGACGAACGCCCTGGGCGGCGACCTCACCGCCAGCCGTACCTTTTACGAGCAGGCGGTTGTTCGCTTCGAGCAACTGGGCGATCGCCACGGGCTGGCCTCCGCGCAAACATCGCTCGCGCTGTGCGGCCTGCTATACCAGACGCAGACGATGGCGCTGGCCATCTCCGAGTTCGAGGTAGGGGAGCGCTGGGCGCATGCCGGCCTGCGCACGGCGCAGGAGAGCGACTGGCGCGCCGGCGAGGCCTATGCACTGATCGTGCTGGGCAACCTGCATGGCGCTTCGGGACAGTACCAGCGTGGCATCGAGGCCGCGCAGCGCAGCCGAGCCATCGCCACGGAGATCGAGCATCGCCAGTGGCTGTCGGCGGCGGACTGGAGTCTGGGCACGATCGCGCTCGAACTGCTGGACTATGACGTGGCGATTCAGCGCCTTGAAGAGGGGCTCTCGCTGGCTCAGACCAGCGGCTCGCTGCACTGGACCCGCTGCGCCGGTGGACGCCTCGCTTCGGCGCTTGTCGCGGTGGGGCGGCTCGACCGCGCCGAAGCGGTGCTCGACGCCGCCACCCCGGCGACCACCCCGATGCAGACGATGGGGCAGCGTCAGTGCTGGTATGCGCGGGCGGAGCTGGCGCTGGCACGCGGCGAGGCGGCGGCGCTTGACATCGTCGAACGGCTGATCGCCAGCGCGGACGGCGCCACGTTGCCCTGGCTGGAGCTTGCGCGCGGAAATGCTCTGGCACAGCTCAGCCGCCAGGACGCAGCCGAGCGCGCGTACCGCATGGGTTTGGCGGCGACCGCTGCCCTGGATCAGCCGCCGGCCCGCTGGCGCCTGCATGCGGCGCTGGCCAGACTCTACGCCGCGGCCCGCTGCGACGCAGAAGCGGCCGGCGAAGCCGAACAGGCCCGCGCGATCGCCCATACGCTGGCGGCGGAACTGGCCGATACGGCGCTGGCGGAACGTTTCATGACCGGCGTCGGCGCACTGCTGCCGGCGGTCCGCGTCATGGCCGTGCGTCGGCCGGTCCCGTCCGCGGGTGGCCTGAGCCCGCGCGAGCGCGAGGTAGCCGCGCTGGTCGGCCACGGGCTGAGCAGCCGCGCCATCGCCGCGCGTCTTGTGCTGTCCGAGCGCACGGTGGAGAGCCACGTCGGCAGCATCCTGGCGAAGCTCGGCTTCAGCTCACGCGCCCAGATCGCCGCCTGGGCCGCCGCACAGGGCCTGTTGCGCGACCAGTAGAGCGCCGCACCGGCCCGGCTCATTCCGTACCGCGTCTCTCGCTCTCCGTATCGATACGCGCTCGGGTTCCGTACCGTGGCGCGGCGTGGTTCCGTACGTTCCACGATGGCGGCTGCCGCCGCCTCCGGCACAGTGTCCTCATGGCCGGGAACAGCAAACAAACGCCCGGTCGAGGAGGGTTCCGATGGTTACCGAGGCACACCCGATCCCCCAATCGACGAGGCCAGGCTGATGGCCTTGCGCAAAAAGCCCGGAACGGCACGTTTACTTTCTTGACAGGCACGTACGATACGACTGTAAGAGCGTATAACGTTGTCTGGCGTAGTGTAAGGGCGCCGCGCAGACGGCGCCGTGCAAGGAGAGAGCGACTATGACCACGCTCGAAGCCCCGGTGTCCGTCCTCAGCCAGGAGCTGCTCGACGGCTGCGCCGCCCGCGCCGCCGGCTACGACAGGGAGAACCGCTTCTTCAGCGAAGACTTCGCGGCGCTGCAGCAGGCCGGCTATCTCAAGCTGGCCGTGCCCA
>Ga0207416_1000772_pt1 | contig 49445 bp, 55 predicted proteins | sample PaiPotPPM11metaG_FD_184107 | JGI IMG/M metagenome (GOLD analysis project Ga0207416, IMG submission 184107) | Iron sulfur acid spring bacterial and archeal communities from Banff, Canada, to study Microbial Dark Matter (Phase II) - Paint Pots PPM... ...
CGTGCCCTCCGGCGGCACCGTCAGCGTGTACCAGAACGCGCACTTGGTGCCGGCCTGCTGCGGGTTCACCGTCGGCGCGCCGCCGATCACGTGGTCGTTGATGCCGTCCTTCGGGTACGGCGTGACGGAGGGGGCGCCGAAGAGCCGCTGGTTGTTAGTCTCGTTCTCGCAGAACAGCGGCCTGGGCGCGGTGCCGTCGGACGCGTTGTCCGCGAGCAGCTCGAGCGCGCCTTGGAACGGGTGCTGGATGTCGACGCCGCTCGCCGAGTCCTCCGCCGCGCCCGTCCCGTTGGCGGCGATCTTGATGGCCGGCTTCGCGGAATCGTCCCACGACCAGGTGTTGCGGAACCAGGCGGTCGGCAGCACGTGGATCGTGTCCGCGTCGTGGCCCGCGTTCGTCACCTTGATCTCGACCAGCAACTCGCCCGCGTCGTCGCTCTTCGCGTACGTGACCTCGGTGACCCAGTAGCGGTCCTGGTCGAAGATCCCGGTGTCGAGGATCTCGTACTCGGGCGCGCGCCGGTCCCTGCGCGCGCTTTCCGCGCGAAGGTCGTCATACGGGAACGCGGCCTGCGGGTAGTGGTAGCGCCAGGTGTTCCACGCGTGGCTCGGCACCGCGTCGGTGTACCACCAGTGCTCCTTGACGTCCTCGCCGTGGTTGCCCTCCGGCCCGGTCAGGCCGAACGGCCGCTCCTTGAGGAAGGCGTCCCTGCCGTTCCACAGCGAGAGGCCGAGGCAGAGGTTCTGGTGGATGTCGCTGAAGCCCGCGAGGCCGTCCTCGCCCCACCGGTAGGCCCGTGACCGGGCGTGATCGAACGGCAGGTAGTTCCAGGCGTCGCCGCTTTCGCTGTAGTCCTCGCGGACGGTACCCCACTGCCGCTCGCTGACGTAGGGTCCCCACATGTACCACGGGCTGGCCTGCCGAAGCCCGTCCTCGAGTCGGCCGAAACCGGCAACCCGGTCGCCCTCAATGCTCATCGCGTGCCCCCGGCCGTCAGCATCCGATTACTCCAAGGCACGCAATACCCTATCGCCGCCCCCTTGTACCCCTCAGACATTGCCCCACTTAGGTGGTGATGTCGGGATATGGCAGCTGGAAGTGGGACAGCCGCCGGGCGTACTCGAGCTGAAAGCCGAGCGGTTCCGCGTGATCCCGCTCGAACATGGCGATGAACAGCGTCAGCGTCAGGAACGGGTGCGCGCCGAGTTCGAACAGCTTCGGGTAGTCATGGGTGGCAAGCGCCTCGCGCTCGACCTCGTCGAACTTCAGCCAGCTCGACTGCTCGCCGGTCGGCACGTTGAGTATGACGTTGGCCCGGTCGGCCTCCCACCAGTCGACCGTGCCCCGCGGGTCCTCGCGGTAGCGCTCGACCAGCCCCGGGTCCCGGTCGACCGTGTAGAGGAACTTGTTCAGCAGGTACTTCGACACGGTGCCTCCCGCTCGGTTACAAACCAAACCTCGCTCACTCCAGCCCGCCCTTCGGGTACCAGGTGAAGTAGGCCTCCATGGTGTGGAACAGGTCGAGGGTGTCGACGTAGTCGGCCTTCTCGCCGGCGCCGGCGACGCCCATCATGAGCATGAAGTCGAGGAAGCCGTGGGTCGCGTTCCCGGGCTCCCAGAGGGACTCGAGCGACACCTCGCCGAGCGCCTTCTCGATGTCGCCCGCGGCGATCCACTCGACGGCCTTGCGGTCGAACTCCGGGTCGGGGCCGTGCGGCCCGAACTGGCGCGGCCCGCCGAGTTCGAGCGACAGGTGGCCGGTGCCGATGATCGCGACCCGCAGGTTGGACGGCCAGGACTCCACGACGTCGCGGATCATCTGGCCGAGCTGGACGTAGCGCTTAGGCTGCGGCAGCGGCGGCGCGAAGATGTTCGTGTAGATCGGCACGATCGGCAGGTCGCACTCCGGCCGCAGCGTGATCATCGGGCAGGTGACGCTGTGGTCGATCCGCAGCTCGTTGCTGAACGCGAGGTCGAAGCCCGCGTCGAGGCCGCTGCGCAGGATGTGCGACGACAGGTTCTCATCGCCCTTGAAGAACATCCGGGGCAGGCCGAACTCGCGCTCCTCGTTGTACCAGTTGGCGTCGTAGAACGGCGCCTTGCCGACGAGGAACTGCGGCATGTTGTCGAGCCAGATCTGGTGGAAGTGGTCGCTGCCCACCAGCAGGAGCACGTCGGGGTTGGCCCTGGTCAGGGTCTCGCGGAACGAGGTGATCTTAGCGACCCACTCGTCGGCGAAGTCGGGACGGTCCTGGCCGGTCGAGGTGGACGCCCGGTAGTAAAACGGGTGGTGGGTCGAGGCGATGACCGCTGCGATGGTCGCCATGGCGGCTCCCTTGCCGTGAATGGGTGGAGGGGGGTGTTACTCAGACTCGGGCGGGACGTACGTGGCGTTGCGGTCGACGTGCATATAGATGTCGTTCGCGATCGGCATCCGCTGCTCCTCTGCCAGCTGGCCGAGCAGGCCCGCGGTCCTGGCGAGCAACGCGAAGCCGCGCAGCATGGCCAGCGGCAGGCCGAGGTCGGCGAGTACCGCGCCGCAGACGCCGGCGCCATTGAGCGGCAGCGTGCGGCCAAGGACCTGGGGGTGGACGCGGCCGATCGCCTCGAACAGCTGCAGGTGCGGGCCGCGCAGCCCCTCTTCGGTGGCGATCTGGATCAGCCTCGGGGTGCGCGGGTCGCGGACCTTGTGCACCGGGTGGCCGAGGCCAGGGATGAACTTCTTCTCCGCGCGCGCCTTCTTGACCGCCTCGAGGGCGAGCGCGTCATAGCCAGCGTCGTCGGCGGGAATCTCGCCCGCCTCCGCGAGCACCGCGGCGAGGTACTGGCCGCAGTCCTCGGTCACCCCGAGGAACCGCGAGCCGCCGCCGAGTAGCCCCGCGGCGATCGCGCCCTGCAGCGAGTCGGGCGCCGACAGGTAGGTGAGCCGAGCGGCGATCGCGGTGGGCGTGAACCCGTGATCGGCGAGCGCGACGAGCACCGCCTCGAAGACGCGCACCTCGGCGGCGGTCGGGCGGCGCTGGGTGACGAGCCACAGCGTCAGCTCGCCGAACCCGACCTTGCCCATCAGGTCCTCGGCCAGATTCTGGCCAAGCAGGGTGATCGTGTCGGCGTCCGAGGTGCCGAGCGAGGTCGGGTACTCCGTCATGCCGGTCCTTCCGCGAGCCAGGCCCTGATCTCCGCGCCTTGCTCGTCGAGTTCGGGCGGCGCGAGCGGGTAGCTCGCCGGGGTCTTGGAGAACGTCACCGGGTGCCGCATGGTCGGCCGCGTCCGCTCGCCCGTCCCCGCGGTGACGATCGGGTCGAGGCCGATCTTCTCCGCGAACGCGATCCCCTTGTCCACGGTGTTGATCGGCCCGCACGGCACGCCGACCGAGATGAGCGCGTCGAACCACTCGGCCGCCGACCGGCCCGACAGCTTGTCCGCGAGCAGCGGCTTCAGGATGTCGCGGTTGGCGGTCCGGCCCGGGTTGGTGGCGAACCGCGGGTCCTCCGGCAGTTCGGGCGCGCCGATCGCGTCGCACAGCTTGCGGAACTGCGCGTCGTTGCCCGCCGTGACGATCAAGTCGCCGTCGCCGGTGGGCAGCGGCTCGTAGGGGAAGAGGCTCGGGTGCGAGTTGCCCATGCGGAACGGCACGATGCCGCCGGCCGCGTACGCGCTCGTCTGGTTCACCATGCCGGACATCGCGGACGCCATCAGGGACGCCTCGAGGTGCTGGCCCTCGCCCGTCGCGTTGCGGTGGTTGAGCGCCGCGAGGATCGCGATCGTCGTGTGCAGGCCGGCGATCACGTCGAACGCCGAGATGCCCGCGCGGTACGGCGGGCCCGCCGGGTCCCCGGTGAGGGACATGAGGCCGGACATGGCCTGCACCATGAGGTCGTAACCGGGCAGGTCCTTGCCGCCGCCGCTGCCGAAGCCGCTGATCGACGCGTAGATGATCGACGGGTTGACCGCGCTGACCGTGTCGTAGTCGAGGCCGAACCGGCCGAGGCCGCCCGGCTTGAAGTTCTGCACGAACACGTCCGCCCGGCGGGCGAGCTCCTGGGCGAGCGCGCGGTCGCCGTCGTCCTTCAGGTCGAGCGCGACCGACCGCTTGTTCCGGTTGATCGCCAGGTAATAAGTCGAGACGCCGTCCTCGGTGACCGGCGGCATCCAGGATCGCGTGTCGTCGCCGCCGGGCGACTCCACCTTGATCACGTCCGCGCCGAGGTCGGCGAGCAGCATCGTGCAGTACGGCCCGGCCAGCACGCGGGAGAAGTCCGCGACGAGGAGCCCGGAGAGCGGACCCGGCCGCGCGGGTTCTGTCACTTGTTATTTCCCCTCATGCGGGCCCTTCCGTCCGGTTAGCGGTGCCGACGGCAATCGTAACTTGGGGCGTTCCCTGGCATGCCGCCCAGTCGGCGCTGATCGCGCCAGCCGCCTGGACCAGTAGCGGCAGGTGATTGCCGACGAGCACGTCGAGCGGCGTCTCCGCCGCGTGCGAGTTGACGTTGAGCGCGGCGATCACCTTGCCGTCGCCGTCCCTGAGCGGCACCGCGACCGACCTGATGCCGGGCGCGAGCTGCTCGTCGGTGAGCGCCCAGCCGCGCGCCCGCACCTCGCGCAGCGCGGCCGCGCGCTCGGCGGCCTCGGGCTGCCAGGGCGGGACGATGCCCGACCGGGATGGCTCGGCGAGCACCCGTTCCGCCTCCGCCAGCGGCAGCGCGGCGAGCAGCACCTTGCCCAGCGAGGTCTGCATCGCGGGGAACCTGGTGCCAATCGTCACGGCGAGCGTCACGATCTTCGGGACCGCGACCCGTGCCACGTACACGATGTCGGAGCCGTCGAGCTGCGCGATCGACGAGGACTCCCTGGTGCGCGCGACCAGCGCCTCCATGTGCGGGCGGGCGATCTCCCACAGGCCGCGGGAAAGCACGTACGACATGCCGAGGTCGAGCACGCGGGGGGTGAGCTCGTAGCCGCCCGCTTGGGCCTGCCGGACGTAGCCGAGCTGCTCGAGCGTCAGCAGGATTCTGCGGGCCGTCGGCCGCGGCAGGTCGCTCGCCGTGGCGACGGCCGCGAGCGACATGACGGGCTGGCCCGGCCGGAATACCCGGATCACGTCGAGGCCGCGAGCGATCGCCTCGATGAAGTCCGGGCTGTCATCACGACGAGCCACCCTCACCTCCTCGGCGGTGCTTGGTTACCGCACTCTAGCCCCTCAAATGGCTATGTGTCCGCAGGCCGGACACATGTACGATAGCCGGTACTTGCGCTTGTGCCGAGCGCCTCACCGTGGAGGTTTCCTCATGACAGCAGCGGAACCGCAGCCGGGGCAGCCGATCGTGTTCCGGAACGCGACCGTGCTGACGATGGACGACGCGCGCACGGTTCTCAGTCACGCGGACGTGCTCGTCTCCGGCGAACGGATCGCCGCGGTCGGCACCAACCTGGAGGTGCCCGAGGGCACCGCGGTCATCGACGCGTCCGGCGGCATCGTCATGCCCGGCATGATCGACACCCACCGGCACATGTGGCAGACGGCCATGCGCGGCTACGGCGCCGACTGGACGCTCACCCAGTACTTCGTCTACTACTACCTGACCTGGGGCAAGTACTTCCGGCCGCAGGACGTCTACGCGGGCAACCTGCTCGCGGCCATCGAGTCGATCGACGCTGGCGTGACCACCACGGTGGACTGGTCGCACGGCCTGCGGACCACCGACCACGCCGAGGCCGCGGTGGACGCGCTGGAAGCGGTGCCCGGCCGGTTCGTCCTCGCCTACGGGAACATCTACGCGGGCGCGTGGGAGTGGGCCACCACGCCGGAGTTCCGCGACTTCTACACCAGGCGCTTCGACGGCAAGGGCGACCTGCTCACGTTCCAGATCGCCTTCGACCTGCCGGGCATCGAGGGCTTCCCCGAGAAGGCCGCCTTCGACGTGGCGCGCGACCTTGACGTGACGGTGACCACCCACGCGGGCGTGTGGAAGGTGACGAGCGACGTCGGCATCAACCAGATGTACGACAACGGGTGCATGACCCCCGGCACGATCTACGTGCACGCGGCGTCGCTCTCCCCGGACAGCTACCACAAGATCGCCGCGACCGGCGGCGTCGCCTCGGTCTCCACGGAGAGCGAGTGCAACGCGGGGCAGGGCTACTCACCGACTTGGCGGCTGCGCAAGTACGGCATCCCCGTCTCGCTTTCGCAAGACACCAGCGTCTGGTGGAGCGGCGACATCTTCAGCGCGATGCGCGCCACGCTCAACGCCGACCGGGCCAAGGAACACGACGAGGCGCACGAGAAGGACGAGACCGTCACCAACCACATCCTGCGGGCGGAGGACGTCGTCGACTACGGCACCAGGGGCGGCGCCAAGGCGCTCGGCCTCGACTCGGTCATCGGCAGCGTGGAGCCCGGCAAGAAGGCCGACCTGGTACTGATCAAGAACGACAACTCGCCGGTGAGCTTCCCGATCCTGCACCCCTACGGGCACGTCGTCTACCAGGCCAACCGCGGCGACGTGCACACGGTGCTCGTGAACGGCAAGGTCGTCAAGCACGACCACAAGCTCGTGGGCGTCGACCTGGCCAACGCGCGGGCGGCGATCGAGTCCACGATCGAGTACCTCAAGGCCGAGCACGGTCCGGAGGAATGGGACAAGGGCATGCACCCGGAGATCCCGGAACACGAGACCCTGAACAACCCGTATACGTACCGCTCGGACGTGACGGCATGGAAGGAGTCGGACGCGGTCTGGACTGAGTCGGAAGCTGAGTAAGTTACCGGTGGCGGCGGATGATCCCCGTCACTCCGCCGTCACGCGTCCCGGCGGTCCAGCAGCATCCAGGCGATGGCGTACACGATGGCGACGAACAGGCACATCACGCCGAAGCCGGGCCAGGGCTGGAGGCTGTGGGCGGCGATGTGGACGCTGGTGAGCTGGCTCCCGGCTTGGGTCGGCCAGAACTCGGTGACCGGGTTCCGCCACGAGTCCGGCAGCGCCTGGACGATCCCGGGCAGGACGAACAGGACGCCCACCATGCAGGCGATGGCGGCGGCCGGGTGCCGGAGCAAGGTCCCCACGGCGACGCTTAGCACCGCCAGGACGATCAGGTACAGCCCTCCTCCCACCACCGCCCGGGCTACCCCGGGATCGCCGAGCGCCGCGTGGGGGGCATGGCCGCTGATGAGGGCCTGGCCCGCGAAGAACGCCACGAAGCAGGTGACCTCGCCCACGACGAAGGTCACCACGGCGAAGACCAGCGACTTGGCTGCCAGCACCCGGCCTCGCTTCGGGACGGCGATCAGGCTGGTGCGGATCATCCCAGACGAGTACTCGGAGCTGATGTAGAGCACCCCGAGCACGGCGATGGCCAGCTGGGCGATGAGCATCCCCGACTGGCTGACCCCGGTCGGGTCCCAGCTCAGCTTCTCGGAGACGCTGCTCTTGGCGTAGCCGTGGGCGGCGGCCGCGCTGATGGCGACCCCCAGGCCGATGCCGAGCACGACGGTCATGGTCAGCGCCCAGAAAGTCGACCGGACCGAACGGAGCTTGGTCCACTCCGAGCGCAGCACGTCGCCGAAGGTGGCTGGACGGAAAGCCGCCCGGTGGTCCGGGGCGGCCAGGGCGATCGTGGCGTCGGTCATCGGGTCGCCCCGGCCGCCTGGTACTCCACGCTGTCTCTGGTCAGTTCCATGAACGCCTCCTCGAGCGAGGCCTTGACGGGGATGAGCTCGAACAGGACAGTGCCGTGGGCGGCGGCCAGCTTTCCCACCTCGGCGCTGTCCATCCCGGTGATCTCGATGACGTCGGGGTCGGTCCCGGCCTGGACGGTGGCGCCGGCCTCGCGGCAGCGGGCGGCCAGTTCGGCCGCCTGGGGGCTGCGGACGTGCACTGACTGCTGGGAACTGGACCGCACGAACTCGTCCACACTGGTATCGGCGATCAGCCGGCCCTTGCCGATCACCAGCAGGTGGTCGGCGGTCAGGGCCATCTCGCTCATCAGGTGGCTGGAGACCAGCACGGTGCGGCCCTCGGCGGCCAGCGCCCGCATGAGGGTCCTGACCCAGTGGATGCCGTCAGGGTCCAGGCCGTTCACTGGTTCGTCGAAGATGAGCACGGCCGGGTCTCCGAGGAGCGCCGAGGCGATGCCAAGCCGCTGGCTCATGCCCAGCGAGAAGCCCTTCGCCCGGCGCCTGGCCACGTCCTCGAGACCGACGGTGCGGAGCACCTCGTCCACCCGGCCGCGGGGGATGCCGTTGCTCTGGGCGAGGCATAGCAGGTGGTCGCGGGCCCGGCGGCCGCCCTGCAGCGCCTTGGCGTCGAGGAGGGCGCCCACCTCGCGCATGGGTGCCGGCAGGTCGCGGTAGCTGCGGCCGCCGACGGTGACCGAGCCCTGCGTCGGCGCGTCCAGGCCCAGGATCATCCGCATGGTGGTGGTCTTCCCGGCGCCGTTCGGGCCGAGGAACCCGGTGACCAGGCCGGGCCTGATCGAGAAGGAGAGGTCGTTGACGGCCATGGTGGAGCCGTAGCGCTTGACCAGGCCGCGGGCTTCGATCATCGCTCTACGACAAACGGGACGGCGACGTCGGATCGGCCTCGGCGTCGGCCTCGGCACGGCCGTGGGGGTGGTCGGCGCTGTACGTGGATCGGCTCATCGCCCAGGGGGCCTCGTCTGGGTCGCCGCCCGGGGTGCCTCTGCGTTTGCGCGTGACCCCGACAGCGGCACCGGTCACGACGAGGACGGCGCCGACGATCCCGCTCGCGAGGTGGTGCGTGACGCCGGCTGCGATGGTAATGAGGGCCACCCCGGCGAGCACGATGATGGCCGGCCCGTACTTGAAGCGGAGGAAGAAGAACATGAACACGGCAGGGTCCTTTTGGATCGTCTGGATCGGTGCCCCAAGCGTGCGGGAGCTGACCCGTGAATGCATCGGCACAGGGTTAGAACTTCGGTCCCGCCACGAGTTCTGACGATGGTTAGAGTCGCCTCCACCCGTGGTTAGAGGACCGCCACCCACCCTGGGGCCGATGCGGCGCCGGGCTGGTCGTCGTAACGTTGGTCAGGTGAGCGTGGAACCGGCGATCACCCGGACCCTGGCTAGGCTGCGCCACAGCGGCGCCCAGCACGACGTCTTCCAGCGGAGGCTCCTCCTCCGCTTCCCGGCCCTGCTCGCGGTCTTCGTCCTCGTCGCCGCCTACCACGCTCACCCCGGTCCGGGTGTCACTGGCCGCGGCCTGGTCGTGTCGGTCGCCGTCGGCGGCTACGTCGTCGGTGTGGTGGGTTCGGTCATCCTCCTCGGCGGGCTGAGTTCCTCGAACACGATCGGGCGCCTCGGCGGCACCCGTCTTGCGGTCACGGTCGCCGCGCTGGTGCTCGCCAGTTCGGGTGCGCTGCTGTGCGCGCAGCCGCGAGGACCGGGTGCCTTTGGCGCCTTCGTGGGCGTTCTCCTTTTGGCCCGCCTCTGGCCGAGGCGGATCGCCCTGCTCGTCTCGCTGTGGGCGTTGGTCGTCTTGGAGGTGATCGTCGGGCTCAGCGGCCAGGGCCTCGGTGGCCTCACCGTCCTCGCCGCGCTGGCTGGGTCCTACGGCCTGGCTGTCCTGGCCGCCCGCCTCCGTGAGGCCAATGACCAGGCCAGGACGCTCCTCGTCGAGCTGGAACAGAGCCGGGCGGCCGAAGCCCGCGCCGCGGGCCTCGCGGAGCGTCAGCGTCTCGCCCGCGAAATGCACGACGTGCTCGCCCACTCGCTGTCTGGTCTCCTGCTCCAGCTCGAAGGCGCCCGGATGCTGGCGGCCGACAGCCCCACCGATCCTCGCATCCCCGCGGCGATCGACCGCGCCCACCACCTGGGAAGGACGGGTCTTGCCGAGGCCCGCCGGGCCATCGGGATGCTCCGCGACGACGACCTGCCCGGACCCGATCGCCTGGAGGAGCTCGCCGCCGAGTTCCAAGACGACTGTGCCATCCCCTGCCAGCTCGACGTGTCCGGCGACGCCCGCCCCCTCGGCTCAGAGGCCCGCCTCGCCGTCTACCGCGTGGCACAAGAAGCCCTGACCAACATCACCAGGCACACCAAGGCTGACCATGTCGACGTCCGCCTCCGCTACGAGCCGTCCGCGACGAGACTCACCATCGAGGACTTCGCCCGCGAAGCGAGCACCGGCGAGCAGACCCGCTCGGGCGACGGCGACGGCGGCTACGGGCTCACGGGGATGCGCGAGCGCGCCGAGCTGCTCGGCGGCACGCTCACGGCGCAGAAGACCTGCAGCGGCTTCCGGGTCGAGCTGGAGCTACCGGCATGAGCACACCGATCCGCGTGCTCATCGCCGATGACCAGAAGGTGGTCAGAGAAGGACTGGCCATGGTGCTCGGTCTCCTTCGCGACGTCGAGGTGGTCGGCGCCGCCTCCGACGGCGACGAGGCGGTCGCCCTGGCCTGCGACCTGCACCCCGACGTCGTCCTCATGGACCTCCGGATGCCCCGCTGCGACGGCGTCGAAGCCACCCGCATCCTGCGCGAACGCCAACCCGGAACCAAGGTCGTGGTTCTCACCACCTACGCGGACGACCGGTCTGTGCTCGACGCGCTGCGAGCCGGTGCCCGGGGCTACCTCACCAAAGACGTCGGCGGGACAGAAATCCGCCAGGCACTCCAGCAAGTCCTCGACGATCAAGCCGTCATCGACCCGACAGTGCAACGTCACCTCGTCGAAGCCATCGCCAGCGCTCCCGCGGAAGACCCCCCGCCACCACCGCGACTTCCCGACGGGCTCACGCCCCGTGAGGCCGAAGTACTTCGCCTTATCGCCACCGGACTCTCCAACTCCGAGATCGCCGAACACCTGGTCATCAGCGAGGGCACGGTCAAGAGCCACATCAACCGGCTGCTCATGAAAATCCATGCGCGAGACCGAGGGCAAGCCGTCGCCTACGCCTACCAACACGGGCTGGGCCCGTAAACAATGGCTTCCATGTCCACGCACCCGCCAGGTCGCGTCGGCGACGCCGACATCGTGATCGCCGGCGGCGGCCCGGTCGGGCTGATGCTGGCCTGCGAGCTCCGGCTGGGCGGCGCCGACCCGGTCGTGCTTGAGCGGCTGCCGGGGATCAGCGAGATCCCCAAGGGCAATGGCCTGGTGGGCCAGATCGTGCCGGTGCTGGACTACCGCGGCCTGCTCGACCGGCTCCGCGCGGAGGCCACCTGGGCCGGGCTGGTACCGCGCTTCTCGTTCGGGCCGCTGCAACTGGACTTCTCCAGGCTCGGGACCAGCCCGCTGCACATCCTGTCGGTGCCGCAACGCCGGCTGGAGCGGGTGCTGGAGCAGCGGCTGGCCGAACTCGGCGGGACCGTGCGGCGCGGGCACGAACTGACCGCCCTGTCCCCGGACGACGACGCCGTCACGCTCGATGCCCTCGGTCCCGACGGCGCCTACCAGCTGCGCGCACGCTACCTCGTAGGCTGCGACGGCGCGCGCAGCCTGGTACGCAAGCAGGCCGGGGTCGGCTTTCCTGGCGTGACCTCCACCGAGATATCCCGCATCGGACAGGTCCGCCTGCCGACCGCGAAGCTCGCTCGCTTCGGCGGCGGCGGTGTGCAGGTGCCCGGGCTCGGCCGCCTGAAGCTCGCGGGGCAAGTCCGCACCCCGCGAGGCACCTACTCTCTCGCGCCGCTGGCCAGGCTGGACAAGAACGCCCCGGCGGGCGTCTACATCGTCTACACGAGCGAGGACGACCCGACGGCCGACCTCAGCGCACCGATGACCCTGGACGAACTGCAAGCCAGCGCCCGGCGGGTGCTCGGCGGCGACCTGCCGATGACCGACCCGCACCGGCTGAGCCGGCTCGTCGGGAACAGCCGGCTGGCCGACCGCTACCGGTCCGGCCGCGTCCTGCTCGCCGGCGACGCCGCGCATGTCTTCGGGTTGTCGCTGAACGCCGGCCTGCTCGATGCGGTCAACCTCGGCTGGAAGCTCGCCGCTCAGGTCCAGGGCCGGGCACCGGGCGGCCTGCTGGAGTCCTACCACGCCGAACGGCACCTCGCCGGGCAGCACGGCATCCGGTGCAGCCGCGCCCAGAGCGCCCTGACCGCCATCAGCGATGGCGGGAAGGACGGCTCCGGCGAGGTGAGCCAGGAAGGCTCAGAAGCGCTGCGCGAACTGTTCGGAGACGTGCTCCAGCAGGACGAGCCGGTACGGCACATCCGCGAACTGCTCCGCCAGCCCGGGCAACTGCGCCGCATCGGCGAGCTGATCGAGGGCTCCGACGTCCGCTACCCGGTCCCGGCCGGCAGCGCACCGCCGCACCCGCTGCTCGGAAAGCTCGCGCCAGACCTCCAGCTGGAAACCCGCCACGGCCGCACCCGGGTCGCCGAGCTCATGCACCCGGCCAACAACGGCGTCCTGCTCGACATCACCACCGACTCCGCGGTCGCCGGGCCAGCCTCAGACTGGCCCGGTCAGCTCACCGTCATCACCGCACGCTGCCTGACCACGCCCGCACCCGCTGCGGCGCTGCTGATCAGGCCCGACGGCTACGTCGCCTGGGCCACCGGACCCGGGACGCCCGACCCAGCCGCCGGGCTGAACCAGGCCCTGCATACCTGGCCCAGCCCCCCGGCATGACGGCACCGCGCCCTACACGTGAACAAGCGCAGCGCCCGTCGAACAGAAAATGGGACGAGGAGACTCGGAGTCTGAAGTCGTTCGGGATAAGGCTCCTATTACGAGCCCCAGATTTCCTCAGCAACCTCGACGATGAAGCGGAGCTTGTCCCACTGCTGCTGTTCGGTCAGGTCGTTGCCCTCGCTCGTTGACGAGAAGCCGCACTGGGCGGACAGGCAGAGCTGGTCGATGTCCGCGTACTTGGCAGCATCTTCGACGCGGCGCTTGATGAAGTCTTTGGACTCGAGCTCGCCGCGCTTGCTGGTCACGACGCCGAGCACGACCCGCTTGCCCTTCGGCAGGTAGCGGAGCGGCTCGAAGCCGCCGGAACGCTCGTCGTCCCACTCGCAGAAGAAGCCGTCCACGTCGAGCTGGTTGAACAGGGTGTCCGCGACGAAGTCGTAACCGCCTTCGGCCGCCCACATGGACTGGTTGTTGCCGCGGCACATGTGCGTGGTGATCGCCATGTCGGCCGGGCGGTTCGCCAGGGCCTTGTTGATCGTCGCGATGTAGGTCTCGTGCTGGTGCAGCGGGTCGCCGCCGATTTCCCTGACGTGCTCGCGCTGCGCCGGGTCGTTGACGTAAGCCAGGCTGGTGTCGTCAAGCTGCAGGTAACGGCAACCGAGGTCATACAGCGAGCGCACTTCCTGGCCATAGGCGGCGGCGAGGTCGTCCCAGAACTGGGCCAGGTCGGGGTACACATCCTTGGAGATGGCCTCCCGGCCGCCCCGGTAGTGGACCATCGACGGCGACGGGATAGTCAGCTTCGGCGTCTGGCCCGCCGAGACGTTGTCCCGCACGAACGTGAACGCGTCGGCGAAGATCGTGTTGGGCAGCGAGATCGGCGCGGTCACGTGGGCCGACGGCGGCGCGTACTCGTAGGTCTTGTCCTTGTTGTGGAACGCCACCCGGACGAGGTCGTCGTTCACCGGCTCGACCCCGCCGAGCTGGTAGATGAAGTCCATGTGCCACGACTGGCGGCGCAGTTCGCCGTCGGTCGCGGACTTGAGACCGACCTCACCCTGCTTGCGGATGATGTCGCGGATCGCCGCGTCCTCAACCAGGGCAAGCTGCTCGGCGCCGATCTCGCCCTTGGCGAACTCGTCGCGCGCCTGCAGCACCCCCTTGGGACGCAGGAGGCTCCCGACGTGGTCGGCGCGGAAGGGCGGACGGGCGTTGTCGGCCATGGGAGCTCCTCTAAGCTGTTCTGCGTTTAAGCTGTTCTGCGTTTACTGGGCCACGCGCTGCCGTGACGCAAGCCGCGTTCTGCGGTGTACCGGGCTCATCGTAGGTAACTGTGACGAGAGTACGGTAACCCACCCTGAGTCTTACGTGCCTTAACCAGGGGACGGAGGCGCGGCCAGAGGGCGGCCAACGCGTCGTCGACCTCGACGGCGACCAGGCGGTCGAGCTCACCGCCGTCCTCGAGTTCGTAGGCGAGGTCGAGCACCTGCCCTTCGCCGAGCGTCCGCAGTTCCTGGTCGAAGCCGTCCACGAGCCGCGGGTTGCCGCGCCTGAAGCGGGAGATCAGCAACCCGAAAACCCCGAGCTCGTCCTCGCGCGGTCCGATCCGCGCGATCGTCCTGCGCCTGTGCGCTTCCCGTTCGGCCAGCTTGGCGAACTCGTGATAGCCGTCCCAGTACGCGTCGTGCCCGGCGATCCGGACCGTGCCGATCCGCGCGAGCCTGATGGCACCCGCGCACTGCAGGCACGGCTGGAGCGTCGTCGTGAGCACCAGGTTGTGGTGCCGGCGGAACCCGAGCCGCGCCAGCACGTTCATCTCCGCGTGGGCGAGCGACGAGCCGAATATCTCCCCGTGCGGCCCGTCCTGGTCGTTCACCCGGTTGCGCGCCGCGTGAACGATCTCCCCGTCCGGCGTGGAGGCACAGGCGCCGACCCCGATATTTCCGTACCGCACCGCCTCCCAGCCCTGCCGGAACGCCTCCTGCCACGCCTCGTCGATCCCAGCCCAGGCCCGTTCGGCGGTCTCCATCGAACCATTTTCGCCGCGGTTCCGGCTGTGGTCCACCGTGGGCGTCGTCGTGCGCCGTGGATGGCCGCGCACCCGATTTCCCGCGGTTTGGATATCTGGCCGCTGCCTTGGCATCATGGTGAAGCGGAACCTTGCTCCGATGACATCGTTCCGCGCTAGGGGAAGGGGCGCTGCGGTGAGCGAGGGTCACGGGGCCGCGGTACCGGTGGAGGCTTCTGCGCGGCCCAAACGGGCGGACGCCCGGCGCAACGAGAAGACCCTGCTCGACGCCGCCGCCGCCGTGTTCGTGAAGTCGGGCGTGGACGCGCCGGTCCGCGACATCGCGGCCAAGGCCGGCGTCGGCATGGGCACGATCTACCGCCACTTCCCGACCAGGGCCGACCTGGTCATCGCCGTCTACCGCCACCAGGTCGACGCCTGCGCCGAGGCCGGCCCGGACCTCCTGGCGAGCAGCAGCACGCCGCACGCCGCCCTGACCCAGTGGGTAGGCATGTTCGTGGACTTCCTGACCACGAAACACGGTCTCGCCGCGGCGCTGCAGTCAGACAGCGCCCGCTTCGAGACGCTGCACGCCTACTTCCTCGACCGCCTGGTCCCGGTGTGCGCCCAACTGCTCGACGCCGCCGCGGCAGCGGGCGAGATCCGCCCGGACATGGACGCCCAGGGACTCCTGCGCGCCATCGGCAACCTATGCGTAGGCAGCGGAGGCGACCAGCACTACGACGCCCACCGCATGGTCAACCTGCTGATCGCGGGCCTGCTCCTGCCCCGCCCAACCGCGTAGCGACCCGCGAATCGGAGCGTCCGCGAGCGATTCACGGCGCGCTGGTGTAGCTCCAGTCCGGTTTGCCGCCTGCCGCGTTGGAGGTTACCTCGGGCCCGACGAGCAGGAATCGCGCTTCTTCGTGGGCGACGGGGCAGTGCTCGGTGCCGCGCGGGATGACGAACAGCTCGCCCGGGCCGAGTTCGACGTTGCGGTCCCGCATCTGGATGGTGAGATGGCCCTCGATGACAAGGAACACTTCGTCCTGGTCTTCATGGGTGTGCCACTTCGTTGAACCGATCCCTTTCGCCACCTTGAACAGGTTGCCGTTGCCGCTCGCGAGCACCCGCTGGGACCAGAACTCCGTCAGTCGCGCCGCTTCATCGGCGAGGTTCACCTTTTCCATGGTGCCGATCCTGGCAGGAGGCAAGAGCCGCTGCCAGTGGTAGAAATGTCACGTGCCGCAAGATTCGTGTCATGATCCGCGTCGGGTGGTGCTGGTTGTCGACGAGGGCTCCAACCCGTTCGAGCTGGCTTGCGCGTGCGAGGTTTTCGGTGCCCGGCGCCGCCCGGAGATCGGCCGCGAGCTCTACCAGTTTCAGGTGGTGACCCCCCGACGGCGGGTGGCCGTCCGCGACGCGATGTTCGTTGTCGGCAACGCCGGCGCGCTCGACGACATCGACGGCGCGCACACAGTGATCGTCCCTAACCGGCCCGACACCGATACGCCCTCACACCCGGCGGTCATCAGGGCCCTCCGGCGCGCGCACGATCAAGGAGCCCGGCTCGTTGGCTTGTGCACCGGCGCCTACACGCTGGCCGAGGCCGGCCTGCTCGACGGGCGGCCAGCGACGGTGCACTGGCAGTTGGCGGACGACTTCCGCGGTCGCTACCCGAAGGTCGACCTCCGCCCGCACGTCCTGTTCGTGGACGACGGTGACATCCTGACCTCGGCCGGCAGCGCGGCCGCGCTGGACTTGGCACTGCACATCGTCCGCCGCGACCATGGGGCGCAGGTCGCCAACATGGTCAGCCGCCGGCTGGTGTTCTCCGCCTTCCGCGACGGTGGACAGCAGCAGTTCATCGAACAGCCCGTTACCCCGATTGGCCAGCCCGCGCTGTCGCACACTCTCGACTGGGCGCGGGAGCGGCTCGGCACACCAATGTCCGTCGCCGACCTTGCCCAGCACGCGCACCTCAGCGTGACCACACTGCACCGGCGATTCCGGGCCGAGGTAGGCGTCACGCCGCTCGCGTGGCTCAATGCCGAACGGGTCAACCTCGCGCGCCGCCTGATCGAACAAGGAGTTGAGCCGCTGGACCTGGTCGCCCACCGCAGCGGCCTAGGCACGACCGCCAACCTCCGGGCCCAGATGCGACGGCGGACCGGACTCAGCCCATCCCAGTACCGCGGTCGCTTCGCGCACGACTGACCGGGACTGGGGTTGCCAGGGCGGAGTGAAGCAGTAAGCGCTCCCGCAGAAGCGCCAGCGTGTTTTGTCTGACCCTGCGGTTACGTTGCACGGGTGCAACCCGTAGCAAGCAGGCACCTTCGGGAGGATCGCGTGGATGATGCAACAGCTGACTCGGTAAGGAACCGGCTGCTGTCGGCTTTCCCCGAGGGGACGTTCGCCCGGGTGGACGTGCTGGGATACGGCGACGATCCGGAGGTCGAGCCCGGCGATACCGCAATCCGGGTCTTCATCGACCGGGCCGACAGGCCGGAAGAGAACTGGGACAGCCACAAGACACTGGACGACTGGGCCGACGTCAACAGCGAGGGGATCGACAAACTGCGTGACGGGCTGCTTCCGTCCATCGCGTGGGTCTCGTTTTTCCCCGATACGCCGGAACGGCAGGCCGCGCCCGGGCAGGACTGGGGCGGCATGAGGTGGCTGGGGAAGCGGTCCGACGTGATGGAGACCGCGCCGGAGTTCACCCGAGTGGCAACCAAGCTGGGGCCCGATGACCTGGCGACCATTGATGCCCTGATCATGGCGGGCGTCGTGGCCAGCCGGTCGGAGGCCCTGCGGTGGGCGGTGGGCCGAATCCGCGAGAACTCGGCCTACGGCCAGCTTCAGGAACAAGTACACGAGATTGAGGAACTCAAGTCTCAGTTCTAGCCGACGCTGCAGGCGGTGAGTCTGTTTGATCAGTGCCCTGACCTGCGGATACATGGCGCGCTCGGAGGGACTCGAACCCCCCTACTGGTACTCATCGAAGAACCCGGTATTGACGGTCACGTCCTCTTCGATACGCTGGCGAACCTCGATACCGAGTCGATAATCCTTGAGCAAGTCACACAGCCTGTCGCCATCGATCAGCTCAACAGGAGGAGCGCCATCGCGGGTCGCGTCGGCCTGGGCATCGCGGGTGAACGATCCAGTCGTGATCAGCAGCCCCTTCTCACCCCGCCCAGCCATTGCACCACGGAAGTCTCTAACGGTCGCCGACGCCACAGTTCCTTTGTAGCGCTTGCACTGGAAGTAGACGGGAAATGACACCAGAGACAGACGGTAGGTACCCATACCATCTATGCCGCCATCACCGCTCTTGCCCATCACCGCTACGTTTACGAAGCCGGCCTCACGCAGGATCCGCTGCGCCAAACGCTCAAAGCCTTCTGGCGACAGTTCCAGGAGTCGGGCGATGAGCTGATCTTTCCAGCCGCCCGCCGCTTCTCCCTCGTCATCATCACCATCGGTCTCCGTCGCCTGGTTGCTGCGTCGCTCTAGGCGCTCCTTCCGGAGAGACTCGCGCCATGCTTTGTTTGCAGCTTGCATCTCTGCTTCGCTCAAAGAACGACCGCGATCAGTAACCGCCCAGACACCTCGCGCCGAGTTTTCTAGCGCGCCGATCCCCTTGAGATGCGTTCGCGCCCAGTGAAGGCGGTACTCGACCTCGCTCATGCGACCGTCCTTGTGCGGAACGGCCTGTTGCTCCTCGGTGATGCCCGCTGACTTCATAGCCCGTTCGTTCATCTCGCCCACTGTTGCAGAGCCACCAAGCTCCTTCGTGGCTTGCAAAGCGGGCCACATCAGAACATGGTACGTGGGAATCTTGGGAGCGGTCATTCGCTAATCGTGCCCGACCGTGCGCTTTGAGTACAACTCTTTGACCGATTCGCGATCGACGCCACTAGGTCACTCGGTCAGCATCACTCTCAAACCGCTTCTTTATCCGGGTGTCGATCTGGTCGTTCTGGTAGCGCTTTAGGGCCGCTGACCTGCTCCTCGATCCTGCGCGGCCCTATCGGCCCCCCTCGATTTACCCCCGCTGTCCCGGGCAACCTAGGGCCGCTGTAGGGCTGGCCCTAGGGCCCACACCCGCGGGCGCCTATAAAAGGCCAAGCGCGTCACCGCGCGGACCTCGCCCGACTGGTCATCCCGTCACCGTCGGCCCACCCACCGGGGGGCGGGCGAAGCGCCACGGGTCAAGGTGGAGCGCCCCTGGCTTTGCCTGGGCCGATGGTGAGGGGATGGGCAGGCTTCCACCTCAGCCACCCGACAGCCTCGACCAGGCGGCGGCGTCCATCCTGGAGCCCGAGGTCCTCGCCGGAGGCAGTGAAGATAGGTAGTTGCCGCATGCAAGCCGATTTGTTAAAGTCAAATCGTACGTGACTGGTGCGCTGAATCCGGTCAGGCGTGCTTCGGGTAACTAGGCAAGGCGCACAGTCATGATTGCTATCTTCGTATTCGGCTTTCTCGTCATCTCCGGTATTGGCGTAGTCTTTTTCGCCGCATACAAGATTAACGCACAATCGTTCGAATTCTCTGCTGCCATCTGGAGGCTGGTGTCCTTCAATATCACCATCAGATCATCCCGAAGCCAAGCCGACGAAGGTAAAGAGGCTTCCCGATCTAAGGGGTCTCCAGGATCGACAACGCGCGGGTGACGAGATCCGCCCTTCATCCTGCCTGAGGCTAATCGTGTCCGATTGCTATCGAATGTGGGCGCCTTGCCTTGGGCCGATGGCGGCGGGATGACCAGGCTTCCACCTCAGCTACTTGCCAACCTCGACCAGACGGCGAGCTTCCATCCTGGAACTCGAGGTGCCCGCCGGAGAGGCGAAAGACGTCAATGCGTCAGCTTGACGATACGGGGAGCCCTGCGAAATGGGGGTTAACTCGGCCCGTCGGCAGTGGCTCGGGAGGCGGCCATTCAGAGGTGCCGACCGCAGGCCAGATCTGAACCCAGGCACGGGGATTGGCCAGGCTGACGGCTTCAAGGATCTCGGGTCTGGCGCTGTACAGACTGATAACGCAGTAACCGAACCGGAAGACGGCATTGTAGTCCTTGGACGCGAGTTCGGCGCTGAGCCCGGCGCGTTCAAGCATTTGCGGATCATGGTAGGTCTCGTTCAGGGTGTCGTCGGTGAACGCAAGTACCGGCCCGCCGCGTTTCCCCGGCGGTTCCATGTATCCAGCCCAGAGCCGCATCAGCTTGCCCGGCGTTCGCTCGTCGTAAAACCTGGCATAATCCGCCTCAGGAATGGCGAAGCGGCGATCACGTCCATGGGTCAACTGAAACATGAGGGCATACTTCGCTGCCCAGGCAGCTAGCGCTACCTTCTTGGTCTTGGTGAGCTTGATCCTCTTGCCCTTAATGAGCTGCGGGCCAAGAAGGTCAAGGACGCCGTGGTCCATGTTGTTCATCCAGCCGTTGTTGCATGGCTCGCATGGCCCTTTGGCTGCAAGGTCACGGGCGGGACCTTCTCGAACGTCCCGGAAGGGTTGGTAGTCCGGTCCGCCCGACTCGCGTACGTATAGGTGCCGCGATGCTTCCTCGCCGGATGTCATCCAAGTCGGCATCAGGTGCTCAACGCTGATCTTGCCAGCAAGCTGGCAGAACACGCAGCGTCGCTTCGACGACACGGCCGTAGTCATATCATCGAGGCTAGCGCTCTCGCTGCGATGCAAGCCACAATTGAGCACGACACCACGAGACGCGCACGTCTGCTCGCCGCGCCGGGTCGGCCCCCAGGGCCGCACGCCCGGCGCGGGCGCGGCGGCGCGGAGCGCCGTCGCCTTGATTAAGTAAAGGTCAACTCGGCAGCGTTGGGAAAGGGTGGTGACTGTACGTTAATCCCGGACCATGTTGAACTTCGTCGGCGTCCCTTATGCTTCTGGTCCGCTTGGTGCTGCGGTCTCAGAAATCTGAGGTTCTCCTGCAAGGTGATAATACTCAAGCACTCGCTCGCCGAGTTCAGTTGGCGACCAGCGCGGCCCTCGCGCAACATCCAATGCTTCCATTTCTGACATCGTTCTCGGTAGGAGACTTTCAGCCGTTATACGTTGACCAGCCCGTACTCCTGTACGGGAAGATACTTCCCGCATCTTCTCCGAAAACTTTGCCAGTATGTCTGGTGTATCATCGAATTGCTCGGCCAAACCGTGGCGTCGCAGAGTTCCGATCAAACTGGTTAGTACTGGTTCTAGCGTGGGGCGAGCCTCTTCAATCTGGTAAGTCGTCCACTTACGTTCACCAACAGTCCAGCCACTCTTACTGAAGTCACCCGCGTTAAAGCCGCCGCTACTTCTAGTATTGTGGATTGGGAATTCCTGATGCGGACGCACCTGTATGGGCTGCCCTATTTCGTGGTACGGTATCCACCGGACGAGAAGCTCCAACAGGACAAGGTGCGGGCGCTCCATGTCTGTCATCGCCGGAATGACTAGATCTGCGACATTTACCTCGGCACTGTCCGTGGCGATGAGACCGTCAGCCAACGCTCTGCCCAGTGCATATACTTTCTCAGGCCAAGCGGTTCTCGCCGCTGCGGTCATTGCAGTTGCAGTGAGAAGCCGAGTGCGTTCAGAATCATCAATTAGTCCTATAAGTTCATCTGGACTACATTCCGCCCTTTCGGCGGTGGATCCAAACATCTGGGACCAACGATGTTGCTTATCTCCTTTAAGCTCCCCTAGCGCTTTCTGGAGGAAATCTTCGCCATACGGGGTAGCGAATGTAGCTAGCATCGCTCCGTCTACTCCGCCTAGCCTGGCACCGACAAGGATGAGAGCGGCATCAGCCACAGCACGCACCATCCGGGTTGGCTGCTCCGCAACGTCAGCCGGTTCCGTATCCTCCGGTTCCACGCTATCAAGCGTAGTCGGCATGGCTACCTGAGGGCGTCAGACGTTACGGTGACAGTCCTAGCCATGCTAGAGGAGGGGGCTCACACCTCCGGTGTGACGGCATGCGCGCGAAGTGATAGCGCTAGGTCAGCCATGCTTTCTATCACAACACCGGCTCTGAGGTCGGTCATGCGATCTCGTTTGCCTGGCTTGTTGGCATAGCCGATGCTGGCCACGCCTGCGCTGTGGGCTGCCTCGATGTCGGTGAAGGAGTCGCCGACGAGGGCCGTGGCGGCGGGGTTGGCGTCCAGGGACCGCCACAGCCTCAGCGGCGGAATTCGCCTCGTGGTCGCCCGCACCAGCCACAACCCCGCCCTGCTCAAACCCAGTCCGACTGAGGACGGCTTCGTTGATCAGGTGACGGTGGGGACGGCGACGACTTCGAGGTCAGCCATTTCGGCTTCGACGCGGGCGGCCATTTCGTCGCTGACGGTCGCCGAGTAGGTGAACACCTCGATCGGGTCGGGGGTGCTCGTTAACTCCTCGGGCAGCTCGCCGGGGATGAGCTTGCGGAGCTGCGCGGCGACGGTGGCGTCCGACAGCCCGGCTTAGATGGAGCAGACCGGGCCGTCGAAGTCGAGCAGCAGGTAGCGCGTGTGGGCGATGATCGCGCCGAGACTAGCCGCGTCGGTGCCAGGGCTCGCAGGCTGGTCGCCGCGGCGGGCGGTGCGTCAGAAGACAAACTGCTTAAGCGCACTCAGACTGAATGCCCGCAATGCTCGGGCACTGGGCGGGCGGCGACGGCATGACGCAGGCAGGCGACTGACCCATGCCGACGCAATCGACTAGCACGCCGGAAACGATCACGTTCGAGCGTGCGTATCCGGAACGGTCGACCAACCCCGCCGGGTGCGGGCCGATCTGGCAGTGATCGCCGGACAGTGGACGCTTGTTGAAGACCTGCTGCTGGCGTCCGGACTGGCCGCTAACGCCATATTGCACAGCAGGTCAGGTCAATCCGACCGGACATTTACCGTGCGGGCCACGCTCTACCCGGGTGAATACGCCAGAGTTGAGGTCATCGACCAGGCGGCCCGTGGACGGCCGATGAGTACGACGACGACCACGGGCGCGGCCTGGCCGTTGTCGCTGCCATCGCCGGTGAAGGCAACTGGGGCATCCACGGCGACACATCGTCCCGCGTGGCGTGGTTCCGGCTCGACTGGAGCCAGCCGTGGGCCAGTAGAAGTACAGGCAGGTTGCCGCGCGCATCCGGGTCCAGATCGCGGCGGGGATGCTCGTACCCGGAGAGGCGGCGCCCAGCGGCGCCACACTGTCCCGCGCGACCGGATATTACATGCTGATCCGCCGCAAGGCGCTCCGCACCCTCATCAAAGAAGGCGTACTGATCCCAGGCGCTAGCCCAAGCGCCCGGCCTGCGCAAGCGGGGAACTCCTGGCCCTGTACAAGCAAGAAGGCCATCTCTCACATCTGAGAAGACGGCCCTGACCTGTGGATACGTGGCGCGCTCGGAGGGACTCGAACTCCCAACCTTTTGATCCGTAGTCTCACCGCTGCGTTCCGGCACAGTCCGTACATTCCGGGCGTGCTCTGTTGCTGGTCAGAAGGGGTACGCGATCCGCTCGGGGCCGCCCCAGTGCATCCTGTACGGCTCAGTTTGTGCACCTGATGTGCACCTGGGTGCATCACGGCGTCTTCGGCGGCCGGCCGCCCTTGCGCAACCGCCGGGCTCGCAGCTCGGCCTCCGCCGCCTTGAGGTCCGCGCGGTCAGCTTCATCGCCGAACTCGTTGATCATCTTGCGCATGTGGGCTGTCAGCGCCTCGGTGCGGTCCTTGCCCATCCGCGCAACGACGCGGCCGTAGGCGTCCCACATCTTGCGCGGCACGCGGATGTTCATAGCCGGCGTGCGTCCATCGGACGCGTCTCGTGTACCCACACGGAAGATCGTACGGCGGCATCTTGTGTACCCACAGGGTTTTTGATACCGTGTGGGTACACAGTTAAATCAGCGGCCCGGGAAGCGGCGCCAACCGCAACCCGGGCCTAGTCACCCCATCCCCGCAGAGGACGGAACGACATGAGCACCAAGATTACTGACACAGATATGACCAGCGACCAGACGCGCCACATCGCGACAGCGGGGGCCGTTCCCGGCAAGCCGGCGATGTGGTCGGTCACGTGGCTTCCGGGCCGCACGTTGACGCGCGACGAGGCGGTCACCGCGATGACGATCGCCGAGATGGCCGTCGAGCGCGCTGACATCCTGGCCGACTCGTCGAGCAAGCTGTGGTGGCACATGGACGGCTGGGGGGCAGTGACCGGTTCAGCCACCGCGGACCAGGGCGGTTGGGGACTGGCTGAGAGTGGTCCGGAGGTGGCCCGAAACGGGCCGTCAGAGGGGAGCTCCGCGACGGCCGTGCGACCGGTTCCGACCGGCCGCGCGGCCACCCCGTCCACGATGGCGAAGCCTGGCCGGACGGTGATTCCTGCACCCCGTGCGGAGCACCTCGCGGCGGTCATCTCGGACGGTTCGGCGACCAGTTTGGGCGCCAACCGTAGCCACCTGTCGCCGCAGTTCAAAGCCGCTCCGCTCGGCGACGACGAGGATAGTTCCGACCAGAGTGAACCAGCGTCCGCCACGGCTGGCCGGGCTGGCACGAAACCGGCCGGGCCAGCGCCGGTTCCGGGCGCTCCCGGCGCCACTCGCGGGCCGCGTTCCGACAATCCTCAACCAGTGTCCGCCACGGTGGTTGACGTTGGCGCGGAATCGGCCGCTTTGGCGTACGTCGACGGGCTCGACGGGGCCGAGCGGAAGCTGCTCCTGAACCACATCGCGCAGGCGTGGCCGGAGGTGGTCGAGGCTGGCGTCGAGCTAGTTGCCCGGTGGCGCGCGGAGTGCGCCGAGCGCCGCCAAGAGAGGGCACGGCGGATGAAGAGCGAGCGCCGCCGCAGACAGCGCGCGGACGGCTCGAGGTAAACTCCGGCCGCCCGAAGGGCCGCCACGGCAACGCGCCGCGGCAGCCTTCCGCGCGAAACAAGCAGGCGCGAACACGGGGGAATCCGGGGCCTGGCCTGCGTGGCGTCACAGGTGAAACAGGGAGATAGCAGGCTGTCCCGGAACGCTTGTTTCCCGGCGGCCCGGAAGCCGCAGATGACGGCCGCCCCGCTGTTTCCCGCGCCGGATCTCAGACGCCGGCCGAGGGTAGGTAGGCGGGATCGTCTCCTCCAAATCCGTGAGCTGAGTCATGGATTTGGCGGCGAGCTACCCGGCCTACCCGGGCTACCTTCCTGCAGGCCGCGCCGCGGGTAACCGACCGCGGCGGCCAGGGTAGGAAACTACCCGGCTACCCCGCGACCTACCCAAGTGAGTGAGTTAGCTCCTCACTCCTCAAAGTGCCGTTTCCAGAGGGTAAACCGGGGGCGATCTAACCCGCTAACCGACCTCACTTTGCTCATTTTCGCCAACCTCGCGGCACGTTTCCGCAGGGCAAAGACGGATTAGCTCGAATGACGGCCCAAGTGAGATATCTAACGGTAGGCCGCGCTCGGCGGGCGGGACAACGTGCCTGCCTGCCCCGACGCGACGGCCAGGCCCTCGTCGACGAGGGAGCGCAGCGCCTTGCGCGCTGTGCCGAGGCCGACGTGGTGCTTCTCGGCGAGGCGGAGCGCGGAGGGCAGCTCGGGCCGCTCGTCGTCGTCGCCGCGGGCGATCGCTGCGCGCAGCTCGGCGGCGATCGCCTTCCACGGCACGCGGATGCGGTGGGAGGTCTCGGAGACCGGCGGCCGGGCAGTCACTCGCCCTGCTTTCGATCGCGGATCTTCCGCAGGACGTGCCTGCACAGGCGGAGGTCGAGTTCCGCTTTCGCGTCCTCGTACACGGCCCACTGCATCGACCGCGCGGCACTGCCGACCGGGTGCTCCTGAACCTTTCTCAGCGCCGTCGCGGCCCGCTCGAGCACCTGCTCGTCGTCCATGGCCGCGAACGGGTCGGCGGGCGTCACGCCAGCCTCATGTATCGGCCGCATTTCGAGCAGTGGTGGTCGGGCGGCTCGTAGTCCTCGCTGAGCACGGGCTCGCACTCGCCGCCCTTGCCGCACCCGCCGCTCATGCCTTCACCGGCCCGAAGTCCTCGGCCATGGCGGCGCGCAGTTCGCCGGGCCCGCCTGCCGTGATGAGCCCGCGGATCCTGCCGTGAAGCGCCGCCCACCAGCCGCGTACGTCGTCGTAGCCGATCATGTAGAAGCCACCCCAGTCGAACCGGAGCGCCTCGAGCGCGTTGCCTATCTCCTCGGCGCTCATACCCTCGGCAGCCTGCGGCGCCGCCTCGCCCATCTGTCACTCCCAGTCCCGCGACCATCACTTATACGGGCAGGATGCACCGGTCAGGCGTAGCGTAGGGAGTGTGGCCCTGTTGCCAATCCCAGGCAGGTCAACAGGGCAACACGGCACCCGAGGAACGGCACAGCCCCCATGGCGGACCTGTACACCGTGGTGAAACGGCACATGGACGAGCGCGGCATGTCTCAGAACGCGCTAGCCAGGGCCGTTCACCGCAGCCCGACCTACCTCAGCAGAGCCCTGCGCGGAATCAAGCCGCTCGGGCCCGCGCTCGCCCGCGACATCGACACCGCGCTCGGCGCTGGAGGCGAGATCACCGCTGCAGCCCTTGAGCCCGCTCCCGCGACGCCGCCGGCTACCGTCGCGCCCGAGCTGCTCGACTACTTCCGCCAGCAGCTCGCCGGGCACTACGCCGCTGACAAGTTCCTCGGCCCCGGCCGCCTGATCGGCGTCGCCGAGGCACAGTACGAGCTCCTCTGCGACATCGCAGCGGGCGCCGGCGGACCGCTGCGCGGCGAACTGTGGGCGACTGCGGCCGGGTTCGCCGCACTGCTCGGCTGGCTGCTGCAGGACGCGGGCGACGTCGCCGAGTCGGCGCGCTGGCACGACGTGATGATCGAGCGGGCGCACCGCTCCCGTGACCCGCAGCTCGTCGGCTTCGCCCTGTACTGCAAGGCCATGCTTCACACCGACATGGCCGACGGTCCCGGCGTGCTCGACCTCACCGGCGCCGGGCTCAGCGGCGACCGCCTGATTCCCAAGGTGCGCGCGCTGCTCCTGCAGCAGGCCGCCCACGGCCATGCACTCGCCGGACTACCGGGAGCGGACAGCGAGTGCGACCGGCTGCTCGGCGACGCCGCCGGCCTCACCGGGCAAATCTGCGACGACTACCCCTGGGGTGCCTGCACCGCGCCGCACTGGCTCGACACACAGCGCGCCACGGTATGGACGCGGCTAGGGCGCTTCCGCGAAGCGAGCGACCTGTGGGAGGAGGTCATACCAGGCTTGCCCGCGTCGTCTCGCCGTGACATCGGCGTCTGGCGCGCGCGGCACGCTCAGGCGATCGCAGGCTCCGGAGAGCCTGAGCAGGCCGTCGCGGTCGCGCTCGGCGCGGTACCCGTTGCCGCGCAGTCTGGATCCGCGCGGATGAAAGCCGAGCTGCTCGAGCTGCGCCGCGGAATGACAGCGTGGCGCGGCGAGCAGGCATGGCGCGACCTCGAGGAAGCCCTCAGGACACTGCCGCGCACGAGAAGGGGAAAGTAGATGGCACTGCGCGACGAGATCATCGCCGCCGAGGATCTTCCGGCGCGGCTGGCCGCGCTGCCGGGCTGGCACGGCGACACGAGCGGCATCAGCCGCGACTACCCGCTCGGGTGGGACACCGCCGCCGCGGTGGTGCCAGAAATCGCCGCCCTGGCCGTCGACATGGCGCACCGCCCGGACCTAGACATCCGGTGGTCAGCGTTGCGCGTGTTCATGACCACGCACACCGCCGGGGACGTCGTGACTGAACTCGACCTCGCGATGGCCGCCCGGCTTGACGCCATCGCCGCGGCTCGCGGAGCCGCGGGCTTATGATCGGTGGCCCGACCGTTCGGGTGCCCGACCTCGCTTGGAGCCCCGCCTGCCTGGGAAAGCGGCGGGGCATTGTCATGTCCGGACACCCGGTCCGTGTGCCAACGCGTGAAGCCCCGCCGGGTAACCGGCGGGGTGTCCTCGTCTCCTGGCGGACGTGACCCGGCGCGACGTCGGCGACATGCGGTACTTCATGCTCCGCGAGGGCCGCCGGGGCGGCGGCAAGCCGACGCCCGGAGCGTCAACTTCGCGCTCGGCCGCCTGCAGGCTGCGTCCACTATGGCGATCGCGGACGGCCGCCTGGTCCGCAACTCCGTTGAGCACGTCCAGCGCCCACGGGAGGTCCAGAAGCCGCGCGATACGTGGACTGGCGATAAGGTACGCGCGTTCCTCACCGAGGCCTCGGGGGACCGGTTGCACACGGCGTGGCGGCTGTCGCCGTACGGGCTGCGCCGCATTGAGGTGACCGCGCTGCGCTGGGACGGATACGACCGCTAGGCGAAGACGCTGAGGGTTGAGCGGGCCCGCGTCCTGGTTGCCGGGAGATCACCGAGAAGGTCCCAAGAGCCTGAACTCCGTGCGTGCGCTGCCGCTGGACGACGCGACGGTGGCCGCTCTCGACGACCTGCGCAAGCGGCAGATGGCCGAGGGCATCGCCGTGGAGCCGGCCTACCGGGCGTTGGGGTATGTCGTCATCGACGAACTCGGCGCGCCGACGTCCGGCGGATCCGGCTGCACGAGAGCAGGCACACCGCGCTGTCGCTGATGGAGAAGGCCGGCGTACCGGGTGTCGATCATCGCGGCCTGGCCGGGCACTACTCGGCCGCGTTCACCATGGCGACGTACGTGCACGCGAACCCTGAAGACCTGGCGGCCGGGCTGGCGTCGATCTACCGGACGCAGGAGTCCTCGTGAAGGCCGATGTTCACATTCGTGCACTTGATCTTGCCGCGGGCCTGCCAAATGAAACGACCTGCGGCGTGTTGCCGCAGGTCGGGTGTGGCGCGCTCGGAGGGACTCGAACCCCCAACCTTTTGATCCGTAGTCAAATGCTCTATCCGTTGAGCTACGAGCGCACTTTCAGCAGCATACCGCGTCCGGCCTCGTGGTTGCGCCTGGTTCCGGTCGCCTGGCGCCTGCTCACAGCGTGATTAAGCGTTTGATCCTTAGATCATGGCACGCTAAAGAACCTGCTTGAAGCTACGGCTGAACATGAGAGGAGCTGGTGTCCAACGCCTCGACGTGAACGATGCATGCCGCAGCCGCCGAGGCTGGACTGGTGACCCATACTCAAGCGATCTGAGAGACTAGATGCTGACGCATCACCGCACCCAGGGGCTTGGCCGCGTTGCGGACTCCGGGTACCGCCCCACGCCATCCAACTAGGGGCAGGACGTTAGATCCTCTGAACCGCTACCAGCGACTTGGGGTGCCTAAACGTCACCCTCACTTCCGAAATCGTGACTTAATCGCTTCCAGCCATATAGGTCAGTGACAGCCTGTAGTTTGACGAGATGCCGGAGTCACCGCCAACATGGGTGCGCAAGAATGCATGCCAGACAGACCTCAATGGAGGCCAGTGCATAGCGGACGACGAGATGCTCACTCATCACACCAGTCAGAGAGACCGCTACAACGATGCGCCTCGGCCAGAGGTGATGGAAGTCGAGCTATCGATGATGCGTGGCGAGCTGACCGTTGCCGAGGCCTGCATGCGTCGGAACGGAGGCCGCCCCGCCCATCCGTCTGATGTTGAGCGAGCTGGTGTCCGCTACACCATGGCTGGAGAACTCCGGAGCGCGAGCTTTGCGGTGATTCACACATGCGGCCGGAAGGGCGAAGGCAACGGCCACGTTTCTGTCGTGTGGCCAGCCGCCAACCCGCTCGATGAGCCAGATCCTGCCTGGCCACCACATGTGCAAGATGCCTTCGCGGCATGCTTTACTGGAGACAAGGGATGAAGACGATGAACCTAGACATGCTAGTGCGCGCCGGTCAACGGCCGTGGCACCCTGTGCCGACGGCTGAGGACATCGATGTCTGGGACAAGTACGAGTTCCCGACCTGCGGCAGCTACCGCCTGGACGGTCGACTCATCGTCTTCACTCTCATAACCACTGCCGGGACTCGCTCCCTCTGGGCCTACGTTCCTGTCGCCTCAGAGGCTGAACAGGCAGTTACAGGAGCCAGGTTCGAGACTGAAGACGAGTTTAACGACTTCCTTGAGGGATGCTTTACAGGCCAAGAAACAGTATTCGCGGCCGCTGAGGACCTCGTCATAACTTCCAAGTCCGACGGTATCCTCATTCCGGCAAGAAGGAATGCGCTTCTCGCCATGGGCGCAGAGTGGTATGTGCAGCGCAGCGCCGCCCTTCACGCGCAGCTGCAAAAGCGCCTGGAAGCAGCCACAAGCGACCCTGCCGACCCCGAAGAACTGCTCAGTGCCGCTCAAGGCGTCATTGAGACTCTGCCTGTCTGAGCTAGGTGGGCCCACTTACGTCACTTGACGAACAGGTGCAAGCCGCACTCGGTTCGGCTCGCCAGGCCTTCCTCAAACGCTTTGAGCGAGGTTCGACTCCATTGGCAAACTCCCGCCCTACGAGCCCCGCCGTCGCGACGAGCACGCACTACACGCCCAGATGCTCCCCTTCGCAAGCGCGACATGAGGGACACAGGGGGCCAAACCAAGTTCAGCCTGCCGATCCAGAGCCTGTTGTTCGCCGCCCTCCTGCCCTGGCGAGAAACCCGCGACCAGGCGTCCTGACACCTGCCGAATCAACGGTTCTCGGTGCCCAGGACAGAATCGCTAGCCGTCCGTCTTACCGGAGATGCGATCCTGTTGAATGCGACTGGTTACTCCTTGTGGCCGCGCGACTCCGGGGGCTGCTCTAGGCTTTGTTGGCGTTTCTTTTGCTCCGACTTCAGGCGATGTACCTCGTCAACGAACAGCGCGAGCCTCTGCTCTTCGTTATCAATATCTTTATACCTCCCGACGCCGACCTCCACGGCCTCCCACTCGGTCTCAATTGCGTCTGCGGTCTGTTGGAGATAGAAGCTCCGCTCCTTGTATTTGAAATAGCCCATAAAGCCGCTGGATATCCCGACCGCGAAGGTAATACCCAGAGTCACCCACCTGACCGAGGGAACCTCTCCGATGACGGCGGACGCGCCGGTGGCGGCCAGAGAACCGACGATCAAGACACCCTGCAAGACATTGTTAACGCGCCTGTATCTCGCACCCTCATCCCGAAGCGTCAGGACATCCGCATAGGCATCGTCTCGGTAGGCTATCCGGCGCACTTTAATGTCCATTCCTGCATCGCCGGCTACGACCTTACGCTCGTCACGAAGCCGTGCGAGCTTCAGTTCGAGTGATGGTTCCGTTTCGCGAGGCCTCACCCATTTATTGGCCGGTACCGGTCCGGTAGGCGGGCCCCCAGGTGTGAGCTTTAGCTTGGCCGACGCAATAGCCGAGGAGACCGAGAGCAGGCCACCTGGAATATAGATGGCTTCTATGAGGCGGTCGTTTCCACGTAGCACCCAGTTGAGTTCAAAGAGCACTATTAGCAAGCACGGCCCCAGCATGAGCGTGATGTTCGACCATCGCCTGCGTCGCTGAGCGAACGCCAGATCTGCCTCCGCGACGCGAATTTGATGAGTGAGCAGCCGATGCTGAGTGTTCGAATCTTTGATTGCTTGGATCGGCCCGCTCGAGCTAGGTGACATCGGCTACGTTCCTTCCATTTGGCGTGAGCACTATTACTCTGTCAGCGGCCCTGAACAGCCAGCCTGGTGCCCCCGCAAGGTAACCGCTGCAAAAATCAACTAGGCGGGCAGCCTGACTGGCACTCATGCAGCCTAGGTCCACCGAGACCACATGCCCTTCGCTGAAGTGCCGAGGAATCTCGTTCACTCCGTCCTGGTAGCTAGCAGGCGTAATCCGTACGATCGGCCCCAAGTGGACCTTCAGGTCACTGGGCAAATCCGCCCGATATGCATTGATGGACTCAGCTTCCCGAAGTGCGGCCGACAAAGCTGCTGACCATTTCTCCGAGATGACAGGATGCCTGTTCCCGACGCTGTGCACCCCTCTGGAGAGTCGAAGGCTAATGACTCCCGCCGACAGGACCGCAATCGTCATAACAAGCGTCGGCCCCCATGCCGCCAGAGACGTCACGACTCACCCCTCTTCACTTGAGTGAAGATTAGAACAATCTACCGTTCAGTTTGGGGCGGCCGACACAAACCACCTAAATTAGCTAGGACTGATAGTCCACTCGGCACTGTACGCCATGGCTGACATTCCAGATTCATGGCGGCTACCCAAGGTGCACGACATTTTTGTAAGTAATCAAGATCATCTTCGATGACATTGCAGGCCACACTCCGTTGATCAGAGCCAACGCAGCAACTTGCGTAGCGCCACCATCTGAGTGTTGGGTCACAATCAGAAAACCAGGCATGATTCCTTGACGCGCACGATCGGCCTCAGGACGCGCGAAGTTTCATCCCTGTAGCGGTGAAGCTGCGTGCGACCTCGCTATACTCCTTGGCTGTAATGCCCGGTCTACTGCCAAAGACGTGATCCCGTTGCTGTACGGCCCAGTCATGCCATCGGTTGAAGGCGGTCTCGACGCTCTCGCCGAGCGCGCCCGCCACCGCATCGGGCCGAGCCCCCCGCGAGGATGGCGCCGTGGATCGCGATTAGCTGCTACTCATGCAACCACGTCGCGAGCGCGGACATAACCGCGAGTTCGGCGAGTTCGTCGTACTGGGTCCGCTCATCGATAGGCCAAGCCGTATCGACCCACAGTTTCGCTAGCTCGAACGGTCCCAAATCCTTGGCCGCACGGAACGTGATCGGCCGTGACGGCGACTCGTCGCGCTTGCCGGGAGATCGGTTCATCGGTTGCTTGCCCCTCTGCGAAGCCGGGGACAACCCAAAGATCGCGCCCGCAACTCCTGATTTTTAAGCTTTTGATTCGGCGCACACCGTGAACCGACAATCAGGGTATTCGCAGGTCAGCACACCGTCGATCGAGCATCTTTCCGTAGTCAAATGCTCTATCCGTTGAGCTACGAGCGCACTTCATGCGGTTTACCCGCGCCCAGCGCCGTGGTTGCGCCTGGTTCAGCCCGCCCGGGCCTCGTGCACAGCGCGATTTAGCCTTTGATTCTTTGATCGCGGCACGCTAAGAGGGCACCTTGGCTACCGGCCTACCAGGCCCGTGTACGGGGGTCGCCGATCCGGTCTGCGGTGCTGTTGAGGTAGGCCATCTCGTCAACGGGCAGCCCGATCTGTCCGGACATGTCGTCTTGGCTTCAGCCGCTAGTTGTTTAACAGTTGTTGTACACTAGGTTCATGAGCGTCGGCTTCCGTCCCACCGAAGAAGATCTCCGCGTCATCGAAGCCAACCGCCGCAAGGACGAGAAGACTAGCGATGTCATCCGGCGTGCGCTGCGATTGCTGGACCGCGAAGCGTGGGAAGAGCGCGCCCGCGCTGACATGCACAGGCTGAAGAGCGAAGACCTCTCCACCGAAGCGGATGCGTGGGAGTACGACGCCGACGGCAACATTCGGATTGTCGGCACGAACCTCACGGTCCCGGCCAGGCCCGCCGACCCGTCATGATCCGTGGAGCGGTCTACCCCATCGACTTGGGCGACGCCAAACGCGGCCACGAGCAGCGAGGCCGCCGCCTCGGGCTTGTCATCAGCATCGAACAGGACGCCTGGTCCACGGTGACCGTCCTGCCCACCTCGACCAGCGCCCAGGCGTCCGTGTTCCGGCCAGAAGTCGTCATTGCCGGACGAGAGACCAAAATCCTGATCGATCAGATCCGGACCATTGACGTCTCGTACGTCGCCGGCGATCTCGTCGATTACCTATCGCGCGACGACATGGCACAAGTCGAGCACAGCCTGTCGCGTTATTTCGGTCTGCTTCGCTAAGACCGGCAGCCCGCGAACTCAGCGGCGGAGCCAGGTGGCGAGTGCAGACATGACTAGGGTGGTGCGGGCGCGGCGGCCCTCGTAACGTCCGCGCCCGCACCGGTCTAGGGACTAGCGGTTGTCGTACTGCCTCGGCTCGAGGAGCGGCCGGGGGTTGAGCTCGGAGTACCGGGCGCTAACCATGTACGCAAGTTCCGCTTCGATGGTGTTGAGCTGGCCCTGCATGCGGCTCAGTTTCGGAGCTAGTTCGTCGATGACCCCTTGCCGGATGTACCGGCCGCGCAGCAGGGTTCCGATGCAGACCCCGAGCAGCAAGGCGACTAGAGAGACCAGGAAGATCATTGGTTCACCTCCCCGCTAGTTCTGGTGTCTACTGCTAGTATGCATGGTGCTAGGTGTCTTAAGGAAGTAGTCTTTCTGACATATGTCACAACGACATGCGTCATTTGGCGCATACGGTGCCAGACCACAGCATCCAGGGGCCCTAGCACCGAGCGAGCGCTGGTCTCATGGTTGCAATCGCGCATCCCTGGTACCAGAGGTCACCAGACGGCCTTACGATTATGACTTCGCCGTAACAGCGATCTGTCACTATGCAACGTGGCTATGCGCGCGCGTTAGGCTTGTTTATAAAGCTAGGTGGACCATGGACGAGACCGAGAATCTTAGCCCGGCAGTGACGCGGCGCAGGCTGCGCACAGAGCTTCGCCGCGTGCGCCTTGACGCTGGGCTGACTCAGGAGCAGACAGCCCGGGCCATGGACTGGTCGCTGTCGAAGCTCATCCGTATCGAAAACGGAACGAATAACATTTCCACCAATGACCTGAAGGCTCTCGCTCGGTATTACGACATCGCCGACGAGAAGCAGGTCACGGACTGGCTCGCGCTGGCCCGGGCGTCTCGGGAGCGGACCTGGTGGAGCAGCAGCGACATTGCCAAGCCGCTCGCTCAGCTAATCGAGTATGAGAACGCCGCCTACCTGTCGCGGCACTACGAGGATCTAGTGGTTCCCGGCCTGCTGCAGACGACCGACTATATGCGCGAGTCAACTCGCCAGCTGGCCCCGGACATGCCAGATAGCCAGGTGGACCGAGTGATCGAGGTCCGGCTGAAGCGGCAGGAGCTGCTCAAGCGAGCCGAGGCTCCACAGCTGTTCTTCATCCTGGATGAGGCGGTCATTCGCCGGATTGTCGGCGGCAAGGACGTGATGCGGTACCAGCTGCAGCAGCTGATCGAGGCCGCGGATATGCCGAACGTAACGCTCGAGGTGATTCCCTTTACGGCGGGACTCGTTCCTGGCCTACAGGCGCCGTTCGTGATTCACGAGTTCTCCGATGACGCCGACGACGAGCTGCTGTACCTGGAGAGCCCGCGTGGTGACGTGCTGAGCCGCGATGATGCGGAAGAGATCCTGAGTTACCGCGAAGACTTCGAGCGACTGCGCCGGGCTTCACTCGGAGCCGAAGGCACCGTCGGTTTCCTGCGTGAGGTGATTGCCGAACTGAGCTAGCGAACGCCAGTCTTCCGGAAACCCGTACCGGCTAAGGAGGCTGGCCGTTCGATCTTGTGGTCGTGCATCCGAGTAGCCCCTACAATTGATCTTCGGCATATTCAGTAGGGGTTGTCTCACTTGGTCTCGGCTAGATCTAGGCTGCGCCGCTTCCCCGCACCGGCTCCCTCACGGAGGAGGACGCGTGACCGACGCGGCATCAGCTGACGGCGTATGGCGCAAAAGCACAGCATCACAGCCCAATGGCAACTGCCTCGAGGTGGCGATCGGCACCGACGTGGTTCGGATCCGGCACTCCCTGGACCGCTCAGGTGCGAGCCTCGCATTTAGCCATGCTGAGTGGCGTGCCTTTCTGGCTGGCGCCCGCAACGGCGAGTTTGACCTTCCCGAGGCCTGACGGCGCGGGCCAACCCGGAGTTCCCTAGCGCAGCGTCGCGGCGGCCGTGCGCAGCTCTTCCAAGGCGGCGAGCGCATGGGGCGCGAGCCCACTGGCATCGTCGCGGTCGCCTTCTGACCACTGGGTATAGCCGCGCTTGAACGCGAGGACCCCCAGCTCGGCGGCGAGATGCGCAGTCGGGTCCGGCACCCCCCGGGCGACGAGTGCGGCGGTCATGGCGGCCGCGAGACCGACGTTCTTGAGTGCGTCGCGCTCTTGGAGTTCGGTGCTGGCCGCCACGGCCGCTTTGAGGCGGGGCCCGAGCTCGCGGTTCGCCGGACCCATGGCACTCGAGGCGCGCTCCAAGCCGACCGCGACCGCTTCGAGCGGACCGGCGCCTGCGGGTGCCTCGGCGATGCCGTCGGCGAGCAGCCTGCTCAGGGTCTCCTGGCCGGCGACCAGCAGCTCACGCTTGTCCGAGAAGTGCCGGAAGAAGGTGCTCTTGGTGACCCCGGCCCGCTCGGCGATCTGCGCCACCGTGGTGGCGTCGTACCCCTGCTCGGTGAACAGGTCAACGGCCGCGACAACGAGTCGCTGGGTCGCCCCCGGTTGCCATCGAGCCATGCGCCCATCATAGGTGATGGGACCTATGTCCCGTGACCTGTTATAGTGATGGGACAACATTCCCATCACTTCCGGGAGAAGCGCATGCACGTCTTCGTCACCGGCGGCACCGGCACGATCGGCACGGCCGTCGTCGCCGAACTACTCGCCAACCGCCACACCGTTCTCGCACTGGCCCGCTCGGACGACTCCGCGCGAGCACTCAAAGACGCCGGCGCCGAGCCGCTGCGGGGAGAGATCGCGGACCTCGACGTCCTGCGCGCCGGCGCCGCGCAGGCCGACGGCGTTATCAGCCTCGCCTTCGGTCGCGCTTACGGCGACCAGGACACGCTCGCGCAGGCCATCGCCCAGGAGGGCGCCGCGCTCGCCGCGCTGGGCGAGCAGCTCATCGGAAGCGGCCGCCCCCTCGTCACCGTCTCCGGTACGCCGTGGGTGCCGGGCCGCCCCTCCACCGAGGCCGATCCGCTGCCGACGGACGGACCGGTAGGCGGCCGCGGCCGATCGGTCAACGCGCTGCTGGAGCTGGCCTCGCGCGGTCTTCGCAGCTCGGCCGTCCGCATGCCGCGCACCGTTCACAACGAAGGCAAGGGCGGATTCGCCGGCCTGCTGACCGATCAAGCGCGGCGCACCGGGATCGTCGGCTACCCGGGCGACGGTACCCAGCGCTGGCCAGCCGTGCACGCCCTCGACGCAGCGGTCCTGTTCCGGCTCGCCCTCGAGTCGGCCCCGGCCGGGACCTCCTGGCACGCCGTCGCCGACGAGGGCGACGCGGTACGGGACATCGCCGCGGTCATCGGCCGGCGACTGGGACTGCCGGTCGAGGCAGTGCCGCAGGAGAACTTCGGCCCGTTCGGCCCGATCTTCGCGATGGACCAGCCGGCGTCCAGTGCCCGCACCCGCGACGCCCTCGGGTGGCAGCCGACGCACCCCAGCCTGCTCGAAGACCTGGAAAACATCCAGCCCTGAGACTTTGAGCCCGCCCATCGCGGCCACATGGAACCGCCGACGCCGTGGGGCGCGTCCAAGGGGCATGGCACCAGGCATGCGGCAGATAGCGGTAGTGACGCTCGCGGGCGCGGCCCTCGCCCTGGCCGGCTGCGCCGACCCGCAGTCGCCGGCACCGCAAGGCGGCTCAACCGCCAGCCCCACCAACTCCACCGCGCTCAGTCCCCCGGAGTTCGCCCACCTCCAAGCGTTCACCATGCTCCGGTCGTTCACGCCGCCACCGGGCGCGCGGCGGGTGAGCGTTTCGCCGTCCGCGCGGCTAGACCACGTCGAGGAGAGCACCACCGCGATCGACAAGAACCTTGTGGACGCTTCCGCGGAATGGGTGGCACCAGGCAAGCCCGCCGACGTGCTGGCCGAGGCGGTCAAGCACGTCCCCGCCCAGTACAACCGCATCGGGGCGGGCACGAGCGGCAGCGGCACGGCGGATGACGTCTACCAGCTCGGGCCGGTCCCCAACGAGCTGAACCTGCGCGAGCTGGACATCTCGGTGGTATCCGTCGGGAACGGCTCGACAGGGATCCGTGTGGACGCCCTCGCCGGCTGGGTCACGTTCCCACCAGCGCAGGCGCACCAATGGGTCCCGCTCACGGCGCGGGTCATGACGTTTACCGAGTTCCTCAAGCCCAAGCCGGTCAGCGCCATGCGCGCGCCCGCGATGGTCACTAACCCGGCGCAGGTGGCGGACATCGTGTCGCTCATCAACAGCCTTGCGCCCCTGCCGCAGGGGGCGATCTACAACTGTCCGGCGGACCTGGGCGGCGGCGAAGTCCTGCTTACGTTCCGTGCGCGGGTCGGCGGCCCGGCCCTCGCGGTTGTTGGCCTGCCGCAGAGCGGCTGCGCCTTCGCGAGTGTCGCTCAGAACGGGAAGCAGGAAACGAGCCTTCTTCCCGGGGACAGCGCGACGGACGTGCTGTGGCGGATCGGAAGAATCAGCGGCCTGGACTGGGCGACCGTCCAGCCGTAAACCAAGCCAAGCAAAAAACCAAGCCAAGCAACTCACGCGAATCCCGCGGGCCGGCCGCCGACGGCCGACCCGCGGAAACCGCAGCGCGCTTACGCCTCGGTCAGGGCGGCAAGTTCCTCCCGGACCTTGCGCTCGTGTTCTTCGGCGTCTTCGCGGGCCTTGCGAGGACTCCACCGGCCCGTCATCACGAGGATGAAGGGCAGGAAGAGCACCATTCCGCCGACGCAGACCCACCACCAGTTCTTCCACTGGCCGGGCGCGGCGGCGGCGGCGGTCTGGACCTGGGTGGCGTGCTCGCTCATGAACAGTAGGTCGGCCTTGGGGACGGCCGCGAGCGCGGTGAGCCGCGAGGTCGCGGCGGCCGGCGTGACATTGAACGCCTTCGCGACCTCGCCGACCGCCGTCGTCAGCGCCGCCGTGTCGGCCGGGTTGGCGTTGAGTGCGGCCTGCGTCTTCGGGTCGATGGCTTGGGCCGTAGCCAGTTGGGGCCCGTACTGCGCCGCCAGCGTCTGGACCTGGGTACCGTACGTGATCACCGGCGTCATCGAGCCGACGACCAGCGGCAGGACAAACGCGGAGAGCGCGACCACGATGCGGATAATCCATCCCCACACGGCCAGGCCCGTCGCGATCAGGGCCGGGTTGTGCCTTTCGACCGTCTCGGTGAAGCTCGCCATCCACGGTCCGTACGCGATGGCTAGGAACGCCGCGAGGATGCTGATGACGACCGCGAACGTCGCGTACGAGGTCTTGGCCCCCAGGCTGAGGAAGACGATCATCATCACGATGGCGCCGACCCCGCCGATCAGCATGAACGGTTTGCGTACCTTGACCCGGTCGGAGATGATCCCGATCAGGATCAGCACGCCCGCGTCGAACGCCCAGAACCAGTCGCCGATGCTGTTGGCTTTCGACAGCGAGAACCCGTGCAGCGTTTCGAAGTAAATGACGAAGAAGCCGACCGCCGTGTAGTAGATCAGCAGGAACACCGAGATCGCGAATGCCGAACCGATAACGTCCAGGCGGAGCATCTGCCGCCACGGGCTGCGCAGCGACGCCTCCACGTCGATGCCGCGGGCCCGCGCCTCGATGAGGGCCCGGTCCCTGATCGAGACCATGAGCTGGTCGCGCAGTTGCGGCGACAGTTCCCTGAGCCCGAACAGCGCGATGATGCTGACGACGACGCCGACGATTCCGACGATGATGTACTGGTCTTGCCATGCGCCGAGGTGGTTTACGGTGTTACTGGAGACGACGGCGACCACGAGGCTGCCGACGACGGGGCCGAGCGTCCAGAATCCCATCGCCGATGCCCGTCCCAGCTGCGGGGAGAAGTCCCTAATCAGGGCGGGGGTGGCGACGAGGATAACCCCTTCGACGAGGCCGATGATGACGGTCAGGATCGCGAACGACCACTTATCGTGGGCGTTCGGAATGCCAAAGAGGGCGAGCAGGGCCGTTATCACCAGGCCGTAGGCGACGAGATTAGCTCGCCCCCAACGGTCGGAAAGGCCAGCAAGCAGCGAGCCGAACGCACCGACCGCGTTGCTCACCACGCTGATGTACACGTAAAACTTGAACGTCATGCCGAAGCCGGCGATGATGTTCGGCGATACGGCGCCGCTGATGTAAAGCTCGTAATAGAGCATGATGGTCGCGAGCACCACAATGCCCAGGTACCACATGCGGGCTCGCGTCTCGGGATAGTGATGGAGCTGCCGCTTCCAGAGAACCTGCACTCCGCCGGCCGTCCCAACTTCATTCACGGTCGCTGTCATATTGTCCGACCCTTTCCGCGCCACGTCATCCTTGATCGCGCGACGGCCTAAAGTACGAAGTCGTACTTTAGGAATTTTCCCGTTACTCTAGGCTCATGTTCGACTCCAAGCAAGAGGGCACTCTTGCCGCAACGCACGTGGGGAAGCCCGGCCTGCCGCGGGGGCGGAGCCGACTGCCCGCAAAAGCCGTCCAGGCGTCGCAGCGCGAGCGGCTGCTGCGCGCCGCGGTCGCCGCGATCGCGGACAAGGGGTACCCCGACGTCACGGTGGCCGACATCGTTCGCCGGGCGAAGGTCTCCCGCGCGGCGTTCTACCTGCACTTCCGCGGCCGGGAAGACTGCTTCCTCGCGGCGACCCGGCGGGGCGGGCAGCTCTTGTTCGGCAAGGTCATCGACGCCGCGCGCGCGTTGCCCGACGACGCTCCCGACGAAGAGGTGCTGCGCGCCGGGTGCCGGGCATTCCTCGGCTTTCTGGCGGATGAGCCTGCCTTCGCCCGGGTCTTTTACATTGACATGCCCGCGGCGGGGCCGTCCGCGGTCGAGCGACTGCAGGACGCCGGAAGCCGGTTCGCCGAGATCAACGCGAAGTGGCACCGGGGAGCCAAAACCCGCCACCCGGACTGGCCCGCCGTGCCGGACGAAGCCTACCAGGCTCTGGCGGGCGCCACCGCCGAACTGATCAGGTCATGGGTCAGCGCGGACAAGACAGAGGCTCTGCCCGAACTGGAGGACACGCTCGTCGGCTGGATCCTCGCCGTCCTCGCCGCCCGCCCGTGGACGACCGCGGGATCCGACGTAAGCGCGCAGAATTCCTGTCGATGCGGGTGAGCGCGGGCAGCGCGAGCAGGCCGCAGAGCAGGGTCGGCACCCCGCCGGCCACCAGCGACCACCGGGCGCCGAGGTCCTGAGCGATCCAGCCGACGAGCGGGGTCGAGCCCTGCCACGCCAGAAACCACAGCGCCATCACCCGTCCCCGCATCGCGGGATCGGCCGCCAGCTGAAGGGTTGTCTTGGCGTAGGAGTTGAACGTGATGCTTCCGTAGCCGACGAAGACGAGCGCCGCCAGCTCGAGCGGCAGCGTCGGCGCCACGGCCGCGGCCGTGATCGCGATCCCCCAGCCGATGGCGGCGAAGCACAGCGAGCGCGCCCGCGGCCTTTGCCTGGCGGCGGAGATCAGCCCGCCGCCGACCGCCCCCACCCCCATGATCGACGCCATCACGCCGTACGAGCCGGCGCCGCCGCCGAAGACCTTGCTGGCCATCAGCGGCAGCGTCACCTGGAACTCCCAGGCCAGGGTGCCGACCAGCGCGATCATGAGGAGCGGGACCAGCAGTTCGGGCGTCTCGCGGACGTAACGCAGCCCCTGCCGGATCTGGCCGGGCTCCCGCTTCACCGGCCGGGCCGGATAGAGCAACGCACCGTTCATCAAGGCCAGCGACGCGATGACCGCCGCGAACGAGATCGCGTTGCAGGTGAAGCACAGGGCGAGGCCGAGCACGGCGGCGAGCACGCCGCCCACCGCACCGCCGAACACCCGGGCGAGGTTCAGGGACACCGAGTTGAGCGTCACCGCGTTCGGAAGGTCGTCCGGCGGGACCATCTCCGAGATGAAGCTCTGACGGGCCGGGTTGTCGAACACGTTCACGAATCCGAGCGACAGCGCGAGCACGTACACCAGCCACATCTGGATAAGGTGCGTCCCCGTCAAGATCGCGAAGATGCCCGCGAGCACGCCGGACAGCGCCTGCGTGACGAACAGGATCCGCCGCTTGTTCCGCCGGTCGGCGAACAGGCCGCCGGCCGGACCGAACACCAGGATGGGCAGGAAGCGCGCGGCGGTGACGAGGCCGAGGTCGGTGCCGCTGTGCGTGAGGTCGAGGACGAGGAAAGACTGGGCCACCGTCTGCATCCAGGTGCCCATCACCGAGATCAGCTGCCCGAAGAAGAAGAGGCGGTAGTTCCGGTACCGCAGCGACGACCCGATCCGCCCCGGGCTGAACCGCCGGGAATCGCCCATGCCCGTTGATTGCTCGCCTTCGGCGCTTTCCCGGCTCTCGTCTATCGCTGACACATTGAATAAGTTTAGCTCTGCTAAGGACTAATGTCACCATGCCCTCACCTGGCGCGCTGTCGGAAGACCGCGAACGCGGCCGCGGTGCTGAGCAGCAGCAGCGCGGCGGACACCAGCATGCTGACCCGCATGCCCGCCGTGAACGAGCCGGCTACCAGCGTCCCGAACGTCGCCACCGCCAGCGCGCCGCCCGTTTGCCGGCCGGCGTTGAACAGCCCGCCCGCGAGCCCGGCCTGGGTGGCGGGCAGCGAATCGAGTAGCAGGAACGTCAGCGAAGGCAGCGCGAAGCCGAGCCCGGTGCCCGCGGGCACCAGCGCGATCTCCAGCCCGAGCCGCCCGGGCAGCACCGCGGGCAGGAACGCGAGGAGCAGCATCCCGAGGGTGCCCACGCACAGCCCGGCGCGAACCGGCACGTGGTGCCCCCGCCGGGCCGCCACCCGCGCGGATGCGAGGTTGGCGACCGTCAGCAGCCCCGTCATCGGCAGGAACATCAGGCCCGCGGCGACCGGCGACTCGCCGAGCACCCGCTGGAAGTACAGGCTGAGCACGAACGCGACGCCGTAGAAGGCGGCGTTGATCGAGAACCCCGTCACCACGCAGGCCACCACGGCCCGCGAACGGAACAGGGCAAGCGGCACCATCGGCCGCGCGACCCGCGACTCCGCGGCGACAAAGCCGCCGACGGCCAGCACCGCCACGGCGAGCGCGGCCAGGACGGGCGGCGTGCCGAAGCCGTGCGCGCCCCCCGCTATGACCCCGAAGGTCAGCGCCGCCAGCCCGAGCACCGCCGTCACCTGACCGAGCGGATCGAGCGGCGCGGGCCGCCGCGGCGAGCGTGGCCCGCGCAGCGCGAGCAGCGCGAGGACGGCCGCGCCCACCGGCAAGTTGACGAAGAAGACGGACCGCCAGCCGCCGGCCGCCGTCAGGATGCCGCCGAGCACCGGACCCGCGGCGATGGCGGCGGCCCCGCCGGAACTCCATACGGCGACCGCCCGCGTCCGCGCCGCGGGATCGGCGAACGCCTGGCGGACGAGGGCGAGCGACGAAGGGAGCATGACCGCCGCCGCGCCGCCCTGGACGACGCGGGCCGCGACGAGCACCGGGAGCGTGGGCGCGAGGCCGCACCCGGCCGACGCGGCCGCGAACACGACCAGCCCGCGGCCGTAGACCCGCCGCGCCCCCAGCCAGTCCGACACCGCTCCCGCGGAGATGAGCAGCGCGGCGAACGGCACCGTGTACCCGTCCACGACCCATTGCAGCCCCGCGGTCGTCCCGTGCAGCGACCGCCCGATCGGCGTCAGCGCCACGTTGACCGCTGTCGCGTCGAGACTGATCATGAAGAACCCAAGCAGCGCGGCGGTCAGCGCAAGCCGTCCACGCCCCGATGGCTCAGCTTCCTTATCCCGAACGACTTCCGCTTCCTGCCGTACCCCAGCATCTGTCATGGGTTCGAGCCTGGTCCCGCGCGCGCCCGCCGGGCAGACCGCGCTGCTCCGGTGCGGGACGTCGGGGGTGCGCGGAGCCGGGGAGAACCACGGCCTCCCAAGACCCCTCGCCGTCCAGGCAAAATGGAGAACATGACCGAGCCGGCGACAACGGAACTCGGCCGGTTCCTGCGCGCGCGGCGAGAGGGCGTCCGCCCCGAGGACGTCGGCCTGCCCCCGGGCACGGGCGCGCGCCGCACGCCGGGGCTGCGCCGCGAGGAACTCGCTACGCTCGCCGGGATGAGCATCGACTACTACACCAGGCTCGAGCGCGGCCGGGAGACAAGGCCGAGCCCCGCGGTGGTCGACGCGCTCGCCCGGGCGCTGCGGCTCGACGGCGACGAGCACGAGTACCTGAAGTCGCTCGCCGCGCAGGCGGCCCGCCGCGCACCCGCGCCGCCGCGGTCGCCGTCCCGCGCCACGCGCCCGACCGCCCGGCTGCTGCTTGAAACCCTCCGTCCGAACCCGGCTTACGTGCTCAGCCGGACCTACGACATCCTCGCCGCCAACCCCGGCGGCGCACGGCTGCACCCGGGCATGCTCGGCTGGCCGCCGAAGCAGCGGAACACGATCAGGTACACGTTCCTGCACCCGGAGGCCAGGGACCTGTGGCCGGACTGGGAGCAGAAGGCCCGCGGCTGCGTGGCGCAGCTCCGCGCCGTCGCGGGCAACGATCCCGACGCCCCCGACCTGGCCGCCCTGGTGGGCGAGCTGCTGGTCAAGAGCCCGGACTTCGGTCGCCTGTGGGGTCGGTACGAGGTCCGCCGCGCGGGCGCCGGCGACCGGCTCATCCGGCATCCGCTGGTCGGCATGCTGCGCCTCGCGCATGAGACCCTGAGCCTGAACCGCGCCGACGGGCAGAACCTCATCGTCTACCTGGCCGAACCGGGCACCCCCGACCACGACGCGATGGTCCTCCTCGACAGCGTCGACCTCACCGCGACCGTGCCGCTGTAATTATCCTTCCCGCCGACGCGGCGCGACGTGCTCGCGCAGGGTGTCGGTGCGGCGCTTGCCGCGCCGTCGGCGATGGGCTTGCTTCCCGTGGTGTTCACCGACGCCCGGGCGCGGGCGCTGGCGAGCGGCTATGCCTGTTCATCCAGTTCGCGCGCCGCGTGGCCGATGTCGAGTTCCACGCGGCCGGCGACGAAGCTAGCGATGCCGACCTGCAGCGGCGTGTCGTCGGCCAAGACGTCGAGTGAGCGGGTGACGAGCACGACCGAGCCGGCCGACAGCCCGAGGTCGGCCGCCTCGGCGGTCGTGGCGTGCCGCGCGCTTACCGTGGTCGCGGCCCGCATGTAGTCGTCGATGCCCACGGCGCGCAGCGCCGCGGTGATCGACCCGGTGACGCTCAGGTGATCCGCGAGCCCGGGCACGCGGTCGGCGACGAACCAGTGCGTGGCGCGGGAAATGGGACGGCCGTCCACTGACTGCAGGGTCTCGAGCCGCAGGGCCGGGCGGCCGCCGAGGGCGAGCCGGTCGGCGATCGCGGCGGGCGGCTCTGGTTCGATCGCCGACTCGAGCAGCCGTCCCGCGGCGCGGCCGCGGCGGCCGAGGCTGTCGCTAAAGCGGGTGCGCGCGCCGATGCGGTGCACGAGCACCGTGTGCTCGGCGACGAAGGTCCCGCTGCCCCGGCGGGAGACGACCAGGTGCTCCGCCGCCAGCGCGGCCACGGCCTGTCGCACGGTGTTGCGGTGCACGCCGAAACGCTCGGCGAGCTCACCCTCTGAGGGCAGCTTCGTCCCCGGCGCCTGCGAGCCGCCGATGATCTCGCGACGCAACTCCTCGGCGATGAGCCGCCAGGCGGAGTACCCGCTGCGGGACCTGCCCTGCGTCGTCGTCATTACCTCGAAACTCTACACAACTGGCCGGGGCGTTTCCCGGATGTTCACCTCGTGCTGAGCGGATCGCCGCTTATGCGGCCTCGTACGGCCGCTGGCCTTAGTGTAGCGTGAAGTTGTCTAGATCATTGGACAACTTCACGGAGGATGCGGTGACGTCACAGACGCTCCCGACCGACCCGCCCGGCGTCGAGATCGCCGCCAGGCAGAGGTGGATGCGCACGCTCGCGCTGGCCGACCCGGACGCGCTGGACGCGGCCTGGCGGGACTGGGCGCCCAAGCCGACCGTGCAGGCGATCCGCGGCCCAGAGGCGGGACTCGTCATGGTGCGGGCCCGCATCGACGGCGGCGGCGCGCGCTTCAACCTCGGCGAGGCCACCGTCGCCCGCGCCACGGTGCGCTTGCAGGGCGAGCCGCTCGCCGAAGCGGCCGTGGGAACGTCTTACCTGCTCGGCACCAACCTCGAGCACGCCAGGCTCGCCGCCATCTTCGACGGCCTGCTGTCCGCCGCCGGACCGCGGGAGCGGGTGTTCACCGAAGTCATCGGGCCGCTGGAGCGGATGCGGGCGGAGCGTGACGACGGGCGGAGCGCCGAGGCGCGCAGCACGCTCGTCGACTTCTTCTCCGTCGCCAGGGAGCACGAGTGACCACCGCCGCGGTCCCCGCTCCGGGATTCGCCGATCCCACCCGCGACGCGCAGCGCGCGTTCCGCGCCGTGCTCGACGCGCTCGCCCACCCCGCGCGCCCCTTCCCGCTTGCGGGGCCGGCCGGGCCGCCCGCCGCGCTCGGCCGCGGACTCGCCGCCGTCGCGCTGACCCTGCTCGACGAGGACTGCGCGGTCTGGCTGGGCGGCGCGCTCGCGTGCGACGCCGAGGTCACCGCCTGGCTCGCGTTCCACACCGGCGCGCGCCGCGTGGCCGCCGCGGCCGAGGCTGGCTTCGTCATCGCGGTGCCTGAGGCGCTGCCGCCCCTCGAGTCGCTGGCGCTCGGCACCGACGAGGCGCCGCACCGGTCCGCCACGGTCGTGCTCGACGTCCGCGGCTGCGTCGCCTCGCCAAACACGGGTCCCGCCCGCTTCACCGCGCGAGGACCCGGCATCGACGGCACCGCCCAGCTCGGCGCCCCGTGGGCAACCGACAACTTCGCCGACGCGTGGCAGCGCAACACGGAGCTCTTCCCGCGCGGCGTCGACCTGCTGCTCGTGGACGACGACACGGTCACCGCGCTGCCGCGCACCACCCGTCTCAACGCCGCCGACCCGGAACTGGAGGACTAAGCCGGTGTACGTCGCAGTCAAGGGCGGAGAGCGCGCGATCGCCAACGCGCACGCATTGCTCGCGAAGGAAGGGCGCGGCGACCCGCGCCTGCCGCGCATCGGGCCCGACGCCGTCGCCGGCCAGCTCGGCGTCCTGGTGGCACGCGTCATGACCGAGGGGTCGCTGTACGACCCGGACCTCGCCGCGCGCGCGATCCTGCAGGCCCAGGGCGACGTGCTCGAGGCCATCACGCTCGTGCGCTCTTACCGCACCACGCTGCCGCGCTTCGGCTACACGCTGCCCGTCGACACGTCGGGGCTGCCACCACAGCGCCGGATCTCGGCGACGTTCAAGGACCTGCCGGGCGGCCAGCAGCTGGGCGCCACCTTCGACTACACGCACCGGCTGTTCGCCGAACGCGACACGGCCGGCCCGCGGGCCGATTCACCCGCGGGGCCGCCGCCGGCGATGCCGCGGGTTACCGACCTGCTCGGTACCGCCTCGCTCCTCGAGCCGGACAACGCACCAGGCGCGGGAGACCCGGAGCCCGCGGACCTCACCAGGGAGCCCACGGTGTTCCCGATGACGCGCGCCGAGCGGTTGCAGGCACTCGCCCGCGGCGACGAGGGGTTCCTGCTCGGCCTTGGCTACTCGACGCAGCGCGGCTTCGGAAGCACCCACCCCTTCGCCGGGGAGATCCGCGTCGGCGAGGTCGAGGTCGAGGTCGCGGCGCCAGAGCTGGGATTCGCGGTGCCGCTCGGCCGCATCGAGATCACCGAGTGCCAGATGATCAACCAGTTCAAGGGCAACGCCGATACCCCCGCGCAGTTCACCAGGGGCTACGGCCTGGCGTTCGGCCGCGCCGAGCGCAAGGCCATGTCGATGTCGCTGGTCGACCGGGCGCTGCGCGCCGAGGACTTCGGCGAGCGCATCGTCGCGCCGGCCCAGGACGAGGAGTTCGTCATCAGCCACAGCGACAGCGTGCCCGCCGCCGGCTTCGTCGAGCACTTGAAGCTGCCGCACCACGTCGACTTCCAGGCGGAGCTCGGGCTGGTGCGCCGCCTGCGCGGCGAGTTCGACGAGCGCGCGGCGGCAGGAGGCGCAGTGTCAGACAACACGGGGCCCGACAACACAGGGCCCGACAACACAGGGCCCGACAACACAGGGCCAGCCGGCGAGGGCTCCGCCGGCGAACTCATGCTCGCGGAGGCGGGCGCATGAACGGCGCGCTCACCGACTACAACATCGGCTACCTCGACGAGCAGACGAAGCGGATGATCCGCCGCGCCCTGCTGAAGGCCGTCGCCATCCCCGGCTTCCAGGTGCCGTTCGCCTCGCGCGAGGTGCCCATGCCGCGCGGCTGGGGCACGGGCGGAGTGCAGGTGACCGCCTCGATCATCGGCGAGGACGACGTGCTCAAGGTCATCGACCAGGGTGCGGACGACACCACCAACGCCGTATCGATCCGGTCGTTCTTCGCCGCCGTCACCGGGGTGCGGACCACGACCCGCACCGATGAGGCGACCATCATCCAGACGCGGCACCGCATCCCGGAGACGCCGCTTGCCGCGGGGCAGACGATCGTCTACCAGGTGCCCGGCCCCGAGCCGCTGCGGTTCCTCGAGCCGCGCGAGACGGAGACCCGCCGCCTGCACGCGCTCGCCGACTACGGGCTCATGTACGTCAAGCTCTACGAGGACATCGCCCGGTACGGCCACATCGCCACCACCTACGACTACCCCGTGATGGTCGCGGGCCGTTACCTCATGGCGCCGTCGCCGATCCCGAGCTTCGACAACCCGAAGATGCACTGCAGCCCGGCGTTGCAGTTGTTCGGCGCGGGGCGCGAGAAGCGGATCTACGCCGTCCCGCCCTACACCGACGTCGAGAGCCTCGGCTTCGAGGATTACCCGTTCGAACCGCAGCGCTTCTCGCGGCCCTGCGCGATCTGCGGTTCCGTCGGCGTCTACCTCGACGAGGTCATCATCGACGACGCGGGCGGCGCGATGTTCGTCTGCTCCGACACCGACCACTGCGAGCGCGCGGTCGCGCGCGCCGCAGAAACGAAGACTGGCGAGACCAAGGCCGGCGAGACCAAGGAAGTGCCCGCATGAGGAACGAGCAGCCTCTGCTTGAGGTGCGCGGCGTCGGACACAGCTACGGCGAGCGCTACGGGTGCCGCGACGTGGACCTCGACCTGTGGCCGGGCGAGGTGCTCGCCGTGGTGGGGGAGTCCGGCTCGGGCAAGACGACCCTGCTCGGCGCGCTCTCCCAGCGGCTCCGCCTGACCGCGGGCAGCGTCCGTTACCGCCTGGCCGACGGCACGGTCGCGGACCTGTCCGAGCTCAGCGAGAGCGCGGTCCGGCGGCTGTGGCGCACCGAGTGGGGCTTCGTCCACCAGAATCCGGCCGACGGGCTGCGCATGCACGTGAGCGCGGGCGGCAACGTGGGCGAGCCGCTGATGGCGACGGGGTGGCGGCACTACGGCCGCATCAGGGCCGCCGCCGCGCAGTGGCTGGAGCGGGTGGAGATACCCGTCGACCGCATCGACGACCCGCCGACCACCTTCTCCGGCGGCATGCGGCAGCGGCTGCAGATCGCGCGCAACCTCGTGGTCTCCCCCCGCCTGGTGTTCATGGACGAGCCGACGAGCGGGCTTGACGTGTCGGTCCAGGCGCGCCTGCTCGACCTGATCTGCTCGCTGGTGTCCGACCTCGGCCTCGCCGTCATCATCGTCACCCACGACCTGGCGGTGGCGCGGCTCATCTCGCACCGCACCCTCGTGATGAAGGACGGCTGCGTCATCGAGTCCGGACTCACCGACCGGGTTCTCGACGACCCGCAGGCGGCCTACACCCAGCTCCTCGTCTCCTCGATCCTGCAAGGATGATCACGGCCGTGACTGATGCTTTCGAAACACGGGCGATCCTCGCCGTCTCCGGCGTCGACAAGACCTTCACCATGCACCTGCAGGGCGGCCAGCGCCTGCCGGTGCTGCAAGAGCTGGCTTTCGAGGTCAACGCAGGCGAGTGCGTCGCGCTGGGCGGCGTCTCCGGCGTCGGCAAGAGCTCCATACTCAAGATGGTCTACGGCAACTACGCCGTCAGCTGCGGCAGCATCCTGCTGCGCGCCCACGGCCGCGCCGTCGACATCGCCGCCGCTGGCCC
>Ga0207416_1000773_pt1 | contig 49332 bp, 42 predicted proteins | sample PaiPotPPM11metaG_FD_184107 | JGI IMG/M metagenome (GOLD analysis project Ga0207416, IMG submission 184107) | Iron sulfur acid spring bacterial and archeal communities from Banff, Canada, to study Microbial Dark Matter (Phase II) - Paint Pots PPM... ...
GGTGAGGGGTGGGGCGTCGGGGGTCGGGCGCAGAAGCTTGACCCGAAGAACGGTTGACGATTGCGCCGATGCGGATCATCTCGGCACGGCGGCGTGACCGACAACCGACAACCGACAACCGATAACTATTCCGTTGACATGGATGGCGCTTCCCGGCAAAGTGTGGTTGCCGGACGCTCTGGCTCCTCCGACCGGCACATGGAAGCTCAAAACTCGGTTGTCGCCTTGGAATGCGACGCAGCACGCGAGGTGATTCGTTGCGTGCTCTGCAGTCTCGTTCAATTCCGTACCACAAACAATCGGTGCCGTCGCTGTGCGGCTGGACTCGACCTGCCCCCGGTGACGGAGATAGCCGCGGGTCCGCCTCCAGAAATGTCCGTGCCGCAACTGGATGTGGCCGGCGCCATCCGCAGCCTTCGCCGCAGTCAGGGGCTCAGTCAGCGGCAACTGGCGTTGCGCATGCAGGTGCCGCGCACCTACGTCTCGAAGATCGAAAACGACAAGGCCAAGCCCACCATCTCCTCCCTGCAGCGGCTCGCCGCGGCCATGGAAACCGATGTCGCCCACCTCTTGGGCGCCACCGGGGACGGCGGCGCGGCGCTGGATCGTGTTCGCGACCTGATGAGCGACACCTTCGTCCGGGAGTTGCTGCCCTATGTCAACAAGCTCGCCCCGGCGCAGATGAACCAGGTACTCGGCCAGTTGCGGCAGATGGCGGCACGATCGCGAACGGTGTGATGGGTTTTCCCTTGTCGGGTGTCCGTCATCGCTTCGCACCGACCTCGCGATGCGATGACGGACACCCGACAACGGATGACTCTGCTTACTTTTCCATGTCTGCGATCGTCTCCAGAATGCTGCTCGTCGAGTAGCCCGGTTCCAGCTCGAGGCGGATCACTCGGCCGCCGGCAGCCTCCACCTCGGCACGCCCGACGATCTCATCAGCGCCCCAGTCGGCGCCTTTGACGAGAACATCGGGAAGAATGGCAGCCACCAACGCATGCGGGGTGGCCGCCTCGAAGATCACCACGTAATCCACGCTCGCAAGGGCGTCGAGCACCTCGGCACGTTCCGCCTCGGGAACCGCCGGGCGTGTTGGGCCTTTGAGCGCCCGGACGCTGGCGTCGCTGTTGATGGCGACCAGCAGGCGTTCACCCTGGGCGCGGGCCGTCTCAAGCAGGCGGAGGTGGCCCGGATGCAGCAGGTCGAAGCAGCCGTTGGCGAAGACGAGACGTTCCCCGGCGGCGCGCAGGCGCTGCCGTTCGGGCAGAAATTGAGTCCAGTCGGGATAGAACACGAAGGTTGTTGGTTGTTAGTTGTTGGTTGTTGGGGCGAGGGGCGCGGGGCGGGGCAGGCAGCCTACCCGCCCCGTGTCTCGCGTTTTCTCGGCCGTCGGCCCTCGGCCCTCCGTCTTCGGAGACGCCCCACCCCCCACGTTCCTACGTGCCTTCCTGCCAGGAGGCCAGGTAGTGTTCCTGCTCCTTGGTGAGAATGTCGATATCCACGCCCATTGAGGCCAGTTTCAGACGCGCCACGCGACGGTCCAGATCGAGCGGAACCCGGTGAACGTCAACCGCCAGCTTCTTGTGGTTGGCCACGAGGTACTCGAGCGAGAGCGCCTGGTTGGCAAAGGACATATCCATCACCGAGGCGGGATGACCTTCGGCGGCGGCGAGGTTGATGAGCCGCCCTTCGCCGAGCACATAGACCTTGCGGCCGTCGGCCAGGACGAATTCCTCGACGAACTCGCGCACCGGACGGTGGGACTTGGCCATCTTGCCGAGCGACTCGAGATCGAGCTCGACGTTGAAGTGGCCGCTGTTGCAGACCACCGCGCCGTCGCGGATCTTCTCGAAGTGCTGCCGCCCGATCACGTGCTTGTTACCGGTGACGGTGACAAAAATGTTGCCAATCTTGGCGGCCTCATCCATGGTCATGACGCGGAAGCCGTCCATGATGGCCTCGATGGCGCGCGTCGGATCAATCTCGGTCACGATCACGTTGGCGCCCATGCCGCGGGCGCGCGAGGCGACGCCGCGTCCGCACCAGCCATACCCCGCGACCACGAGGTTCAGCCCGGCCAACAGCAGGTTGGTGGCACGGATGATGCCGTCCAGCGTGCTCTGACCGGTGCCGTAGCGGTTGTCGAAGAGATGTTTGGTGTCGGCGTCATTGATGGCGATGACGGGGTACTTCAGCACGCCCTGCTGCGCCATGGCACGCAGGCGGATGACGCCGGTGGTGGTCTCCTCGGTCCCGCCCAGCACGCCGGCAGCGAGGTCCTTGCGCTTGGTGAGCAGTTCCGTAACCAGGTCGGCGCCGTCGTCCATGGTGACCTGCGGACGGGTCTCCAGCACGGCGTTGAGATGGCGGTAGTAGGTGGCGTTGTCCTCGCCCTTGATGGCGAAGGTCGAGATGCCGTACTCGGCGACCAGCGCGGCGGCCACATCGTCCTGGGTGCTCAGCGGGTTGGAGGCGCAGAGCGCCACCGACGCCCCGCCGTCGCGCAACGCGATCATCAGGTTGGCGGTCTCGGTGGTGACATGCAGGCAGGCCGCCACGCGCAATCCCTGCAGCGGTTTCGATTTGCTGAATTCCTGGCGCAACTGCTGCAGCACCGGCATGGTCTGGTTGGCCCACTCGATGCGCTGCCGGCCGCTGGTGGCCAGAGCAAGATCCTTCACGTCGCCGAGTACTTCCTTGGTCAAGGTTGCCATCTCTGTTGTTCTCCTCAGTTTCTTGGCACAGCCGCGCGGCGCGCGACCCTGCGGTTGTCATTAAACGTCCTCGCGCACCGGTTCTTCCTGAGCGGTGCGCAGCAACTGGATCGCCGCCTCGTTGCGTCCGAGCACGCTGATCTGTACGCCTTCAATTCTCCCGCGCACCGCCCGGATCATCTCCTGGGCGATGGCCAGTCCCTCTGCACGGGCGGCCTCGGTCGCCGTGGCCTGCCGCATCCGCTCCATGATCGTCGCTGGAACCGCGACGCGCAGCTCGTTCTGCATGAACTCCGCCTGCCGGAAATTACTCAGCGGCCAGATTCCGGCAATCACTGGAATGCGGTGCCCCGCAATGGCGGCCAAAAAGCGATCCAGCAACTCGAGATCGAACACCGGCTGGGTAACCACGTAATCGGCCCCCGCCTGCACCTTCCACTCGAAACGGCGCAGCTCTTCCTCGAGGTTGAGGTTGCCGGGGTTGGCGCCTACTCCGATCAGGAAGCCGGTCTGGCTGCCGACCGGATTACCGCCCAGATCGCGACCGTGGTTCAGGTTGTTGACCAGGTTGGTCAACCCGATGGCATCCACGTCGAAGACCGCGGTGGCATCGGGATAGTTGCCGAGCTTCGGCGGGTCGCCGGTGATCAGGATCAGGTTCCGCAAGCCGAGGGCATGGGCGCCCAGAAGGTCGGACTGCATGCTGATGACGTTGCGATCGCGGCAGCAGTAGTGCAGCACCGTCTCGACGCCGACCTGCTGCTGCATCATCAGCGCCAGCGCCTGGTTGCTCATCCGGGCGCTGGCCCGCGGCCCGTCGGGGATATTGATGGCGTCCACGCCATGCGCCGCCATGGTGCGGGCGCTCTCGATCTCTTTCTGGGGATTGCTGCCGCGCGGCGGCAGGATCTCCACCATGGTGACAAATTGCTTTTCGCGCAACTTGCGTCCCAAGGCGGACCGTTCTTCCCAGGGCAGCACGGCGACGGCACCGCTGCCTTCCATGGCCCGGGTCTCCACGCGGTAGCGATGCTTGCCGGGCGTGGTGGAGCGCACGTAGTTACGGATCCACTTGATATGTTCCGGAGTCGTGCCGCAGCAGCCGCCCACCAGCTTGGTCCCCGCCTGGATGAACAGGCGGGCATAGTCCGCCATGTATTCCGGCGAGGCGAGATACAGGTTGCGGCCGTCCACGTTGCGGGGCTTGCCGGCGTTGGGCTGGGCCGAGAGCGGCCGCGTCGTGGCGCGCCCCATGGCTTCCACCGCCTCCAACATCGCCACCGGGCCGACACTGCAATTGACCCCCACGACGTCGGCGCCCCATTCCGCCAACCGGGCGGCAAACTCCGCCGGCGTGGTGCCGTCCGGTGCGCGGCCGTCGTCGTCGATCGTCATCTGCGCCACAATCGGCAGCTCGCCCACCGCCCGCACCGCCAAGATCGCCTGATGCAGCTCGCTCAAATTGTCGAAGGTCTCGAGAATGATCAGGTCGCACCCGCCGTCCGCCAGCGCCTGCGCCTGCTGCTGGAATGCCGCGCGCGCTTCCTCGAACGAGGTCTTACCCAGAGGCTCGATCCGCACGCCCAGCGGACCCATGGCGCCCGCCACATACCCCCCCTCACCGATCGCCTCGCGTGCCAACTTCACTCCGGCGAGGTTGATGTCGCGCAGCCGTTCCAGCAGGCCGTGTCTGGCCAACTTGAAGGGGTTAGCCCCGAAGGTGTTGGTTTCGAGCAGTTCCGCCCCGGCTTGGACGTAGGACTGGTGGATTTCTCGCACCATCGCGGGCGCCGCCAAGTTCAGTTCATCGTAACAACGGTTGATGAACACACCCTTGGCGTACAACATGGTGCCCATGGCCCCATCGGCGACCACCACCTGCTCCCGGATTCGTTCGCGAAAGGCTTCCATTTTTAACGACTTACATCCGCGTTGCCGACCGTTCGAGTGCGGTTATTATACATTGCCGGCCACCGCTTCATCGGCCTGCGCAGCGTCGGATTTGCCGGTTTCCGGTCGCAATAGGGGAAACAGGATGACGTCGCGAATCGAGCGCGCATCGGCCAGCAACATCGTCAGCCGGTCAATGCCGATGCCTTCACCCGCGGTGGGCGGAAGTCCATATTGCAGGGCGCGGATGTAGTCCTCGTCCATGCCATGCGCCTCGGCATCGCCCTGTTCCCGTTGTTGCAACTGCATCTCGAAGCGACGCCGCTGCTCGACCGGGTCATTGAGCTCGCTGTAACCATTGGCCAGTTCCATGCCGCCGGCGTAGATCTCGAAACGCTCAACCCAGTCCGGCTCATCGGGCTTGCTCTTGGCCAATGGCGATACCGCCAGCGGGAAGTCGTAGATGATCGTCGGCTGGATCAGTTCCGCTTCCGCCACGGCTTCAAATAAGGCCGCAATCAGGACGCCCGCCGGGGCGTCCTTCGTTGCCCGCACAGGGGCGAAGCGCGTCTCGGGCGCGGCGACCGCGTTGTAACGCGCGACCGCGGCGTTCACGCCGGCAGCGTCCGCCAATTCGAGATCCGACGGCGCGCCGCCCGCAGCCGCCGGCCAGAAGGCGCGGATCGCCTCCCGCATGCTGTAGCGACGCATTTTCCCGAACTCCAGGTGTTGCCCGGCGAACGACACCGTGCTCGATCCCGTCACCTGCTCCGCCACCTGGGCCATCAGGACTTCGCTCCAGTCCATGAGAACGCGGTAGTCGCTATAAGCCTCGTAGAACTCGAGCATGGTGAACTCGGGATTGTGCTGCGTCGAGATGCCCTCGTTGCGGAAGTTGCGGTTGATCTCGAAGACCCGGTCGAGCCCGCCGACCACCAGGCGCTTGAGGTATAGCTCGGGAGCGATACGCAGGTAGAGCGAGAGGTCGAGGGCGTGATGGTGCGTCACAAAGGGCCGCGCCATCGCTCCCCCGGCCAGGGGCTGCATCATCGGGGTCTCGACTTCCATATAGCCGCGCGCCGTGAAGGCCTCGCGCAAGACCTGCACGATACGGCTGCGCCGCACGAATATCTCCCGCACCTCCGGGTTCATCACCAGGTCGAGATAGCGCTGGCGGTAGCGGGTCTCGACATCCTGCAGACCGTGCCACTTCTCCGGCAGCGGCAACAAGTCCTTGGCCAACAGGTCCAAACGCTCGACGTGGACCGAGAGTTCGCCGGTACGCGTGCGGAACAGATAGCCTTCGACGCCGATGAAATCGCCCAGGTCGAGCAGCTTCCAGATCGCGAAACCAGCCTCGCCCACGGCATCCTGCCGGACGTAAAGTTGCAGCCGCGTCCCCTCCTGGGCCAAGTGCGCAAAGCCCGCCTTGCCGTGACCGCGCATGGCCATCAGTCGTCCTGCCACCCGGACGGGCACCCGCGTCGCCTCCAGCGCTTCCCCGCTCTGGGCGTCGAAAGCGGCGTGAATCGCGGCCAAGGTGTGGCTGAAGGCAAACCGGCGAGGATAGAGTTCAACGCCGAGCGCGGCCAGCGCACGCAATTTCTCCTGGCGCTGCAGATAGATGTCTTGATCCAACGACAAAGGTGGTGTCCCCCGGGCGAAATTATAACGGCTGGGGGCGGAACGCTGGCCCATCGGCCACGCGGGGGCTAGCCACCCCAGCACCCCAACGCGGGCGCTGGGGACGCCCCCGCACTCCCGTTGGTCGCTGCCCCCCTTCCCGGTTCTGGTCGAGACGCGACCCATGGTGCCCAATCCCTGCGGGCGGGACGGGACCGCCCGCAGGGACGGCGCAGGCCGACTGCGCCGGAGCCGAGAAGGCGCGTGCCTCAAGGGGTGGTGGCGGGTAGCACAACGGGGGGGCACAGGAGCCGAGCGCGAAAGAGGAGAGGGTAGCCGGAGAGGACTCTCCGACTACCCAGGTGGGCGATTTGGAAGGTTCTCGGTTACGCCGAGCCGGATACTGCACTCTAGGATGCCCCGCCGTGCTGAACCGCGTCCGCCGCGGTCGCCGTTCTTCCAGGTGGCCGTCCCAATTCGAGCCGGACCGCAGCCGGGCGCGGGCAGGTCTCGAATCGGAACCCCGCCTCACTTCGTCACCAGCACCTCGCGCAGGTTGTCGCGGGCGAGAAAGAACTTGATGGAATGGTAGTCGCGGAAGAGGTTCTCCACGTGCCGGTTGTTGAAAATGCGTTGCAGCGGAAATGCCTCGCCGGGACGCATCTCGAGCGTCTGCGCGTCGCGGATGTGGTAGCGGCAAAAGGGAGCGCCGGGACCGGCATCGCGCGTATGGAAATAGGCCAGCACCGAACCGCCCGGTCGCAGGATCGCGTCCAGCCGGGCCACCAGCGGCTTCACCAGCAGTTCCGGAAGATAGTCGGGCAGGTCCCACAGCAGGATGCGATCGAAGCTTGCCGCCGGGTACTGCAGTGTGGCGGCCAGAAAGGCCTCCGGGTCGAGCGCCATGCCCTTCTCCGTGGGCCGCTGATAGACCGGATTGCGCGCTTCGCGGAGCAGGTCTTCGGTATAGACTTTGTGGCCGTTGCCGATGATGAACGTCAGGTTGGCGTTGGAGGTGGCGCCCAAGTCGAGCACGCGCAGGTTTTCCACCTTGGTCCAGTCGGCAGTAAACGCCTGCAGTCCATTGCTGTGACGAGCCGCCGCCGTGGCGCCAACATTCTGGCGCGGCGCGGCGTCGGTTTTGGCCCCACTGCTGCCTTGCAGCGCGGCCCGCACTCTGTGTAGGAACTGCACCATGACGGAAAAAAGCCGGCGCCGATGCCCGCTTACTTCGGCAGCAACGACGTCTGATACACGCCCGAGCCGGTTGCCGCGGGAAACGCCGGGGCATCCGCCGCCGCCGCATGCGCCATTGTCTTCGGACTCGTCGCCAGTTCCACCTTGCCCCGGAATTGGGCGCCGTCCTCGATGGCGATACGGGTCACTTTCAAGTTGCCTTCCACCGAACCGGACTGCTTGATCTCCATGCGTTCCCGAGCCGTGACGTCGCCGTGAAGCTGCCCATGGACGATGACTTCGCGAGCTTCCACTTCGGCATGGACACGGCCATGCGGTCCCACTACGAGCGTTTTATCGGGCAGATGCAGACGTCCCCGCATCTCGCCGTCAATCACCAGATCTTCCTGGCTGTGGATCTCGCCTTGAAAATGGGTGGAGCGGCTGATGTAGGCGCTAGTGGCCTGCGGTTCTGGGGTGGGAGGCACGGTACGCTCCTGCGGGATCTGCGGCCCGGCAGACGCAAATGCCGGGGATTGTGCAGGCACGTCGTCTTGTCGGTTCCAAATCGCCATCGAAAATGTTTGCCGAGCACCCCTAGCATACAGGATGGCTGGTGGCTTGTGGCCAGCCGCCGCTCGCTGCGGAAGCAAGCCCACGACCCAGTGCAGCTCGCAATAGAATGGCCTCCCGCCGCGAACGGCAAGCCACCAGCCCTGCGCTTCCCGACATCCCATCAAGCCAGACTGGCCAGCATGCCCGCAGGAGGATCGTCATGGCGGAGAAGGTGCGTACCCTTGCCCTGGAGCGCGACTACACGAGCTACCTTTACTTTCTCGATGGCACCGGGAACGTCTGTCGCAAGCGCAAATCCGGCGACGGCGAGAAAGAAATCCTGGTGCCCCACGCCATAGAACGCGATCAACGCTACCTCTACTTCATTGATGGCGAAGGGGACATCTCACGCGCGCAGCGCAACTCACATCGCGGCCGCGCCGCGTAAGGGGCGCCGCCATGATTGTTTTCCGCCACGCCGTTACCCCGGTGCGCGGCGAGCGCCTGCTGCGGGAGGTGCGCCGCGCCTCTGCCGCCGGCTCCCGACCTGAAGCTGGATTGCGTCTGTTGCTGGCGGCCGCCGCGCTGGAATCGGCAGTGTCCGACTACTGGGGCGCGGTGAGCGACGCGGACGACCGGCCCCGCGCCGCGGCGCGGCACCTGTTGTTACTGGCCGCCCGGGCCTTCCTTGGAAATGCCGTTTCGCACCAAGTTTGGGAGGCGGCGGTGCACGCGGTTGCCGTCACCCTTCCCCCCCGCCATGAGGCGCTGCCGGTGGGTTACCCCGAGGGGTTTTGCTTCTACGGCCTGCATCCGAACGTCTACGTGGACTGCGCCCATCGTTGGGCGGCCCGCCACTCCGCCACCGCAGGCGCCCCGGTCGTGGTCATTGGATTGCGCACGATCGGCAGCGCCTTGGCGGCCGTGGTGAGTGCGGCGCTGCTGGCGCGCGGCTACATCGTTCGTTTACTGACGCTGCGACCACGCGGTAGGCCGGAGGATCGGTATTACGCCGTCGCGCGCGAACTTGAGGCGACACTCCGCGACAGCGGCGCCTGCTTCATCGTCGCCGATGAGGGACCGGGGCTAAGTGGTTCATCGTTCGGCGGCGCCGTGAGCTGGTTGCGACAGCTCGGCATTTCCGGCGCCCGCATCAGCCTGTTTCCCAGTTGGGATCCGCCTGCCGACCGGCTCTCGCACACTGTCGTGTCCCGCGACTGGGGCCGCTGGGAGAAGTATCCGGCGGGCGCAACGTTGGTGCCGGGCATGGCGCTGCAGGAATTGAGTGCGGGGCGCTGGCGCGCCGTCTTCCCGCCCGCGCGCCCGGTGCCCGTCTGGCCGCAGCAGGAGCGGGCCAAGTATCTCTCTGGCGATGGCCGTCACGTGCTCAAGTTCGAGGGCTTGGGGGCGTTTGGGGATGCCGCCTTCGACCGCGCCCGTTTCCTGGCGCAAGCCGACTTTGCTCCCGCCGTCGTCCGCGAAGGGGGCGGCTGGCTGCGCTTTGAACGCATCCGCTGCCGTCCCCTGATCAACGCCGGCGCGCGCGCCGCGGCCTGGATGGGCCGCTATCTCGCCTTCGTCCGCTCGCAGTTCAGCGTCGGGAGTTCGGCGCCCCCCAGCCCGGCGCTGCAGCTCATGATGCGGGAAAACTTCGCGCACCTGACTGGACATTCCCCCACGGTGGAAGCCCCGGAGGGGGTCCCCGTGCTGCTCGATGGCCGGATGCTACCGCAGGAGATGGCCCACGGTGCGGGTGGACTGATCAAGTTCGACAGCGTGGACCACGCCGACGACCATTTCTTCCCCGGCCCCTGCGACATCGCCTGGGATTTGGCCGCCGTGGCGATCGAGTTCGGCCCGGCGATCGGCGCCGTCACCCTCCAAGAGTATGAACGCCGCAGCGGCGACCACGTCAGCGCCCAACGTCTGGCCTGGCATCGCCTCGCCTACGCTTCGTTTCGCGCCGCCTTCGCCGACTTTGCGGCTGAGTTAGTCGCCGACCCTGACCGGATGCTGTTCCTGCGGCAGTTTGCGCGTTACCGCGAGGCCGTGCTTTCGGAATCAGGGCTCGCTCCGGTCCCGGAGACTGCGCCACCGCGCGTGGCGGCGTAAAACTCAGTGATGGCGGACACCACCCGCTCAATCTCCCCGTCGGTCAGTTCCGGGAACATGGGCAGTGCCAACACCTGTTGCGCGGCACGCTCCGCCTCGGGATGGCACGTCTGGGCGAGCGGCTGTCCCGCGAAAACAGGCTGGTGATGCACCGGCACCGGGTAATACACCTCGCTGCCAATGCCCGCCATCTGCAAATGTCGTCGTAGCCCATCACGCTCCTGCGCGCGTAGCACGTACTGATGGAACACGTGCCCGGTCGTACGCAGCGGCAAGAGAATCGGCGCCAGGGCGGGTCCGGGATGCGGCAATCGCGCCAGGCCCGTGGCCAGCAACGCCACCTCGTACTGCGCCGCGATTTCTTGACGGCGCTGATTCCACGCCGGCAGGTGCGGCAGCTTGGCGGCCAGAATGGCGGCCTGTAACTCGTCGAGCCGCGCATTCCAGCCGGCGAGCAGATGAATGTAGCGCTCCCGGCTGCCGTGCACGCGCAGCAGGCGCACCTGTGCGGCTACCTCGGCATCGTCGGTCGTTACCAGCCCGCCCTCGCCCATGGCGCCCAGATTCTTGGTGGGATAAAAGCTGAAAGCCGCTGCGGTTCCCCAGCTTCCGGCCGGGCGCCCCTCGAGATGCGCCCCGAGCGCCTGCGCGCCATCCTCGACCACCGGAATGTCGCGTTGCCGGGCCAGTTCGCGAATGGCGGGCATGGCGGCCATGCGCCCGTAAAGATGCACCGGAACAATCGCGCCCACGCGGGTCGCGCGGGGTTGCCGCAGCGCGCGTCCGAGCGCCTCCGGATCGATCGTGAGGCTGACCGGATCAATGTCCACCAGCTCGGGTTGCGCACCGGACAGCAGGATCGCGCCCACCGTGGCGAAAAATGTGAAGGGCGTGGTCAGCACGATGTCGCCCGCGCGCACGCCCACGGCCCGCAATGCCAGATGCAGCGCCTCCGTCCCATTGCCGCAGGTGAATGCATAGCGGGTGCCGGTGACGATGCGGATCGCTTCTTCAAAGGCCTCGTTTTCAGGCCCCAGGACGTAACGCCCGGAACGCAACACGCGTGCCACCGCCGCCTCCACTTCGGGGGCGATCGTTTCCCACTGCCGCTGTGTCGAGAACTGGGGAATGTCGGACACGGGGAGAATGGTAGCAGGCGCCACACACCAGGAGCGCGCCGACTTGCCACGCCAGGGGGGCCGCCAGGAACGAGTGGCCGGTGGCGGTTGGAACGTCTGGCGATGCTCTCTTCCACCACTTCCCGTCCACCGTTCACCACCCTCCTCTTCCGCGTCGCGCCCTCTCGAGCGCCCCGCTCCGGAGCGCCAGGGTGGGAAGCTCCCGGGCGGCCGTCGCGCCAGTGTCCTCGGGCCCCGTGTATGCTGCCCTTTCACCTGGAGTCACCATGTCCGCATCCTTCCACATGAGCCCCGCGGAGTTCCGTCGCCGCGGCCACGAGGTCGTTGACTGGATTGCCGATTATTGGGCGCGGGTCGAATCGCTGCCGGTGTTGTCGCAGGTGGCCCCCGGCACGGTGCGCGCCTCCCTGCCCCCCCACCCACCGGCCCACGGCGAAGCTTTTGAAGATGTCATGACGGACTTGGAGAACCTGATTCTGCCCGGCATCACCCACTGGCAATCGCCCAATTTCTTCGCCTACTTTCCCGCTAATACCTCCGCCCCCTCGGTGCTGGGCGACTTGCTGTCCTCAGGGTTGGGGGTGCAGGGCATGTTGTGGGCCACCAGCCCCGCCTGTACGGAGCTCGAGACGCTCATGCTCGACTGGCTGGCGGAGATGCTGGCCTTGCCACCGCAGTTTCATTCCACCGGCCCAGGCGGCGGCGTCATTCAGGATTCGGCTTCGAGTGCCGCGCTCTGCGCCCTGCTGGCGGCGCGCGAGCGGACCACGGGCGGCGTTTCCAATGCGCAGGGCGCCGACGGACGACTGGTCGCCTACACCTCGACCCACGCCCACTCGTCGATCGAGAAGGGGGTCAAGATCGCCGGCCTGGGCAGCGATCACCTGCGCCTCATTGCAGTGGATGCCAACTTCGCGCTGCGCCCCGAGGCGCTGGCGGCGCAGATCACGACAGACGTGGCGGCGGGACTGCGCCCCTGCTTCGTCTGCGCCACCGTCGGCACCACCTCTTCCAACGCCATGGACCCACTGCCCGAGATCGGCCGCATCTGCCGCGACCACCACCTCTGGCTGCATGTGGACGCCGCCATGAGCGGCACGGCCGCACTTTGCCCCGAGTTCCGCAACCTGCAGCGCGGGCTGGAACTGGCCGACAGCTACTGCTTCGATCCCCATAAGTGGATGTTCACCAACTTCGACTGCAATTGTTTTTACGTCGCCGACCGGCAGGCCCTGGTCTCGGCCCTCAGCGTGCTGCCGGAGTATCTACGCAATCAGGCCACTGAGTCGGGGGCGGTCATCGACTACCGCGACTGGCATGTGCCGTTGGGACGCCGCTTCCGTGCCCTGAAACTCTGGCTGGTGATCCGCCACTACGGCGTGGCCGGGTTGCAACACCATGTTCGCGAGCACGTTGACTGGGCGCAGCAGTTTGCCGCCTGGGTGCGATCGGATGCGAGGTTCGAGCTGGCCGCGCCCGTGCCGTTGAACCTGGTCTGTTTCCGGTTGCGCGCCGGCGACGCCGCCAACCAGCAGCTCTTGCAACGGCTCAATGCGAGCGGCGCTCTCTACCTGACCCATACCCGCCTCGACGGGCGCTTTACCTTGCGCTTCTGCGTTGGCCAGACGCACACCGAGTTGCGGCACGTGGAAGCCGCCTGGGCGCGGATCCAAGGGGAAGCCGAAGCAAGGTAGGCGGTGGGCGGTGGAACACTTCTTCGCGTACACTGCCCCCGTCTACTGCCCACCGTCCACCGACTTCACGCGCCGCCAGCCAACTCCGACTCTTGTTCCGGAACCATGTGCGGCAACTCGATGGCGTACACGGCCGGCTCGCGCAGCTTGCCCCGCCAATTGGCCAGGGCCCACCATAACCCGGTACTACCGCTCAACACCCCCGCGGCCAGCGCCACCGGACGTGGCCCGAAGGCGGTGGTGGCCAGGCCGGCAACCAGCATCGAGACCAGCATCGTGGTCAGCGTGATGGTCTCGTTGGTTGAAAACACCCGGCCCCGATACTGATCCGGGATGCATTGCATCAGCCGGGTGAGATTCAGCACGCTGGAGGTGCCGATGAAGTAGCGCGACAGGCCGATCAACAGGACCGCGACCCAGAAACGATGGACTTGGCTGAACGCGACGTAAAAGGCTCCGTAGCTCAAGTAACAGAACGTGATGACGCGCTTGTAGGTGCGGAATGCCAGGCGCTTGCCCAGCCAATTGGCGAGCGCGGCACTGCTTGCCAGCCCCAACCCCGCCGCGCCGTACAGGATGCCGATGCCGAACGCCCCGCGGTGAAAGACCAGATCGCCGAACACGCTGAACAACACCTGCATGGCGCCGCCGCCGGTAGCCCAGCCCAGCCCGATGAGCAACAAGGCGAGCACCATGGGTTCGCTGCGGATGTAGCGCAGCCCCTCGCTGTACTCGCGCCACGGCCGCCGCATCGCCCCCGCCGCCTGACCGCTGCGGCGATGCGTCTCTACCACCCCGGCGATACGCGAGATGAAGAACGCCGAGCCGAGAAACGACACGGTGTTCAGCAGGAAGGCGTTGCGGAAGCCCAGCGGGCCGATGATCAATCCGGCCAGGGCGGAGCCGATGCTGAGCGTTGTCCAGTGCGTTCCCTGGGTGATCGAGTTGGCCGCCAGAATCTCGCCCGGCTCGGCCAGCGAGGGAATCAGCGCCAGGCGGCCAGCGGTAAAAAACGGCGAGGCCGAGGCCAGCAGCGCGGTCAGCGCGTAGAGCCACCAGACGCGCTCCCGCGAAGTGACGAGGATCGGCCCCAACGCCACCACGGCGCGCACCAGATCGCTGATGATCAGTGCCCGTTTCCGGCTGACGCGGTCGAGGATCACACCGGCGATGGGCCCGATCACGGTGCTGGGTACCGTCTGCGCGATCAACACGAAGACGATGGCAAGCGGCGAGCCGGTAAAACGCAGTGCGAGGGTGAACACGGCCACCTGGTTGAACCAGTCCCCCATCTCGCTGATGACCTGGGCGATCCATAATCGGCGGTAGTTGGCGTTCTGCCGCAAGACGGCGGGAAACATGCCGTCAGCCTTCCTGCCCACCGCTGGCGGCAAGGCGGGCGCCGGCGGTGCGTGTCGGCAACTCGCCCGCCTCGAAGGCGGCCATAAAGGCAGTCACCACCCGCGCCGCATACCGCACCCCGACGCTGCCCTGGATAAAGGCAGCCGCCTTGGCCGGGTCCATCGCCTGCTGGTAGGGCCGCTCCGTGGTCATCGCATCGTAGGTGTCGGCGACCGAGATGATCTTGGCCATCAGGGGAATCTCCGCGTCGGTGAGTCCGTGCGGATAACCGCTGCCGTTGACCGCCTCGTGATGCAGTTCAATGCCGGGTAGCACGTCGTGTAACTGCTCGATCTCGCGCACGATGTGCGCGCCCCGCGTGGTGTGCTCCTTCATGATCGTGAACTCGTCGGCGTTCAGCACATCCGGCTTCTTCAGGATACGGTCATCAATGCCGATTTTGCCGACATCGTGAAGTTGCGCCGCGATGCGCACCTGTTCAATCTCCTCCAGGGACAGACCCAGACGGCGGGCGATGACCACCGAGTAGCGCGTGACGCGGTCGGAATGGCCGCGCGTGTACGGGTCCTTGGCATCAACCGCCTGCGCCAACACGCGGATGCTTCCCAGAAACAACTCGCGGTTGGCGGCGGCCGCGCTCTTGAGTTCCGCGACATAATGCGCAATCTCGTCGGCCATCAGGTTGAAACTGCGCGCCAGATCGCCGATCTCGGTGTGGGACGTGCTCCCGAGTTGCACCGTACGCGGCCGTTGGAGTTCGCGCCGCGCCACGGCCTGGGTCTGCTCGGTCAGGGCACGCAACGGCGCGACCAGGCGAGCCGCCAGCATGATCCCCAGCCCGAGGCTGATGGCCAGACTGAACAGCAGCAGCAGGTAGCCCTCGCGCTCCATCTCGCCCGCCGCCGCGAACGCCAGGCGCTCCGGCCGCTGCACCACCACCGCCCAGTTGAGCTCCGGAACGGCGGCGTAGGTGCCCAACATCCGCTCGCCGCCCGGCATGGGATACGACGCGGTCTCGGAAGCCTGGGGCTTGCCCCCCCACGAGAGCAGGCGCCGCACGATCTCCAGTTGGCTCAGATCCTCTCCCAGCACGCGCTGCGGCGCCGCAACATGCGCACGCCCGGCTGCGATCAGATGCCCTTGCTCATCCACCAGAAAGGCGTCCAGGCCGCCGACCGTCATCTCATCCAGCCGCGCCTGAATGGGAGCGAAGTTTTCCACCTGCATCGCCGCGCCCAGCACCAGCGGTCCGCTGCGGATGGGACGCCCACGCAGCATCACTGCCTGCCCTCCGGCCCCCACACGCACATAAACCGGGTGATAACTCTCCTTTCCCGCCCGCGCCAGGAGATAGGCCCGCTCCACCGCCTGTTGCAGGAAGACATCGGAAGCAGGCAGGCGGTCCGCTGTCACCCCCTGCGTGCTTTGATTGACGATCGAGAGGTAGAGCACGCGATCTGAGGACTCAAGCGCCTGCTGCAACAGGCCGCGCGTCTCCGGCCGCTGCAGACAGCGCGCGTCCAACTGACCGTCGCAGAGCACCACCACAGCGTTGGCGAGATTGGCCAAGGCATCGCCCGAGGACTGGTAATGCAGACCAATGGCATCGGCCAGCGACCGCGTGGCTGCCGATTGAAATTCAAGTTCCTTGGTGCGCAGTGCCTCCTGATTCAACTGGATCAGACGCCAGCCATACACGCACAAGGGCAGCGCGCCGGAGAGCACCAGCACGGCGACCACCAAGTGAACCAGCCTGAGCCGTGGGCGGAAGTTCAAGATGACGCGAGTGTAGCGGCTCAGGTCACGTCAAGGCAATGATGGACGGTTCGTAGTTCCTGGTTCGTGGTTGCCACGGAGAGAAGCTCCGTTCACGCTCGCGGTGCGCCTGCATTCGCGCTCGTTGTGCTCAGTAATGAGAGCCTCACCGAGCTTTCTGAGTGTGGCGTACCAGTGCTCCTGTGTTACCTGTTCCTCATCGGGACAATCTTCATCACCGTCCATGATGGCCTTTGGGTGATTTAGCCACGATGAGGACAGGTGTTTGGTCTGGCCTGTATTTCGAGGCAGCTTTGTCCTCTCGATAGCGAGCGAAGTTGGGAGTGTCGTCGGCCTTTCTACCTTCGCGTTGGTATAACGCCATTCCGCCATGGATGGAACCGTGGAATCCAGCGCGGCACGGTTGCGCAGAAAACCTCATATTGCGTTCCAAAGCTGCGACGTAACTTCGGCTCCTCATACGCCAAGACAAACGCGTGACACGCCAACCACACCAGGACTCCGTAGCCGAGCACTTGAACATCGCCCAGCAAGAATCCCTGCCCGAGGATGATCCACAAGACGCCGACGTACATCGGGTTTCGTACGTAGCGGTAAGGTCCGCTCACCACCAAATACTTCGTCGGCAAGATTGGCGCAGGAGTGCCCAGCCCTTGCACCGCGAAGCGGGTAAATGAATCCAAAAGCACCGAAACTCCCCCTGCAATGAGCAGTATTCCCAACGCCCGGAAAACGGCGAAGTGCGGCAGCGGAGTCTGCATGCGCCCGCTGGAAATCAGCCACGGCACAAGCACGGCTATAGTCCCCGGTGCGATCAGAAGAAACAATAATGACCCTGCAATCGCGGCGAGACGCTCCATACAGCTTTTCCAAGCCTGAAGTTTGAACCTGAACCCTTACCTCAGGCAAGCCCCGCGAATCACCAGCATCGCAAGGCGGGGAAAGAGAGTCGGCTTGCTCGTCCAATGAAGATGCTTGTGCCACAGAATGACAACGATAGAGGCGTGGGAACCGTCCGCGAGCGAGATGAATCCTTGTCCGCTCCGTCCTTCACGCTCAACGGTTTAATCTGGCGGAGGGAGAGGGATTCGAACCCCCGGTACGGTTTCCCGTACAGCAGTTTTCAAGACTGCCGGTTTCAACCGCTCACCCATCCCTCCGTTGTCCAGTGTAAGCGAGACGGGTGGGGGAAGGGGCAACGGCCGACACGCACGCGTTGCGGCTAGGCGTGAGCGCTTTGCGTTCGCGGATAGCGCATCTGCAGGCGCGTTCGCAGCTTCTCGAAATCCGAAAACACCTCCGTGGCGCAACCCAGCACCCAGCCGCTGACCTCGCCCAGTGGCAGACCCAGGACCAGGTACACCGGGATACCACGGCGGTGCGCGAGGGTCAGCTCTCCCTGTGTTCCGGCGCCGCGCTGGGCATAGGCGTCCCAGTAGGCGACGAGGTAGTCGGCGCGCTCTTCAATCCAGTCCAGGTCGTAATGAATGATCTTGCGCAGCGTCTGCTGAAAGCGCGGCAGGTCGCGCGTCTTCCAGTCGCGGAAGCCGAGCAATTCCTCATCGGTCAGGTTCTTCTTCTCATCGAGCGCCGGATCGTAGACCGCGTGCCCCAGTTCCTGTTCCAGGAACGGCGTCAGGTCAGCCCGCCAACCGCGCCCGCCGTCCGGAGAGTATTCGATCGAGCCGCAGAGATAGACGAGCATGGCGTTTTGGTTCGGAGTGCGTGGTTCGTGGTTCGACACAACCTCACGCCGGAGGCTTTAAGGCTTCCTCGGCCAGGTCGCCGTGACCGTTCCGCTCATGCCCCCACGCGGGCGGAACTCGCCGCGTACCGTCATGGTCACCGGCCGGCAGGCCGCCACCAGGTCCTCCAGGATGCGGTTCACCGCGTTCTCATAGAAGATGCCGAGATTGCGGTACGCCAGCAAATATTCCTTCAGCGACTTCAGCTCCAGGCACTGTTTGGCGGGCTGGTACGTGATCGTCAAATCGGCGAAATCCGGCAGGCCTGTCTTGGGACAGACGGAGGTGTATTCCGGGACGCTGATCGCGATCTCGTAACCGCGAAACTGGTTGGGAAACGTCTCCAATGCGGGCAACGGAGCGGCCAATCCGGCCAGCGCGTGCTCGTCGGTATAACGCCGTCGGGTGGCGGCTTTGGAGGGGTGCGGGGCCATTCATCCGAGCATAGCAGAGCCCCTGCGTCATGCCGCGCGCTCCGACTCCGGACGCCGACGTTCCACGGCGTGCAGCAACCCATGTGCGCGCAGCAGGGCGGCATGGACTTCCGCGCCCAACAACAACGCCAGCGACAGCACGTAGAACCAGAGCATCAGACCGATCACCGCGCCCAGCGACCCGTACACGGCGTCGTAATTGCTGAAGTGATTGAAATACACGCCCAGCCCGACCGAGGCGCCCAGCCAGAGCAGGAGCGCAATGCCGGCCGCCGGCATGAACCCGTAGCTGGCGCCGTGCTCGAGGGTGATGTTCGGCGCCGTGCGGTAGAGCAGAACGAGGGCGGCGAACAACGACAGCGCGACCATGCTCCAACGCACCACCGGCCATACCACCGGCAACCAGCCACGCAGATGAATCGGGTCGGCCACGACATACAGCATGCGCTGCCCCACGATCAGCGCGCCGAGCGCCAGAATCATGAAGGCGCCGGCGCTAAAGGTCAGACCCAGCGCCACGCACAGCCGCTTCACAAACGAGCGTGTCTCCGGCACCTCGTAAGCCGCATTCAAGGCTGTCATCAGCCCGCTGAACGCCTGCGAGGCGGAATACAACAACAGCAGACTTCCCACGCTCAGCAGGCTGTTATGGCGCTTCTGCAGGATGGCGACGATCTGCGCACCCAGCAACTGCGCCGTCTCGTGTGGCAACGAGCGCTGCAGCGCCCGCACGATTCCGGCCACCATGCCGCCGAGGCGCAAGGGACCGGTCAGCGCCGCCAGAAACAGCAACAAGGGAAAAAGCGAGAACAGCAGGTAGTAGGCCAGACTGGCGGCCTGGTCGGCGACGTGGTCGTCAATGCTGCGGTTGACAATGTCGCGCAGCAGGCTCCCCATGCTCATGGGCTTTGGGGTGCTTGCTGGCGGGACGCCTTCTCCAGGTTCAGCGCTCATAGCCGATTTCCTACGACGACCCGGTGCCATGCGCTGTCTCGCCCCGCAACAAGGTCATTGCGTGGGAGAGCAGCGGCACCACCAGCGCCAAGGTTTCCTGGGCGCCGCGCGGGCTGCCCGGTAAATTCAAAATCAGAGTATTCTGCCGAATTCCGGCCACGGCACGCGACAACCAGGCGTTCGGAGTCAGCGCCGCGCTCTGACTTCGCATGAGCTCGGCCAGCCCCGGAGCCAGACGATCGCACACCTCCAAGGTCGCCTCCGGAGTGACATCGCGTGGGCCGAACCCGGTGCCTCCGGTGGTCAGGACGGCATCCACCGTGCCGGCCAGTTCGCGCAGGCGCACCGCGATGCGCGCGCGCTCATCGGGCAGGATCTCCGGTCCTACCGTTTCGAAACCGGCGTCTTGTAGCATCGCCACCACAGCCGGACCCGAACTATCACGCCGTTTCCCTTGCGCCCCCAGGTCACTGATGGTGAGCACCGCGACGCGAAATGGACGGGGGGCGGCCATCACGCTCCTGGCGGCATGTTGCTTTCATCCAACATCCGCAAGCCTTCCATCAACAGTCCTTGCGTCGTCGCCTTCACACTGGTGACGGTGGAGCGACGGTTGAAATCAATGGCGAAGTCGCCTTCCTTCCAGCCGAGGACCGCGTAAACCACTGCCTCGCCGCGTTCGCTTCCCTGCTGCGCATCACGGACCTGCCCTTCGTTCAGGTAGAGCACGGCCTCCTGCTGTCCGGCACCCTCGGGCGAAGGGCGCACCAGCACCACGGCACAGCTCTTGCGGCTCAGGTCCAGGGCCTGCAAGAGGTCCACCGGACTCAAGTCTTCGAGACGGCCGCGCAACGGGCTGGCATCGCTGCCGGCACGCCGGAGACTGATGCGGGTCAGCACGCGCTTCACCCGTTCGCGCAGATCGGTTGCCAAGAACGGTTTCTGCACGACCTCCTCAAACTGCGCCAGCGACGCGTTGAGGCGATCCACCGTGTCCGCTCGCGAGGCGATCATGACCAGGGTGGGTGCCCGGTCGCCGAGTGGGCGCAGGTGTTCCAACAGATCCATGCCAGTGCCGTCACCGAGGCGGTACTCGGCCAGAATGAGATCTGGCGACCAATCGGTGACCGCGGTTTCCGCCTCGGCCAGCGATGCGGCGTTGCGCACCTCGGCCAGCTCACTGGTGCCGCGCTGCAGCACGTCCAGCATGCGCGGGTTGGGCTCGACCAGCAGCAGCTTCTGCTTCAAGCCGTCCTCCCGGAGCGCCGGGATGGCGGCGGGGACGCTTTTTCACGACGATAAGTCCCGCTCTTGCCGCCTTCCTTGGAGAGCAGCACGATCTCGCGGATTTCAATTCCTTTGTCGAGGGCCTTGCACATGTCGTAGACCGTGAGGGCCGCCACGCTGACCGCGGTGAGCGCTTCCATCTCGACTCCGGTCGGCCCGGAGGTGGTCACGGTGGCCACGATCTCGATGCCTCCGCGACAGCGCCGGACATCAACCTCCACGCCGGTCAAGGCCAGCGGATGACAGAGCGGGATGAGCTCGGAGGTGCGCTTCGCGCCGGCAATACCCGCGATACGGGCGATCTCGAAGGGGCTGCCCTTGGGGTTATGCGCCAGTGCCGCCAGGACTGCCGTTGACAGCCGCACTTGGGCGCGCGCGCGCGCGCGCCGCAAGGTCACGGGTTTCCGTCCGACCTCGACCATGCGGACCGCACCGTCGGAGCGGAAGTGCGTGAGCTTCGCGGCTGGCCGGTCCTTCTTCATCAAGCGTCCTGAGTTATTTCGGAAAAACCTGTGCGATTGTACCCTTCGCCAGCGTGGTGCAGTGCTCGGGGACGACCAGATACGCGTCAGCCGCAGCAGCGGCGACCAGGTCGGCAGAACCGTGGTACGGCACGGCTTCGATTCCGCCCTGGTCGAATCCGCGCCGCAAGCGCACGGGTAAGAACACGGTCAATGGCAGGTCCTGCCCGCGATAATCAAATCCCAGCGCGGCGCCCAGCCAGGGAGGCTCGAGGCGCTCCGGATCGGCCCCGGCGAGAATCTCGATGGCAGGGCGGACAAAAAGTTCGAAGGTGTGCATCGTGCTCAGCGGGTTTCCCGGCAGCCCGAAAATGAGTATCTCTCCCAGCGTCCCGAAGACGCAGGGTTTGCCGGGCCGCAACCGCACGGCATCGAACTGGCACTGCCATCCCGCCGCCGCCAGCACCGGTTCCACCAGGTCGAACTTTCCCGCCGAGACGCCGCCGGACAAGACCAGAATGCGCGGCGCCGGGGACGCGAGCGCGGCTTGGATCGAGCGCTGAAGGGCAGAACTCTCGTCCTGCGCGGGCGTGTGCACCACCGGCACGCCCCCCGCCCGCCGAACCAGCGCCTGCAAAGCGGGCCCGTTGGCATTCCGAATCTGGGTCGCGGCGGGCCGTGTCTCGGGGGCGACCAGCTCGTCCCCGGTAGGCAGCACAGCCACCCGCGGCGCCACCCCAACCTGGGGTTGAATGCAGCCGACCGCGGCCAACAGGGCCAGCGTGGCGGCATCCACCCGCTGCCCCGCGCGAACGATGCCGTCGCCGGCACGCGCCTCGCTGCCGGCTGCCGCGACGTTCTCGCCCGGAGTGAGCCCGCGCCGCGGCAGGATGCAGTCGTCTTCGCGCGTGGCATGCTCCACCATCAGCACGGCATCGGCGCCCGCCGGCACGGCGGCCCCGGTCATGATCTCGACGCACTCTCCGGGATGGAGCGTGAGTGCGGAGACATCGCCGGCGCGAATCAATCCCGCGACGCGCAGCGGCGTGGCAGCCGCCAGATCGGCGCTGCGCACCGCGAACCCGTCGCGCAGCGCGCGTGCAAACGGGGGTTGGTCGCGATCCGCGAGCACCTCCTCGGCGAGAAAGCGTCCCCAGGCCTCGGTCAGCGCGACGCGCTCGGACGCCGCGCGGTGGCGCTGCGCCACCGCGGCCCGCACGACACAGGCCCGCGCCTCTGGTAAGGACAATTCCATCGCCAACCTCGTCCTTTGGGCGCATGCGCCGGCATCGGCCCGCAGCCGAAAGGAGTTCGAAGGATTACTCGGCGAGCAACTGCGCCAGATAGCTTCCCGGCACGGGAATACTCTGATGGCGCTGCGGACCGGTCGAGATCAAACCAATCTCCGCCCCCACGCGTTCACCGAGAAATTTCAGGTAGTCGCGCGCGCGCGGCGGCAGGTCTTCGAAGCACGTGCAGGCTTCGGTGTTGACATTCCAGCCGGGTAACGTCTCGTAGACCGGCTCCAACTGTTCCCACTCGGCCATTGTCGCCGGTAGACCGCTCACCGGATTGCCGTTCAGCCGGTAGGCCACGCAGACGGGAATCTCGACCAGCGTATCGAGCACGTCCAGCTTGGTGATGATCAGCGAACCGATGCCATTGACGGCCACGGCGTAAGCCAGCAAAGGCACGTCGCACCAGCCAACCCGGCGCGGCCGTCCGGTCACGCTCCCGAACTCGTGGCCGCGAACCCGGAGCATCTCCGCATCGCTGGTGCTCTGCTCGGTGGGAAACGGGCCGCCGCCCACCCGCGTGGTATAGGCCTTGCTGACGCCGATGACGTGGCCGATCCGCGTGGGAGCGATGCCGGTCCCGGTGCATGCGCCCCCGGCCGTGGTGCTCGAAGATGTGACGAAGGGATAGGTGCCCAGATCTATGTCGAGCAGCGTTCCCTGGGCGCCTTCCAGCAGAATGCTTTCCTCTGCCTGTGCCGCACGATTCAACAGCTCGGTGGTGTCGGCGACCAGCGGCCGAAGGCGCTCGCTCAGCTCCACGTAGGTCTCGAACATCTGCCCGGCATCGAGCGGCGCGGTACCGTACAGCGCCTTGGCGATGGCGTTTTTTTCCGCCACCGCATTGGTAATGTGCGCGCGCAGCAGCTTCTGGTCGTAGAGGTCAACGACGCGCAGCCCGCGGCGACCCATCTTGTCTTCATAGGTCGGCCCGATACCGCGTGAGGTGGTGCCGATCTTGACGCGGCCCGGAGCGTTCTCCGCCGCCAACTCGATCATGCGGTGGTAGGGCAGGATGACGTGGGCGCGGCGGGAGAGAAAAAGCTTGCCCTCCACTGAAACGCCGGACCGGGCCAAGGTGTCCATTTCGGCAACCAGGGCGGCCGGATCCACAACGACGCCGTTGCCAATCACCGCTTTGCAGTTGCTGCGCAGGATGCCCGACGGAATCAATTGCAGGATGAACTTGCGCCCCTCCACCACCACCGTATGACCGGCGTTATGGCCGCCCTGGTAGCGGGCGATCCAGTCGAACCGCCCGGCCAGCAGGTCCACGATTTTTCCCTTGCCCTCGTCGCCCCACTGGGCGCCGACGACCACCACACACCTGGAACCGCTCACTGTCACTCCTGAATTCGCGCGGAAGATCGCACGCCGGGGAGGCGCACGGCAAAACAAGTGATGGTATCCGGGGAGGGCGCGTGGGCGCAAGTTGGCGGGTGGCGGGTGATTCGTGGCCGCACGAACGCACGCTCGGCCGTGAGCGCCATGGCGCTCACGGCCGAATGAGGGCAAACGTTGCTATTTGCCGGTGGCTGGCCACGGGCCACCATCACGCCAGATGCTTGTCGAGCGTTTTGCGCAGGGCCTCTTTGGAAACGTAGCCCACAATCTGCTCTTCCACTTTGCCGCCCTTGAAGAGCAGCAACGTCGGGATGCCCTGTACGCGGTAGGCGCTGGCCGTGTTGAGGTTCTCATCCACGTTCAGCTTGCCGACCTTGATCTGTCCGGCCAGCTCGCCCGCCACGGCTTCCACATGCGGCGCCAGTTGGCGACAGGGGCCGCACCATGGCGCCCAGAAATCCACCAGCACCGGGGTCTGAGATTGCAGCACCTCGCCCTGAAACGTCGCATCCGTGAACTCGAGAACATGTCCAGCCATGGTTGTGTGTCCTTGTACCTAAGTCCCTGAACTTTGATTCTGGGCTTCTGTTTAGATGAGCCCCTGCCCCGAAAAGTCGCAACCATCTCTGGCTGCGCGATCCGGTTATGAGCCCGAGACGACTATTATGATCCACTGCGCCATCATCGTTGCGCTGTCCCCGCCATGCCCAGCCGTCTCGGACAAAATTTTCTGGTTGATCGGCACTGGCAGGCACGCGTGGCCGGCGCCGTCGCTGCCCGGCCGGGAGAGCGAATTCTGGAAATCGGCGGGGGGCGGGGCGACCTGACGGCGCTGCTGGCACGAAGCGGCGCCCAAATCCACGTCGTGGAACTCGACTCCCACTGGGCCGACCATCTGCGCCTGCGCTTTCAGGACGTGCCGCGGGTGACCGTACAGCAGGCCGATATCCTGCGCATGGACTTGAACGCATTCCACGCCGCTCCGGGCGAGTCGGCGTGGCGCGTTTTCGGCAACCTGCCCTACTACATCACCAGCCCCATCCTGCTGCACCTGTTTCCCCATGCCGCGCATCTGCAGGACGCGGTACTGATGGTGCAGCAGGAGGTTGGCGAGCGGCTCTGCGCCCCCCCCGGACAGCGCGCGTTCGGGATCTTGACGGTGACGACGCAACTGTACGCGCGCTGTAGCCGCCTCTTTGATCTCCCACCCGGCGCGTTTCGTCCCGCCCCCAAGGTCACCTCGACCCTCCTGCGCTTGGAGTTCGCTCCTCGGGCTGCCACGCTCGAGATTGAGCCGGATGCTTTCATCGGATTTCTGCGCTGTGCCTTCGCCCAAAAGCGAAAGCGCCTCTCCAACAACCTGACCGTCTGGGCGCCGAGCCCCGCCGTTTCCGCCCATCTCGTCGCGCTCGGTTATGCGGCCAGCGCCCGCGCCGAGCAATTGACGCTCGAGGCCCTGGCCACTTTGTACCACCGCTTGCGCGGCAGCGCGGAAACCCGTTCCGCGGTTTAGACCGCGGAACGCGCCGCAATCAAGTAGAATTGCGACTGTGCCGGTAAATCTACAGATAATTCCCTTAGGCGGTCTGGGCGAGTTTGGTCTCAACATGATGGCGCTGCGCTATGGCGACGATATTGTCGTCATCGACTGCGGGCTCATGTTTCCCGAGGCTGAGTTCCTGCCCGGCATTGACATCGTCATTCCTGATATCACCTACCTGCTGGAGAATCGCAAAAAAGTGCGCGGGATCCTGCTGACCCACGCCCATGAGGACCATATCGGGGCCCTGCCCTATGTCCTCGATGCACTGCCCGTGCCGGTTTATGGCACGGCTTTCACCCTGGCCATGGTGGAGCACCGGCTGCGTGAGCACGACCTGCTCGAGAGCACGCAGCGGCTGGTCGTACGCCCTGGCGAGCCCTTTCGTCTCGGACCTTTCAACATTGAGTACATCCACGTCACGCACAGCATTGTGGGCGCCTGCGCCATTGCCATCACCACGCCCGCGGGCGTCGTCATCCACACCGGCGATTTCAAGATTGATCCGACGCCGTCCGACAACCAGCCCTTCGACCTTCACAAGTTCGCGGAGTACGGTCAGCGCGGCGTGCTGGCGCTGCTGCAGGACTCCACCAACGTGGACCGCCGGGGACACACCGGCAGCGAGCTGGCGGTGCGCGACCGCTTTGACGACATCTTCGCCAACTCCACCGGCCGCATCCTGATCTGTTGTTTCACCAGCTCCATTCACCGCATCCAGCTCGCCATCGAGATGGCGGAGGAGTACGGCCGCAAGGTCGCCTTCGTTGGGCGCAGCATGGAGGGCAACACCGAGATCGCCCACCGGTTGGGCTTTCTGCGCATCCCCGACGGCATGCTGATGCGTGCCCAGGACGTACCCAACTGCCCTGCCAACCGCTCCTGCGTGATCATTTCCGGCAGCCAGGCGCAGCCCATGTCGGCCCTCGCCCGCGTCGCGGTCGGCACCCACAAGTTTGTCGAGGTCGTTCCGGGCGACACGGTCGTCCTCTCCTCGCGGGTCATTCCCGGCAACGAGAAGGCGATCTACCGCATGATCAACCATCTGTTCAAATTGGGGGCGCAAGTCATCTATGAAACAGATAGTTATCCTCCGGTGCACGTTTCCGGCCACGCCAGCCAGGAGGAGCTGAAGCTGCTCATCCACCTGGTGCGCCCCAAGTACTTCATCCCGGTGCACGGGGAATACCGCCAGCTCTCGTTGCACGCCCAACTGGCCCGCAGTCTCCGCCAGCCGCAGTTGACCGCGCTCGTCGCCGCCGACGGCGACGTGTTGGAGTTCAAGCCCGATGGCTTGGTGAAGAGCGGAACGGTGCCGGCAGGACGCGTCCTGATTGACGGTGGCACCGCTGATGAGCTCGCCGATGACAGCATCGTGCGCGACCGGCGCCACCTCTCGGCGGACGGCATCGTGCTCCCCATCGTGGTCATTGACAAGCTCACCGGCAAAGTTCAAAGCGACCCGGAGATAGTCACCAGCGGCTTCGTGGGCAGCGACTGGGCGGAGGGCCTGGTCAGCGGCGCGCAGGCACTGGTGCGCCAGACCATTGAATCCTCCAACCTGGAGGAACGCGGAGACCCCACCCTGATCAAGGAAAAGATCCGCCAGGAGCTGAAGCGCTATCTGCAGAAGCAGACCAACAAGCGGCCCCTGGTCATGCCCGTCATCATGGAAGTTTGACCTCAGCTATGCACAGCTTCCCCTGTGTCCCGCTTCTGGCGGCCCTCTTCGGGGCCGCCACCTTCGTTGGCGCACAACAGACGACTGCGGCTGCGCCGACTCTTCCTGCCGCACCGACCAAGGCCGTCTCCGTCCGTCTCGGCAAGATCTATCTCAACCCTGACGTCCACAGCACGGTGGTGGGGGATCTGCGGCCCGGCAACGATGTCGCGATCCTCGAACAGTCACATGGGTTCGCCCACGTCTTCGTGCAGGCGACCGGCTGGATCCCGGACCGGGGACTTGTCCTTCTCACGGATCCGAACGGCGCGGAGGTCGTGTTTGGGGCGGCGGCCGCGCTGGAACGCCGTGCGGAGAGTACCGGCGGCGGCGCGGCCATTGCCCGCGATGCCGGCCGCCTTTACTACCGCATCTACGACGACTTCCCCGCCAGCCCACGTGCCGGCGAGGCGCTCTACCGCGCCGCCGACATCGGCTGGCAACTCGATGTACGCGATCTCCCGGTGGCCACGGATCCGTCCGAGCGCCGTTTTCCCGACACCGACCTGTTGCGCAGGGTGGAAAGCAAGTTTTCCGGAACCGAATGGGCCGCGCGCGCCGCTTACACGCTGCTGGTCACCCATTTCACCTGTGGCGAGTGGTTGCAGAAACCGAAGTGCGTGGACAAGGAAGCCGACGTCTACCGCGACTACCTGAAGAAATATCCCGCCAGCCCGCTCTATGCCCAGGCGTTGTACGACTTGACGTACCGCGAAGCGGCCGGTGCGTCGGTCTGGGCCGCCGAGGGACCGCACCGCGATCAAGGCAAGGCCGCAGCCCGCCGTGAGGCGGCGTTGGCAGACGCCGCGGTACTGCGGCAACGCTTTCCCAATACCGACTGGAGCGCTCAAGCCGCGCTGTTAACCTACCAGTTGCAACAGGGCATTCCCGTCTACGTCAAAGACGCCGAGTGAAGCTGGCGCCGCCCCGGCCGCCGACTTAGAGAAAGACCACCGACTGCACGCCGCTGACCTCGAACCGTTTGCGGCAGCGGAGATTGCTGCAGGCCAACAGGTCGTCTTTGCGCACCATGTAGGACTGCGCCTTGGCAAAGCGCGCCCGGTCGGTGGCGTCGGCGCGCGGCGGAGGCGCGGGCTTTTTGCGCCGCACGATCCAATTTAACTGGTACTCGCCCTCCACCCGGCAATGCGGGCAGGTCAGACGCATCACCTTGACTTCCGGCTTCTCGTTAAAAAAATCGCGCTCTTCCATGTTGGTCTGGCTCTCGGTAATGGTACTCCCGGGCGTCCTTCAGGCGCGAATCTTCAGGCGCGAATCTTCAGGAAATCCGCCTCGCCACTCTCCGCCCGCAAGCCCACCTGGGCGGCCACCTGGCGTGCCAGATCAAAATAGGGTCGCGCCCGCGGCGCCTCCGCCCCTTCCACCGCCACCGGGCGTCCGCAATCCCCGCCGCGCCGCACCTCGGGCTGCAACGGTAGAGCGCCGAGAAAGGGCACATTGAACAAGGCCGCGATCGTCTCCCCACCACCGTGGCTGAAGATGTCCACGCTTTCGTGGCAGTGCGGGCAGACGAAGGTGCTCATATTCTCGACCAGCCCCAGCACGTCCACCTTGAGCTGCACGAACATGGCCAGCGCCTTGCGCGCATCTTCCAAAGAAACTTCCGAAGGCGTCGTCACCACGACCGCACCGGTCAACGGAACGCTCTGCGCCAGGCTGAGCACCACGTCGCCGGTACCCGGGGGCAGATCAATGATCAGGTAGTCGAGCTTGCCCCATTCCACCTGCCGCAAAAACTGCTGCACCGCGCTGTGCAGCATGGGGCCGCGCCAGATGGTGGGCTTGTCGCCGGGGTTGATGAACCCCATGGACATCAGTCGTACGCCGTAGTTTTCCAGTGGTTCGATGCGGTTCTCCCCCAGCACGCGCGGCATCTGCTGGATGCCCATCATGCGCGGCACGTTCGGCCCGTAGACATCGGAGTCGAGCAATCCGACCGTGGCGCCCATATCGCGCAATGCGATGGCCAGATTGACCGCCACGGTGGTCTTGCCGACCCCACCCTTGCCGCTGCCCACGGCAATGATGTTCTTCACGCCGGGAATGCCCTGCCCGACGGCGCCGGCCCGTGCCGTCGGCACCTGGGTATCAAAGCGGAGCTCCACTGCCTGGAGTCCCGGCACGTTGGCCAGTTTGGCCCGCACGTCTTGTTCCAGAACGGCGCGATGGGAGGAAGCTGGCGTGTTGAGCCGCAACGTCATCCACACCCGACCCTCCCTGACCGCCAGGTCGTGGACCATGTGCAAACTGACGATGTCGCGATGCAAATCGGGCTCCTGCACACCGCGCAGGGCCTCCAGTACGGTTTCCGTGGACAGAGTGGGAAGGGTCATTCGTGCTCGCGAGACATGCAAATTATACGACGCTGGCGCGTCGGCCATGCCGGGGCTTCGTCCCCGACGCTCTCGTGGGGCGCCGCAGAGCGTGCCCAGGCACCCGCCCCCGCGCAGCTTCTTGCTCATGCGGGGAACGCGCTTCTCGAATCCCCGGGTTGTCGTATTCTCAAGGGCGACCGAGGCTCGCTCATGATCTGTACCGTCTCCCTGAACCCCGCGCTCGACAAGTACCTGCGACTGCCCGAGCTGCGTCGCGGCGAGCACCAGGAGGTTGCCGACGTGGTCACCTCGGCGGGCGGCAAGGCAGTGAACGTTGCCGGGGTGTTGCGGGAGCTGGGCCAAGAAGTCGTCCTGCTGGGATTCTTTGGCGGCTACACCGGCAAGTTCCTGCTGGAGGAGATCGCCCGCGAGGGGATCAGCGTGGACCCGGTCTTCATTGCCAACCCCACCCGTACGGCGTTCGTCGTGGTCGAGGACAACGGCGCCGAGACGGAGATCGTCGAGCCGGGCGCCCCGGTCACGGCCCGCGAGCTGGACAGCCTGCGCGCCAAATTGCGTCACGTCGTGCAACAGGCCGACGTCGTGGTGCTCTCCGGCAGCGTGCCGGTGGGGTGCCCGGACGAGATCTACCGCGACCTGATCGCCGACTGCGGCGGACGCGTCCCGGTGCTGCTCGATACCAGCCGCAAGTGGCTGGCCGCCGTGGCCGGCGCGAACACCCCGGGAGGCAAGCCGACCTTGATCAAGCCCAATCGGCGCGAAGCCGAGATGTTGCTCGGATGCCGTCTGGAACGGCCGGAAGATTTCGCTGCCGCGCTGTACCAGCTCGGCGAGCGCGGCGTCACCATGCCGACCATCTCCGACAGCGGCGGAGGCATGTACTGCCTGCACGCCGACCAAGTCCACCGCGCCGTGCCGCCCGCGGTACCGCGCGTCAACTCGGTCGGCTCGGGCGATGCGGCTGTGGCGGGCTTCGCCACCGGCCTCGCCCAGGGACTTCCGGTTGCGGAGTGCCTGCGACTCGCCGTTGCCTGCGGCACCGCCAACGTGCTCACGCGCGAGTGCGCCCAGGTGCACCGCAGCGACGTCGAGCGCCTGCTGGAACAGGTCCAACTGACCAGCATCGCCACCGCTCTCCGCAGCCGGTCTTGATGGAAGTCAAGCACCCCTTTTAGGTCGTCGTCTCGGCCCGCCCCGCTTCGCCCAACACAACCGGGACCTGCAGCCGCCGGTTGCCTCGATAAATCGTCAGGTGAACCGTATCGCCGGCGTGTTTGGTGATCAGGATACGCGCCAGGTCGGAAGGGTCTTCCACCGGTTCACCGTCCACCGCGACAATGATGTCACCGCCAAAGCGTACCGGGGTGTTGCCGATGTACCCGGGCTCTTGCCCACCGTGGATGCCAGCGCGCTCCGCGGAACTGCCCGGGCGCACCGCCAGAACCAGCACGCCGTGGTCCACCGGCAGCCCAAGCTGCTGCGACATGTCGGGCGACAGCGGATAGCCCTCGACATGCAAACTGGCGCGGCGCACGTGGCCGGTCGTCACCACATCGTTCACCACCGCCTTGGCCACGTTGATGGGGATGGCAAACCCGATACCCACGCTGTTGCCGGTTTCGGAGTAGATGGCGCTGTCAATACCGATCACCTGCCCCGCGGAGTTCAGCAGCGGCCCGCCACTGTTGCCGGGGTTGATCGCGGCATCGGTCTGGATCGCATTGTCAATGTTCGTTCCGCCAGGATCGCGCACGGTGCGGATGGAGCTGATGATGCCGCGCGTCATGGTGCCGCTCAGGCCGAAGGGGTTACCGATGGCCAGCACGCGTTGGCCCACCTGCAGGTTGGAGGAATCGCCCAGCGTCACCGCGGGCAGATTGGTGGCATCGATCTTCAGCACCGCCAAGTCCAGCTCTGGAACCGCTCCCACCACGACCGCCGGGTAGCTGCGCGACTGGTTGCGCTCCGGGGTCCAAGTGACCTTCAGGCGACGCGCGTCGCGCACCACGTGGTAGTTGGTCAGGATGTAGCCCTTGCTGTTGATAATGAAGCCCGAGCCCTGCCCGCTGCTCGGCACCGGGCCAAACAGCAGGTCGTACTGCACGATGGTCGAAGTGATGTTGACCACCGAGGGCCGCACCCGTTGATAGATCGCGATGTTGACCCGCTCATCGGGTTCGTAGGTGTTCTGGGGCCCGGCCTCTGTCAGCGCCAGCGGACCACTCAAGTGCGGCACGGCGGGCAAACGTCCGCCGACGTCCCGCCAATTCCCTACCAGGATCAGGCACGCCGCAAACAACACCCCTACCGCAAAGGGTCGCACCCAGTTCATCGCGCACCTCCTGTCATCGGTTGCGCGGCCCATTGCCGCATGGTCTCGAGCAGCGCCTCAACCTGGCGTTGCGTCTGTTCGGGCGTCCCACTGTTGTCAATCACGGCATCGGCCACCGCCGCCTTGGCGGCGTCCGGCAATTGCGTCGCCAGCCGCGCTTCGGCGGCACCGCGCGTGCCGCCATTGCGGGCCACGCAGCGGGCCAGCTTGGTCTCCGAAGGGCAAGTCACCACCACCAAGCGATCAAAGCGCCGGTAACTGTCCTCTTCAACATACAGTGCGGCTTCCACCACCGCGATTTGTTTCCCTTCCCGTGCCCAACTCGCCAGTTGCGCCTCGACGGCGGCCCGGATGGGCGGATGAAGCAGCCGATTGAGGTCGCGGCGCGACGGCTCATCCGCGAACACCAGCGCGGCAAGCTTGTGGCGTTGAATCTGTCCTGAAGCGTCGGCAATGCCCATCCCAAACCGTTCGACCACGGCCGCGGCCACCTCCGTTCCGGGTTCCAGGAGCGCATGCCCGATCCGGTCGGCGTCCAGCACGGCACAACCCGCCTGCGCCAGCCACTTCGCCACCGTGCTCTTGCCGGAGCACAGGCCTCCGGTCAGCGCCACCGTCAGCATGGGCGTCCCACCCGTCCCGGCGCCAACAGCTCTGCCGCCAGCGCCAACCCCCGCCGATTTCGCGCTGCCTTGACGGTGTTGACCATCAACATGGCGATGGTCAGCGGCCCCACGCCGCCTGGCACCGGAGTAAAGGCAGCGGCACGTTCCCAAGCTGCACGTGGATCCACATCGCCGATCAGCGTGCCGCCGCGTTTGGCCAGCCCCTCCCGGCGCCCGACGTCCCCCGGGAAGTACCGCGCCACCTCCGCCGCATCGGTCAGGCGGTTCATACCGACGTCGATCACGACGGCACCCGGCTTGATATGTTCTGCACCGAGTAGCGCCGGGCGTCCGATGGCTGCGATCAGGATATCGGCGCGACGGCAGACGGCAGCCAGGTCGCGCGTCCGCGAGTGGCAGATGGTCACTGTGGCGTTCTCCCGCAATAACAATAACGCCTGGGGCTTGCCCACAATGTCGCTGCGTCCTACCACGACCGCCTCCTTGCCGGCGATTTCGATCTGGGACCGCTTGAGGATTTCAATAACGCCGGTTGGGGTGCAGGGGGTCAATCCGGGGCGGCCCGTCACCAAGTTGCCCATGCTGACCGGGTGAAACCCGTCCACGTCCTTGGATGGCGAGACGGCCAGCAGCACCCTTTGCGCGTCCACCTGCGGCGGCAAGGGAAGTTGTACCAGAATGCCATCCACCTCAGGATCGGCGTTCAGGCGCTCCACGATGGCCAACAGTTCCTCGGTGGTGCTGTGGGCGGATGGCAGCAGGCGCTCCGACCCGATGCCCAACTCGCCGCAGGCGCGCACCTTATTGCGAACATAGACCTCGGAGGCCGGATCGTGACCCACCAGCACCACGGCCAGCCGAGGATGCACCCCTTGCGCGGCCAGTGCCGCCAGATCGCGACCCACCTCGGCCCGAATGGCGGCCGCGATGGCCGTGCCGTCCAGCAGTTGTGCGCTCATTCCGTCCTCTTGATCCCGGCCCGGCTCCGATGGTGCGTTGATTTCCGCAGCTTCGCCGATTTTACCAGTAGCCCCCTGCCGCCAAGCGTTCTCCCGCATCCCGGGAGATAATCGCACCTGCCCGCCGGGAGGATGCTCTGCCGATCTCACTCGCACTGGTGGTCCACGCGCATCAACCGGTCGGCAACTTCGAACACGTCATCGAGGACGCCTACCGCACGTCCTACCGCCCCTTCTTGGAGCACGTCGCGCGCTTCCCGTGCCTGCATGTCACGCTGCATTACAGCGGCATCTTGCTGGACTGGATCAGCCGGCATCACCCTGAATACCTGACCCAACTCCGCGCCTTAATTGCCGCTGAGCGGGTCGAGATCCTCGGCGGCGGCTACTACGAGCCTATCCTCGCCGCCATTCCCGAACGAGATCAGATCGAACAACTGCAACGCTTAAATGCCTGCGTGCAGCAACACCTCGGCGTCGTGCCGCAGGGCGCCTGGCTGACGGAGCGCGTCTGGGAGCCCAGTCTGCCCAAAGCCCTCGCCGCCGCCGGCATCACTTACGGCGTGCTGGACGACACCCACTTTCTGCTCGCCGGACGACAGCCGAAAGAACTGACGGGGGATTACATCACCGAGCACGAGGGTGCACCGCTGCGGCTGGTGCCGTCCAATCACTACCTGCGTCATGTCGTCCCCTTCCGCCCCGAGGAGGAAGCACTCCGTTTCCTGTTGGAGCAGGCGGACGAACATACCGACGGGCTGCTGGCGGTCGGCGACGACCTGGAGAAATTCGGGACTTGGCCACATACCTTCCAGCACGTTTATGGCGATCGCTGGCTGGAGCGCTTCTTTGCCGCCCTTGAGCAACATGCCGCCGCGGTTCCGACCGTGACGGTCGGCAGCTACCTGCGACAACACCCGCCGCTGGGACGCGTGTATTTACCAACCGCTTCTTACCCGGAGATGATGCAGTGGGCGCTCCCCCCTGATCTGCAGCGGGAACTGCAGCAGGCGCGGACCGCCGCGGAAGGACAGCCCGCCCGCAATTTCCTCGTCGGTGCACCTTGGAAGGACTTTCTGAGCCGCTACGACGAGGCCAATTGGATGCACAAGGCGGCGCTGGCTCTCAGCGACCGCCTGGCGGCGCTTCCCCCTTCCAACACCGCTCTTGCCCACACCCACCTTCTGGCGGCGCAGTGTAACGATGCCTATTGGCACGGGCTGTTTGGCGGTCTTTACGCCCCCCACCTGCGCGACGCCGTCTATTCGCAGTTGCTCGCTGCCGACCGCATTCTGGAGATGGCCGATCCGAAACCGGCGGCGGAAACCTTGGACTTGAACCTCGACCTGCGGCCCGAGGCGGTTCTGCGCACTCGCACCCTGCGCGTCGTAGTCTGCCCCGCTGACGGCGGAACGATTATTGAACTGAGCTACCGGCCGGGCGACGCGAACCTGATCAACTCGCTGCAACGTCGCCCCGAGGCGTATCACGCCCAAATCCGCGACAGCCTCGGACCGCAGAATCCCGCCAACCTGCCCGGAGCGGAGGCTGCATCCGCACCCGCCGACAACTTTGAGCGCTGGTTACGCTACGACCGCTATCCCCGGACCTGTGGACGTCTGTACCTGCTGCCGCACGCAGCAACGTTTGCCAGGCATCAGTTCCTTGCCGGCGGCGAGCTGCCGGACGCCGCCGCCGGTGCCTACCAACTGCACGTTACCGACGCAGATGTGCCCGCGGTGACGCTCGGACGCCAAGTGAATTGGGGTGGTCAGGTTATTTCCGTCACTAAGCACGTGCGCCTGCATGAGGTGGAGAAGGGTCCGGGACGACTTGAAATCTTCACCCGGCTGGATCCCGTCCCCGCCACGTGCCGGCCGGCCTTGGAGATGGTGCTGAACTTTCTCGCACCCACCGCGCCCGACCGCGCCGTCATCTTCAATGGAGAGCGACATCTGCTGGCGTTTGAAGGCGAATTCGGCCCGGGGCCGTTGACGCTAGAAGACGGCTGGCGTGGCCTGCGTGCGACGCTCGAGGCCGCCGGATCGTCCGGATGGTGGATCTCTCCGATTTTTACCGTCTCACAGTCCGAAGCGGGGTTTGAGAAGGTCTACCAAGGCAGCGCCCTGCTGGCGCTATGGCCGGTCGGCACGGCGGAGCTGTCGTTGCACCTCCGCGTCGAGCCGCTTTAATTTCGAGTTGAACGTGGCCAGTGGAAAGGACGATGAGGCACGGGCTGCGCCTTTCCACTTTTCACTTTCCACTGGTCTCACCCCGAACACTCTCGTCTGAAAAGGCAGCAAGTCCTTGCGGCCAAGTTCGCCCGTTTCTGACGGCACCCGGAACTCCGGTGCGTACGAATCCAACAGCACTGGAGCGTCCGGAGTAGGCCATTGCGGCCGCTCGACGTCCGGCGACAGCGAGATCCACGCTTCCAAGCCCACGCTCAGGCGGCGCAGCCGCAGCACTGGGTGTCCACCGGCATCCGCCTCGACCTGCAAGTCGAGGCGATCACAGCGCAGCGCGCCTGGCCACGTACGGCGCAGCGCCAGTAGCGCCCGGTGCCATCGCCAATACGGTTCATGGAGGGCTTGGTCCCGTGCCTCCCAGCGAATCTTGCCGGCGAAGAAGGTATCCGGGTCCTGCGGATCGAGAGACACGCCGCTGCGACCATGCCGAGTCATCTCTTCTTGACGGCCCTTGCGGACGGCATCGGCCAGGCCAGGATCCTGGAACGAGGTAAAGAACGGGAAAGGCGCCGTCTCGCCATATTCCTGCCCTTGGAAGAGCATGGGCACATAGGGGGCGAGCAGGAGTAGAGCCACGGCGCTGCGGAACGCCGCCGGCGGGATCAGCGTGTTCGAGCGCTCTCCGCCCGCCCGGTTGCCGACCTGATCATGATTCTGGATGTAATGGACGAAACACTCCCCGGGCAGATCGTGGGCCGGCACACCCCATGGTCCGCCCCGGAAGACTGAGGCCTGACCTTCCAGCACGAACCCCTGCCTGACCGCCGCGACGATATGGCGAAATTCGCCAAAGTCCGCCAGCTCGCCGCTGCGTTCTCCGGTTAAAAAGGCGTGGACGGCGTTATGGAAGTCGTCATTCCACTGCGCGTGGAAGCCGTGCCCACCTTGCGCCCGGGGCTCGACAGGGAGGCGAAGGTTGCGGTTATCCTCCGCCACGCGATGCACCGGACGACCCAGCTCCACGCTGAGGTCGTCCAAGAGCCTGTTTAGGGCGGCGGCGATGGGTTCTGGCCCGGGATCGCGTAGAGCGTGCGTGGCGTCAAAGCGGAAGCCGTCGAGGTGATACTCGCGAATCCAGTACTCCGCGTTGTTGAGGAAGAACGTCCGGACCGGACCGGAGTCCGGGCCATGAAAGCGCAGCCCCTGCCCCCAAGGGGTCCGGGCATCGCTTAAGTAAGGCCCAAACAGCGGCAGGTTGCAGCCCTCCGGGCCGAGGTGGTTGTAGACCACATCGAGCAGCACGCTGAGACCGGCGGCATGGGCGGCGTCAACCAGTCGCTTCAGACCCTCTGGACCACCATACGATTCCTGCACGGCAAACAGGGCAACCCCGTCGTAACCCCAGTTGTGCGGCCCCGACCAGCCATTGACCGGCATGAGTTCGAGACAGGTAACTCCCAGATCGCGCAGGGCGGCGAGGCGCGGAATCACCGCGTCAAACGTCCCTTCCGGCGTAAAGGTGCCGACATGCAGTTCGTAAAGCACCTGCTCCGACCAAGCTTGGCCACGCCACGCCGCATCGGTCCAGGGAAAGGCGGTGGAGGAAACGATCTCGGTGGGGCCATGAACGCCCTCCGGCAGCCGTCGCGACACCGGGTCAGGCAGACGCCGGTGGCCATTCACATAAAAGTAACGGTCGCCGGGGCCCACGCCTGCTATCGCACCCGTCCAATAGCCCTCGGCATCGCGCTGCAGAGCCACTTCCCGCCCCTGGCAGGCAACCCGCACCTGATTCCACCCCGGCGCCCAAACCCGGAACCGCGTCCCGGTCGCCGTGGGCGTTGCTCCCAATTCGTCCATGTCCTTTATTGTGCCCGGCGGCCACGCTTTCCGCGGGGTGAAAAATGAGGACGCGAATATTTCCCTTGAAAAATGCGTGATTTTTGCCGCCGGTCGTGTAAACTGCACTCGCTTTGCTCGTAGTGGCAGGCGAGTTGACATTTGCAAGGAGGGTGAATGGCTGCAGCAATGACGAAGACTCAGATTGTTCGGGCCCTGGCCGAAGAGACTGAAGTCAGCAACAAGGTGTCGGCACAATTTATCGAAGCCTTGGCCGCGCTGGCGGTCAAGGAAACGAAGAAGGTCGGAATGTTCACGCTGCCCGGACTCGGGAAGCTGGTCAAGCAGCAGCGCAAGGCGCGGCTGGGACGCAACCCGCAAACCGGCGAGACGATCAAGATCGCGGCCAAGACGGTGGTGAAATTCCGCGTCGCCAAGGCTGTGAAGGACGTGATCGCGCCCGGCAAGAAGTAACTGACTCCCAAAGTCGTAAGAGCGCGGCTCTCGGCAACGAGATGCCGCGCTCTTCTTTTTGATGCTGACGCGATGACGACGAGCCCGAACCCCACCAGGGTTGATGCACGCGCGTCACCCAGTCGGAGGCTCCCCACCTTGTATGTAGAGGTTCGGATGATCTTGGAACCGCAACTTCGCGATGCCAATGGAACCTGGATTGCCGACTATGTACGACTACGATTCGCGGCAACCAAAGCTCGCGACTGATACGGTGTGGAACAAGACGACAAGGCATTGCTCTAGTCCGAGGGTCCACTCTCGCAATCGACCTGTTGGAGCATACGGTCCCCGATCCGCTCATTGATGGGTGATCCCCGCTTGCCGAATCGAAGAGAGCTTATCGGCGCATTGCGAAAGCGTTGGGATAGACTGGGAGCGCGCTATGGTCGCTCGCATTCTGCTCGCTGCGATTCTCTGCCTCATGCCCGCGTTCGCCGCCGCCCAGACCGACACCGGCCCTGGGCGTGACATCGCGGCAATCCACCACCTCATCGAGCAATACACCAAAGCTGTGGATACTGTTGATCTGAACCTACTCTCGCAAATCTGGTCTCACTCGCCAGAGGTCTCGTTCATCTATCCACTGGGCGAGGAGCACGGCTTCGATGCCGTCGAGCAGCAGGTCTTTCAGAACATAATGGGCGGCATGTTCTCGGCACGCGATCTTGTGACGCGCGGTGTAGCGATCCACGTGAGCGGCAATTCGGGGTGGTCGGAATTCCACTGGATTTTTCATGCGACGATGCGGAAAGACGCATCGGCTGTGACCACGCATGGCGTCGAAACCCAAGTCTACCGCAAAGAATCTGGGAAGTGGCGGCTGGTCCACGTCCACTACTCCGAAGACCACCAGTCCGTCCCCTGAGCACTTGCCTACAATACAAGTTCCCCCTTGGACGAGCTGGCATCGATGCGTTGGTTTGCTGTCGGGAGTGTCAAGGCGCCAGCGATGAACCATCAGTCACAGTTCGTTGCTGGTGATGATTAGGTATGTAGATGACCGTATAAATCGCCGAGTCACTCATTGAGCCGTGATAATCAACCTGAAGCCGGCTTTTCGCCGACGAAGTCACTGAGATCAGTAGCTCGTCTCCCTTCATGATCTCGCCACGCTCCCTCTGAAAAGAGAAATCTCCCCTCTGGACACCTCTAAAGAGAAAAGAAAAGCTTTGACAAGCGAGAGAGAATCTCAGCGCCCGCTTCTGGGCGCTGAGGTGGCCTGACACAGGGCGCTGCCCCCTTTCCCAGGTTCAGGCCGACACGCGACCCCTCGCCCAACTCAAGTAGGGCGGCACCGCATCTCCTGCCGGAATTTCGCAGGCCGTGCCTTGTTGGGGCGCCTCCGGTCCCGGATCCACTCGAGCCGGCTCGGGTGTGCCTCGCGATGAGAGGCCTCCTGTCTTGTGCCGTCTCTGCCGTGAGGGGTAGCATGACGGGTCAGCATCATGCCAGCGTCTTCCCCTTTCAGTCCGCCAGCTCGAACTGTTACCGCCCCGCGTTTACGCCGGGAGCCGGTGGTTCTCGCCCTTGATGTCGGCACCAGTTCCCTGCGCGCCGGCGCGTATGCGGTGGGAGGCCGCCTCATTCCCGGCACCGAAGTGGCATGGGCCTATCAGCCGGAAGTGCGTCAGGACGGCGGCGTCGAAGTCCGCGCCCCCTGGTTGCTCGCTCGTCTGGCTGAAGTGATTGACGGCGCCGTAGCCGCCTTGGCACTGCGACGAATGGAGATTCGCGCCGTGGCCGCGTCTCACTTCTGGCACAGCCTGATGGGAATTGACGCCCACGGCCGCGCCGTGACTCCGGTCTGGCTGTGGGCCGATACGCGCGCGGCTACGGAGATTGCCGCCTTGGCTCCGCGCCTTTCCACCCTGGCCGCCGGCGATTACCACCAGCGCACCGGCGCCCCACTGCATTCAAGTTTCTGGCCGGCCAAGCTGGCCTGGTGGCAACGGCATGAACCAGCGCGCGCGGCGCGCGTGGCGCACTGGATCTCGTTTGCCGAGTATGCCGAACGGCAATGGTTCGGGGCACTGCGCTGCAGCCACTCGATGGCCTCCGCCACCGGACTCTGGAACTACGCGGCTGGACAATGGGACGAGGCCACGCGCGAGATCTGTGGCCTGCGCGCCGATCAGCTTAGCGCCGTTGGTGACGCGGCGTGGCAAGGGTTGCGCGGGCCGTGGGCACGGCGGTGGCCGACCTTGGCCAGTACGCCTTGGTTCCCCGCCTGGGGGGACGGCGCCTGCGCCAACCTCGGATCCGGCGCGGCGGCGGCGGGGCAGATCGCAATCACGGTAGGTACATCAAGCGCCTTGCGCACGGTCATTGCCCGCGATGCCGTCTTCACCTTACCGGCCTCCCTTTGGCGCTATGCCGTGGATGAGCAGCGTCATCTGTTGGGCGGCGCCTTGAGTGAAGGCGGCAACGTCTTTCGCTGGCTCCTCGACCACCTGCGTTTGGGCGGCGCGCCCCACCACGGCGACGTACCCAAGCTTTCGGCTGCAGAGCAACGTGCGCTGAGCGCCATGGCGCCGGATGCGCATGGTCTCACGCTGCTGCCCTTTTTGGCCGGCGAGCGCAGCCCCGGTTGGCAATCGGAACGGCGCGCCAGCTTCGTCGGCCTCTCGCTCGCAACCACCCCACTGGATCTGTTGCGCGCGGGAATGGAGGCGGTGGCGCTGCGCTTGGCTGCCATCCATGACGATCTGGTGGCCACCCTCGACGGAGCCGCACGCGTAAATGCCCCAATCCTCGCCGGCGGCGCTGCCTTGCGCAACTCCGCGCTGTGGACGCAGATCCTGGCCGACGCGCTGGGACGACCCATTACCCGTTTGGCGGTGACCGAAGTGTCGGCACGCGGCGCAGCTCTACTCGCATGGGAGCGTCTGGGCGGCCCCGCCCTGGCTTCCGCCCGCGCTCCGGAACGCGATCATTTCCGGCCCCGACGAGCGGCCATCTCTGTCTATGCGCGTGCCCGCCAACGTCAGAGCCGCCTGTACCATCTGCTGCGACAAGGGGAGTAACATGAACTCTAGCGGCCCGGACGACCGTTCCTGCAGCCGCCCACCCTCCCGCGGAGCCTTGCATGCCCTCGCCGCCTACTGTTGCCTTCGGTTGTGATCACGGCGGATTCCCGCTGCGTTCCACAATTCTCGAATTGCTGCGTGCCGAAGGTTTGGAGGTGCTTGATTTCGGCACGTTCAGCCCGGAACCCGTCGACTACCCCGATTACGCGGAGGCGGTGGGCTTGGCGGTGCGGGAGGGACGGGCGCAACACGGCATCCTGGTGTGCGGCAGTGGCGTGGGTGCCTCGATCGCCGCCAACAAGATTCCCGGCGTCCGTGCCGCACTCTGTCACGACAGTTTTAGTGCACGCCAGGGCCGCGAGGATGACGATTGCAACGTGCTCTGCTTGGGAGCGCGCGTGGTGGGGCCCTCCCTGGCCAGTGATCTGATTCGCATCTGGCTGGCGGCGAAGTTTTCCGGCGCCGAGCGCCACCGACGACGGCTGGCAAAGGTTGCCGCCTTGGAAGTCCGCTGGCAGTCGGAACCTTGTGAACCCCAGCCAACCCGGGAATAACCCGGCCAACCCTGCCCGCTGCATCTAACGAAAGAAGACTCCTATGGCCAACCCGCTTCAGCAACTCCACGATTTCGGTCAAAGCTTCTGGTACGACAACATCCGCCGTTCGATGCTCACGAGTGGCGAGCTCAAACGCATGGTGGAGCAGGACGGGTTGCGCGGCTTGACCTCCAACCCGACCATTTTCGCCAAGGCCATCGCGAGCAGCTCGGACTACGACGCCACCATCGGCCAGCATCTTGATGAGGCGACGCCGGCTCTGTTTGCCCGCATTGCGGTCGAGGACATCCAAGCGGCCTGCGACGTGCTCCGGCCCGTCTTCGACGGCAGCGACGGTCAGGACGGCTTTGCCAGCATCGAGGTCTTCCCCGACTTGGCTCACAACGCCGCCGCCACGCTCACCCAGGCACGCACGCTCTGGCAGCAGGTCAACCGTCCCAACGTCATGATCAAGGTGCCCTCGACGCCGGAATGCATCCCCGCCATTCAGCAACTGCTGACCGAGGGCATCAACATCAATATCACCCTCATGTTCGACTTCAGCGCCTATGCCGCGGTGCTGGAGGCGTACCTGAAGGCCCTCGAAGAACGCACCGCCCACCAATTGCCGATCCGCAACCTGGCCTCGGTGGCCAGCCTGTTCGTCAGCCGAGTGGACTCGCGCATCGACAAGATGCTCGAGGCATTGGCCCGGCAACGACCCGATCAAGCCGCCGCCTTGCGGAGCTTGCAGGGCAAGGTGGGCATTGCCAACGCCCGCCGCATGTACAAGTACTTCCTGGAGGTGACCGGCTCGGAGCGCTGGAAGAAGCTCGCCACCAAAGGCGCGCGCCCGCAACGGCTGCTCTGGGCCTCGACCGGCACCAAAGACCCGCGTTTCCCTGACACGCTTTATGTGGATGCCCTGATCGGTCCCGACACGGTTGACACCATGCCGGATGCCACCCTGGCCGCCTTCCGTGACCATGGTCACGCCGCCGACACCCTCTCCAGCTCACTCGGTGAAATCGAGCCGGTACTGGACGGCTTGCGCACCGCCGGCATTGACCTTGAACACGAGCTGCGCGAACTGCAGAACGAGGGCGTCAATCTCTTCACCGCATCCTTCGAGGAGTTGCTACAAGGACTGCGTGACAAGGTTGTCGTGCTGCGGGAAGGCGGCATTGACGGGATCCGCATCGAGGCCCCGACGGGCCTCGACACGAAACCGGCCCTCGCCAAACTTGAGACGGCCAAGTTCAGCGCCAAGATCTGGGACAAGGACCCCTCCGCCTGGAGCAGCGATCCGGCCGTCGGCGCCAAGATCCAGAACCGTCTGGGCTGGCTGGAGCTGAGCGAGAGCATGCTCGCCCAGGTGGACGAGATCACGGCCTGCGTGCGCGAGTGCCGCGCGGCCGGCTTCCAACGCGCCGTTCTATTGGGTATGGGCGGCAGCAGCCTCGCGCCGGAAGTCTTCCGTCAGGTTTTCGGCGTCGCGGCCGGGGCGCTCGACTTGACGGTGCTCGACACCACCGACCCAGAGACGCTGGCCCACGCCGAGGCCACGCTCAACCTCGCCCACACCGTGTTCATCGTCTCCAGCAAGAGCGGCGGCACCATTGAGCCCAACAGTCTGCTCGCCTATTTCTGGGAACGGGTCCAGTCCGCCGTACCTGGCCAGACGGTGGGCGCGCATTTCATCGCCATCACCGACGAAGGCACTTCCATGCATCGCCTGGCGCAGAGCAAGGAGTTCCGCAAGATCTTCGTCAACCCTTCCGACATCGGCGGTCGCTACTCCGCCCTCTCCTATTTCGGCCTGGTGCCCGCAGCCTTGATCGGCGTGGATCTTGGCCGATTGCTGCGCAAGACGGAAGCCATGACGCACAGTTGTACAGCGGTTGTCCCTGCCGCCCAAAACCCGGCTCTGGTGTTGGGCGCCGCACTGGGACAGTGGGCCACGCAGGGCCGCGACAAACTCACATTGCTGAGTTCCCCCGCGTTGGCCAGCGTTGGCATGTGGCTGGAGCAACTGATCGCCGAGAGCACAGGGAAGCTGGGCAAAGGCATCGTCCCCGTGGACGGCGAAGCGCCCGGCGCGCCCGATGTTTACGGCAGTGATCGCGTCTTCGTGCGACTCCATCTCGCCGAGGAAAAGCTCGACGATGGCTGGAAAGAGGCCATGCAGAAGGTGGGACACCCCGTGGTGACCATTACGCTGCGCGATCGCTACGACCTCGGACAGGAAATGTTTCGCTGGGAGTTCGCCACCGCCGCGGCCGGCGCCCTGTTGGGCATCAATCCCTTCGATGAACCCAACGTGCAGGAGAGCAAGGACAACACGGCGCAGGTCATCTCGAAGTTCCAAGCCGGGGGCGCCGCCGCCGCGGGCTTGACGCTCACCGGTGCCGCCGACGCGCAGGGGCTGCACGCCGTGGCGCCGCAAGGCGCGCCGGGCGCGGGCCTGGCCGAACTGCTGCAGGCATGGCTGCACGGCGCTCAACCCGGAGACTATGTCGCGGTGATGGCCTATTTTGAAGCCTCCACCGCGACCACGGCACTGCTACAACGTCTGCGCCTCGGCCTGCGCAATCAGCTCCATCTGGCCACGACGCTGGGTTTCGGTCCGCGGTTCCTGCACTCAACCGGACAGCTGCACAAGGGCGGCCCCAACTCCGGGCTTTTCCTCCAACTTACCGCCTCGCCGGGTGAGGACCGTGCCATTCCAGGGCAGTCCTATGGCTTTGCCACGCTGCTCGCCGCGCAAGCCCAGGGTGATTACCAGTCTCTCGTCTCTCACCAGCGGCGCGTGCTGCGTGTAGATCTCGGCCATGACGTTGCCGCTGGTCTTGGCCATTTGCTGCAGACGTTGCAATCACAATCAACCGCGGTGTTGAGCGGCGTCGGCGCGCGCTGAGCCAGCTTCGCCCGCGGCCCGCCACCGGGTAGCCCCCTTTCAGGACGGCGCATGACGACCACTCTTCCCGCACCCGCTCTCGAACCCAACCCGTTGCGCAGCGGCCTGCGCCTCGAACACGCCGCGCCTCCCTGCGCCATTGTCATCTTCGGCGCCTCCGGCGATCTTACGCAGCGCAAGCTGATGCCCGCGCTGTACTCGCTCGCCCGCAGCCATGAGCTCGCCACCACGACGGCGGTGATCGGCGTCTCCAACGCGCCTTGGGACTCAGAGGCCTTTCGTGCCCGCATGAACTCCGCCATGCGCGAGTTCGCCGGTGCCACGCTGGATGCGGCGACCTGGGACCCGTTCGCGGCCCGCATGCAGTACCTGGCCGGGACGTTTGAAGATGCGGGACTCTACAAGAAACTCGGGGATGTGCTGAACAGCCTGCCCGGCAGCAACGGTAATGTTCTTTTTTACCTCGCAACCCCACCCAGCCTGTTTCCCATCATCGTCGGACAACTCGGCCGGGCCGGCCTCAATCGCCGCCGCCGCCTGGGCGACCGCACTGCGACCGATGCCGGCGCACCCGAAGGTTGGACCCGCATCATCATCGAGAAACCCTTCGGCCGCGATCTGGAGACCGCCCGCGCCCTGAACCGGGATGTTCACGAGGTCTTCGCGGAAAATCAGGTGTTCCGCATCGATCACTACATGGGCAAGGAGACGGTGCGCAACATCCTGATCTTCCGCTTCGCCAACGGCATCTTCGAACCCATCTGGAACCGCCGTTACGTGGACAACGTGCAGATTACCGTGGCGGAAAGCATCGGCATCGAGCAGCGCGGCCACTATTACGAGGAAGCGGGCGCGCTGCGCGACATGTTGCAGAACCATCTCATGCAGGTACTGACCATCGTGGCCATGGAGGCACCGGTGCGCTTCGAGGCCGAGGCGGTGCGCGACGAAAAGAACAAGCTGCTGCGAAGCATTCAGCCCCTGCTCTCGCCCGGCCATCCCGCCGAACCGGGTCTGATCGAACGCGTGGCGGTGCGTGGACAATACGGACCGGGTTACAGCGATGGCGCCCCGGTTCCCGGCTACCGGCAGGAAGCCGACGTCAACCCGCAGTCCTCGCGCGAGACCTATGCCGCGCTGAAACTCTCCATCGAAAATTGGCGCTGGGCCGGCGTGCCCTTTTACCTGCGCTCCGGCAAGCGACTTCCTAAGCGGGTAAGCGAAGTCGCCATCCGTTTCAAGTCACCTCCTTTCCTGATGTTTCAGGACATGGCCCCCGGCGCCATTGACGCCAATGTGCTGACCATCCGCATTCAACCGGACGAGGGCATTTCGCTGCGTTTTGAGGCCAAGGTGCCGGGCACCGATGTCCACCTGCGGCCCGTCAACATGGATTTCCATTACGGCAGCAGCTTCGGGGAACCGCAGCCGGAAGCCTACGAAACCCTGCTGCTCGACGCCATGCTGGGCGACGCCATGCTGTTCGCGCGCTATGACATGGTGGAAACCTCGTGGGAGCTGGTCGAACCCGTCCTCAAATTCTGGGAGTCCACCCCCGCCCCTGACTTCCCGAACTATGCCGCCGGCAGTTGGGGACCGGCCGCCGCGGATTCTTTCCTCGCACGCGATGGACGCGAATGGAGGCGGCCGTGACGCTGCCCGCGTCGCTCAGCCCGGCCCTCAACCTTGGATCGGTCGAGGCCATGCTTCTGGCCCAGCGGCATGGGCAAAAGGCCGCCAGCCGGGCAATGACGTTGAATCTGATCGTTCCCGCTGCCGACTCCGCCGACGCTCGCGAGGTCGCGACGCGGTTGGCGATGCTTGCTCGCCGCCATCCCGGCCGGGTGTTGCTCATCGTGCCACAAGCGGGCGCTGGGCCTGCGTGGACGGCACGCGTCCTGCCGGCGGCGGAACTCGCGCAGGAGCGGGTCTGCAGCGAGATCGTTCAGCTCGAAGCCGGACCCGCCGCCTTGGACTTCGCCGCCAGCGCCGTCAGCCCGCTGCTGCATGGCGGCCTTCCAGTGTTCCTCTGGTGGCGCGGCGCACCGCCCTGGGATGACACCCGCTTCCACCAACTGGCGGCGATTGCGGATCGCGTCTTGTTGGACGGCGAGGAGCTGAAACTCGATCCCGCCGCTTATCGCAGATTGGCGGCTTTGCAATCGACTCTGCGCCCCGGCTGCGGATTGACCGACCTGGTCTGGGCGCGGCTCACGCCCTGGCGTCGCTTGCTGGCCCAAGGCACCGATCTGCGTCATCTGGCACGGTTGGAGCAACTCACCATCACCTCCTGCTGCGGCCAGCCCGCCTTGAACGGCGCATCGCTGCTCTTGGCGGGGTGGTTCATGTCGGTACTCGGCTGGGAGTTGGACGGTGCAATGGCCATTGACGAATTGCAACTGCGCCACGGCGCAGGCCACGGCATCCGCCTGCGTTTCGTCGCCAGTGACGAGGGGGACGCGCGCGCGCTGCTGCAGCGCGTCAGCCTGTCGGCCCAGGGCGATGCAGCCGCTCTGCAAGTCGAGCGGCAGGGACCGTACCTGCGCGTCACGGCGCACCGTGAGGGCGTTCCCTTGGGGACCTCCGCCGCCGAGTTCCCCTTCATGGACGCATTCACGGCCTTGCGCGAGGAACTTGCCATTGTGGGGCCCGACGCCCTGTTCCAAGGCGCTCTACATGCCGCGGCGGCCATCGCGCGGACGCTTGAGGCCCCTAAAACATGAGCCCAATCCCTCCGCTACAACTCGTTCCTTCCTTGCTGGCCGCCGATTTTGCAAACCTCGGCAATGCCGTTGCTCAGGCCGTTGCCGCCGGAGCCGACCGCCTGCAAATCGACGTCATGGACGGACACTTCGTGCCCAACCTGACCATGGGCCCCGCCACTGTCAGCGCTGTGCGGCGTCTTACCACGCTCCCGCTCGAGGCCCACCTGATGGTCGAGCACCCCGAACGCTGGGTACAGCCCTTTGCGGACGCGGGCGCCGACGTCATCATCGTGCATGCCGAGGCCACGCCGCATCTTGAGCGCGTTCTCGATCTGATCTCTCAATCCGGCAAACGCCCGGCCGTGGCGCTCAACCCCGCCTCGCCGTTGGTCCTCATTGAAGAAGTGCTGACCCAAGTGACGATGGTGCTGTTGATGACGGTCAATCCCGGATTTGGCGGCCAACAGTTCATCCCGGAAGTGCTGCCTAAAATCCGTCGTCTGCGTGAGCAGTTGCAGACACTTAATTTGCAACACGACATCGAGGTGGACGGTGGCATTGACACCGCCACCATCGGCAGGGCCGCCGCCGCCGGGGCCAACGTGTTCGTCGCCGGCTCCTCGGTCTACGGCGCCAAAGGCGGCGTTCATGCCGGACTTGACCGCCTGCGCATCGCTCTGACGGCAAAGTAACTCTCTCCCCACCTGCGGACAGCCGCTCTGCCCGCCCAATCTTCGCCTCGCGCGACCGCGAGACGGGCGCACGTTGTCGGCGCGCCGGCAACGCCGACGGGGCAGCCCCTTTTCGGCTAGCATGGATAGGTCCGCACAACAGGAGATCGCTCGTTCATGGCAGACGTCACCATCACCACCAAGCGCAACGGCCCTTTTCTGGTTGAAGGCCCAATCAAGCTGATCGATTCCACCGGCGCCGAGATCACGGTCAACAAGCCCGTCATCTCGCTCTGCCGCTGCGGTGGCTCGGTCAATAAGCCGTTCTGCGATGGGACGCACAGCAAGGTCGGATTCCAAGGTGCCGAAGCGGCGGTGCTGGCAGCAGAACAGGCCAAAACGTCGCAGCCCTAGCCGCGGCGGGTGGTGCGGGGGCGCGCCGGTACGGCATCGGATTGATTTTTGGCGAGAGCACTGTCGCCCCCTCCGTGCGGTCCGCGGGCATCATGCTAAACTGGCGCGTGGCGCGTCAGTTCTGAACTTCCGCGTGAATGCCCATCCCGCCCACGGAAGTCACAGCCCTGCAATGGGCGCGGTAGCCAAGTGGTAAGGCAGAGGTCTGCAAAACCTTTATCGTGAGTTCGATTCTCACCCGCGCCTCCAATTAAAATCTGCGACCTGCAATTGTTTTGACAATTGAACGGCGGTCGCTCGTTCACGCGGCTTCCTCGCCAATCACCCGTCTTCGCGCCCAAAAGTGGACCCAAAGTGGCCCAGTCTCAGGGGCCACGCTCCAGCCACTATTGCAAGTTCCGGACGGGACGAGCGGCAGAAGAGCGGAGAATCGCGTCCTAAATCTGCCTGGCAGCGTATAGACTTAATTGAATTCATGAAGATTGGCCACACTCTTATCGTGAGTTCGATTTTGACCCGCGCCTCCAAACATTTGCGATCCAGGGCTCGCTTCCGCCTCCGGTGGGCGCTTTTGTTGGGACTTGTGGGGGCGCTCATTGTTCCAAGCCCATCGATGCAAGATCCTGGGCATCCGGTCGACCAAAAGCAGGTCACGACTGTCTACGACTTGATTTACGCCTTGACTGACGCGCGGGTCCCGAACACCCCGAGTCCGTTTCTGGTGGCGGCAGTTGCCGGACGTCCGGTTGGCACGGCGCTCGATCTCGGCAGCGGTAGTGGTCGCAACGCGCTCTATCTTGCCCGCTTGGGCTATACCGTTACAGCCGTGGATTTGTCCGCAGTCGGCCTGAGCCTGACGCGCCTTAAAGCTCAGCAGTCCGGACTGCGACTCACGACCGTCGCCCAGGATGTCAACCACTTCGCTTTCGGCAAGCGGCGCTGGGATGTGATCGCGCTGGTCAACTTCCCTTTTGCCTACCGGAAACTGTTGCCCAAAATGGCCGCGGGCCTGAAACCGGGCGGGCTGGTCGTGATCCAGGGAGTTTCGATCCACGACACAACTCCACCGCCGCCTTCCGATCCGCTGCACTACACCTTCATGGACCGTCGCGATCTGCGGCGCGCCTTCGCCGGATTCTGCATTCTTCAGGATGACGAAGGCGTCCGCCCCACGCAGTGGGGTGGAAAGGCACTGATGGTGCGCTTCAGCGCCGAGAAGCCGAGACGTTGACGATATCGAGATGCGCGACGCCACGACTGGTTGCGGATCGCGTGCGCCAACCCTCCAGCGACACTAGAACCCATCTCATAAACAGGCCGGGGGCCGATTGTGCTGGAACGGAGGGCGGAAAGGCGCGAAGGTAGGGGTGCTCTGGGACTCCGCAAGAAGCGCATGGTGAGAGGCTGGGACGTAAACGATC